>Ga0163153_10006827_pt1 | contig 12623 bp, 7 predicted proteins | sample OliLakLV19MP6IB1_FD_148629 | JGI IMG/M metagenome (GOLD analysis project Ga0163153, IMG submission 148629) | Freshwater microbial mat bacterial communities from Lake Vanda, McMurdo Dry Valleys, Antarctica - Oligotrophic Lake LV.19.MP6.IB-1 | ecosystem: Environmental > Aquatic > Freshwater > Lake... | reverse complement strand
TTTCCGGAGGGCGCAAACGCGAAACAGCTTTTCCGTCTGCTCTTCGACGCCTTTCGCCAGGTCGATAACCATGACCGCGCAGTCGGCGGCCGTCAGCGTGCGATAGGTGTCTTCGCTGAAGTCATGGTGACCGGGCGTGTCGAGCAAGTTGACGTGGTAGCCGTCGTACTCGAACGGCAACACGGTCGAGCTCACCGAAATGCCTCGCTGGCGCTCCAGCTCCATCCAATCGGAGGTGGCCGCGCGCTGCGACTTGCGGCCCCGCACGGCGCCGGCAATTTCGACGCAGCCGCCGTAGAGCAACAGCTTTTCCGTGAGCGTCGTTTTTCCCGCGTCGGGATGCGAGATGATGGCAAACGTTCGCCGGCGCGAGATTTCGTGCAACAGATCCGACATGGATTCAACGAGGCCTTTTGTATTCGAGAGAAATAACGCCGGTGCCCGACGGCGATTCGCTTTCAGGAGCCGCTTTCGATGTAAACGCCCCGAGCGGAGAACGACGTTTCGCAGCGGCGAAAAGACATCGGGGCGCGACGAACCGCCGACAGAACGACGTTGCCGAAGAATCAGGGCGGTGCCAATCGGTCGAGGGGCCGCGATGCGGTACGGCGGGGAACGAAATATCGCATGACGGTCCGATGAGAAAACGGTCTGAGGGAAAGCTGCAGGAATGGAAGCGGGAGCGATGCAAGCGCTTTGCGACGGTCGCCGATTCTGCATGCGACAAACCCGGTTCGCGGATTCCCGGATTTTATCAAAATGGTCGATCCCGTGCGATGGAATCGGGGGGCCGGCCGGCTGAAAGCCGCCGCTTTCTTGCGCAGCCATCCTTCAACGGACCGTTCGCCGCTTCCCGGCGCGCTAACCGCCGCCGAATATTTCCCGATCGCAGCGCGTCGTAATGCCGTCGGAGACGCCGGCACCTCGATCGTAGGCGTTTTCCGGCGATTGGCGCTTTTCGGCAAAGTTCCCTTTCTGGCAAACGCGGCCCCGCCGAAGGATAATGCCGAGGCATCGGGGGACCACCTCGACGCGCACTCACCTTCCCCGACGGCCGCTCCGTTCCCTCGACATCGCTCGGTCGACGTCTCGGTGTATCTCCGTGCCCCTGTGCCTCGATGGTGAAAAATGAATTTCTGCAAGAACGGACATTTCGCGCCCAGACCACGATGCCTTCTGTCAAGCATCGGCGCGTCGCTAGGCCTGCTTGGGGCGCTCGTCGCGGCACTGGGCACGTATACCGCCGCGTTCGCCGCTCCGCCCAACATCATCCTGATGATGGGTGACGATCACGGCTGGGAAGAAACCGGCTACAACGGGCACCCCCATGTCAAAACTCCGGTGCTCGACGAGATGGCCGCGACCGGGCTGCGGCTCGATCGGTTCTACGCCGCCCATCCGAGCTGCTCGCCGACCCGCGCGAGCTTCCTCACCGGGCGACATCCGAACCGGATGGGAACGTTCGCCCCCGGCTGGTCGTTCCGCCCGCAGGAGATCACGATCGCCAAGCTGCTCTCGGACGCCGGCTACCGCTGCGGGCATTTCGGCAAATGGCATGTCGGAGCCGTGAAGAAAGAGTCGCCAGTCAGCCCCGGGGCGATGGGTTTTCATGAGTGGGTCTCGCACGACAATTTTTTCGAGTTGAATCCTTGGCTCTCCGTCAACGGTGGACCTCCCGAGCAGTTCAAGGGAGAGAGCTCCGAGGTGGTGGTGCAGAAGGCGGTCGAGTTCATCGAGCGAACCCGGAACGAACAAAAGCCGTTCTTCACAATCATCTGGTTCGGCTCGCCGCACGAACCGTATAGCGGCCTGCCGGAAGACCTGGCGCTCTACGACGACCTGCCGGCCAAGTACAATAAATTGGTTTCGCTCACTTCGAACGAGACCGGCGGCCCGACCAAGCGGCCTCAAGGCGAGGTGCTCCGCGAGCGTTACGCCGAGATCACGGCCATGGACCGGGCCATCGGCAAGCTGCGGCAACATCTCGAGAAGACGGGGGTTCGCCGTGATACGCTCCTGTTTTACTGCGGCGACAACGGCACCTCGCCCGATGCAGCCCTGGGCGTACCGCACCGCGGCACGAAAGGGACCGTCTACGAAGGGGGAACGCTCGTCCCCGGACTGATTGAGTGGCCGGCCCGAATCGGCAAGCCGCGAACGACCTCGGTGCGGGCTTCGACGAGCGACCTGCTGCCGACGATGGCCGCACTGGCCGGCGCTCCCCTCCCCCGTCGGCCGCTCGACGGAATCGATCTGGCGGGCGTGCTCAACGGCACGCTCACCGCGCGGCCGGGGCCGCTCTTCTGGTGGCAATACGATACCGGCCGGTTCTCCGGCCAAAAACCCGAACCGTGGATCGACCCGGAACTACAACAGGGGACGACGCCCCTGGCGAAGAAGGCCGGCGGGAAGGCGACTCGCGATTTTACGAACTATCGACATCCGACGGTCACAAAAGACGATTATCGGGGTGCCCGGTCGGTCATCGACGGCAACTTCAAGCTGGTGATCCACGATAAAGGTGCCGGCGAGCCGAAGCGGGAACTGTTCGACCTTGAGGCCGACCCGGCCGAGAAGAAGAATGTGCTCGAGGCAAAGCCCGACGTAGCGGCCCAACTCCAGCAAAAGCTCACCGCCTGGCAGGACTCGGTGCTGAACAGCCTCACCGGAGCGGACTACGACAAGTGATGAACAGGCAGGTAGGCATCGGACGATTCGACTGCTCGACACCGTTTCGCCGGAGATGTGATATGAAACGACGGCGAAGCGTGGGTGCGGTTGTGCTCGTCATTGGATGGCTCGTCGGTCCGCTCGGCCTTACGGCCGCTCCGCCGCTCCCGACGACCAACGAAGGGGTCCAAGAGCGCCTACGGAATCTTAAGCCGAACCAGGCCGCGTCGCTCGGGAAGGCCGCAGTCGTCGGCGAATTCAACGATGTTGCCCGGCGCTACGATCTTCACAAGACCGGACCGCGGGGTCGCGACTTCACGATCAAAATGGTTTGGGCCCCCGAGCGAAAGCGGGCCCTGTTTTGCGGCGCAAACCACGGCGTGCCGCATCGGCTGAACGACGTGTGGGAGTTCGATTTGGCGACCCTGACCTGGTCGCTGCTGTATGCGCCCGACAACGCCCGCGACTACGGCGGACTGGGCAAAGATTACTCTGACGTCGAGTTCAAGGACGGCGTCTTGATCACCAATCGCGGCGGCCCGGCGATCATTGCGCACACCTGGTGGGGCCTGACTTACGACCCGGAACAGAAGGCCCTTTTGTTCATGAACACCTGGGTTACGAACGAGAAGAAGGCCGTCGAGTTACTGGGGGGCGACGCGAACGAACTTTACGCAGGCCCGCCGCTGTGGGCGTTTTATCCCGACTCGAAAAGTTGGAAGATGCTGAAAACCGAGGCTCCCTACCCGCGACCGATCTTCGGCGGGCTGCTGGAGTACGTTCCCGAGTTGCGGGGCGCGATCTGGCACGCCAACAACTGGCAAATGCAAGGAACTTGGCTCTACCAAGGCGAGTCGGGCTGGAAGTCGCTCAAGCCGAACGCCGACCTCAAGGAGTTCGCCGAGCAATCGCCGCACCCGGAGCAAGTCGGCTATTACGATACACGGCGTCGACAAGTCGTCGCCCAGCGCGGCCTCGATACGTTTCATTTCGATCCGAAGACGAACGCCTGGCAAAAAGTGCTTACGGGCGAAGAAGGTGGCGCCCCGAACGGCCACGACGCTCGTTCGCCGATGGTTCACGATCCGAAGTCGGGCCACGGTCTGTTGGTCGATTTCAGGAACGACACGGTCTGGGCGTATGATCCCGACAAGCCGGCGTGGACGAAGCTCACTCCTGAAGGAGATCCGATGCCGACCGGAAACAAACGGTTGGCCTATTTCGACCCGGCACGCAACGTATTGATCGTGATTCGCGACACCGAGGTGTGGGCGTATCGCTATCAGCAAGGCGGAAAGTGACGGCATCCCCATTTCGGTTCGTTCTCGGTCGAGGACTTCCGTTGATCGTCGCGACGACGATGCTTTTCGTTTCAACGGGCGCGACCACCGATTAAAGACCGCAGGCGGCGCCCGAACCGATCCCCTGTCCCCGATTAATCTCATGGAACTCTCCCACTCGAGCGGCAAGCCGATGACGCCGACGTTTCGGCGCCATCTACCACGCGTTGTTGCCGCAATCATCGGCGTCATCGCGCACCATTCGGACCTGATATGCCGTGTTTCCGCCGACGATACGGCCGCAACGGCGAGTCGACCCAATCTGGTCGTCATCTTGGCCGACGATCTTGGATACGGCGACCTCGGGTGCTACGGATCGCCGGTCATCCGGACGCCGCACCTGGATCGCATGGCGGCCGAAGGCTTGCGATTCACCGACTTCTATTCCGGCGCGGAGGTCTGCACGCCGAGCCGCGCGGCGCTGCTCACGGGGCGTTACGCCGTGCGCAGCGGCATGGCGGGCCCGAATCGCGTGCTGTTCCCGCGATCGAAAGGAGGCCTACCGCCGGCCGAGGTGACGCTCGCCGAACGGCTGCGCGACGCGGGTTACGCGACGGCACATGTCGGTAAATGGCATCTCGGCATCCACCCGGGCGCGCGACCGCAGGACCAGGGTTTCGACGAGTCATTCGGCCTCCCGTACTCGAACGACATGGACGGCCGGGCGGACCTGCCGAAAGGGGCGAGCGGCTCGCCGAAACCGCCGCACGACGGCTGGAACGTGCCGCTCGTGCAGAACGGAACGATCATCGAGCGGCCGGCCGATCAGACCACGTTGACTCGCCGTTATACGGAACAGGCGGTGAAGTTCATTCAAAAGCACCAGGACCGACCTTTCTTTCTCTATTTCGCGCATACGTTTCCGCACGTGCCGATGTTCGCGTCACCCGAGTTCCGCGGGAAGAGCCGCGCCGGAATTTACGGCGACGCCGTCGAGGAACTCGACGCAAGCGTGGGGACGCTGCTCGCGACCCTGCGGGCGGAACTACTGGCGGAGCAGACGCTCGTCGTTTTCACCAGCGACAACGGCCCGTGGCTGATCATGGGCGATCAGGGGGGGAGTCCGGGGCTGTTGAGCGAAGGCAAAGGGAGTACTTGGGAAGGCGGAATGCGCGTTCCGGGCATCGCCTGGATGCCGGGCCGAATTGCTCCCGGCGTGACCTCGGCGCCGGCCTCGGTGCTCGACCTCTACCCGACGGGGCTCGGCCTGGCCGCGGTTGCCGCCCCCGACGACGCGCGGCTCGACGGACAGGATCTTGGTCCACTCTTATTCGAGCGAAAGCCGCCACCGGAGCGACCGTTCTTCTATTACCGCGGCAACGAGATCTTCGCCTGCCGCATGGGGGAGTGGAAAGCGCACTTTCAGACACAGACGGGCTACGGACGTCCGACACCCGACCGGCACGAGCCGCCCCTCTTGTTTCACCTGGGTCGCGACCCGGCAGAGAAACGCAACGTCGCCGCTGAACATGCCGACGTGCTCGCTCGCATCCGGGCGGCCGTCGAGGCGCACCGCGCCACCGTCGTTTCAGTCCCGCCGCAACTCGACTAGACTGTCGTCACGCCCTCATGAAGCGGCTGCTTTTTTCAATCTGATTCCCGACCGATCGCCAGTGCGTCTCTACCGACCTATCGGCCGGTTACTCCAGGTATATCGTCTTATGATTTTCTCGCGCGCCGCCCGATTGGTTTATGTTCTTCTCCTCGCGACGCTCGGCTCGACCGCGTCGGCCGCGTCGGCCGCGCCGCCGCCGAACGTCGTCGTCTTTCTCGTCGATGACATGGGGGTGATGGATACGTCGGTGCCGTTTCTGACCGACGAAGCGGGCAAGCCTCAGCGTTATCCGCTGAACGATTATTACCGCACGCCGAACATGGACCGCCTGGCGGCGCGCGGCGTTCGATTCAGCAATTTTTATGCCATGAGCGTCTGCTCGCCCACGCGCATCTCGATCATGACCGGGCAGAACGCGGCTCGGCATCGGACGACCAATTGGATCAGTCCCGACAAGGACAACGGAGGTCCGCAGGGTCCGCCCGAGTGGAACTGGCGAGGCCTGAAACCGGGCGACGTCACGCTCGCCGGCCTGCTTCGCGGCGCCGGCTATCGCACCATCCACGTCGGCAAAGGGCATTTTGCGCCCCGGGAGTTTCCCGGCTCGGATCCCGCGAAACTCGGCTTCGACGTCAACGTCGCGGGCGCTTCGATCGGTGCGCCGGCAAGCTACTACGGCGAGGAGAACTACGGTAACGGCGGCAAGAAATCCCGGAGCGCGGTGCCGGGCCTCGAGAAATATCACGGAACCGACACGTTTCTTACCGAGGCCCTGACGCTCGAGGCCAAGCGACACGTCGGCGAGGCGGTGCGGGCCGAGAAGCCGTTTTTCCTCTACTTCGCCCAATATGCCGTACACGCTCCGTTCAACTCCGATCCGCGGTTCGCCGACCACTATGCCAAATCGGGCAAGCCCGCGCCGGCACAGGCGTTTGCGACTTTGATCGAAGGCATGGATAAATCGCTCGGCGACGTGCTCGACCATCTGGAGGCTTTGGGCGTCGCCGAGAATACGCTCGTTTTCTTTTTGGGAGACAACGGCAGCGATGGGCCCTTGGGTCATCAGCACGAGGTAGCCTGTGCGGCCCCGCTGCGAGGCAAGAAAGGCTCGCACTACGAAGGGGGCATGCGCGTCCCGTTCATCGCCGCGTGGGCGAAACCGGATGTGAACCTACCTCAGCAGCAGCGATTGCCGATCACCGCCGGCGCCGTCCAAAGACAAACAGCGACGGTCTACGACCTATTGCCGACAATTTTGCAAACGCTCGGCATCCGAGCGCCCGCCGAACATCCGGTCGACGGGTCGCCGCTGGGTACGTTGCTCACCGGAAAACCCGATTCCGAGCGCCCTGAAACGTTTCTGATGCACTACCCACACGCTCCGCATCGGACCGACTACTTCACCGTTTATCGCGACGGACGCTGGAAGGTCATCTATCACTACTTCCCCTCGTCGGTTTCGGAGGGTTCGCACTATCAACTGTTCGACCTGGCCGAAGACCCGTTTGAACAGCGCAACGTTGCGACTTCGAAGCCGGAAGAATTGCGACGCCTGATGCAGGGCCTGATCGCGGGGCTGGCACGTTGCGACGCCGTTTATCCGGTTGCCAAGGACGGCTCCGGGCCCGTCAAACCCCAACTTCCATAAACTGCCGCCATGAAACAAATCTACGCCCTGATCATCGCTTTGTTGCCGGCGGCGGCGTCGCTCGAAACGGCCGGCGCCGCGGAAGCCCGGCCGCCTAATATTGTGATCGTTTTGGCCGACGACCTGGGCTGGGCCGACCTGGGCTGTTACGGCAATACGTTTAACGAAACGCCGCACATCGATCGGCTGGCGAAACAGGGGATGCGGTTTACGCAGTTCTACGCCGGGCCGGTTTGCTCGCCGACGCGTGCCAACCTGCAAAGCGGGCAAGATCAGGCCCGCTTCGGCATAACACAGCACATCCCCGGTCATCGCCGCCCATTCGCCAGGCTGGTCGACCCGGTGGTGCCGGCTCAGTTGCCGCTGGAAGTGGAAACGTTCGCGGAGCGACTAAGCACGGTCGGCTACGTCACCGGCTATTTCGGCAAGTGGCACCTCGGAGGCGCGGGATTCGGCCCCCAACAGCAAGGTTGGCAAACAGCGATCGAGATCAAGGGGAACAGTCGGCCGGCCGAACGCGCCGGCGAAACGCCCAAGCGAACAGCCGAATATCTCACCGATCAGGCCGTGGCCTTCATCGAGACCAATCGCGAACGGCCGTTCTTGCTGCAGGTCTCACATCAGGCGGTTCATATTCCACTTTCGACCACCCCGGAACTACTGGCGAAGTACGAGCGGAAGATGGCGATGCCCGATTATCCGAGCAACCCTGCCTACGCCGGGTTGCTGGAGGAGCTCGACCGAAGCGTGGGGCGAATCGTCGAGGCGATCGACCGTGGCGGACTCGGCGAGCGGACCCTCATTTGGTTTCTCTCCGACAACGGCGGCTTGGAGCACGAACAGAGCGGGCGGATCGTGACCTCGAATCGTCCGCTCCGCGGCGAGAAGGGAACGCTCTACGAAGGCGGAATCCGCATTCCGGCGATCGTACGTCGCACCGGAACGGTTCCCTCCGGTCGAACGTGCAACGTCCCCGCGACCACGCAGGACGTCTACCCGACGCTGCTCGCACTGGGCGGAGCCGCCGCAGCACGCAATCAACCGCTCGACGGCGCGGACCTTTCGCCGCTATTGGCCGATGAGAAAGCGTCCCCCAACCGCGACACCCTCTATTGGCATTTGCCCCACTATCACCACTCGACACCCGCAAGCGCCATTCGCCGGGGCGATTGGAAATTGTTAGAGTTTTTCGAGGACGGGAAGCTCGAACTCTATGACTTGCGCATCGATCCGGGCGAGAAGACGAACCTAGCGGCGACCGAACCGGACCGCGCCCGTGAATTGCGCGCAGCGTTGGTCGCCTGGCGACAAAAGGTCGGCGCCCGGATGCCACAGCCGAACCAAGCCTACGATCCGGCCCGCGCCGCCGAGTTGGGCAAAGGCAAGAACCGGGAGGGACAATGACGCCCTACCGAAGCAACTTTTTTCGCATCGCTATCCTGGGCGTCTCCTGCGCCGCCGTCTGTTCGGCGACGGCCGAAGAGGCCCTGCCGACGAAAGTCGTCGCCACGGCGGGACCGATCTGGGCGCGTCACACAATTGACGACGCTTCGAAAGGCGCTGACGGGGTGAAACTGGGCGACCTGAACGGCGACGGACTGCCCGACATCGTGACCGGTTGGGAAGAGGGAGGCGCGGTCCGCGTCTGTCTGAACCCGGGCCCGAAGCGAGCCGCCGAGCGGTGGCCGAGCGTGGTCGTCGGCCGCGTGAAAAACGTCGAAGAAGCGATCTTCGCCGATCTCGACGGCGACGGCCGACCGGAAATTATCAGCGGCACCGAGGGAGGAACGAAAACGCTCTACAGGCATCGCTTTGCCGGGAGCGACACCGGAGAACTGCTCGACCCGTCCCAGTGGAAAACCGACGCCTTCCCGGCGACGGCCGGCGCTCAGTGGTGGATGCAGGCGGCGGCAGTGGATCTGGACGACCGGAATGGTCGTGATTTGGTGCTTGGCTCGAAACGCCAGGGGGCGGCAATCGGTTGGCTCGAAGCCCCGGCTTCACCCGACGATCCGGCCGCTTGGAAATATCATCCGTTGCGACCGGCCGGCTGGATCATGTCGCTGGCCCCTTTCGACGTCGACGCGGACGGCGATCCGGATGTCGTCTTCAGCGATCGGGTAGGAAAACAGAGCGGCGTCGCCTGGCTTGAGAACCCGGGTGCGACGGCAAATCGTCTGGGGGCCCCGTGGTCGGAGCACGCGATTGGCGCCGCCGGTCGCACGGTGATGTTCGTCGACATCGGCGACTTAAACGCCGACGGCCTGGCCGACGTGGTCGCCGCAGTGAAGCCTGTCGAGATCGTCGCGTGCCTTCAACGACCACAGGGCAAGTGGGAGGAGCACGTCATCGCGCTGGACGGCACGAACCTCGGCGACGCCAAAGCCGTGAAGCTCGCCGATCTGGACGGTGACGGCCTGATGGACATCGTATTTACTTGCGAACACGCCGACGGACCGCGCGAGGGAGTCGTTTGGCTCAAGCGACAAACGGGCGGCCCCTGGCTTCAACAATCGCTTGGCGGCCCCGAAGGCGTGAAGTTCGACCTGATGCAGGTTCTCGATTTCGACGACGACGGCGATCTCGACGTGCTGACTTGCGAAGAGCGAGATCAGCTGGGCGTGGTCTGGTACGAGAACCCGCACAAGGCTCCCCGATAACTAGGGAGCCAGCAGGCGGTCGAGCTTGGCTCGGTCTTCGGCGGTGACCGGCTGCCAGTTGACTTTGACTCCGGGCAAATCGGCCCGCACACGGTCGATATCCGCCTGGGGAACATCGACCTGCGATAAATCGAGTTGCTTCAGGTTCGGCAGGGCCTTGAGCTTCAGCAGCGCATCGACCGAGAACTTTTGCTCGCCGAACGTGAGCGTGTCGAGCGATTTCAGTTGGGCGACGACGTCGAGCGTTTGGTCCGTCAGGCTGTGGACGTTCGACGCGCCGCCGTAACGCCGCAAGCGCTGGCCGAGGTGGAGGCTTTTCAAATTCACGAGCGACTTGAGCGAGGCGTTACCGGCTTCGGTTTGGTAGGTGTGCCAGGTGCGGAAGTTCTCGAGCTGCGTCAGTTTGCCGACGGCCGACATACCTTCGTCGTTGAACGGACAGCCGGCAACCGTCAAACGCCGCAGGCTCTTCAGCGACGCCAGCTGCGCCAGCCCCCGACCGGTAAAATCCTTCCGCTTGAGCGACGTATGGAAGAATTTGATCTGCTTGAGGTTTGCGAGGAGCGTGAGCTGCCAAAGTCCGTCGTCGGTGAACTGGGCGGCGTTCGTCGAGAGGTCTTCCAGCGCCTGTAAGCCGGTCAGGTACGAAAGCGTCCGATCGTCGAGCGCTTCGCCCGATGTCGACAGGACCTTGAGGTGCGCGAGCCGGCCGAGTGTTTCGAAGTCGGAGTCGGTGAACTTCGACAAGTCTTTGACGGCGACTCCCGTGACGACCCCCTTCGTGAGCGTCACGTCGGCGCCGGCCTTGCGGAGTTGCTCGGCCGCCCGGGCGTCGTCGACGGGTCCGGCCTGTTCCGCCGACAGCTTCTTGCGAAACGTGGCTTCCTTGAGGGCGACGTAAGCCTTGTAGCCCGCAGCGTCGACGAACGGATTGCCCGGTTCTTTCTTCTCCAACCGTTCGTGCTTGGCGAGCATGTCGTAATAGTTGCCGTGAGCCCCGAGGAAAACGTCGCATGGCAGGCTTTTGAGCACCTGGAAGGTCTGGGCGAAATCTTCGGCGATTTCGGGGTAGTCGGGATTGTTGACGAGCCGATAGCCGGGGTTGACGTTCGGGCTGCCGACGACGACCAGGTCGAGCGACTTGCCGTCGACCTTTTCTTGCCAGGTCCAGGTGGTGCAGCCGCGTGTATGGCCGGGCGTACGACGGGCGACGAGAGTGACGCCGCCGAGCGTAACCTTTTCGCCGTCTTTCAGAACCCGGTTCACCGGGCACTCCGGCCAGCGGCTATCGGCATAGAGGTATTGGCCGGCACCACCCGCGGCAACCACCCGGTCGTCTCCTTCCATCACCAGCACCTGGGCACCGGTCAGTTCGCGCATCCGTGCATGCCCCGCCACATGGTCGCTATGGGCGTGACTGGCGAGCAGATATTTGACGTCGGTCATCTTGAAGCCGAGCGACTCGACCGCGCTCCGGATCAACGGCACCGTCTCCTCGAAGCTGCTGTTGATGAGGAAGTGGCCTTCGGGCGTGGTAATTAGATAGCTCGACAAGTCCCGCGAGCCGACGTAGTAGGTGTTGCCCGCCACGCGGTGGGCGGGAAACGGTGCGTCGGCATGTGCGATGTCGAGCGAAGTGAAGGCGGCGAGCAGGAAGAATGCGAGGGTGCGTAACATGGCGGCGCCTGGGAGTTAGGACGGTTTTGTTTGTTGTGGCGTGGGCCGCGCGGACCTGGCCGGAGACGGCAATTCATGTCGTGGGCCGTTTGGCGCCAACCTACGTTCGTCAGCCGCCCGCCACCCCTTGGGTGTTAACGAACAGCGAATACATCGACGTGCTGCCGCACATGAACAGGCGATTGCGATGGCGACCGCCGAAGCAGAGGTTGGCGCACCGCTGGGGGAGATCGATCCGGCCGATCGGTTTTCCCTCCGGATTGAAGATCGAGACGCCGTCGAGGCCTTCCTTGCCCATGCCCCAGCCGGCCCAAATATTGCCGTCGACGTCGACGCGCAGCCCATCGGGCGTTCCGTCAGGCTCGGCCGCAATGAGCGTTTCGCCGCCGCTCAAAGTACCCTCTTTCGTTACGTCGAACGCGCGGATCACGCGGGGCGTGACGCCGGCTTCGACGACGTAGAGCTTCGACTCGTCGGGCGAAAACGCCAAGCCGTTGGGCCGATTGACGGCGGCCGTGGCGACGGCGGTCTTCTTCGTGTGCGGGTCCCAGCGATAGATGTTCGTCGGCAACTCGACGGTCGCAAGGTGCCCCTCGTAGTACCCCAGGATTCCGAATGGCGGGTCGGTGAACCAGATCGAACCGTCCGACCGCGAGACGACGTCGTTCGGCGAATTGAGCGGCTTGCCGTCGAAGGAATCGGCGATGACGGTGATCGATCCGTCGTACTCGGTCCGCGTGACGCGCCGCGCGTCGTGCTCGCAGGTGAGGAGCCTTCCCTGGCGGTCGCGGGTATTGCCGTTGGAGTTGTTCGAGGGTTTTCTAAAGACGCTCACCGCACCGGTCTCTTCTTCCCACTTCATCATTCGGTTGTTAGGGATGTCGCTCCAGAGGAGGTAGCGTCCGTCGCCGAACCAAACCGGACCTTCGCACCACCGCAGGCCCGTGGCGATTCGCTCGATCTTCGCCAGGTTCAAACGATACTTGGCGAAACTCGGATCGAGGATCCTGACGGCCGGATCGGGATAGCGCTCGCTCGGCTTCCACTCGGCACGGAGGCGGCGCGCGGGGAGG
>Ga0163153_10006826_pt1 | contig 12623 bp, 9 predicted proteins | sample OliLakLV19MP6IB1_FD_148629 | JGI IMG/M metagenome (GOLD analysis project Ga0163153, IMG submission 148629) | Freshwater microbial mat bacterial communities from Lake Vanda, McMurdo Dry Valleys, Antarctica - Oligotrophic Lake LV.19.MP6.IB-1 | ecosystem: Environmental > Aquatic > Freshwater > Lake... | reverse complement strand
ACTTTCTGCGTTATGTGTTTACCCCTCTGGATGAGGCAACATCCGGCTCAATGTGGGTCGTTGCCAGCGGCACCGATCGTATTCTAAGCATGTTTGGCGATGTTGTTGCTCAAGCATGCCATCGCAAAGGCATGGTTGGAGCAGTAACCGACAGCGGCTGTCGGGATATTGCCGGTATGACCAAGATCGGCTTCTCTGTATTTGCTAAAGCATCTGTGCCATATGGGCCAGGTAGTTTCATTCGCCCTGTTGCAGCGAATGTGCCGGTGATATGCGGCGGGACCGAGGTGAGGCCAGGTGACCTTGTTGCTGCCGACGCCGATGGCGTGATTGTGATCCCCAGCGAACTCATCACGGATTTAACTACGACTGTTGCATCTCTCCTCATCATGGAACAGGAAATGCGCCGTAAATTAGATGCTGGTGAATCCCTGGTTAAGTCACATTCGCTTTAGCCTTCTTGGCATTTATACAGCCGTTGTTAGTTATTTTGGTCGCAAGCAATCACTTCGGCTGAAATATTTGAGCAGGATCCGCCGGTAAGCACCTAAACGAGACAGCCAGCAAAACCATTGCAGTTCAATTTGAGGTGTTACTTATGACTTACTACGGAAACGAAAGCTTGGCTGGCGGCAAGACCCATTATGGATATGTTGGCGGTATCCTCTCTTTGACTTCGTTTAGCCCACGATTGCCCGGCGATCCGGTAAACGCGCAGACATTCAATTTTCCTGTCGCACATGCCGTGGTTGAGGGTGTCACTATAAAGGATTTAATAAAGCTTGATGACAGCAACCTTGAAAAAATCATTGGTGTCGCGAAACAGCTTGAAAGCAAAGGGGTAAAATTTATCGCCACGAGCTGTGGCTTGTTTGCGCCTTTTCAGCGCGAGATCGCCAGTCAGTTATCAATTCCTTTCCTCAGTTCCTCATTACAGATGGTTGCTTTTTTGAAAACTTTCTTGCCGCCGGGGAAAAAAATAGCAGTACTAACTGCGCACGCCGGCATCCTGACTGAAAAGCACTTGAGATATTCAGGATTTGGGCTAGAAGATGTGGTGATCAAGGGGATGGAGGAATATCCGGAATTTGCCCGAATTGTCCTGGAAGGCGGGCTAGACCTCAAGCCAGCGTTATTCAAGAAAGATATTCGTAATGCCGCAATCTCTCTCAGGGAAAGTGGCGAACCAATCGGCTTAGCGGTGTTGGAGTGCCCAGGCCTGATCACATTCAAAAGCGAGATACAAAAGAGTTTGCAAGTGCCCGTTTATGACATTGTAAGTCTCGTGAATTTTTATGCCGAAAGCTATGCAATCAATGCCTACTCGTCCCGCTATATTTGATCACTTTAAACCCTAACTACCGTTGACACTCACCGATTTGGAGACAGCTCACAGGCTCGCCGCATAGTGACCCAATCACTACTGCATTGCAGTCGGCCCACAGCAAGGGCTCAAAGTATTTAAACTTCAAACTCTACCTGACTGTGAATCAGCTAAGCTATTTTCAAGCTCAGTGGGTGAGGTCGCCGGGTTTTCTCTGCATGCAGGTGTTGCAACCAAAGCAAATGAGCGTGAAAAGCTGGAGCGCTTGTGTCGTTACATAGCGAGACCAGCGGTTTCAACCAGCAAAACGGTTAAAACGTGTATTTGGTATTGCTATCAAAACCTGCAGTGAGTGCGGTGGTGCGGTCAAGATCATCGCTGGTATCGAAGACCCAGCAGTTATTCAGAAGGTACTCGCCCACCTTGATGACAGATCAAGTCCGGCTGACTTGAGCTTGTTAGCTGAATGTCGGGCTCCACCAGCAACGGGGTTGTTTGACTGAAAGAACACGTCCGGAAAAACTACCTGCTTACTGATCCCGAGAAGGGAGCGGTAAGTTTTCTATTGCCCCAAGCGTGAGCATTGGGCTAAAACGCATATGAATCTGCTTACAATTCAGTCTTGGCCAGGCTTGGCTGCTCAAACAGGCTCAAATTACGCGGTAGTCTGGCTAAAAACCTGATACGAATAGCCGTTCAGTACTTTCAGCTACCTGGCAATACAGCGTTTAAACTACTTATACGCAGATCGCTGGTTATTGCCACCTGGATCATTTCAGATAATTGGCCCAATTTCGTCGAGTTTCAGGGCGAAGAACTGGGCGCGGAAGCAATTTGCCAAGGCTACGACATGATCCTGCACGTGTTGGGGCCTTACATTAAAGTCGACTTTGGCGCGCTCACAGAGACCTCTCACCAGACGATCAGAACCATGGTGGCGCGTCTGCAGGATGAGCGTCAGGCTCATTCTGGTTGATGGCGTCTCATCGTGAAGTTTCAGTTTTGAGTTATAGCCAGAAATTGTGAGTTCACACCCTGACCGTTCAACAGGTCAATGTGATGAAGTGTTCGCGAACTCGTTTCGAAATATTTTCCCGCTTTTCATGACAAAGGAAACCTCTTCGAGAGCACGAATATCCTCCAGCGGACTCTCGCGGACTGCAATCAAGTCCATTGTCTTTCCCGGCTCCAGACTGCCAATTATTTGATCCAATCCCAATATCTTGGCAGCAATACCAGTAGCGGTGCCTATCGCTTCCACGTTGCTCAGTCCAATCTTTGTGAGCTCTGCAAACTCCCCGGCGTTGTCGCCATGTTCGATGACGCCCGTATCTGAGCCAAATACCAGCGTCACTCCCTCACGGTAAGCTCGCTCAGCTGAGTAGGGCTTACTCTTGATTTCCAGTAAACGCCTTTTGATGGGGCTTGGAATCCAGTACATCGTGCCAGAATCCAGTTCATTTGGTTCATCGCCTACTGCACTTTCGAAAGCGAACAGATGTGGTACAAAAGCTGCCCCTGTCTGGCGCAACAACTTCCAGCTTTCCTCGTCGGGCCAGGGCGCGGTATCAACGATATCTGCGCCCGCCCTTAAAGCAGCATTAATACCCGCAGCAGTGTGCCCATCAGCAATCACCAGCTTGCCCATGGAGTGGGCCGTTGTGGTAATCGCTTCGAATTCCTCTGCGGTAAAAGTCTGTTGGGTTATGAATTCATCATTGAGACTGCCGCTGTTGTAGACGTTGATGATATCGGCGCCACGGGCGATTTGATCTAAAACCACTCTGCGACAGTGGTCTGCGCCATCACATTCACCCTGGGGCGGAATGGCCTGTTCCACTGCAGCTAAATAGTGTCCGGTTCGGGAAGCACCCGTAGGCGAAATTGGGCTGCCGGCTGCGATGATTCTCGGCCCCATGACCTTGCCGGCGGCCACCGCGTCTCTCAGCGCATAGATTGCCATTTCATGATCGAGTCTACCGGTACCCAAGTCCACCACCGTGGTGAATCCTGCCGCCAGGTTTTTCCAACCCAAAGTCAATGCGGTGAAAGCGAGGTCCGCCGGGTTCTCGGTTACCGCACGTAGCGCACCACCTGGATCCACCGGGGAAGTCAGGTGAACATGAAAGTCGATCAACCCAGGCAGCACAAATGCCGATTTTAGATCGACGACCAAGGTGGTTTCAGCGCTCCAACCCAAGTCTTCGGGCATAAAATAACCGTCTTCTATGCTGATCAGTGTGCCATTTTCAGCCACCAGGCTGACCGCCTTGCGCGTGGCCTTTTCTGTATCAAACAGCACTTCGCCCGCGTGGATCACCACACGGTTTGTCTCTGCCTCTGCGGTCACAGCTAAAAAAAGGCAGAGACAAACCGCTACAAAATTACGCATTCTCATACTTTGATCAGAAATTGCGTCTCACGCTGAAACCCAGAGTCCTTGGTCTGTTGGTGAAAATAGACAAGGGCACAGCAAAGTTTTCCACGATAGTGAGGTCCGCTCGCTCATCGAAAGCGTTGTCCAGAAAGAGCGCCATAACCCAATTATCTACCTCCATTCCCCACCTCAGGTCAAGAATGCTGTAAGCAGCCTGTTGATTATTGAACAGGCCGTTGTTATTAAACTGGGTTTGTGAGGACCCGGTATAGGAATAATCTCCACGCAGGAAGTGATCCCAGGAAGCCCAATTGAAGTCGTATTGCAGTGAAACACTGCCGGTGAAATCAGGCACATATGGAATCGGATCGCCGTCTCTGCCCACAGGAGTCTCAACCTCGAGAATGGGCTGATCTTCGGTGAGACGGGCATCCTGATAGCCCAAGCCGACGCCCAGTTGCAATTGCGGTGTCAGTTGGGCAAAAAGTTCAACTTCGATGCCATCAACGCTTGCGGTTCCGGCGTTACCAATAAAGTTGAAGCCCTGTACCGGTTCCTGCTCCTGGGTTTGAATGTTGTCCCAGTCAATCCGGTACAAAGAGGCGTTCAAAATGACCCGGCCGTCTGCCAGAGTTGACTTGACACCCAACTCATAGTTTTTGAGCGTATCGGGCTCAAACTCTTCTGGGATGATGATCAGGTTACCGAAACCTGTGGAGTTGGTGCCTCCCTGGCGAAAACCTTCCGAATACAATCCATACATATTGACGTCATCATTAAATGCATAGGAAAGACTCGCTTTCATGGTGACATCATTGCCGCCTGCTGATCGGTCCGGATCAGGTGTTGGGGCTTCACCCGGATCAAATCCACCAAAAGGCAGGGTCTCAACAGATGTCGAATCCTGCTGATAGTCAAAATACCGAAGACCCAGCAAGCCCTGGAGTTTATCTGTGAAATCCCAGGTTACCTCACCAAAAAATGCATACTGATTGATATCGAAGCTGGAAGTACGTCCAAAAATATCTGCCACTGTGCCGTTGGGAATACCGTCTTCATTAGTGCTGATCACATTGCTTTCAAAATCACGTTTTGAAGTCTGATAAAAGCCGCCAATTACATATTCGAAACGACCGCCGAGATCAGACGAGAAACGCAATTCATTGGTCCAGATTTCACGTTCATCAGGCTGGTCGGTTACTGCCAGCGCAAAAGGCAAAGGCACACCAAAAAAGATCAGCAGGGGGGTGGAGTCGAAACGGAAAAACACATCTCTGTTCAGCAGTGCCGTGCTGGCGTGAATGTTGCCCGAATCCAACTCGTAGTCCATCGACAATTGGAAAATATCCATGTCATCTTTGTAGACATCCAGGGTGTATTCGTCAGTCTGGAGATCGCCTATCGAAGGAAAGTAACGCTGTTTGCCACTCAGGTCAGTGTTTTGCACCAGATAAGAAGCATCAAAAGTTAATTTATCATTGGGTGTCCAACGCGCGGCAATTCTGCCGCCAGCAGTTTCTTCCTGATTGATGTCTTTCAGGTTCAGGCGAACGTTATCAACAAACCCGGCTTCGTCTTCGTACCAACCCACCGCCCTTATGGCAAATGTGTCGGACGTCGCGATATTGGCAAAGCCGTTGAACTTGTAGCTTTCGCCGCCCTTTTCCGTTGATGCACCCTCGACAGCCAAAGAACCGTAGGAATCAGTCGCATCAGGCTTGTTTGTGATTATCCTTATGGTTCCGCTCATGGAGCCTTCGCCATACAGGGTGCCTTGTGGTCCGCGGAGAACTTCAATGCGTTCCATGTCATACAGGCGCACATCTGCATTACGTCCACCACCATCATCTTCCGGGTTGAATCCTGTAATCACCGCATCATCAAAGTAAACCCCGACAGTAGCGGGTCCAACAGAGCGAATACCACGAATAATGATCCGCTTCTCACCCGGCCCTTGATCCTCTGCACTCAAACCAGGCACCAGCCTGGCCCAGTCGGCAAAGTCCTCAACACCCTTGTCCAGCATTTCGCGTGCTCCAATCGCCCGAATGCTCAGTGGGATGTCTTGGATCGAAATGGCGCCACGCTTGGTTGCAGTCACTATCACCTCTTCCAACAATCCTGAAGCAGCTTTTTTCGACCCATCTTCCTGAGCGTGAAGAGGGGTTGTGGCTGCAGCGAGGAGCAGCAACAATCCTGCACTTACCACTGCAAACTTTTTCGAAATGCGATACTCCCAACTCATGACCAGCTCCTTAAATAATGTTGCGCCGCTGACAAGAGGTCAGCATCCCTAAATAAACTATGGGCTCAAATAAACTGTGCCGCCCTTCATAACCCAACGAACCTGCTCCAATTCCTGCACATTGATCAGCGGATCATTTGCGACAGCGATCATGTCGGCCAATTTACCGACTTCGATACTCCCTAGATCAGCATTTCGTCGTAAAACTTTCGCGGCCGCAGAAGTTGCTGTGATAACGGCTTCCTCGGCAGACAAGCCCGCGCGTACCAGTTCAGCAAATTCACGCGCGTTCTCGCCATGCGGAAACACGCCCGGGTCTGATCCAAAAGCGAAACGGACACCGGCCTTTTTTGCTGCGATTGCAGATGGGGCTTCCTGCTTTAACTCATACAGAAATTCCAGAATCGGCTGCGGCAACCATCCCATGGAGCCCGATTGAAGTGTGTCCGGGCTATCCCCTACCGCTGCCTGTACCGCATATAAATGCGGTACGAAATAGGCGTTGTACTCTTTCAACAAGCGCCAGGTCTCGGCATCCGGATAAGTGGCGGTGTCAATGGCGTCAAAACCCGCTCGCAAAGCAGCATTGATGCCCGACGCGTCTCCTGGCGTGTTACCGCCATCGGCAATAACGGATCTGCCCAAGGCATGAGCTGTGTCCGCAATGGCCTTGAGTTCTGCCTCAGTGAAAGTGATCGGCACCGAAGGAATGGAAAGCAGGCTGCCGGTGTTGTAGACATTAATCACATCCGCACCACGCTTGACCTGCTCTCTGACGACCCGGCGGCAGTCGTCCACACCAACACAAACGTTTTGCGGCCCTACAACTGCATCAACTGCTGAATTAAAGCGCATGGCTCTGGACTGACCAGGAATCGACAGCGGACTACCAACGGCAAACAAGCGCGGACCCGCAATCAGGCCTTCATCAATCGCTGTACGCAGTGCAAAAACGGCATCCTCATGACTGCGGCGACCGGTACCCATGTCCAGAACGGAAGTGAAACCCGCATGCAGCAAGCGCTCGGCATGAACTGCGCCAATCAGTGCTAGATCTGCCGGGCCATCAGTAACATCATCCAATTCGCCACCGGGCTCGGGCGCTGAAGTCAGGTGTACGTGGAGGTCGATCAAACCGGGCAGCAAAAATAACGACTTGAGGTCAATCAGCTTTGCACCTTCCGCTTCCAAATAGCCGCTGCGAATCTCTGCGATTCGGCCGTTTCGAATGTAGATACTCTGTTCTTTGAGTGGTGCTTCGCCCGGCACTGCCAAAACCTGGCCTGCATGCACGATGGTAAGTGGGAGCTTTTGTGCTGGGGAATTGGATTCAATTGACTGGTCACTATTGCCGTTGGCTGTCGCCATCAGCAACATCAGCAGAAATACGCTTGCCGGTTGAATAATTCTCAAATTGGTTACCTCAGTTCGAGCAAACAGTTATCGATTCACCGGCAAATCCAACTTGTCCCGCTCGATGATTTGACCTGCTTTTATCACGATGTTGATCTGTTTGGCGCCATTGATGTCGGCGGTGGGATCTGCGTCCAGCAATACGATGTCTGCCAGTTTGCCTTCCTCGATTGAGCCTAATTGGTCGGCCACACCCAGATAAAGCGCAGCATTGAGTGTTGCAATCTTGATGATATCCATTGGCTGAATTCCGGCGGCCGCCAGCAGTTCCATTTCACGATGTACTGCCGGGCCCGACGACTGGTCTGTACCCAGGGCCACCACGCCACCCGCCTCATGAATTTTACGGATATTCTCCTGTGCCACAGGGGTCATCAACTTCATCCACCAGGTCCATGTTTCGCCCTGCCATTTGGCAGTTCCTGCGGTTTGCAAATCTTCGATCTCATCGGCGTCCAGCACTGCCTGGTAAAGCGCCTCATCCAGGAATTCAGGATGCTCCGCCAGTCGGCTGTAGTTTTCACCGATGGTCAGGGTGGTGGCCATGGGAATCTTTTTGGCTGCCATCAACGGCGCGAAACTGTCACTGATCGGCCCCTGAATGACCGGATGGGCCAGCGCATCTACGCCGGCAAAGATGGCTTCACGCGCTCTCAGTTCGCTGGAAGCATGCACCGTGGAACGAATACCCTGGTTGTTGTAGTACTCAATCATGGTCTGCAGCAAATCCACCGGCAGGAGCGTGATCATGGGTCGCGCGCCCCAACCTCTCTCTTCCAGGGTGAATTTCACCATATCGGGCTTGCGCGCAATATGCTCATCAATGACAGGTATGGCATCAGGCCAGGCATCGACCAGGTAGGCCCCGGGCCCCGAGCCATGGCTGCCGGGATAGGTGACGATTCCCCCGGTGGTATAAACCCGCGGCAGAACAGTCTCACCGCTTCTTTCCATATCACGCAGGCCAAAAATGTAATCCGGCAGATTGCCTGCATCAAAAATCGCCGTAACACCGGAGTACAAATAGCCTTGCAGCGCCTGTATGCCTTCTGCAAAGTCCTGGGAACCCGCGGTCAGCCCGTCTTTGGTGACATTAACCCCGCCGCGCAGATGAATATGCACATCCATCAAGCCCGGGATCAGGAACTTGCCGGTACCATCAATGACCTGCGTGCCTTTGGGTGCCTGCAAGGCTTGACGCGAGATCCGACTGATTCGGTCACCTTCGACCAGAACGGATGCACCCGGTACCACCGGCCTGCCCGTGCCATCAATCAGAGTAACGTTGCTGATCAACAGGTCAGCCTGCACAGACAAGCTGAACAACCCCAAGAAAGTTGCACTTGATAAGTGCTTCAAAACTCTGCCAACCAGTTGATCAGGCTTTTGCATGTGGGCTTATGACTCCTCAACCAAGGCCAAAACGCGCAAGGGGCTGCCTGAGCCCCGCTTGATTTTCAGCGGCGGTGAAATGATCACCGCGCCTTTTGGTGGCAGTTGATCCAGGTTGGTCAGACTGGCCAGGCCAAAGCGATTGGCACCGTGCATGCCACCATGGCAAGGAAATGGTGGATCAAAGGCGTAAGCCTGGCCGGCATCGGTGCCTACCGTTTCGGTGCCAAAGCCCAGCACATCGCGCTCATTGGCCAGGAACTGAACCACAGCGCCGTCAGGACCGGGTGTGTGTGCGCCGGTTTCATCAATATTCAGATAATGGTCATTTTCAGTGCGCTTTGACCAACCCGTGCGCAGCAAAAACCAGCTACCGGCTTCAATTCTTCCGTGCTGCTTTTCCCAGGCCAGCACATGATCCACGGTGAGCAGGAAATCCGGGTTCTTCGCCACTTCCGCCACCACGTCGACGACGCAGGCAGGTGCGATAAAGCGGTCTACGGAAATGGTGTCGGTCGCATTTTTCTCATAATCCTTGCCACTAACCCAGTGAATCGGCGCATCGAAATGTGTGCCGGTGTGCTCACTGCACTTGAAGTTGTTCCAGTACCAGGCGGGGCCGCGATCATCATAGTTGGAAATTTCTTCCATGCTGAAAGGCCAGTGCAAATTCCACTGCGGCGGCAGTTGCAGCACGGGCGTGTCGTTATGCAGGGTAGTGGTGAGGTCAACAACCTTGATTTTTCGGGAAGCAATTTCTGCGACGAGACTGTGCAGTGTACCGGGCATGATGTCGTTCTCCTGTTCGAATGGCCTTGCGGTGAGGGCTATCACTCTATCCGATAATGTTATATATATGAAATAGTTTTTGGGGTGGCGGCCCCAAAACTGCTTTTACCCTGAGCAGAATTCAGCAGAGCCGATTGCCCCAATCCACGCCAAGGCAGATTTCCATGAAAACCATACTGACCGTATTCAGCCTGTTCCTGTTGAGCGGCACGATCGCTGCGGATACCGCGCTAAAAGGTGAAGCGCAATTGCGCTGGGAGCGCATGAACCAGATCCGCATGGACAAGTTCGACCTGGTTTTGCCGCAAGTCATGCGTGAAAACAAGGTCGATATGTGGATCACGGTGAATCGCGAAGGCTTTGAAGACCCTTTGACCGAGGACTTCGGCCGCGGTTATGTCACGGAATGGGGCTATTACATTTTCACCGACCGTGGCGGAGATCGCATCGAACGCGCTGCGCTTGGAGTCGGAACCTATTTGATTGAGGAAAACGGTGCTTATGATATTTACCGCATGGAGTTTGACCTGGCTGAGTTTGTGGCCGAGCGGGACCCCAAAACCATCGCCCTGAACTTTGCCGAGCACATCGGTGCCGCCGATGGCTTAACCACCACGGCACTGGCCAGGCTGACCGAAGAATTGGGCGAAAAATACGCCTCCCGTTTCGTTTCGGCTCAGAAGCTGGCCTCTGATTTCCGCTCGCGTCGCGTAGCCAGTGAAATTGCCGGTTTTGCTGAAGCGGGTGAGAAATCGCGCATCATTGCGGAACGTGCTTTATCCAATGAGGTGATTACTGCCGGCAAAACCACGCTGGCAGAAGTTGCCTGGTGGATACGCGAGCAGCAATTTACCCAGGGTCTGGGCACATCGTTCGGCATGCCTTCGGTTTACATCACCGGGCCCGATGGTTTTGTAGCACTGTCCAATGATCGCATCATTCAGCCGGGTGATTTTCTGGCACTGGACTTCGGCATCGGTTATCTGAACTTTTATACCGACATAAAACGTCTGGCATATGTTCTCAAAGACGGCGAAACCGAATTGCCGGCCAGTTTCCAAAAAGCCTTCGATAATGGCCGTGAAGTTCGCAATCTATTGAAAAAACATATCCATGCAGGGAAAACCGCTGGCGAGATTTTTGATCTGGTGAATGGAAAAATCAACGACGCGGGTTTTGTCGTGATGAAGGAGTTCAATAAGCCCACCACCGATCCTGCCATTGTCGATGTGATCATAGGCTGTCATTCCGTGGGTAACCTGGGCCATGGCATCGGTCCCTCCATCGCCTGGTTCAACCCGGAACGCATGAAGTACATGATTCATCCGAGCAATCTGTTCTCGATTGAATTGTTCGCCTACACCGCCATCCCCGAATGGGGCGGAAAGAAGTTACGTATTCCTTTGGAAGACGATGCCATCGTCACGGAACGTGGAGTGGAATGGTTGTATCCGGTTAACGAGCGGGTCTTGCTGATCCGCTAAAAGAGTTGGGAAATTCTGATTAAATTCAGAGGGTCCTGCGACACAGGCATGTCGCGGCGAGAAATCCAGGATGGATATCCAGAGCTTCTTTGATCTCAGATTTCGTGGCTGTCCGACATCTCCTGATTGGCATTGGCAGCCGCTTTTTCCGCTCTTTTGGCGCGCCATTTCAACATTTTCTCAGCCAGCTTGGGGGCGGAACCTGGCTTGCTCCAGGGGCACACCGCCAGGCAAATGCCACAGGCCAACGTTTCTCCGAAGTAAGGAATGCAGGCATCAAAGTCCACATACCATTTCTCTACCCCGCGGACCATTTGTTTGACATCCAGAATGGCTCCGGGCGGACAGGCATTGGCACAAACCTGGCAGCGCGTGCAAAAATCATCAGCGGCGAAATCAGCGGGCTGATCGTAAGTCAGCGGCATGTCTGTGGTCACGGCTGAAAGCCTGAAAGACGAACCGTATTCGCGATTGATCAATGAGCCATGCTTACCCAGCTCACCAAGCCCGGCCTGGATGGCTGCTGGCATCATGCTCAGGCCCGAAGCGTAAGGCCCTGGCCAGGCCTTGGCCTGGTGTCCCCGTTCCCTGATGTAGTTGGTGAGGCGGCGGGCCACCCGCGAAGCGCGGTTATACTGCCGACCCACTTCAACCCCTGCATTGGGCTGCTCAAAAGAAGCCGGTGCTTTGCTTAACTCGTCATGGTCCATCGAGACGCCAATGATAATGACGTTCGCATCGTTGACCTCGTAGCCTTCATAGACATAATCCAATTTCATGGGCGTGACGCCCACCAGATCGCCTTCGTTTTCCAGCACAAACTGCTTGATCAGCCCGGTCCATTCTTCGGCCGATTTATGCGCCTGAACATTGGCCAGTTCCACTGGCTTGGGGCCACGATCTGCGCTCGGAGTAAAAACCTCGCGCATTTCGGGTGAGCGGCGATGGTAATTGACGACGGTTTCCTGCAATAAACCATGCGTCTGACGCTCAGGCGGATGCCAGAAGAAAGGCGAAGGCCGACGAACTTCAGTTTCGCCTAAGCCATTAACGGTGTTGCCAGAGATTTCCGGAAACACATCGGTGAAAATCGGATTGGGCACGTAGTCAGGATACTTTTTGTTCATAGCTCTTTGCTGTTGCAGTCCTTCGGTCAATTCACGTTAGATGTTGCTGGCGGCAGCATGGTCAAAATGGTTTCCCGCACCAGATCAAAGGCAGGATTACCGGGCATGACCAACTCAAAATGACCGGCATCGGGAGGAATAATGATTTCCACGGCTTCACCGGCGTTGGCCGCTTTCTTCTGGTAAGCGCGTGATACCGTCAACCAGCCTTCATCATGATCGCCGTTTACTATCACCTGAGGAACACCCAGCGGCAACATGGCTGACGCTGAGCCATCGATAAACCGTTGCGGGTATTCCTCGGCTGTGCCACCGACCAGTTTTTGTGCTGCGTCACCGCAAGTCTGGTTGCGATAGGTCAGCTCCAGATCGGCTGCCGGTGCCAGTGCCACGACCCCTGCGACAGGTAACGGATTTTCCGAATACAGTTCGCTCGCCACTGATAATTTGTGGCGTGCGAACTGTATTCGGA
>Ga0163153_10006825_pt1 | contig 12626 bp, 10 predicted proteins | sample OliLakLV19MP6IB1_FD_148629 | JGI IMG/M metagenome (GOLD analysis project Ga0163153, IMG submission 148629) | Freshwater microbial mat bacterial communities from Lake Vanda, McMurdo Dry Valleys, Antarctica - Oligotrophic Lake LV.19.MP6.IB-1 | ecosystem: Environmental > Aquatic > Freshwater >... | reverse complement strand
ACCGTGGTGGCGGTGGCGGCGGTTTCACCGGAGCGCCCGGTGGCGGTGGCGGACCCGGTGGTCCCCCCGGTGCCCGTGCGGGCGCGCCCGGAGCCAACCGCGGCCGTCCTGGTGGCGGTCCCGGCGGTGGTCCCGGTGGTGGTCCCGGCGGCGGTCCCGGCGGCCGTGGTCGCCCGGGCGGTCCTCCGCAGCGGCGGCGCAAGAAGCGCAGGCGCGACCGCGACGAACTCGAACCGGCGGCGCAGCGGCTTTCACCGGCCGACGCGCCCGTCCCCGAGGGCGAGATCATCGTGTCGCGCGGCGCCACGATCCAGGAACTCGCTCCGAAGTTGAATCGCACGCCGGCCGACCTCGTGCGCATCTTGTTCGAGGCGGGCGAGATGGTCACGGCCACGGCGTCGCTGGCCGACGAGATGATCGAGCTGATCGCGGAGGCACTCGGTGCCGAAGTGTTGCTCGTCGAGCCCGGTAGTGAGCAGGAGGTCGAGCTCCAGGCGATGCTCGGCGCCGACGACGAGGAAGACGAAGCGCTGCTCGAGCCGCGCTCGCCGGTCATCACGGTGATGGGCCACGTCGACCACGGCAAGACCACGCTGCTCGACAAGATCCGTAGCGCGAACGTGGTCGCGGGCGAAGCCGGTGGCATCACGCAACACATTGGTGCGTACCAGGTCGACCGGCAGGGCCGGCGCGTGACGTTCATCGACACGCCGGGTCACGAGGCGTTCACCGCGATGCGTTCGCGCGGCGCGCAGATCACCGACATCGTGATCCTCGTCGTCGCGGCCGACGACGGCGTCATGCCGCAGACGATCGAGGCGATTGCGCACGCGCGTGCGGCCGACGTGCCGATCGTGGTCGCGGTCACGAAGGTCGACCGCGAAGACTCCGACCCGACCCGCGTGCGCCAGCAACTCACCGAGCAGGAGCTCGTCCCCGAGGAGTGGGGCGGGTCGACGATCGTCATCGACGTGTCACCGCCGACCGGTGTGGGCGTCGAGGAGCTCCTCGACAGCTTGGTCCTGGTCGCCGACGCCGAAATCGCCGAAGACCTCGTCGCCAACCCGAAGCGGCCGGCCAAGGCCTACGTGCTCGAATCGAACCTCGACCCCGGTCGCGGCCCCGTCGTCACGGCCCTGATCGAAGAAGGCACGCTCCGCGTGGGCGACACAATCGTTGCCGGTCCCGCGTGGGGCCGTGTGCGCGCCATGTTCGACGAGCACGGGGAGCAGGTCACCGAAGCCGGTCCGTCGGTACCGGTCGAGGTGCTCGGGCTCGACGATATCCCGCTCGCGGGGGACGAATTGCGTGTCGCACCGAGCGACAAGGTCGCCCGTACCGTCGCCGAAGCCCGTGCGCACCGGCGCAAGACCGCGTCGCAACGCGGCGGCATGATGCTCTCGGGCGGCGCTCGCCTCGAAGACGTGTTCGCGATGGTGCAGCGCGGCGAAGTCGCCACGTTGAACCTCATCGTGAAGGCCGACATGCAGGGTTCACTCGAAGCGCTCACCGAGGCGTTGCGCAAGGTGGACCAGGAACACGACGAAGTGCGGCTGTCGTTCGTCCACCGCGGCGTCGGCGGCATCACCGAGTCCGACGTGAACCTCGCAGTCGTGTCGAATGCGACCGTCGTCGGGTTCAACGTCCGTCCCGACCGCAACGCGCGTGAAGTCGCCGAGCGCGAAGGCGTCGAGCTGCGGTTGTACGAAGTCATCTACAACCTGCTCCAAGACGTCAACAACGCGCTCGTCGGCATGCTCAAACCCGAGTACGAAGAAGTCGTCACCGGTGAAGCGCAGGTACGCGAGGTGTTCAGCGTGCCCCGCATCGGTAAGGTCGCCGGTTGCATGGTCACGCACGGGGTCATCACCCGAGGCTCGAAGGTGCGGTTCCTGCGCGACGGCACGGTCATCTGGAACGGTTCGATCGCGTCGCTGAAGCGGTTCAAGGACGACGCCCGTGAAGTCCGCGAGGGCTTCGAGTGCGGAATCGGCCTGGAGAACTTCACCGACCTCAAGTCGGGCGACGTCATCGAAACCTTCGACGAGCGCGAGATCGCCCGTACGTGATCCGGGCGACCTTCGCGTGGCGAAGGTTAGGAGTGCGCAGACCTCTGGTTGCCGTGCTCGCGGTTGGCCTCGTCGCGTCGTGCAGTAGCGGCGGCGACGATGACGACCGGACTCCGCCCGCCCCGCCTCCGGCAGTTGCGCCGGGCGCGATCGAAGAGCGGGAATGCCCCGACGCCGACCAGTTGCCCGACACGGCCGTGTGCTCGTGGGTGGTCGTACCCGAGAACCGCGACGAACCCGACGGGGCCGAGGTCCGCCTCGCCGTGGTCGAGCTCTACAGCACCGCCCCCGAACCGCCCAACGATGTGGTCGTCTACCTGCACGGCGGACCCGGTGGCGACGCGACGGGTAGCACGTCGAATTGGGCCGACGATCCGATTCTCGAGACGCGCAACGTCGTGCTGTTCGACCAGCGGGGGAGCGGGTTGTCGGAACCGGCGCTTGATTGCCCCGAAGTCGACGCCGACATTCTCGCCCGCTTCACGGCGGCGGGGAGTTATGACGACGAGCGGGCTTCACGCGCGGACGCGTGGGCCGCGTGTCGGGAGCGTCTCGTTGCCGACGGCATCGACCTCGACGCGTACGACTCCGAAGCCATCGCCGACGATCTCGAAAGCTTGCGCCTGATCCTCGGTGTCGAACAGTGGAACCTGTTCGGCGTCTCGTACGGCACCCGTATCGCACTGACCTACATGCGCGAGTACCCCGAACACGTGCGTACGGCGCTCCTCGACAGCGTCGTCGCGCCCGCCGTAGGTGGGGTGTCGTACTTCGTCGAGAACGGCAACAGCGGCATCGAGCAACTCGTCGAAGGTTGCCTGGCCGACACGGCGTGCGCGGCCGCGTACCCCGACTTCGCGACGGCGGTGGACCGCGCGTACGAACAACTCAACGCCGAACCCTTCACCGGCGAGGTCGATCTCGGTGGCGAAGCCGGCGTCGTCACCGTCGTGGTCGACGGGTCCGACGCTCTCGCCGGGTTGTTCGCCGCGCTCTACGACTACGAACTGATCCCGTTGCTGCCGACGGTCGTCGAGGCAATCGCGGCCGGTGACTATTCGGCGCTTCCCGCGATCGCGCAAGAGGGAATTGCCGAGGCCACCGGGTTCAGCGACGGCGCGACCATTTCGGTCTTGTGCGCCGACTCGATGCCCACGTTCGCGGAAGAGGACGACGCGATCATCGGTGCGCCGGGCCGCAACGCTTCCCTCGTGATCGAGGTATTCGACGCGTACTGCGATCTGTGGGACGTGGAACCCGTCGGAGACGGGTTCCACGATCCGGTCACGGTCGACGTGCCGACGATGGTCGTCGCCGGGCGCTACGACCCGATCACGCCGCCCGCGGGCGGTGAGGCGGTCGCCGCCGCGCTCCCGAACGCGGGCTACGCCGAGTGGGACGGCATGAGCCACGGGGTGCTGTTCAGCGACGCGCCCTGCTCCGAACAGCAGTGGCTGACGTGGCTCGCCGATCCGACGGTGCCGCCCGATCTCGCCTGTGCGGCCGATGCGGTGCCCCCGGCGTTTGTGGCCGGCTAACCCTCCGGGATGACCCCTGTTCCGAAATGGCCGCGGTCCGGCGCGAGACTGGCCCCATGCACGCGGCGGCAGTCCGCTTCGATCTTCATATCCCGGCCAGCCGCTCGCTCAAGGCGAAGCGGCAGGTCGTGCGGCCGATCGTCGACGGCTTGCGCCACCGGTTCAAGGTGTCGGTCGCAGAGGTCGACCACCTGGAGCAGTGGCAACGGGTGGCGATCGGCGTGGCCGCCGTGAGCGGCACACAGACTCACCTGCGCGAGGTGCTCGCGTCGGTGGAGCGCTTCGTCGCGGCGGCGCCCGACATCGAGTTGCTCGACATCGACACGAGTTGGATCGAGGTCGACTCGTGAGCACCCCCCGTCGCTACCCGCGTACCGCCCGGCTGAACGAGTCGGTACTCGAGGTGCTCGCGGAAGAGCTCGAGCGCATGTCCGACCCCCGGCTCGAGATGGTGACGATCACGGGCGTCGACGTTACGCGCGACCTCTCGCACGCACGCGTCTACTACTCGACGCTCGCGGCCGAAGTCGCGCGCAGCGAAAAGAACGTCGCTGAGGACGCCGCGGCCGCGCTCGAATCGGCGACGCCGCACCTCCGTTCGTCGATCGGTCGCCAGTTGCGTATCCGTCAGGTCCCGAAGCTCATCTTCGGTGTGGACGGCGGCATCGTCGCCGGGCAACGGATCGAGGAGATCCTGCGCGGTGAGCACCCGCTCGACAAAGAGTTCGAAGAATGACAGACCGCATGAGCGCGGAAGAGGTCGAGGACGGGCTCGTCGCGGCCGCGGACGCGATTCTCGCCGCCGACGAGATCGCACTCGCGTGTCACGTCAACCCCGACGGTGACGCGCTCGGCTCGATGCTCGCGCTGCACCACGTGCTCCGGGCCGCGGGCATGCGTTCGATCGCGTCGTTCTCGGAACCGTTCACGGTCGCGCCGCACTACCGCGAGCTGGCCGGGCTCGAACTGCTTGTCCCACCCGACCAGTTCCCGCGCGAGCCACGGGTGATGGTCACGTTCGACTGCGGGTCTCTTGCCCGCTTGGGCGACCTCGAACCGGTGGCCAAGGCGGCAGGCGAGCTCGTCGTCATCGACCATCACGTGTCGAACCAGCGCTACGGCACGATCAACGTCATCGACCCGGCGGCCGCGGCGAGTGGCGTGCTCGTGCGCCGGCTCATCGACCTCATGCGCTTGCCCCTCACCCGCGACGCGGCCGTGTGCCTGTACGCGGCGCTCGTATGCGACACCGGCCGGTTCCAGTACGAGTCGACGACCCCGGAGGTGTTCGAACTGGCCAAGGAGCTGGCTTCGTTCGACCTCCCGATCGCCACACTGTGTCGAACGTTGTTCGAGGAGCACCGGTTTGCCTACTTGCAACTGATGGCCGACGTGCTCGCCCACGCCGTGCTGATCCCCGAGAAGCGGTTCGTGTGGGCCAAGGTCTCCGTTGCCGACCTCGAGCGCCACGACGTGACTTTCGAAGAGGTCGAGGGCCTGATCGACATCGTGCGCCGCACCCGCGAGGCCGAAGTCGCGTGTGTGCTGAAGGAAGCGCCCGACGGCACGTGGCGGGTCAGCCTCCGGTCGCTCGGCGACGTCGACGTGCGCCTGATTGCCGAACAGCAAGGCGGCGGCGGCCACCGGTTCGCGGCCGGGTTCACCAGCGACGAACCGGACGGCGTCGTTGTCGGCAAGATTCTCGCCGCGCTCCCGTAGCTCCCGCCTAACCTCGCCTACGTGCAGGACGGGCTGGTTGTCGTCGACAAAGCCGCGGGGTGGACCTCGCACGACGTCGTCGGCAAGCTGCGCGGCGTGTACGGGCAGCGGCGCATCGGCCACGCCGGCACGCTCGACCCGGATGCGACGGGTGTGCTGCTCGTCGGCCTCGGGCGCGTGACGCGTCTCATGCGATTTCTGCAGGAGGCGCCGAAGACATACCACGCCCGGGTCGTGTTCGGAATCGCGACCGACACGCTCGACGCCGCGGGCGCGGTGCTCGAACAAGCCGAGATGAGCTTCACGCGCGCGCATCTCGACGAAGCGGCGCGCGCGTTCAGGGGCGATATCGAGCAGATACCGCCGATGGTGTCGGCGATCAAGGTCGGCGGGCGCAAGCTGTACGAACTCGCGCGCAAGGGCGAAGAGATCGAGCGGGCGCCCCGGCCGGTGCGCATCTACCGCCTCGACATCGAGTCGCTCACGCCCGGGCCGTATCCGGAAGCGACGATGACCGTCACGTGTTCGAGCGGTACCTACATTCGGTCGCTCGCCGCCGATCTCGGAACGGCATTGGGTGGTTGCGCGCACCTCGGCACGCTGCGCCGTACCGCGATCGGGTCGTTCGCGGTCGACCAGGCGAGTCCGATGGAAGTGATCGAGAAGGACCCGGCCGCGGTGTTGCTGCGCCCGGCCGAGGCCATGCGCGACCTGGAGCCCGTCACGGTCTCCGAGGAAGAAGCGCGCGGCGTTACCCACGGCGCCACCTTCGTGGCGCGCAACCTGCTTCCCGACGGCGCGGGCGACGGTCCGTTCGCAGTTCTGCACGACGGCGAACTGCTCGCCGTCTACGAACGGCGCGGCGCGGGCGTGAAGCCGGCCGTGGTGTGTGCGTCATGAACCTCTGGCGGGAGTTGTCCGACGTGCCGCGGGCGTCCGCCGGCCGAGCAGTCACGATCGGCGCGTTCGACGGTGTGCACCTCGGGCATGTCGCAGTCCTGCGCCTCGTGCACGACCTGGCTCGGGCACGCGGCCTGTCGGCCACCGTGCTCACGTTCGACCGGCATCCGGCCGAAGTCGTGCGGCCCGACTCGGCGCCGTGCCTGCTCACCCAGCTCGACCAGAAGCTCGAGCTCCTCGAAGCCACCGGCCTCGTCGACGAATGCGTGGTGCTGACGTTCGACGAGACGCGCAGCAAGGAAGGCGCGGAAGAGTTCGTCGAGGAAGTGCTCGCGGGCGTGTTGCAAGCGCGGCGCGTCGTCGTCGGCGCCGACTTCCACTTCGGGTACCGGCGCCACGGCGACGTCCCGTTACTGCAACGCATGGGTGCCGAACTTGGCTTCGAAGTGCTCGGTCTCGGTCTCATTGCCGCGCCCGAAGGCGTCGTCCCGGCCGGCGTGTCACTGCCGTACTCGTCGACACGCGTGCGCAACGCGCTCGCCGCGGGTGATGTCGACGAAGCCACCGCCGTACTCGGGCGACCGCACGAGGTGCGCGGGGTGCTCGAGGGCAATCACCTCGTGGTTCCCGACCGGGTCTGCCTGCCGGCGGCGGGGGAGTACGACGCCGAGTGCACGGCGGGAGGGGCGGCGCGTGTCGTGATCGCCACCGTGAACGGCGACGTGCGGGTCGACGGCGACCCGAGCTCGGGTCCGGCCGCCGTGCGCTTTACAGATTCTCGGTCGTAGCGCGGTAGTTGCGGACGAACTCGTCGAGCGAGTCGCCGCCGAATTTCCGCAGCGCTTCTTCGGCGAGCACCAGCGCGACCATCGTCTCGGCGATCACGCCCATTGCGGGCACCGCGGTGACGTCGGTGCGTTCCTTGAATGACACGCCTTCTTCCTTGGTCACGACGTCGACGGTTCCGAGCACCGGCCGGTTGAGCGTGGCGAGCGGCTTCATCGCGAGGCGGGCCGTGATCAGCTCGCCGGTCGACATCCCACCTTCGATACCTCCGGCCAGCGTGGTTTCGCGGCGGTAGCGCTCGTCGTCGGCGTCCCAACTGATCGCGTCGTGGGCTTCGGACCCGCGCCGGGACGCGACGTCGAATCCTTCGCCGATCTCGACGCCCTTGATGGCCTGGATGCTCATCAGTGCCTGCGCGAGGCGGGCGTCGAGCTTGCGGTCCCAGTGCACGTGACTGCCGAGCCCGACCGGCACGCCGTACGCGAGGACTTCGACGACACCGCCGAGCGAGTCGCCATCCTTGGCGGCCGCCTTCACTTCCTCGATCATCTCGACTTCGGCATCGGTGTCGAAACACCGCACCGGTGAGTCGTCGACTGTCGCGAGGTCGGCGGGCAAGGGCCGCCGGCCCTGCTTCGCGCTCGCGCCGCCGAGGCGCACGACGTGCGACACGATCTCGATGCCGATATGGCGCAACAGCACCTTGGCGACCGCGCCGGCCGCGACGCGCGCCGCCGTTTCACGCGCGGATGCGCGCTCCAGCACGTCGCGGGCGTCGTCGAAGCCGTACTTCTGCATGCCGGCCAGGTCGGCGTGACCCGGCCGCGGCTGCGTGAGCGGCTTCTCGGTCTTGCCCGGCGCGGGCGACATCTCGTCTTCCCACTTCGGCCACTCGACGTTGGGGATCTCGATGAACAGCGGCGACCCGAGTGTGCGGCCGTGGCGGACCCCGCCGAGCATCAGCAGCTCGTCGCGTTCGAACCGTTGCCGGGGCCCGCGGCCGTAGCCGAGCCGGCGGCGGGCCAGTTCGCTCGCGATGTCGTCCTCGGTGATCGGCAGGTTCGCGGGTAGGCCCTCGATGATCACGCCGAGGGCGCGCCCGTGCGATTCGCCGGCGGTCAGATAACGAAGCATCAGGAGTCCGCCAGCCGTCGAGTTGCTTCCACGTCTTGTTCGAGCTGCGCGATCAGCGCGTCGATCGAGTCGAACTTCACCTGGCCGCGCAGCCACGCTTCGATGCGGACGCGCGCGTGTTCGAAGTAGAGGTCGTCGTCGAAGTCGAGGAGGTGGGGCTCGACCAAGAGGAGGCCGTTCTCCGCGTAGAACGTAGGGCGGCGACCGATGGAAATCGCGGTGCGGTGCACCGAACCGTCGGGTCGCTCGTACCAACCGGCGTACACCCCGTCGGCCGGGAGTTGGATGTCGCCGGGTACCGCGACGTTGGCGGTGGGGAAGCCGAGTTCGCGGCCGCGCTTGTCGCCGTGCTCGACGACTCCCTGGATCTCGAACTCGCGTCCGAGGAGCCGGGTCGTCGTGTCGATGTCGCCGCGGGCGAGCGCGGCCCGGATGGCCTCGGACGAGATCGGCGTGTCGAGCAGTTCGTCGACGACGAGCGCGACGGTGTGCACCTTGAAGCCGAGGCGCGCGCCCATCGCTTCGAGCGCAGGCATGTCGCCGCGACGGCGGTGGCCGAAGTGGAAGTTCTCGCCCTCGACCGCGACGCGGGCGTGCCACATCCCGACGACGACGTCGTTCATGAAGTCTTCGGGTGTTTCGAGTGATCGAGCCTCGTCGAAGCGCAGCATGTGCACGTAGTCGACGCCCGCGGCGGTGAAGAGTTCGAGCCGTTTTGCGAGCGTGCTCAGCAGGCGCGGCGCCGACTCGGGGCGCACGACGCTGGCCGGGTGCCGGTCGAACGTGACGACCACTGCCGGCGCTTCGATCTCGTCGGCCCGGCGGCGAAGCTCGGCGAGAAGGGCTTGGTGGCCGCGGTGGACGCCGTCGAAGGTACCGACAGTGACGACCGACCCGTTGGGCAGCGACGGCAGCGCGCTGCCTTCGAGGATGCGTTCCACGACTGATCAGGCTACCGGGCCCCTCACGAGATTCGGATGAGCACCGCGCGACGATGGGGCGGATGGCTCGACTCGGGGGCGGCACGACGCAGCGGGAGTTCGCGCAGGCATTGCTCGTCGGCGGGCTCGCGGGCTTCCTGTCGGGCCTGTTCGGGGTCGGGGGCGGCATCCTGATCGTGCCCGGGCTCGTGCTGCTGGCCCACATGCGCCAACGCCTGGCCCACGGCACGTCGCTCGCCGCGATCATTCCGATCGCAACCGCGGGCGTCGTCGGGTATCTCCTCGACGACAAAGTCGACGGTGCCGCCGCGCTGTGCATTGCGTCGGGTGCGATGTTCGGCGCGGTCGTCGGGACCAAGGCGCTCCAGGTGCTGCCGCAGCGGGTGCTGCGCCTTGCGTTTGCCGCGCTGCTCCTCGCCACGGCGGTGCGGCTGCTGGTCGACGAGGGAGCGCCGCCGGGCCGCGGCGATCTCGATGCCGCGATGGTCGCGGGCTTCGTCGTCCTCGGTCTCGTGTCGGGGGTGTTGAGCGGACTGCTGGGCGTCGGGGGCGGCATCATCATGGTGCCGGCGCTGGTCCTTGCCTTCGACATGCCGACGGTCATCGCCAAGGGCACGTCGCTGCTTGTCATCATCCCGACGTCGATCGTCGGCACGTGGCGTAACGTCCGCAATGACAACGCGCGCATCGACCTCGCGGTCACCATCGGCGGGGCCGGGATCGTCACCGCGTTCCTGGGCGCGCTCGTCGCCATCGCGATCTCCGACAACACCTCGACGATCCTCTTCGGATTGCTCCTCGTGTTCTCGGCCGCCCGCCTCCTGTGGACCGACTACCAGGAACGTCGCCCCGCGGCGCCCTGAATCTCCTGGTCCGGGCCTCCACAGGGGGTCTCTGGTAGCCTCTCCGGCCGTAACCCCTTGTTCCTGACGTCAATTGAGAAGTGAAAGGTTCCAGCGCGCGCAATGCCCGACAAGACCGCAACAATCAATGAGCACAAGCTGCACGAGACCGATACGGGCTCGCCGGAGGTGCAGATCGCGATCCTTTCGGAGCGCATTCGCCACCTCACGGAGCACATGAAAGTCCACAAGAAGGACTTTCACACGCAGCGCGGGCTTCTGATGCTGGTCGGTCAGCGTCGGCGCATGCTCGACTACCTGCGGCGCAACGACGTCGAACGGTACCGAGCGATCATTGCCAAGCTGGGTATTCGCCGGTAACAGTTCGTGAGGGGCGCCTCCTTGGCGCTCCTCTCTTTTTTGAGAACCACAACCCACGCGAGAGCGACGTCGGTTGTCAGTGGCGAGCGCCCGATGAGTACTTCTCGGACGCTGACAACTGGGAACCGGTACCTCTCGCACCTTACGAGAGGAAATACCTATGACCGACGCGATACGCGTTAGCGGTCCTATCAATGCCGACGGGCTCGAGATGATTCTCGAGACGGGCAAGCTCGCATCGCTTGCCGACGGCGCCGTGACCGTCACGGTCGGGGGCACCACGCTCCTGTCCACTGTTTGCACGTCGAAGCCCCGCGAAGGCATCGACTTCTTCCCGCTCACCGTCGACGTCGAAGAGCGCATGTACGCGGCGGGCAAGATCCCCGGCTCGTTCTTCCGCCGTGAAGGCCGTCCCGGCGAGCAAGCCATTCTCACCTGTCGCCTGACCGACCGGCCGCTGCGCCCGTCGTTCCCATCCGACTTCCGCAACGAGGTCCAGGTGATCGCAACCATCCTCGGTGTCGACCTCGAGAACCCGCACGATGTCGCGTCCATCAACGGCGCGTCGGCGGCACTGACCGTGTCGGGCATCCCGTTCGACGGTCCCATCGGCGCGGTGCGCCTGGCGCACCTCGACGGTGAGTGGATCGCGCACCCCACCTTCCAGCAGGGCGACGAGTCGACGTTCGAGATCGTCGTTGCCGGCCGCAAGCTCGACAATAACGACGTCGCGATCATGATGGTCGAAGCCGGCGGCACCGAGCGCTCGTGGGAGCTGTACGAGGAAGGCGCGCCGAAGGTCACCGAAGAGACCATCGCCGAGGGGCTCGAAGTCTCGAAGCAGTGGATCGCCGCGGCGATCGACCTCCAGTCGAAGCTCCGTGAGGAGTACGAGAAGGCGCACGGCCCGATCACGCCGATCGAGTACCTCCCCGCGGTCGACTACTCGCCCGAGGTGTTCGAAGCGGTTGCGAACCACGCCCGCAGCGCGACGAGCGAGGCGATGTTCATCGCCGACAAGCACGACCGCAACGTGAAGCTGGCCGAGATCGAAGCCGGAATCTTCGCGGCGTTGATCGGCACCGACGAGAAGCCCGGCGCGTTTGCCGCGCACGCCACGCCGGTGAAGCGGGCGTTCCGTTCGCTCCAGAAGGACGTCGTGCGTACGCGAATCGTCAACGAGGGCAAGCGCATCGACGGTCGTGGCACCGCCGACTTGCGGCCCTTGAGCGCCGAAGTCGGCGTCATCGCTACTGCCCACGGCACGGGCTTGTTCCAGCGGGGCGAAACGCAAGTGTTGTCGGTGACGACGTTGGGCATGCCCCGCATGGAGCAGATGCTCGACACGATCACGCTCGACGACCGCAAGCGCTACATGCACCACTACAACTTCGCGCCGTTCTCCACGGGCGAAACGGGTCGTGTCGGTTCGCCGAAGCGTCGCGAGATCGGTCACGGCGCGCTCGCCGAGCGCGCCCTTGTGCCGGTCATCCCGAGCAAGATCGAATGGCCGTACACGCTGCGCGTCGTCTCCGACGTGCTCGCGTCGAACGGTTCCACATCGATGGCGTCGGTCTGCGGTTCGACACTCGCGCTGATGGACGCGGGCGTACCGATCAAGGCACCGGTTGCCGGTATCGCCATGGGCCTCGTGTACGCCGAAGGCAAGTACACGACGCTCACCGACATCCTCGGCGCCGAAGATGCATTCGGCGACATGGACTTCAAGGTCGCCGGCACCGAAGACTTCGTCACGGCGCTTCAGCTCGACACGAAGATCGACGGCATTCCTTCCGACGTGCTCGCCCAGGCGTTGCGCCAGGCCAAGGAAGCCCGGCTCAAGATCCTCGCGGTCATGAAAGAGGCGATGCCGTCGCACCGTGAAACCGTGCGCGACACGGCACCGAAGATCGTCAGCTTCGAGATCCCGATCGACAAGATCGGCGAAGTGATCGGGCCCAAGGGCAAGGTCATCAACCTCATCCAGCAGGAGACCGGCGCCGACATCTCGGTCAGCGACCAAGACGGCATGGGTCTCGTGTCGATCGGCTCGAAGGACGGTGCTGCGGTCGAAGAGGCCCGGCGCCGCATCGAGCTCATCCTCGACCCGCCCTCCGCAGAGGTCGGTGCGATCTACGACGGCCGCGTCGTGAACATCACCAAGTTCGGTGCGTTCGTCAACGTCCTCCCGGGCCGCGACGGGCTCGTGCACATCTCGAAGCTCGGGCGCGGCAAGCGCATCGACCGCGTCGAAGACGTGCTCGCACTCGGCGACGAACTCCAGGTGAAGGTCGACGACATCGACCAGAACGGAAA
>Ga0163153_10006821_pt1 | contig 12632 bp, 15 predicted proteins | sample OliLakLV19MP6IB1_FD_148629 | JGI IMG/M metagenome (GOLD analysis project Ga0163153, IMG submission 148629) | Freshwater microbial mat bacterial communities from Lake Vanda, McMurdo Dry Valleys, Antarctica - Oligotrophic Lake LV.19.MP6.IB-1 | ecosystem: Environmental > Aquatic > Freshwater >... | reverse complement strand
GTGTTTGGGTGGGGCGGGGCGCTGCTGTTCGCGGCCGGGATGGTCTACTGCCTGCTCCATTGGCGCGAGCCGCGTTATGCCTTCTGCCTGCTGTGGCTGGGCGGTGGGCTGGCCCCGGCCTTTGTCAGCGTGCCGGCCGCCAGCCTGGGCCACACCATCGCCGCGCAGCCGGTCGTCTACATTTTTCCGGCGCTGGCGCTGGCGGCGCTGGGGCGCTGGCGGCTGCCCGCGCAGTGGCCGGCGTGGCTGCCGTCCGCCGCGCTGGCGGTGCTGTACCTGGGCGCGCTGGCCGGGCGCGACCTGGGCGACTATTTTGTGACCTGGCCGGCGCTGCCGAGGGTGCGCTACCTGTACCGGGCCGAGTTGCACGAAGCCGCCGCCGCGCTGCGGGCGCTGCCGCCGCACAGTGACCTGGCCGTGGCCTCGCCCGCGCTGCATCCGGCCGACGCGCTGGCCGTGGGGCTAGAGACGCCGGGGCTGGACCTGCGCCCGCGCATCTTCACGCCCGGCTGGGTTTGGGTCTACCCGGCGGGCCAGGCCCCGGTGCTCCTTAGCCTCTATGCCTACCCGAGCCGCTTTACGCAGTTGCCGGCCGGCGCGGGCTACGCGCTTGAACCTGCGCCGCTGGCCGCCCACGCCGCGCCGGCCGTGCCGCTGGCAGATGCCTTCAGCAACGGCTGGACGTGCGTGGGCTACACGGCCGAGGCCAGCGCGACCCTATCAGAACTAGGGCAGGCCGGGCTGACGCTCTACACTTATTGGCGGGTGGACGACGCCTTCGTGCCGCCCGCGCCGCGCCCGGTGGACGTGCTGGCCGGGACACCGCTGCCGCTGCGCTTCTTCGCGCACATCCTGAACCCCGACGGCACGGTGCTGGCCGCCGGCGACCGGCTGGATGTGGACCCGGCCACGCTGCGCGCCGGGGATACGTTCATCCAAGTGTTCGCGCTCGACGCGCCGGACGAGACGCCGCCCGCCGCCTACCTCGTGCAGGTGGGGCTGTACGACCCGGCCACTGGTTTACGCCTGCCGCTGGCCGACGGCCGCGACGCGCTGCCGCTGCTGACGCTGACGCTCCCGTAAAGGTATGCTGCATTGAATCCCAAGACCCGCACGCGCCTCTTCAACCTGGCCCGCATCGTAATCTCGCTGGCGCTGCTGGCCTGGGTGCTCTCGCGGGCCGGGCCGGCGCAGCTCGCCGCCACCGCCCGCGCCGCCGACCTGCGGCTGTACGCGCTGGCGCTGGCGTTGGCGCTGGTGGGCATCTTCATGCGCGCGGCGCGCTGGCTGGGGCTGCTGCGGGCCGTCGGCGCGCGCGTGCCGGCCCGGCGAGCGGTGTATCTGTACTTCGTGGGGGCGTTCTTCAACACCTTCCTGCCGACGGGCTTTGGCGGCGACGTGGTGCGCGTGCTGGAGATCGGCGACGGCGCAACCTCGGCCCAGGCGGCCGGCACGGCGCTGGTAGACCGGCTGACCGGCTTCATCATGCTATTCGTGCTGGCGCTGGCGGCGCTGCCCTGGGCGTACGGCCTGCTGCCGGCTAACCTGGCCTGGGCCATCGGCGGGCTGGCGCTGGCGGTGCTGGCCGGCAGCGCGCTGCTGTTCGAGGGCCGGCTGATCCGCCGCCTGACGGGCCGGCTGCCGCGCGCGATCTCGCCGGCCGGCGACGCCTGGATCGGCCGGACCTACGCGGTGATCACGGCCGTCGGCTGGCGCGGGATCGCGGGGGCGCTGGCCTGGAGCCTGGCCTTCAATCTGCAACTGATCGTGGCGAACGGGCTGGTGGCGCGGGCGCTGGGGCTGTCGGTGTCGCCCTGGGTGTTCTTCGCCTTCGTGCCGGTCACCACGGCCGCGCTGCTCGCGCCCATCTCGATCAGCGGCCTCGGCGTGCGCGAGGGCCTGTACGTGCTGCTGTTCGGGCAGGTGGACGTGGGCCAGACGGCGGCCGTGGCGCTCTCGCTCGGCGTGTACTCGCTCGACGTGGCGATGGGGCTGATCGGCGGGGCGCTGTACCTGGGAGCGGGGGTGTTGGGGATGCGCCGCAAAGTGGCAACAGATGGGTAACGGATGTAACGGATGCTAGGATGTGATAGCAATCGCCATCGGCTATTGGCTGCTGCCTTATAGGTGGGCCAGCATCTGCCAGTAACCGTGACCGCCAACTAAAACAGGCGGCATCCGTTACACCCGAAGGGGGTAGGGCGAAGCCCCATCCGTTGCTATCGGCGGCTCACACGCGCCATAGTCGCCGGCGTGGCTGTGCGCGTGCTCGACCAGGCCGGACGGTTTGGTCGCGGCGATGGCGGCGGACATGCGCTGGGCGGTCTGCGCCACGCGGGCCTCGTCCGGTTGGCCCAGGCGCGTGAAGGCGGCGGAGCGGGCCGCGTGGGCGCGGGCGATGCCGGGCCAGTTTTCGAGCGGGCGCAGCAGCGCCAGGGCGGCGTCGGCGTCGCGCAGGGCCTGGTCGGGCGGCGTGCGGCTGACGCCCAGGTTGCTCAGGTCGGCCTGGATGATGTGCCACCAGCCCAGCCCCTGGCGATGTAAAGCGTCGGTGTGGTGGGCGAACATCGGCCCGGCGTCGGCCAGCAGCTTGAGGCCGCGCTCGACCTCGCCGTTGGCGACGCAGGTGCTGCCCAGCGAGAACATGGCGCGCGCGATCGAGAGTCGGTCGCCGGAGGCCATGGCGGCCGACAGTTCGGCGTCGGCCAGCGGGCGGGCGTCGGCGTGGCGGCCGAGGGCGCGCAGGGCGTTGGCCTCGCGCAGGAACAGGAAGGCCCGCAGCCGGTGCGCGGCCTTAAAGGTCGGGTCGCGGCGCGGGATGGCGAGCGCGTCTAGCTCGGCCCCGGCCGCCTGGTAGTGCTGCAGGGCGGCGGTCCACTGCCCGTCCTGCTCCAGGCGGCCGAGGGCGGCGTCGGTGCGGCTCTCGAGCGCGGTCAGCGCGGCGTCAAAACTCATGCCACTATCTTAACTCATCTTAGCGGTCGCGGCGCGGTTCACGGTCGCGCTTCAGCTCGTCGCGCAGCAGCATCGTCAGCACCATACTGACGACCGAGACGATCAGCGCGCCCCAGAAGGCCGGCCAGAAGCCGTCCACGGTGAAACCGGCGTTGAACTGGTTGCCGATCACGCCGGTGAGCCAGAACAGCAGCGTGTTGATCAGCAGCGTGCCCAGGCCCAGCGTCAGGATGATGAGCGGGCAGGTGAGCAACTCGATCACCGGCCGCACCAGGGCGTTCAGCAGGCCGAAGATCAGGGCCAGGATGATGATCGGCACCCAGCCCTGCGCTTCGATGTCAATGCCGTTGCCGCGCAGCAGCGTGATGGCGGCCCAGATGGCGACGGCGTTAATGGCCCAGCGGAGAATGAGACGAGACATGGCGACCTCCTGGCTTAGTGTTGGTCAGTAGTTAATACGCGCGAGCGCGGAGGCGGTTGCGACCCCTAAGGCGCTTGGCAGGGTTACCCCCCGTTTTCTGTGACGCTCTTGAGACGCTCAATGACTAAACTCGTGTTAAGCGGTAAGCTCCTTAGAACTTCAGGTAACTCCGGTTATCTCGACACCGCGCCTCTACCCCAAGGAGAAAACACATGTTGTGGACTATCGTCGTAATTCTGCTGGTCCTGTGGCTGCTCGGTTTTTTCGGTGGGTCAATCAGCCCCCGCATCCCGAAAATGGGCAATGCCGTGCATGTCCTGCTCGTCATAGCCGTCATCCTGATCATCTTGCAGTTGCTGAATGTAGTGAACTTCTAAGCCGCACTGTTTAGCCCGCCCCTACGCCGCCTCGGCCGCCTCCGCGGCCGAGGCGGGTGCGGGCGTATCGTGATCCGGCAACAGGGCCTCCGCGTCGCGCACGGCAGGGAACAGATAGCCGAGCACTCCCACCAGCGAGGCCGCCACGCCGGTGACGATAATCAGCAGCGCCATGCCCGCGCCGGGGCCGACGCCCACCAGCCAGCTAAACGTCCCCGTCAGCGAGCCGCCCGCGCGCAGCGCCGGCTCCAGCCACACATCCGCCAGCGCCCCGGCGATGAGCGGCGTGATCGGCGTCGTCAGCCAGGCGATCCGGCGGCGCGTGGCGAACACGCGGCCCTGCACGTCCGGCGCGACCTTGGCCTGCCAGATGGCCTGGTTCGAGCCGTTGGTGAGCGGGACGACCATCACGCCCAGGAAGCCGGCCACTGCCCACACCGGCAGCGTGTGCGCCAGGCCAAACAGCGTTTGCCCGAAGAACGAGCCGACAATCCAGCCGATGAGCACGCCGTGCACGCGGCGCTTGAAGCCGCCCCAGGCGCTCATCACCAGCCCGCCCACGATGCCGCCGGCTGCCGCCACCGACAGCACCGTGCCGAAGATGACTTCGTTGTTGCCGGTGCGGGCCAGGATCATCGGGGCCATGGCGGTGAAGCCCATGCCCGAAAAGAAGTTGCCGAAGAAGAACACCAACTGCAAGCCCAGTAGGCTGGGCCGCGCCAGGATGTAGCGCAGGCCATAGGCCGACTCTTTGAGCAGGTTGCCCTGGCCCTGCTGCCCGGCGGCCGTGCGCGTGGGCTGCGGCACGAACACCAGCGCCAGCGCGCCCACCGCCAGCACGAAGGTCGCCACGTCAATGAGCATGATGCCGGTCAGGCCGATCACGCCCAGCAGCGCCCCGGCCAGCAGCGGGGCCAGCACGCCCGGCCCGGCCTCCAGCAGCGACATCAGCCCGTTGGCGCGGCCGAGCTGCGCCTTGGGCACCATCAGGCTGATCGAGGCGGAGTAGGCCGGCCACTGAAAGGCCTGGCCGGTGCCGGTCACTAGCGCCGCCACGTACAGATGCCAGACTTCCAAATGCCCGGTGCCTTGCATCACCAGCAGGAAGATCGTCGCCAGCCCCGCGCCGAAGTCGCTGACCATCATCATCAGCTTGCGGTTGTAGCGGTCTACCAGCGCCCCGGCCAGCGGCGAGATGATGAGAAAGGGCGTGATGAAAAACACGCCTTGCAGCGCCAGGGCGGTGACGCTCTGGGTCTCTTTGTACATCCAGATCGTCAGCGCGAACTGGGTCATGTTGGTCGCCAGCACCGACCCGAACTGGCCGATCCACACGATCAGGAAGGCCGGCATGCCGGCCGGGCGGCGGGGCGGGGCAACAGCAACAGCCATCGGCAGAAGTCTCCTCAGAATTGGTTAATCGGCCCGGCGATCATAGCATAGCAGGCAGAGAAAAGAGAAAAAGAAAAAGGCGCGACCAGCGACCACGTATGATCGCGGCTGCCCGGTGAACCAAGCCGACCGCGCAGACCCGCCGCCGGTTGGTTATTGCCGCAGCCGTTTTGGGCCAGCCGCCAATTCTTGCTACCGGTGGGCAAGCCCGCCCACCGGTAGCAAGAATTGGTTAGGGTCAGATACTGGCTTTCACAACCGCACCATGCGATAAGAACCCGCCTCGACTTTTCTTAGCGAAGCATCTTTTTTTTCTCTCCCCCGCCGTGGGGTTGGCAGGCAAGCCTAGCCGGTTTATACTCTGCTCTGTACCTAAAGAACACAACGTGGAGCCAACATGACCACCGAACTCGCACGTCCGCTGCCGCGCGGCGATTACAGCCTGACCGGCCAAGACACCGCCAAAGCGATTCAAACCGGCCTGGCCGAGGCCACCTGGTACGCCTCGCCCGTGCCCAAAGCCCAAATGCGCGAACTGCTCGTGCGCCGCGACGCCCCCGCCTTCTGGGGCCTGGTGCTGTGGGTGGCGCTGCTGGCCGGCTTCGGCGTGTGGGGCTACCTGGCCTGGGGCACCGCGTGGGCCATCATCCCCTTCGCCATCTACGCCGTGCTCTACGCCTCCACCTCCGATGCGCGCTGGCACGAGATGGGCCACGGCACCGCCTTCAAGACCGACTGGATGAACAGCCTGGTCTACGAAGTCGCCTCGTTCATGGTCGGGCGCGAGGCCACCGTCTGGCGCTGGAGCCACACCCGCCACCACAGCGACACCATCATCGTCGGCCGCGACCCCGAGATCGCCGTGCCGCGCCCGCCCGACCTGGTGGTCGTGTTCGGCGCGTTCATCAACCTCAAAGCCGGTCCCAAGTACTGGCGCACCGTCATCAGCCACGTCTTCGGCCGGCTGACCCCGGAAGAGCAGACCTTCGTCCCAGTGTTCGAGTACACCAAGATCTTCTGGCGCGCGCGGATTTACGCCCTGATCTACCTGAGCGTGCTCGGCCTGGCGCTGTATACCCGCAGCCTGCTGCCGCTGCTGTACATCGGCCTGCCTAATCTCTATGGCGCCTGGCTGATGGTCGTCTACGGCATGACCCAGCACGCCGGGCTGGCCGAGAACGTGCTCGACCACCGGCTGAACTGCCGCACCGTCTACATGAACCCGATCAACCGGTTCCTGTACCTGAACATGAACTACCACGTCGAGCACCACATGTTCCCGCTGGTGCCGTACTACAACCTGCCCAAGCTGCACGCCATCGTCCGGCCCGACATGCCCACGCCCTACGCCAGCATCCTGGAGGCCTACCGCGAGATCATCCCGGCCCTCCGGCGGCAGATCAAGGACCCCGGCTTCTTCGTGAAGCGCAAGCTGCCCACGCCCACCTACCGGGCCGACGCGGCCACGCAGTCCACCGCCATCACGGCCGAGGGCAAGCCGGTCGTCGGCGGCTGGGTGGAAGTCTGCGACAGCGCCCGCCTGCTCAAGGCCGACGTGCTGCGCTTTGACCACAACTACCGCACCTACGCCATCTACCGCACCGCCGACGACAAGCTCTACGCCACCGACGGGCTGTGCACCCACGGCAACGCCCACCTGGCGGATGGCCTGGTCAAGGGCAACGTGGTCGAGTGCGCCAAGCACAACGGCCGCTTCGACGTGCGCGACGGCCAGCCGGTGCGCCTGCCGGTCTGCGTGGCCCTGCGCACGCACACCGTGCGCGAGAGCGAGGGCAAGATCTTCTTCCACTTGAAGTCGGAAGACGAGTACGGCGTGAACGAGCCGCCCACGCATACCTTCCGCGTGGTCAGCAACAAGAACGTCGCCACCTTCATCAAAGAACTGGTGCTGGAGCCGGCCGACGCAAGCGGCCAGATCACCTACCGCCCCGGCGACTACTTGCAGCTCGACATTCCGCCCTACGCCGAGACCACCCTGAAGACGATTGACGTGGATCAGCCGTTCGCGCAGGTGTGGCAGACCCACCACGTCTACGACTTCGCGGCCCGCAACCACATCCCCTGCCGCCGCAATTACTCCTTCGCCACCAACCCGGCCACCGACAAGCAGTTGCGCTTCAACGTCCGCATCGCCACCCCGCCGCGCGGCCAAGAGGCCCCGGCTGGCGTCGGCTCCACCTACGTCTTCGGCCTCAAACCCGGCGACACGGTCACGGCCATCGGCCCGTTCGGCGAGTTTCACATCACCGAGTCTGCTCGCGAGATGGTCTACCTGGGCGGCGGCGCCGGCATGGCCCCGCTGCGCTCGCACCTGTCGTACCTGTTGGAAACCCAGCAGTCCGAGCGCAAGATCAGCTACTGGTACGGCGCGCGCTCGCGCCAGGAGATTTTCTACCAAGACTACTTCGAGCAGTTGGCGCTGGCGAACCCCAACTTCAACTTCCACATCGCCCTGTCCGAGCCGCAGGCGTCGGACAACTGGACTTCGTACACCGGCTTTATCCACGAGGTCGTGAAGGCCGAGTACCTCGACCGGCACCCGAACCCGGCGGCGGTGGACTACTTCGTGTGCGGGCCGCCCGGCATGGTGCAGGCCGCCACCAAGATGCTCAAGGAGCTCGGCGTGCCGGCCGGGCAGATCTTGTTCGACGAGTTCTAACCGCCGCGAGCGCGGAGACGCTGCGCGAAAAGAAAGAGAAAAAGGGCGGGCCGCCGCAGTGGATGGTCAGGCGGCCGAGCAGCCAAGAGTGAGCCTGGGCGGGCCGTTCGCATCACGCGGGCGGCCCGCTTTTCGTACCGCTCGCTGCCTCCTGCCGACCGCCTAGTGCTGCGCCCGCCCGCCGCGCATGCGCACCCGGCGCTCTAGCGCCTTGAAGGCGGCGTAGCCCAGTATCAGCATCACCACCATAAAGACCAGCATCAGCGCGATCTCCAGGCCCACCGGCAGCAGCGGCAGGGTGTCCAGCAGGTAGAAGCGCACCGCATCTAGCCCGTAGGTCAGCGCCAGCGCCACCGCCCTCAGCACGCCCACGCCGCCGGCAGCAGGAACCAACTCTGCACGCCAAACCGGTCGGCCACCGGCCCGCCAATCAGCAACCCGATGGGCGTCATGGCGGTCGCCCCGGCCTGAATCAGCGAGAACACGCGGCCCTGCATCTCCGGCGCGACGGTCGCTTGCATAATCGCCATGATGGGGCCGTTGGTGATCGGCTGCATGAAGACCGCCTGCGCCACAGCCCGCTGGATTGGACCATCGTGCGCCCGCCCCAGCTAACCGACAAGCCGCACACCGGCCGCTATGTCGCCTCGCTCAACCAGCATCTGCCTGCCGCCTGGCAGATCTCGCGGGCCGACCTGGCCGATTACATCGTCAAGCACCTGGCCGACCCCGCCACCTACCGCGCCTGGGTCCAAGTGGCGAACTAAGCGCGGAGTGAAGGTCTTTACCAGGTTCTCGGCTTCAACGGCCAAGTTGTTCATTGCCACTCCCTAGAAAGAGGCCAATCGCCTCAGTGTGAATCGCTGAAATTGCTTTAAAACAAGGCCTATGGTAATATCCGTGTAAATCCGCATTTAGAATGCTGATTTACAAGAAATATGGAAAACCAAACATTTCTGCCCCGTACCCTCGAACCGATTTTGACCCGCGCGGCCAGTGAGTTTCCGGCCGTCGTGTTGACCGGGCCGCGCCAGTCGGGCAAGACCACGCTGCTGAAGCACCTCTATGGCCAAACCCACCGTTATCTCTCGCTTGAGTTGCCCGACGTGCGCGCTGCGGCCATCGCTGATCCCCGCGGCTTCCTGGAACTCAACCCGCCGCCCGTCATCTTCGACGAAATCCAATACGCGCCCGATCTGCTGCCCTATATCAAAGAGCGCATTGACGCCCACCGCTCGCGCCGGGGCCAATACCTGCTGACCGGCTCCCAGAATTTGCTGCTGGCCGAACAGGTGACTGAGAGCCTGGCCGGCCGCGTCGCGCGGCTACGTCTACTGCCCCTGGCCCGCCGCGAAGCGACCGGCCAACCGCACGCCCCGCTGCCGTGGGAACCCAACCAGCCGGACGAGTCTCGGCTGCGCCTGGGCCTGACCGCACTGTGGCCGGCGCTGCTGCGCGGCGGCTACCCCGAATTGGCCGCCGAACCAGGCCGCGATATCGGACTGTGGCACGCCAGCTACATCCAAACCTACCTGGAGCGCGATGTCCGCGCGCTGCGCCAAGTAGGCGATCTGACCCTGTTCCAATCCTTCCTCCGCGTGCTGGCGGCTCGCAGCGGCCAGCTTTTGAATCTGACCGACATCGCCCGCGACTTGGGTGTGACTGCCAACACCGCCAGGGCCTGGCTGTCGGTGTTGGAAGCGACCTACCAAGTCTTGGTGCTGCGGCCGTACTTCGCCAATGTCGGCAAGCGGTTGGTCAAAACGCCGAAGGTGTACTTCACTGACACCGGCACTCTGTGCGCGCTGGTGGGCCTGACCAGCCCCGACCACGCGGCGGCCGGGCCGCTGGGCGGTCCGATCTTTGAGACGGCGGTGATCATGGAGGTCTTCAAGACCTTCCTCCACCGCGGCCAGACGCCCCAGCTTTATTTCTGGCGCACCACCACCGGCCACGAGGTTGATCTGGTGGTGGAGACCGGCGGCAAACTGATCCCGATTGAAATCAAGCTGACGGCGACCCCACGTCCGGGCATGGTCGCAGGCATTGCTGAACTGCGTCGCCTCTTGCCAGACAAGGTCGGCCCCGGTTGGCTCGTGCATCCCGGCGATACGCAGATGCCCCTGGGCGCAGACGTTCGCTCCATCCCCTTCGCCGAACTCTAAGCACTACTTGCCGGCCCCGGCCCCAGAAAGATGCCGGGCAGGGTGGCGGCCAGCGTGGCCGTGGCCAGCACCGTGGCCGAGCCGGTCTTTTGCGTCAGATACCACACCAGCGCAAATTGCACCAGGCTGCTGCCGAACAGCGAGACGGCCTGCCCGGCAAACAGGCTGCCGAAGTTGAGCTTCCAATGCTTGGGCGGGGTGCGCATCGGTTAGGGGGCTACTCGACGAAAATCTCGACCCGCTCGCCGTCTTCTTCGTCAATGGCTTCCACGATCTTGCCCACTGCGCCCGAGCGCAGCGCCTCGGTCATGACGGCCATCTGGTCGTTGTCCAGCCCAGGCGCAAAGCGCGCGCCCATCTTAATGCCCACGTCTACCAGCCCCATCGGGATGTTGACGTTGACCTTGGTCTTGCCGGTCTTGAGGTCGGTGACGCGCACGCGGAACCAGCGGGCGGGGCCGCCGGTCGTGGCGGGCAGGGCCGGCGCGCGGCGGCTGTCGCTCAGCGCCCCCAGCAACTGCGCGCCATCGGCGGCCGAGATTTTGCCTTCCTCGACCATCTTGAGAATCTTCATGCGTTCTTCAACGGTTGCCATAAGGCCTCCTAGAGGCGTCGTCAGCGCGGGACAGCGGGCGTAACATCCCCGCTCTAGCCAATGTAAACCTGAACCTTCTCGCCGTCCGCGCCTTCATCCACTTTAATATACAAGGGCGCGTCGGCCGAGGTGTGCTCGCCCAGCGCCATGATCAGCTCATCCACGCCGGTGTCGCGCAGCTTCGGAATCCGGCTGCCGAAGGTGCGCAGGAACCAGGCCGTCAGCCCGATGGGCAGCGGGAACGACAGCGCGATGTTGCGCGGCCATTCCTGCTGCCCGGTCTTCACCCGAATGTGAAGCCAGCGCGCCGTTTGGCTGAAACTCGCCAGCGCCATCACCAGCACACCGACCGCGAACGGCAGGGTAGCGCAGGCAAACCAGAAGCCCAGCCCGCCCGCCTGGTACGCGCCGAACATCAGCAGCGCCCCGAACAGCACGATGCCGGTGCCGACCCACATCGGGATGAGCCACCAGCGCCGCCAGCGGTTGAGGTCCTCATCCGGCGCGGGGCGGTCGGTGGGGCCGGCGGCCTCCGGCTCGAGCGGCGCGGCCGGGGCCTCGTCTACCCGACCCAGGGCGTCGAGCAGCCGCAGCCCCTCGGCGGCGCTGACTCTTCCGTCCTCGATCATCTGCAAAATCTGCATCCGTTCGGCTTCGCCTGGCATGGTGTGGGTCACTTTCTAAGGCGCTGGGGGCAGCTACCGCGCCTGCTGGACCAGCGCCTGATCAACCTTGGGCCTTGACCGCGTCAATATTGATCAGCGCCAGGCCGCCGGGCAGGTAGCGCTCGGCATTGCCCCGGAACAGAATGATGGTGTGGCTCCAGTTGAACGCGCCGTCAATGGCGATCATCATGTACCGGGCCGCGCTGCCCACCGGGCTTAGGCGGCTTCCACCCCAAACTTCAGCCAGCGCAGCACGCGCCGGCTCTGAAACCCCAAGGTCTGCAAGGCGGGCGTCGCCTGGTCGGCGTCGGCCGCGTAGTCCAGGCGCACGCTCCACGGCCGGCGGCCCAAGCGCCGCAGCGCCCGCACGAGCAGCGGGTGCTCCAACTGGCCGCGATAGGCCGGGTGGACCAGCAGCGTCAGCCGGTCGCCGTCCGGCCCGCCCACGTGCAGGCTCAGGCTGCCGGCCAAAGAAGTGGCCAGGCCGCCCGCCGTGCGCGGTAGTGGGTCGCGCACCAACCAGTGCTCCTCGTACCGCCCGGCGAAGAAGTTGTCCATCCACCGCCGCAGGCCGGGCTGAAAGTCGGCCGCTTGCAGCGGGCGGCCCCAGCTGAGGCCTTCCGGCCGCACCAGCGCCGCCAGCGCCCATTGGTCGGCCCACTCGCGCGGGCGGCGCAGGCGCAGGTCAAAGGCCGAACTCCGAAAATCGGGCGGGGCGGTGTAGCCTGGCCTGATCCAGGTGGTCTGGGTGGTCACCCGCAGAAAGCCCATCCCCCGGTAGAGCGCCACCGCGCCCAGGTTGTCGTCATCCACTTGCAGCACCGCCTCGCCCCCGCCCTGCCGCCCGATCAGGTCGAGCGTGGCGCGCATCAGGGCCAGCGCGATGCCCTTGCGCCGGTAGTCGGGATGCACCGCCACGTTGGCAACCAGCCAACTGGGCGAGCGCGATTCGCTGCGCTGCGTGCTGACCGTGCCGACCACGCGCCCGGCCTCGACCCACACGTACCCCAGGTTCCACGGCTGCCGGCCGAGCATCAGCCATTGCAGCACCCCCAGCGCCGGGCCGGTGCGGCTGAGCCACTTCAGCTCGCGGATCAGCCCGCGCCCGCCGACGTCGAGCTCGTGGCTGAAGCACAACTCAATCAGGTCGGCGATGCCGCCCAGGTGGCGGCCCAGGTCAACCGGTTGCAGGCCGTTGGGCGGCGCGGTCTTCAGCAGCGAGGCGGCAGACATGAGCACCTCGGCCGGCGGCGGGGTAAGGGCGCGCGCTTATTCGCCTTCGAGCGCGGCCAGCAGTTTTTCGGCGTCGGCCACGTTTATTTTACCCTGCTCGACCATCCGCAGGATCACCATGCGCTCCTCGTCGCTGACCGGGGCCGAGG
>Ga0163153_10006820_pt1 | contig 12632 bp, 2 predicted proteins | sample OliLakLV19MP6IB1_FD_148629 | JGI IMG/M metagenome (GOLD analysis project Ga0163153, IMG submission 148629) | Freshwater microbial mat bacterial communities from Lake Vanda, McMurdo Dry Valleys, Antarctica - Oligotrophic Lake LV.19.MP6.IB-1 | ecosystem: Environmental > Aquatic > Freshwater > Lake... | reverse complement strand
CTCACTGTGCAGGCCCAGTAGCGCGGCCTCCTGTTTCGCATCGGCTTCGTATAACCCACGAACAAATCCTTCGGGGTCAGCTCCGGTGTACAACGGCTCCTCTATCCTGAACCGCGTCAGTCGAATTCGACAGGTCGAATCGTTGCCTTGGCTAAGACTCGCAGAGCACGCTACTGTGACCGCCTTCGTCAACTGCAATCGCGTATTCATATGGAGCATCCGTTATAAAAGCTACGGGAATGATCTGTACTATCTGCTGCTGGTCACCTTCGCCTGCGAGCAAACAAGACACAACTTCCCCCTTTGCCCCGAAGTGGACGAGACGGACGACTTCCCATTGGGCGCCAACCCTCGCTACGGTCTGGACGGGTGGTCTGCGAAAAGAAGCGTCGCGTTTTGCCTCCATGTCGTCTGTCAATTGTGGGGAGTGCGCAAGCGCAAGCCCCACGATTGAAAGTAGGCAAAGTGTGGGAATTCTTGCTCGCGCATGAGCCCAAAATATGTCGCCTGCGGACGTGTCTATTCATTGACTTGCTTTCCATCTTTATCGAGAACTGTCGGCGGGTTGGATGCGAACACACCATAGGTGAGATTCTCACCGAACAGGGGCCGTGGTTTCCGGACACCGACTGTCTCTGTGATGGCGTCGTGCCTCTGGAGATGCCTGTCCAATAGCGCGGATACAATAGCGCGGATACGAAAGTGCGGAAAGTGCGCACAAGTGTCTGCCATTCTCGCGACGCTACTTGGCGTGCTTCGCGTCGAAGTCCTTAATCCACACGTCAGCCATTCTCAGCAGGGACTGTAATCGCGTTGTGCTTTCTCCATCCGTTTCGCTCAAAAGGCCTCGCGCTATGATCCTTGCATCCGTCCAATGGCTCGTGCTACGCGCGTTGTGGCCAACTCCACCCCAGTAAACGACATCGCCACGTAAAGCGCGACGTGTGTCGTCGTCTTCTTTGACGAAAGCACGAATGACAGGCAGGAGTTCAAAGCAACCCGTGGTCGCCTGACGGTCATCGATTCATAGTGATGGACTCAGTTTGCGAGCTTGGTTCAGCGCTGTTGCTTTCGCTGTTCCTCGAGCGCGTCGATCATCTTCTGCCGCGTGTCGGCGTCTTTCGCCGTGACGCCCTCGAACGCTGGATCAGCGAGCCTGCCACGGGCCCGCTTGGCCCAGATCGAATCGGGGAAGTCGAACGTGATCCGGCGGTAGAGCCTGTAGGCCTCGCCGGTCAGATTGCCCTTCGTGGCCCAGTCGGATTCCGCCACGGGCGTCAGCTCGCGGGCGTAGCCGCTCCAGTACATCGCCTGGGCCCGGATCGACGGGCCGTCATAGGCCTCCATGTCGATCATGGGCTCAAAGGCCTGCACCGCCCGGTCGTATTGGTGCGCCCGCATGAAGTTCTGCCCAGCACGCAGGCCCGCGAGTGGCGCGAGCGGGTCGTCCGGAAACCGCTCCCAAAGCTTCTCAAACACCTTCGCTGCCTTGAGGAACTCGGGGTACGACGCGTTGTCGAGGCCGAGCACCTCTCCCTTCGACGCGGTGTCGGTCTTGTCGCGGAGGGCGTCGGCCTTCTCCTTGAGAACCTGGCCGTTCTTCTGGAAGTAGTCGCCGAGCCGTGCCATGACCGAAGGGATGAGCTCGTCGCCCGGGTATTTGTAGGCGAGCTTTACGTATTCCTCGACGGCGCTCTCGGCCTCGCCGAGCTTCTCATAGGTCTGCGCCATCTTGTACTGAGCCTTCGACGCAAACTCGGTGTCGGGATAGTCGAGCGGGATCTCCGAGAACCATTTGAGCGCCTGCTGATACCGCGGCCTGCGGCTCTCATCGTTCTTCGCGAGATTGGCGAATTCCTGGGCCAGATTGCCGAGAAGGTATTCGGCCTGGGCCTGGATGTCCGGATCGCGACGATTCGCGAGTGCCTCGCCGAGCAGCTTCTCGGCGTGGTCGATCTCGCGACGGGCCAGGCTCTCTTCCCCACTCTCCGCATGCTTCTTCGCCAGTTCCAGAAAACACTCGGCAAGCGTGAAGGCCGTGCGGACAGCCATCTGGTCGCCCCCATACCGCTTCGTGAAGGGCTCGATCAAGCCGTCGGCACCTTTGTTGATGGCGACAGAACGCGACTGGTCCTTGAAGGCAATGGTGACGACGTCGCCGTAACGAACCGGGAGCCCTGTGGAGTCGAGCGCCAAAGCCTCCTGGGGACGCGGGGATGAGTCGGCCGAGGCGTTGTCGTAGGTGGTGACAAACCCACCGGTGAAGACGCCGGAGTGGGTCTCGGTCTCGGTGAGCTCGAGCGTGACGGTGGCACCGCCACCCGAGTGAAGTGACACTTCCGCCGTGTCGCGGTCGGGGCTACGGTCGAGCCCAGGGGCGAGGAGACGCACCACGATTCGCTCGCCCACATAGGCCGCGGTCAGAGCCGCCGAGGCATCGCCCGAGAGCACATCCAAGAAGGCCTGGCTGCCGACCGTGAACGAGACGGTCTTCCAGCGGACGGCGTCTTTCTCGTCCTTCCAGGCGAACCCCACGTGAACCGTGTCACCGGCCTTCACGGCCAGTCCCGCTGGGAGCGCCGAGGCAGGAAGGGCCTCGGCTGCTTTGCCGGCAAAGCTTCGTGAGGGCGGATCACCGAGGATGAGTGGGACGGTGACGGCAAACCGCCCTTCGTCGAGCGGCGGCTTGCTGGTCGGCGGATGGGGCGGCGCGGCAAGCGCGTAGCCCGGTGGCGGAACGATCGTGGGGCGGTCGAGCGCGGCTTTGATGGCGAGCGTTCCAGGCACGGTGATATCGAAGCTGCTCGCTGCCTCCTTGCCAGTCGTCTTCGCCGCCTGCCGCGCGGCCTCGGTCTGCACATACGCGGTCACCGTGCTGCTCTGCGCAAAAGCCAGATGGGGCGCGACCACATCCACCCGCACCGCCGCCCCGATGACCGTGACCGAAGTGAGCGACTCAGCCGTCGCCGTCGCCGTCGCCTTCGGCTCCGCGACATACGCATAGGCCAGCGCTTCCCGTGGTACAAATGGGGCAGCGACTCGACCGCGTTCACCCGCCGTCGGTGGCTTGGGCGGGCCGCTCGCTCGCTCAGGCAGAGGGCTCCCTGAAACGGCATAGCCTGCGACCATCGGCACCTGGTAGCGGGCGTGAAGAACGGTCACGCTTCGGTCTGCCGGCACGCCTGGATCGAGATTCTCGAGGTCGCGGTACGTGGCCGTGAGGCTGCCCCCCGCGGCGACCTGGATTTCTGAATCACGCGCCGGTGTGCCAGCAACGGGGAACACGCGACCGATGAACTGGCCACTATGTTTTTCGGTCTCGACCGCCTTCATCGCGACGACGGAGCCGTCGGGCTTGCGGATCGAGAAGTCGATGACATCGGGTTCGTCGCTTGAGTCCATGTCGGTGTCATCGATCACGATGCCGACGGCGGCACCGTAGCCGAACCGCCGGATCGGCTCGAGCAGAAGCTCGCGGCCGTCTGGGGTTTCCTTGTAGTTCAGAAACGAGGCGGTGATCGTCGCGGTGTCGTAGGCGACGGTGAGCCGATCCTCGTGCCGTGTGCGGCCAGGCGTGGCAGGAACCGGATCGACATAGCGTGCCGTCACGGTGTCGCCGGGGAGCACCTCGAGCCGGTTGTTGTTTCGTAGGGCCATCGCATCCTCCGCGACAGGCAGCCGCCGGGTGCCCTTTGCGTCGGTCAGCGACACCTTCTCGATGGCAGGCGCGACGCCCGAAAAGCCGGCAATCACCAGCCGCACGAGCCTGGCCCGTGTGCCTGGGGCAAAGGTCACGTCGAGCCGACCGCTTCCCGCATGAATCGTGGCCGGGAGCGGAAGCTCCGCGCGCACGGCCGCCGGGAAGGTGGCTGGGTCGAACATTGCATCGGGGCAGGGCACGAGATCCTCTTTGCCCTCCACATCGCAGAGCAGCGACGGCTTCGATTCGCGAATTACGGCCGACCCCGCGTGGTGCCAGACCTCGAGCGTATGAAGGCCAGGCGCGAGCTCTCGCTCGATCGTGAGCGGATCGGCGGCATCCGCGGCAGCCGGCTGTCCATCAATCAGCAGGAGCGCCTTCGGCCAGCCCGTCACTGCAAACCGGCGGATGGCTGCGGCCGGCTGATAGAAGAACGCCCGGAATCGGACGAGCACCGAGTAGTTCGGATGGCCGCCCGACGCGATCGGCAGCGACTTGGCCGCGATGCCCGGCACGCTGCCGGCCACGAACGCCACGGAGCCCCGAGTCGACAGGACATCCATCGCTTCGCGCCAGTCCTTCGGCACATCGCGACCCTTCGGCTCCGATATCTTCAGGATGCCCGTGCCCCACGTTGGAAACGACGTGACCTGCGGCCGTCCGTCCCATGGCGCGGCATCAGGACCACCACGATGGCGAGACCGCGTCACCCAGTCACGACCGTTCTGCGAGGTCTGGAGCAGGAAGTGAGTCGGTGCCTGGCCTGCCGGCGACTGGATCGTCATCGTGCCGAGGGGCACATCGTCGTTGAGATCCACTCCAAAAATCCGGATGGTTTCTTGGTCACCGGCCTTGCCCTGCCAGCCAGGCTGCGGGCCGGGGCTGATGGCCATCACGGCATCGCGGCCTGGTGCATTCTCCGATGCGAAGGCCAGCGCCTGCGACGGTGCCGTGGTCACAACGGCCTCGAACACACCGGTGAACGGCGCGGTCTCGGTGAGCGTCACCGCGCGGACGGCGTCGCCGCTGGATGCCTCGAGCGACACGGTTACCGAGTCGGGGGCGGCTGTCGTGCTCTGGTCAGCGTCGAAGACGCGCACATAGACCGGGTTTCCAGGCCGAACCGAGCGAAAGCCGAGCTTCGCCTGCGCCGAAGACACGCCGAGCTCTTCGATCGAGAGCCGCCGCTGTCCCTGGAGGGCGGGGAACCCGCCGGCCGAGATGCCGAGGCGGGCGTCAGAAGCCACGCCGATGACTGTGTTGGGATCGGGAGGCAGATCGCGCATCTTCGCCCGGAATCGGGGTGAGTAGCCAAAACGAATCTCGTCGCTTCCAAGAATCTCGAGCATCTTGTTGCCCGGCACGGCTGCCCCGAGCACTGTCGACAGTTCGCCGCGGAGCTTCTCACGGCTGTCGCCGAGCGGTGCCAGAAGCACCAGCTCCCGGTCGCCCGACTTCGCCCGCACTTCGACCTCGATCTCTGTCGCGACGCCCGACACGCCAAGCGTGGGATCGCGGAGATTGATCTTCACCGGCTCGCCCGGCACGAGCACGGTGTCGGTCTGTGAGGGTCCCAGTGGAATTTCGCTTGCCTCGATGAGCTTCCGCATCGAGGTTTGGATCTTGGCCTGGAGGATCAAGGCATCGGGATGCTTGGGCTCCTGTCGAAGCACCGCGACGATCTCGTCGAGCGCCTCCTTGAAGCTCTCCTGATCCATGAAAACTTCGGCCCGGGCGAAGCGGATCCGCTGACCGAAGGAGGGGTTTCCGATCGCCGCGAGCTTGTCGAGCTCCGTAATCGCGGCGGAAAAATTCCTGGTCACCCGATCCACCCGCGCCGAGCCAAGGCCTGCGAGCAGGTGCATCTCCGTGTTGCGAAACTCTTCGGCTTCGGCCACCTTGCGATACCAGGCGCGTGCCGTGGGCAGGCCGCCTCGCATCATCGAGACATCGGCATAGGCGATCTTGAGGCGAGCTTCCTGCTCTGGGTTAAACAATCCCGGCACCTCGCGGGACCAGAGCGTGATCTCCTTGATGAGCTCCTCGGCGGCTGCCGCGCGGCCCTCCGATACATTGCGATTCAAGAGCCAAAAGACGTAGTCTGGCGAGAGTTTCCGCAGCACGCTGCCGAGCCGTTCGCCGTGGTCAACGGCGAGGCTCCAGGCCGCGTCGAGGTTGCCCTCAGCGAACTCGGCAGCTGACTTGAAGATTGGATACGCGGGGTCGTTCTCATCGACCGGAATCTCGGACGCACCGATCGCGAGGCCCGCCTTGCCCGAGATGCGGCGAAGCGTCCCGAGGGCAGAATCGTTTTTGCGATCGGTCGAGCTCGCAAGCGCCCTTCCCACGGGACCGCGAAGGCCGCCACGTGCGAGCGTCATGGCTGCCGATGGACTTCCCGACGCGAGCGCCGCTTCGGCGAGTCGCGTGAGCGCTGCCGTCGCCAGGTCGGGGCCGCGACCGTCGGCCGACGCGGCCGCCGCCTGCCAGAGGCCTGCGGCGTAGGATTCGATCGCCTGCCACTGTTTCGCGTCGGCAAACTCCTTACAGGTCCGCTCGATGAGCTGTGGGTAGCCCGCATTCACGGGATAGGCAGCAAGCGGAGCCTGCTCGCGGAAGAGCGAGAAGGCGAGGCTTCGGATCGGCGGCGACCAGACCGGCAGCGCCGCCACCTTCTGGACGCCCAGCACGGCGACCGGCCGTGGCGCAGCGGCCGCCTTCGCCACGACAGCCTGCAGCGCCGCTTCGACCGCGGGCGGCGGGGCGTCGGCCGGCAGGGCGAGCAGTTCGGCCGACACGGCGGCCGACACGGCGGCCGGATCGACGGCCCGCATGGCGGGCGTGAAGGCAGCGGCGCCGAAATGCAAATGGTCCGTGGCAACGGGAAGGAAGGCCAGATCGACCGCCGCGTAGGCCGGGGTGGCGGCCAGTTGCTCCATGAATGCCCGCGCGGCCGGGTCCTGGGGGTTCACCGCGTGGAGCCAGAGGCCAAAGAGAATGGCGTTGAGGCGGCCGGTCTGCGCCTGGGCGGCGAGGATGGGCTGCACCGCGGCCACGAGGGGTGCCGTCGCCTTCCGATAGCTGGCCTGATTTCCACCGTTGAGCATGAAGTTGTCGCCGAGGGCGGGCTGGGTGAAGAGGGCATGGCCGCCCACCGGTGGCATGGCGGCCAACGCCCGCCGCAGGAGAACCTCGCGTTCTCCCTCCAGGTTGCCGAGAATCGTCGAGAGCATCGCGACGGCCTCGGCTTCGGGGGCGTTGGCGAAGGCCTGGCCCCAGAGCGCGAGGGCGTTGCGGATCGTGGGCGTGGCGCCGAGCAGATCTTGGGCAAGCGTGGTGAAGGCCGCCATCCGATCGGCCCTGGAGGCTCCCTTCGCCACCTGCTTCGCGAGTTGCTCGGCCCGCGGGTCGGGCCTGCCGAGGAGCGGCATCGCCTCCTCCAGCTTCTTCACCTGCGTGCCGCTCGCCTGCCAGGCGGCATCGACCGCGGGCTTCGCATCGGCAAACCGCCACAACTCCGGCGGCAGCGCCGCGGCGATCGCCGAAAACTCCAGGCTGCCGGCGGCCGCGATAGCGCGGATTACCGCGGCGTCGAGGTGAGGATTGCGAGCGAGGTGGGGTGCGAGGGCCTTCGCCTCGTCGATCGTGAGCGTCGCCTTGTCGGCCAGTGGCACCGGCGGAGCGGCGAGCGTATTGAAAACAGCCGGTGCCTTCACCACGAGCGATCGCAACTCGGCAGCGGAAAACAGCAGAAAAACTGGCCGCCCCTTGGGGCACCCACTCGCAGCAAGCACTGCCTGTGCCTGCTGCTGCGGCATACTCGCCAGCGCCTCGAGGATGGTCGCCGCCTTGGCCTCCCGACTCGAGGCCAGATATCTCAAGAAGGTTGGCGTATCTCCTTCCATGAAGTTCATCCAGCCCTTGGCCACGAGCATGGAGCCCTCAAAAGGCAGTGCGGCCACCAGTGCCTTGGCAGCCTGGAGCGGCTTGTCCAGGAGGTTCTCCGGAATGGGCTTGTTGGCCCGGAACAGCGCGGTCGCTTCCTTACTAAAGGGAACGATGGCCATCACCCAGTTGATCCGCGCCTTGACTGGAACGGGAAGATTCGGCACCGCCGCCAGCTTGCCTGCGGCCTCGAGCCAGGCAGGGTCCGCAATCGTGAACGATTCCAGTCGCCCGCAGACCCACTCGAGATCCGCGGCATGCAGAGCGGCACCTGACGCATCGCCGCCGATGATCGCGGCGAGCCGGCCACAGACTGCCGGGAGGTCATTGCGGGCCTTGGCTGTCTCGAGGAACCAGTCGTCGAACCGACGGGCCGTGCCGAAGGCCCGCAGACGGTCGCCATGCGCCCGCATGAAGAGGTAGGCGGCATCGGGCTGACCGAGGGGCCCGAGCAGGAGGCGGTAGACCGCCGGCGTCGCTTCGCCAGCCAGCCGCGGGTCAGCCGTCTTCTTCTCGAGAAGTTGGCGGTAGAGGGCGACGGCGACCGGCCACTCGCCGGCATACTCTGCGGAGCGGCCAGCCGTGAAGAGCAGCGGGTCGGACGACACCGCATGGGTGTCGAGCCAGCCGGCCACCGCAGCGAAAGCCTGCGCGGAACGGCCTTCTTTGATGCCCGCGCTGAGCACCCGCAGCACGGCTGCTTCGTCCTGCGGCTGGGCCTTCTTAAAGGCAGCCATCTGGTCATCGAGCGGTGAAGCGGCTGCCGATATGGCAAGCAAAGCGATGAGGCAAGCCAGCACGCCTCTCCCTCTGAGAGAGGTCGGCCGCAGGCCGGGTGAGGGTGCGGGGCACATCAGGATTGAAGGTCCAGTTGCTTTTGAAGGGGCACCCTCACCCTGACCCAGGAGGTGAGGGAGTGGCATTTGATCGTGCGTCATTCTTGCTGTGCCTCGAGCCGTTCGAGTTCCAGTTTGCTTTCCAGGTCTTGGAGCGCCGGCTGTGCGAGCTGGCCGATGGCGTTCTTGGCCCACTCGCTTTCGGGGAAGTCGTAGGTGAGCCGCTTGTAGATCGAGAACGCGGCCATGGGTTGGCGGAGCTTCTGGTAGCAGGTGCCCGCCCAGTACATGGCCCTGGCTCGGAGTCGTGGGCCGTCATAGGCCTTATCGCGAGACACTCGGAGGAAGGTGTCGAGCGCCTGTTTCGTCTGACCGGCCCGCATGAAGGCCTCGCCCGACTGAAGGCCCGCGGGGCCGGCCAGCTCGTGGCTCGGAAATCGTTCCTGGAGACGGCCGAAGATCTTCGCGGTCTTGAGATACTCAAGCGTCGCCTGCTCGCTCAGCTTCTCGCCCTGGAACTTGGCTTCGGGATCGGTCTCGGCCTGGGCGACGAAGGGCGCCGCCTGTTTTTCAAACGCTGCCGCACGCATGAGGAAGAACGTGCCGAGCCGGGCCATCGCCTTCGCAAGAAATTCCGAGTCGGGATACTTGTAGGCCAGCTTCACGTATTCCTGAGCGGCGATCTCTGGCTCGCCAAGCGACTCATACACCATGGCCGTGGCAAACTGGGCCTTCGAGGCATGGAGCGTGTCTGGGTAGACCGATGCCACGCTCAAAAACCTCGCGAGCGCCGAGCGGAGAAGAGTCTCGCGGGCCGATGCATCCCGCGCCGCCTTGGCCTCCTCGAGCGTGAGGTTTCCAAGCAAAAACTCGGCGTGGGCACGGGTGTCTGGATCGATGAACTTGGTCATCACGCCAGCGAGCATCTGCTTGGCCGTGGCGTACTCCTGGTCGGCGGTCTCGATCTGTCCGAGCGAGCGATGCCGCTTGGCCATCTCGAGATACGCCTCGGCCAGAGAGAACTGCGTCCGCGCTGCGACCTCCGCGTCGGCGTAGGTCTTGGAGAACGGCGAGATCGTGCCGTCGGCTCCCTTGCTCACCGTCACAAACGCCGTTTCGGTGCTCACGCCCTTGGCATCGGTGTAGCGGGCGGCCACGGAGTCGCCGTAGACGACCGGCAGCTCTTGCGCGGTCGAGGACACGACACCGAGATCATCGGGAAGTGGCTGCCCCTGGGCCGAAGCGTAGGTCAGCGTGCACGAACCCTGGAAGACCCCTGAGTGCGGATCTGTCTCGTGGAGAATCACCGTCTCCTTGGCCCCCGACTTCGACTGGAAGAGGACACCGACTGTGTCGGCCGAGTCGCTCGTATCGGCACCGAAATCAATGACCCGCGGAAGGAGCGTTTCACCCACATATGCGGTGGTCACCGTGTCTATTGCATCGGCCCCCACCAGGTCGAAAGCCGGATGGGTGACGACCGCCGTGGAGGCAGTGAGCCACTGCTCGGCACCGGCGGCATCGCGATACGGCATCGCCAGATGCACGCGGTCGCCCGGTCGGACCACGAGGCCGCCTTGAAACTCTGGAAGCGCCAGCTCGCCCAGGATCGCGGATGCCTGGGCCCGCCGCGCCGCGACTTCCTCGGCCGAGAGCACGCCGTGGTCAGGCATGACGCCGGCTACGAGCGGGATCGTGAGGAAGAAGCGGTCGTAGCGCTGGATTGGATACGGCGGCCAGATGGTGCCTCCGGTGTAGATGTCGAGCACGGGCACGAGGGGATCGATCCGCGCCGACTCGGTGCGGCAAGTGACTGCGATGGTGCCAGGGACCGACGTATCGAACGCTGGCGTCGGGCCTCCGGCGGTCGCGCCGCTGCCGGCCGCCGCCAAGCGTCGCCCGGTATCTGTCTGGGCGTAGATCGTGACGGTGGACGAGGGTCGCAGGAGGAGGTCCGGGGCGACCAGTTCCGCAAAGAGGAGCCGGCCGGCCACCGCCGCAAAGCCACCTTCCGGCGGCGTGCCGCTTGGCACGAGTGTGTTTTGAATCTTCCACCGCGGTCGATTGATTGGCACAGGCTTCCGCGGGACTGCGGCCGTACCTGCCGCGTCGGTGAGAGGGCTCGTGCGGGCGTGGGCCAACATGAGCCGCGGCGGGGCGTAGGCCGCGTGGAGAATCGTTCCTGTTCGCTGGGTCGGCACGCCTGGCTTATTGTTCTCGCGATCGAGGTAGGTCGCTACGAGCGTGCCTCCTGAGGCCACATGGAACTGGCCGTCACCCTCGGCGGGGCCCGCGACGGGCGTGATGACGAGCTTGAAGATGCCGGTTGAGTCTCCTGTCTCGATCGCCGCGAGCTTCCGTGTGCCGCCGGCCTTGCTCGCGAGCGTCACGCTCACGGTGTCGGGTTCCACAGACTCGTCCATGTCAGCATCGTGGATCGCAAGCGTGAGTGGCTCGCCGTGGCGGAATCGCAGGAGTAACTCGTAGTAGGGGTCCATCTCGCCGCTCCGGCTGTTGAGCCGCGGCTCCATGTCGGCAAACTCGACACGGGCGTCGGTGAAGGCCACGGAGAGTGTCCGCTCCTGCTTCTCCTTCGCCGGCGTCACGAACCGGTCATCCACATAGCGGATGGCGACCCGGTCGCCCGTGAGGATCTCCAGCGTCTCGTTCTTGTTGAGCGAGGCGAAGTCTTCGGCCACCGGGAGCACCCGCGTGCCGTCGGGCTTCGTGAGCGCGATCTTGCCGAGCGCCGGCACCGGCCCCTCGTGGCCGATGAACTTCAAGCGGATGAGCCGGGCCCGCGAGCCCTTCGCGAACGTCACGCGAAACTCTGTGCCGTCGGCCGACGCCGTGACAGTCGCCGGGGCGTTGCGGTGGTCGATCGCGCCGGGCGGGAACGTCGTCGGGTCGAAAAGCGCATCGGGACACTCCACGAGCGCTGCTGCGTCGCCGAGGTTCGTCATGAGTTTCGCCGTGCGGCCGAAGCCGATGCTCGGAATCCATCCCGACGACCAGATCTCGAACCGATGGACGCCGGGCTCGAGCCGGATCTCCCCGTCGAGCGGCCCGCCCAGCTTCGTGATCGGCTTGCCGTCCACGGCGAGGAGGTGCTGCGCGGGGCCTGTGCGACTGGGATGGACGCCTGCGGGAGGCTGGAAGGGCCCTAGGTCGAGCCGGAAGCGACGGGTGACGGCGGCAGGCTCGTTGAAATAGCCGCGAAACCGATGGATGACAAGCGGATTCGGCGTCCGGCCGTGGCTCTTCCATGGCACCGCCTTGAGTACCTGCGCCGGGAATGCCCCCGACGGGCCGGCCACGTTCTCGGCGACGCCCTGCGGATGGGCCTGCGTCAGCCAACCGCGGTCCGCGTGGGCAACGAGCTCCGCAAACTCCACTGCGGGCCGTCCGTTTTGCTGGTGATGGTCGGTGTCGTTGAGCACCAGAACCGACGGCTTCCACGGGTCGGCGACGGCAAGCGGATTCGTCGGCTGGATCGCCACCACCGTCCAGTCCGCGGGATTGAGCGCCGTCTCGACGACGAACCTCGTGAGCCGGCCGCCCGGTTCGGCCGCCCGAATGACCATCTCCCCGAGTGGCACGTTGTCGTTTAAGTCGATCGTGAACTCCGGCATCACCCCCTTGGTCGGCACCGGTTTCCACGGCGGATAGGTATCGACGGGGCTGAGGACTGTGTTGGGATTGCGTCCCGGTTCGGAGTTGGCTGCGAACGCCGAGGCTTGGGCGCCGGCCGTGGGCACGCGGCCCTCGAAGATGCCGGTGAACGGACCCGTCTCGCGGACGACGATCCGGGCGACCGCATCACCAGAGGAGCTTTGGACGCTCACCACAGCCTCGTCGATCTGATCCGTCCGGCCCTTGTCGGGATCGATCACCCGCACGTGAATCGGATTGCCGGGCTTGAGCACCTGTGCGATGTCGGCGCCACGACGCGGAAGGGGCTTTGTATCCTCGCCTTCCGCCGCGAGCATGCGGACGGCACGGGCTTCGGAGACACCGATCTTGTCCATCACCGCCTGCACGTCGGCCAGCCGCTGCTCGGCCTCGGTCGGCAGCTTGCGGGCCGACGCCATGAGGAGCGCATCGGAGGCCACTGTGATCGGCCCGCCCTGTGTATCGGGGAGGCCCGGAAG
>Ga0163153_10006817_pt1 | contig 12637 bp, 4 predicted proteins | sample OliLakLV19MP6IB1_FD_148629 | JGI IMG/M metagenome (GOLD analysis project Ga0163153, IMG submission 148629) | Freshwater microbial mat bacterial communities from Lake Vanda, McMurdo Dry Valleys, Antarctica - Oligotrophic Lake LV.19.MP6.IB-1 | ecosystem: Environmental > Aquatic > Freshwater > Lake... | reverse complement strand
AAAACCAATGTCCAGGAAAAAACCGGCAAGGCCAGATCGAGCGGTATCGGATACCTGGCGGGAGCGCCCTGGACATATTTCAGCGCATCGTGCAGGTCGATGATTGAATTGATCGTTTCTTCAGATTCGATGTCGCCGGTATTGTAAAACATCAGCATGCCGCGTGATACCGGCGGCACACCTGTTTTGTCGGGAAATTTATACTGGTGCAGGCGAATGGTAGCGCTCAGGCTCCTGTCTGGAAGCGCTTTTTTCATTTTTTGTAAAAAAAGAAAAAACGCCTGACGGGTGGATGCCGTCCAATCGCAGTCGAATTGTACTTCTGTGAAATGGTACAAGGGAGAAGCCAGTAAATTTTCTACAATTTTCCCGACCAACCAATCCGTTTTTTCCGCACTGATATTTTTAAAGACTGCGTTGGTGATAAAAATAGCCGGCGTTATTTCCCACTTTTGAAGTCCACTGGTATCTTTTATTTCTAAGCGGGAAAATGGTTCTATCGCGCCCGAAATATTATTGACACCAATATCTAAAACTTTGACATACAGTTTTTTACACCCAACAGAGTCGAGGTAGGCGCTCTCTGTCTGTGTTATTTTCAGATTAGTTTGCCAGTGGTAAAATGCGGTAGTCGCCACGCGCTGCGGCGTTTGCCGGCAGCCTGATGCAATGGCAAGAACAAGTCCCGCAAAACAGAAAAAAAAATGGTTCATTGTTGTCAATTACTATTTTTGCTGATGATCGCCGTCGTGTTGTCCCTTTGGAAGAAGAACCGTACCGGCGGTTTGCGCAGAACAAACGTTTTAAGGATATTGGCTGGGTATGTGGGGGCCAATTAAAGGTTACCTCAAAACAAAAACCCCGGATTTTTCACTGAAGAAAAATCCGGGGCGCATCATATTATTTCCTTAAAACTGGAAATTAGTTATTGAACACAATTTTGCGTTTCACAAAACCGCCGTCAAAACGTAGTTCAGCGATGTACATGCCGTTCGTGAGGCTGTTGCGCTGCATCTGGAATACATTACTGTTGATACCGGTATGCGCTTTAACCAAACGTCCGCTCAGGTCATACACATAAATCTGACGGATAGGCAGTTCTTTGGTTTGGAACGTCACCATATCGGAAGATGGTACAGGTGAAACCTGCAGGCCTAACTCCAGATCGTTCAATTCCTTGATTTTCACGAAGTTGCAACCTAATCCGAGCGTAACGCAGGCGCGTGGAGCGAAGTAGCCGATGATCGTATCGATATACGCATGCGCTACGGCGCCGTCCTGATTACAGTTGGCAGTTGCAGCCGGAGCAGGAGTGAAACCCGGAGGCGTCCACTCCCAGGGAGCGGAAGTATTGTTCGGCGTACCGACAAACGGATAAAAACCGTTTTTTTCGCTGATAGAAAGCTCACCATACGGATCGAAACCATCAGGAATCGTATTGAAAATTTCATTCAGGCCCAGATCCGCAGCAATATCCTGCATATCGCAGGAGCCGGATACTTCCACAACAGGTTGAGGTCCATTGATAGTTGGAACATTCAAAATATCCGTTTGGCAAGGCGCGAAAAAGTCGGAAGGAACGTGGTAAGAAATAAGTGGAACGTCACCTGCATTCATCCAGGAACTATCGCCCAGAGCGCCGCCCATGTTCACCGCCAAATGGAAGTCAGAGCTATAACCCGGGTGATTCTGTACGTACATGGTATCGCCGAGCGGGAAACCGGAAATCGCATTGTAGGTAGCATCAACTACACCGGGAGCGGCCTGTACGCCGTACACGTCGCCATTATAGTTTTCCTGCACCATTGGAATGAAAACGCCTGGCGCTACCGGTAGCCTGAATTTATTCGGGTCAGCAGTGGTATAAATTTCTGCAAAATCGTCGAGATACGCGGTTGCTAATGACAAATAGCCACCAGTACCCTGTCCCCAAACCACAATTTTTTCCGGGTCTACACCCCAGGGATTGCCTCCTTCGGCAACGGATTTACGGAAGTAACGGATACAAGCGCGCACATCCTGTACACCGCGGTAAGCGGCATTGATCAGGGTGAAACGGCGGATCAATTCCTGGGTAGAAAACGGATTCCAGCCTAAGCGGTAATCTGCTACTGCCACAACATAACCCATTTGGGCGAGACGCGTGGCAAATGCAACGTTGGCAGAGTCAGTCAACAAACCGCCGCAGGAACCATTTGCCGGATAAGGGAAAAAGTTGCCGGTGTGCAGGTAGATAATCAGCGGGCGATCTGTTTGAGGATCACCAACTGGGCTGTACACCTGCATCTGTAAAGGCTGACGGGTGAAATGCCCGCCTTGCAACAGTGGTAAAAAAGTAAAGTTAGAGCCGTAGATCGCTGTAGTTTTGCTGGCCTGAGAAAACACGGGTTCCAGATAACGGTCTTGAGCCGATACCCTTACTCCAAAGGCTAACAACAGGAGAAGAAGGATGGGTAATTTTGCTAATTGCATGGTTAAAAAAGTTTAGCAGGTTAAATGAATGAAATTGTAAGGGTGTCGAATTTTGCAATAATATCACTTCAAAAGTAGGAAATGAATATGGATTCTATGAAAAATCCAACTCCCTTCGTCAGGAAACGTCTATTTTTTACGGAAATCATATACCAGCGAAAGGTAAGCCATTCGACCGATACGCGGGCCACCATACGTCTGAAATTGTTTGTTGTTGAGCAAATTGGACGCGCCTAATTTGATCGTGGAATGTATTTTGGAGAAGTGCATATTGACCTGTGCATCCAATAATTCATACGATGGAATCAGTCCTGTGAACTGTGGCGACCCTTCAAAAGTGAAGTTGTCGATCCATTTGTAATTGATATTGAACCCGAGCGTATTTCTCCCCCATGTCTTGATATCGCGACCGGAGAATCCGAGGTTGAATTTGTGTTCCGGCGTATTAAAGGCAGGCACAATCGGGTCGGTTTCTGCCGTATTGAGTTTATTCCAGCTGTAGTTCCCCTGCACCATAAAGTAATTGAGGAAATAATAATTCAAACCGATCGCAATGCCCTGGGACGTAACCCTTTGTGAAGCATTGGAGGCCACACGGTACACTTTTAATTTGTCAAAAACCGGGAAACTGATGTAGGTGTCCGGCGGGAAGAGCAGGATACGTTCAAATGGCAGGGTAAGTCCGATGTTGTACCCGATAAAATCGTCGTAAATATTGTAGTAATAGCCGGCGTCCACATAGATTCGGTTAAAAAGTGTGGTGCGGTAGCCCAACTCAAATGTTTTTACTTTTTCCGGCCGGATCGGATCAATATTCAGATAATCCAGCGGTACAGTAGTGTTGTCCCGGTAACGGTTGAACGATTCCAGCGTGATCAGGCTGTCAAACCCGTTCAGGTTGCCGATCAGGGTAGCGGGACCCACCCGGAGGTTCAGGTACTGGTCGGTAAGGGTCGGGTTGCGAATGGCAGAGGAGAAAGAAAAGCGCAGGTAATTGTTTTCGCGAGGCGTCCAGACAATAGAAGCCGCAGGTGTGGCTAAGTAGTCGAAATTCTGGTTTTTATCCACCCGGATAGTCGCCGAGAATTTAAAATTACCCACTTGTTTGTCTGCGCCGGTGTAAGCGCCCCATTCCGAGTTTTTGATGCGAATATCCAGCGAGTCATTAAAAATAGTGCCGTCCGAAACAGGCCGGTACAGGCGCACATTAGAACCTACCACCCATTCGTTGAGGAATTTGGTTTTGAAACGATATTCGCCATGCGCGTGGTACAAAGCGGATTTATCATAAAACAGGGTTCCATTTTCCCGGCTGTTGTTTTTACGGCTCGTAATTGAATTAAAGAGGGAGTCATAACGGGCCGTTCCGGGTTCAAAAAAAGCCACCGTATTACTCGTGGCGTTTGCCAGGTTGGCGTGTGCCTGTGCCTGCTGGTGATAACCGGTCAGGGTAGCGGCGTTGTCCTGTTGCCATTGCAGCAAGGCATTAAAATTATCTGGCGGGCCATAGCCGGCCGCTTTCATTTTATTAAACACCGCGCCGAGGTCGTTGCGCACCCACCAGAATTCATAATCCTGTTGCCATTGCTGGTTGGTTTTGGATGCTTCCAGCATTTTGAGCGAAGTAAAATAAGGGTCGTACGAACGGCCAGCATCTTCATTGGTAGCATATAACCGAATGAAGAACTTGTCTTTCTGGCGCAGCTCTATCCGGTTTTGGTAGAATTGTATCCCTCTCAGGCTGAAGCGGTTATCACCCTGATAAACGGTGGTACCCGTGCCGTAATTGGAAGCCACAATCAGTTCGGGCGAATCAAATTCTTTGGACGGGTTGAGGCGGAAATGCAGTGCCACGCCGGCCTTCAGGTTTTTCGTGTCGTAATCCACCACATCTAATTCCCTGTAACCCTGGCGGTGAAAATTATTCAATCCCGCACGCGCATCGTAGGTAGACACAAACCTGCCTGCATACTCGTCGCCATAAATATTGACGGCGTTCCAGCCACCCGGGTTATTGCCTGCTGCTGCAAACACCTGATTGCCTTCCGACTCTGTGATGGGGTCGTAATTGTCGGCTACCCAGTCATTGGCGCGCAGGCCGAACAGGTTAAGTTTGTAGGCAAAAACGGGTTGCCCTGCTTTGTTTTTAATGGCATCCGCATACCGGAATGCGCCTTCCAGCAAATTGCGCTCGCCGGTTTTGAGCGAAACCGACAGTCCGCGGTGGACAAACGGGTTTTTGGACTCCATCGAAATGACGCCGTTGAAAGCGTTGGGGCCGTAAAATGCCGAACTGGCACCGACTACGAGGTCTACCTTGTTGACGTCTAATTCGCTGGAGCCGAGGAAATTGCCGAGTGAAAAGTTCAGGCCCGGCGCCTGGTTGTCTACCCCGTCGATAATTTGCAGCGAACGCACGGGGCTGGTGGAGTTAAAACCACGCATATTGATAACGGTAAATCCCAGACTGGCGGTCGTCATGTCCACCCCTTTCAGATTGCCTAAGCCGTTGTAAAAACTCACCGCTGCCGTTTCCTTGATGGCGATGGCATCTAAGTTTTCGATCGTGAGGGGCGCGGCTTTCTGTTTGTCGTCGATGCGTTGCCCCCGTACCACAGCCTCCGTGATAATGATCGAGTTTGTATTTAAGCGAACGCTTATTCGCGCATCGGGATCAGTGACGGTTATCTCTTGTGCTGAAAATCCGGTGTATGTGATTTTAAGTGTGACCGGCAGGGCATCCGCTTTGAGGACAAACTCGCCTTCATAATTGGTAACAGCCCCTCCGGTACCGCCGCTGATGAAGGTAACTGCCGCACCAATCAGGTCTTCACCACTTTCGGCATCTATCACTTTTCCTTTCAGCGTTACTTGAGCGCTCAGGGAAGTCATACCTAAGTAGAGGATACACAAAAAATTGAAAGTCAAAAATTTGTACATTTTTTTCATACGGATCAGGTCTTATTTTCAGAAAAAATTCAAAAAATGATTAGAAACAAACCTTGTTTGCATTGCAAAAGAAGAAATAAAATTTGATTCCAAATGAAAAATAGATGCAATCAGATGGAGATGGCAAAAAACGGATTATTTATCTTCTGTTTTACCAAATGAAGTAGTTATTTCTTCAAGGCCAGCAACAAGTCATCCGCATCGAGCATACGGAGGTAATACTTTTTCACTTCCTGGAAATCTGTATGATCGACAAACCGTTGATGGAAAACGACTTCCCGCCGGATAAGCAAACCGCCAGTTGTTTTTTCAAAAGAAAGGGCGTAATCACCGAACGGGCTGGAAAACTGCTGATTGACCGGCATTTCTGCCAATTGATAACCTTTTGGCAAAACCAATTCCACCGTTTCCCGAACGGGCGCCAGTTCAAAAAGCGCGTCCAGGTCCAGGTCATTGTATCGTTTGTTGCTAAAAAGCGCCTTTTGCGTCGGCGTACTCAACGGCAAAGGAAGTGGCATAATATAGAGTCCTGACACATGATCCAGCTGATTGTATGCGGTTATCTGCATACGGATACTCAGGGGCATATTGATGCTGTCTAAATTGTCGCAATCAAACTGGTTCAAATTGAGGTGTGTGAGCACTCCCCCACTGAAATAATCGGACAGCAATTTTCGGCGGTCGACCACATTGGCGCGTTGCAACATCTCGCGCCAGTGTCCGGCTACCGTGCCGTGCTGCACAGTATGCAGATCAACCTGTAAGTTGCCTTCAGCATCGAGCGTGGCTTTTGCATCTATTTCGATACGGGTTACCGCCGGATCGAGCGCATGGTTGGGGAGGCGGCCCACTTGTGTCTCGCCGGGGCGTATCACCAAACCCCAGGCATCCGAATCGCCGGACGGCAACACGCCCGTCGGGAAATAGTCGGTTGTCAGGTCGGCAAACCGAACTCGTTTATCTTTCAACTCATACGCAATAATAGCATGGTTGAATACATATATCGAGGGGCGCATGTCCCGGTTGCTAAAGGTGTGCGTACTCACTAAGGTATACCAGGCCGGAATATTGAATTCGTGCAGCAGGGAGATCATCAGCGTGGCGACGTCCTTACAATCGCCTACTTTCCCGGAAATGGTTTCGCCCGGTTTTTTGGGAATGTAGTTGTTGTTTAGAAAGGGAACATAAGAGTAGTTGATTTCCCGGACGATAAAGGTGTGTAATGCCTCTACAATCTCTTCTTCCTGCATACCCGGGCGGATGATCTGGCGCGCTTTTTCAAGCACTTCATAGTTGGGTTCGGTACGGCAGTATGTCTGGCGTTCATACCAGCGTACCACCGGGCTCCAGTCCGGCATACTTCCGATCATCAACCATGCATAATTATCGTAGGTATCGGGCGCCGCCTCTTCCGATTCCATTTTGGGAACATGCTGCCATTCCCAGGCATACAACCTGAATTCGCCGGTATCGCGTTGGCTTTTGGGGGCCGCTTCTATCCGATTGGCTGCAAAATGCAGGTTCATATCGGCGGGAGCCAACAATTCAAAGGTCGTACGCAACACAGGCGCCTGCCAACTGGGGATGAATAAATCCCAGAAATCGCCGGCAATCTCTTCCGAAACGCCCATTTCCGTGGTACCTTCCACCAGGATCACATCGCCGGCCTGCAGGTTTTTAAAAACAGCCATGCCATATCCCAACTCGGGCGAAGTGATACTCCCGTCGCGCTTGAGCACTTTGGCAGAGGTGATCTGGCCGATTTGCCGGAGGTCGGCTTCCGTCCAGTTTTTGGCGCCTGCTTCGCTACCGATGCGGATGGCTGCTTTGCGCAGCGATTCAATTTTGTTTTCCTCCCGCAAGTAGGTGTTTTGCACGGAAAACAGCAGCACCACGGCTTCTTCATCGGCATATCCTTCGATACCCAACTGTTCTTTGGCTATTTGTGCCAGTTGTACGGAGCGAAAATAACCCGAGTACTTTTTTCTGTTATCAAGTTTTTCGACCTTATCGCGCAAGCCGGAATAACGGGCGCTTTCACCACTTACTTTTTCGGCTTGCCGGTACCAGTGCAGCGCCTCGGGTTCATTCTTCTGTTCGATGGCAATATCTCCCAGCATTTCGTAAATCGCCGGTGAATAAGGCTCTTCTTTCAGGAGCGCTGTCAGTATGGAAAGCGCATCAGCAGGGTGTTCTTTTTCAAAAAGGAAACTGGTTTTTTCCAATAAAAAATGTGTCGCCCAGGGCATGGCGGCTATGATTTCGTCATACGCTGCCAGCACTTCCGATTCCGATTCCTTGTATTTGTAATAATCAATTACCTGCAAAAAATGCTGAACAGAGAACCGTTTGCTGAGTTCTTTTTTTGCTTCCTTATGGTTTTTCAGGCGTTGTTTGTCGGTCAGCGGTTTGTAAGTCTGTGGCTTGTAACTCTCTTCTTTTAAGTATGTTTCTAATCTTTTTTTCCACCTTTCAGTATTATTATATTTTAAAAAATTATTCACCCAGTTTTTCACCTGCTCTTTTCGGCCCTTTTCTTTTAAAAAGTCGAGATAGGTATTCATAATTTCCCAGTTAGCAGGTGAAACACCGAGCAACTGCTCCAGTGCTCCGACATATTTCACTTCTTCCTGCTCCCTGTTTATCTTTTGAAAACGATTATACAATTCGGCATAAGTAGGCGTGACAAGGGTGTCCATTTCACTCAGCAGCGCTTCGGCGCGCTCCCCTTTTCCATTGGCATCAAAACATTTGGCCAGCAGATATCGCGCGAATGCCGAAGCGGGGTGCGCAGATTTGTATGCTGCAAAAAAGGCCTCGGCTTCTTCTTGTGCCTGCGATTTAAAAAAGGCTTTTGACAGCAGGTATATTCGCCAGGATTCGCCCGTCGCCGCTTGCTGCCGGAAATAATCCAGGTACGGACGGTTTTGATAATCAGCCGCGGGCGCTTTGTCGGCAGGCGTGTATTTCCCCGAATAATCGGTGGAAACATCGTCGAAAAGCAATCCGGAGACGAGATCCGTCAACCGAATTTGGAAGGCGGCTCTTTGCTCATAGGAATAGTTGTAAGAAGTATAGGAACGCGTATTATAAGCAGTATATCCTTCTCCGTTTTCTTCACTTGCCTCCACATCCAGGAATTCGAGGGCAATCGGAGCATCCGCCATTTCGACCGGGTATTCTGAAAGTTTCACCAACAGCCGGTGCGTACCTGCGGTCAATTCAAATGTAAGGGTTTCAGCATCCCATTCATCGGGGGTAAATGAGCGCCCCAATTCTGCCAGCAATTGATCGTCTATCCATATTTTCATGGGTGTATTCCGCGCGATACGCAGTTGAACGCGCCTTGTTCGGGGTACCGTCACAAAAGTGTTGGCATAGTAGGTAGCCAATCCGTTGTTCCGGGGCAACAGATCGAACTTTATTGCCGCGCCTGGCGCCCGTCGCCGGCGTTGCAACCAACTGAATTCGCTTCCTTCATCGTTTTTAAATGCAGCGCCGGGATCAAATGCAGTCGTTTCCACGATGCCTTTTTCCACAAATCCGCTTCCGCGCATATTGTCGAACGGCCCGGCAATTGACCAGTTCCAATCAGGTATAATATTTTTGCTCACTGCCTTGCTTTCCGCGGTGCGCCGGCAACGCATCAACGAGTCTGCCGTGGCTACAATCATGGGAATCTGCAAAGCAACCGGCAATGGCCGGCTCAGGAACTCCTCGGGCCTGCCTTCAAACACGTGGTCGAACAACCAGACATAATGCGCTTGCCAGTTACTGCGCATCAGTTGGTTGGCGTTTTGCTGATACGTGTCCTCCTGGTGCACCGTTTCGGCACAAAAAAGCATGCCCACTAATGCAGATTCATGCTGTGGATCGCGTTGCAATTCCATTTCAAATGCCCGGCGGGCGGCCACAAAATCATTGGCTTCCACCAAATCCCAGCCGGAGTTCTGGGCCATTATCTGACCTGTCATCAATAATACAGGCAATATAATACTACGAAAATATATATGCATTGGAGGAATTGCTTGAATGGTGAATCATTGGGTCGGACAAAGAACGGGAAAATCAGTTATTAGTTATCGGTTATTAGTTATCAGGGTTGTAACGCTTGGCTAAAGTTATTTACCAAGCCAAAAGTTACAGCCCTGATAACTAATAACCGATAACTTATAACATTTTTCTTACTAATTAATTGGCAAATCAATACATTCGCCCAATCAAATTTTAAACCAACGTCTTCGCATGAAAAAAACAACCGTACTCGTACTTGCCGCGCTGCTGCTGGCAGTGAACAGCTGCCGCAAGCAGGAAACTGCCGTTCCCGTTGAGCAAATTATTGCTCCCGATCCAGGTTCGCTGGATGATTTTATTCACACCAAATTAGAAGAAAAAGGAGAATTCCTCTGGTCCTGGGCTTCTGATGCGCAGATATGGACTGCGCTTTCCAATTCAGATTTTGTGCTTTCCGTCGGTTACCAACCTGCCGGTTTTACCAACATCGATGAAAAAATACACCAGCTCGATCTACAGTCTTCGGAATGGAAGTCTGCACGCAAAGCCGTCCTGAAAATTGCGCTCGATTCGGAACGCGCGCTGAATCCCGCTTTGCGCGAATCCGATCTGCTGGCATTTGAAGAAAATCCTTACCTGCCGGTTTTTAATATTTATGTAAAAAATCCGGCTACCGTGACAGCGCTGCGCAATATTGCTATGCTGCGCTATGCAGAACCGATTGGTTATGAACCTTATATGACGGTTGCAAAAGAACGCTCCGACTCAGGTTGCGGCAGCAATGCGCCCCAGACCGGATTGGTTGCGGGTTCGGATTATACCGTTATTGCGCCTAATTGCAAACAATCGTGGAACTATTCCTACCACAATATCGCGCAAGCCTGGAACAATGGTAATACCGGCGCCGGCGCTACTGTCATGATTATCGACAGCGGCTGTAGTAGTTCTCAGGACAACCTCGGATCTGCCTTCAATCAGGGCAGTTCCAGCGGCCGTACCATCACCAAATATTACACGCTTCCGGGCGCTACCTCTGTCAACGACCCCTGTGGCCACGGCACTTCCATGCTGGGCGCCTGCGGTGCGCCACGCGGTACTGATGGCAATGCCGTCGGCGTAGCCTACAATGCCAACTTAGTTTCGGTACGCGCTGCGGAAGATGTGTTGCTCAATACCAGCAGTGAAACGGTGGGCGTATCCAATGCCTTCACGCTCGCCGGCAATACCGCCAGTGTAAAAATCGTCAGCATGAGTATGGGCCGCCTGACCAGCGTATCCCAGATCCGGGATGCCATCATCTATGCCTATAACAACGGAAAACTCATTTTCTGCGCAGCAGGTACTTCCTTCTCCTGGACATCCTGGTTTGTCGGAGTCATTTTCCCCGCTACCCTGACACAGGCCGTGGCTGTAACGGGTATTCAAACCAATCTGACCAGTCGTTGCGGCGCCTGCCACAGCGGCAGTAAGGTTGATTTTGTAGTGGTTATGGAAAAAAACAGCGATGACCACCCGCTTTCTTTAGCCGATTACAGCAATGACCCTTCCACCGTGGGCGGCTCTTCGGTTTCCACCGCCACTACTGCCGGTATCGCCGCACTTGTCTGGGGGAAATATCCTTCCTGGACCCGCCAACAGGTGTTCGACCGCTTGAAAGCCAGCGCAAACTATTACCCGGGCAGAAATAGTCAGTTCGGCTGGGGACGGATCAATGCGCAAGTGGCAACACAGTAAAAGAGGTGAGAAGTGAGAGGTGAGAGGTGAGAGGTGTTCTACTGACAAAATGGTGAATTTCAGTTGGCCCATTGCATCCGTATCCGGGTATCCTTTTTTGTAATTGTCCAGCGTCTGCTGCCAGCCATAGGTGAGTCCGCTGGAACCGATAAAGCGCAGGCTGTCAGAACGCCAGTACCCTTGCATAAAGGCTTCGAGGTCGCCGCGGTTCCAGGCCAGTTCCTGGGCCGCCATGATATTGCGAATACTGCGCTCGACAGTGTTTTGGGCTGTGCCCGCTTGAGATAAACAGCAAAAAAAGAGGAGAATAAATATCTTTTTCATGTTGTGGATTTATGTGATTTTCTTCCCCTTCGCAAAATCCGTCAACTCTACGTGGGCAAAATCCGCGGAAATCAGCAAAAATCAGTGCCGGAAATGCCGGAAACCCGTCATCACCATCGCCATACCCCGTTCGTTGCAGGCATTCACGGAATCCTGGTCTTTCATAGAACCGCCCGGCTGTATCACCGCCGTAATACCCACTTCATGCGCGATTTCCACACAATCGGGGAAGGGGAAAAATGCATCGGAGGCCATGACGGCGCCGTTCAGATCGAAGCCGAATGATTGCGCTTTGGCAATCGCCTGGCGCAGCGCATCGACCCGGCTCGGCTGACCGCAACCCATACCGATCAACTGGCGTTCTTTGACTAAGGCAATGGCATTTGATTTGAGGTGTTTAGCGCACTTGGCGGCGAAAATCAGTTCGCCCACTTCCTTGGGCGTCGGTACGCGTTGGGTGACCGTTTTCAGGTCGGCTTCGGTTTCGGTTTTCAGGTCGGTATCCTGTTCCACCACGCCGTTCAGCAGGCTGCGAAAAGAACGTTTCTGGCTTTCGTAACTTTTGATTTTCAATAAGATACGCGCTTCTTTTTTCTTGAGCAATTCCAGTGCGTCGGGCGCGAAATCGGGCGCGATCAGCACCTCGTAAAACAGTTTATTGATCTCTTGCGCTGTGGCCAGATCGACTGTGGTATTACAGATAAAAATGCCGCCGAAAGCGGAAGTGGAGTCGCAGGCTAAGGCTGCCTGCCAGGCTTCCAGCAGGGTGTGCCGCCGCGCGATGCCGCAGGCATTGGTGTGTTTGAGAATGGCAAAACAGGGTTTTCCGACCTGAAATTCGCGCATCAGTTGCACCGCCGCGTCGATGTCGACGAGGTTATTGTAGGAAATGGCTTTGCCGTTCAGTTTGTCGAACACCTTTTCAAAATCGCCGAAAAAGACGCCGCTCTGGTGCGGGTTTTCGCCGTAGCGCAAGATGTCGGAGCGGTGGATGGAGTATTTGAAAGCGATGTCCGTGGTACCTTCGTTGAACCAGTTAAAAATGGCAATGTCATAATTGGACGTCACCTTAAAGGCCCGGCGCGCCAGTTCGCGGCGGTCGTCTTCGGTCAATTCCCCCTCTTGTTCATCCAGCAGATCGCTC
>Ga0163153_10006815_pt1 | contig 12640 bp, 10 predicted proteins | sample OliLakLV19MP6IB1_FD_148629 | JGI IMG/M metagenome (GOLD analysis project Ga0163153, IMG submission 148629) | Freshwater microbial mat bacterial communities from Lake Vanda, McMurdo Dry Valleys, Antarctica - Oligotrophic Lake LV.19.MP6.IB-1 | ecosystem: Environmental > Aquatic > Freshwater >... | reverse complement strand
ACATGATCTTGAACAATAATTTAGTATAATAGGAGAAATAGCTTATCTTTGTGCACCTGAATTAATTACATATTAACAAAATATAATTCTGATATTTCAACTAGTCTAAATACTAAATACCGTAATGAGGCAATTAAAGATTACAAAATCTATTACAAACAGGGAAAGCCAGTCATTGGAGAAATACCTGCAGGAGATAGGCAAAGTCGACCTGCTTACTCCTGAAGACGAAGTAACCCTGGCCAAACTGATCAAACAAGGTGATCAGGCCGCTCTGGAAAGGCTTACCAAAGCCAATCTTCGATTTGTGGTATCCGTTGCCAAACAATATCAAAATCAAGGGCTTTCCTTAAGCGATCTGATCAATGAAGGCAATCTGGGACTTATTAAAGCGGCACAACGTTTTGATGAGACCAGGGGATTTAAATTTATTTCCTATGCAGTATGGTGGATCCGTCAGTCTATCCTTCAGGCTTTGGCTGAACAATCCAGAATTGTCCGATTGCCTTTGAATAAAGTTGGATCATTAAATAAAATCAACCGGGCATTTTCAGAACTCGAACAACAGTTTGAACGGGAGCCTTCGCCCGAAGAACTCGCTGCTATACTGGAAATACCCAGCGAAGAAGTGGAAACAACACTGGGTGTAGCCGCAAGACACGTGTCCATGGATGCCCCTTTTATTGACGGAGAAGACAATACCCTGCTGGATGTTTTGGAAAACAGCGGCACTCCCTCGACGGACAGCGCATTGGAATACCGGGAATCCCTCAGGAATGAAATAGAGCGCTCCCTGGGCACCTTGACAGACCGGCAGGCTGATGTGATTAAATTGTATTTCGGGATTGGTGTCGAGCACCCCATGTCACTGGAGGACATCGGTGAAAAATTCGGACTGACCCGCGAAAGAGTCAGGCAGATCAAAGACAAAGCAATCAATAAATTAAGAACGGCCTCCAGAAGCAAACTGCTCAAACATTACCTGGGTAATTAGCCCGGATTACATAGTAGGAATCTGCAGCGGACGGTTTATACTTTCCTGGAGTGAAATAAAAGTTTCTGTCCGCTGAACCCCATCAATGGATTGAATTCTTTCAGTCAGTATTTCTTTAAGGTGTTTGGTATCCTTACAAATAATTTTAGCAAAAATACTATAGTTCCCGGTGGTGTAATGGGCATCAATAATTTCCGGAATGGTGCTGAGTATAGCGGCTACACTATCATACAGGGAACTTTTTTCTAAATAAATACCCAAAAATGCAGTCACATCGTATCCTAATTTATGGTAATCAATGTCCAGCACAGCCCGCTTGATGATTCCCATTTTTTTAAGCTTCTTCATCCTCACGTGAATCGTCCCGCCGGATACAAACAACTCCTTGGCGATCTCGGTATACGGTTGATCAGCATTGACTACCAGCTTCCCCAGTATCCTGAAGTCTAACTCATCAACAAAATCAGTCTTGTCCGCCATGCTTGGATTAATTTTTTAATAAATAGATTTGTAAGAATTATGTCCGATAAAGTTAAATTAAAAAAATATGAAATTTTTCAACCCCTGTTGTTAGCCTTCATGGTCATTGTCGGAATGATCCTCGGCCAAAAATTAGAACAATCCAGTACACCGGAACAAAAAAACAAAGCAGCACAAATTTCCTCGTCCAGGATACAGCCTGGATTGATCGATGAGGCTGTACGGTACATCAATGCAAGATATATTGACTCGGTGGGTACTGACCGCTTATCCGACCTGGCCATACAATCCCTGATCCGGAATCTCGATCCTTTTTCCGTTTATCTCCCTGCCGGAACTTTTGCTGATTTGCCAAACCAATCGTTTGGACAATCGTATGGTTTTTTAGCAAAAAAAATAAAATCACAATGGCTGGTTCAAAAAATCAACCCGGGTTCACCTGCTCAACAATCAGGACTAAGGGTCGGGGATATGATTACACGAATTGGTGGCCAGCCCCCATCCAACCAAACATTTGAAGGCTGGACCGCAGACTCATTGGACCTCATCCTGGTCAAACCGGAATCCGGACAGGAATCCCAGGTCAATGTTAAAAAACAACTACAATCGGTGTTCCGAACGGTAGACCCTGCCTTAATACTCAACTCCAACACCGGATATCTCCGGATCAGACATTTTGGGGACCATACTTACGACGAGTTTATCACCGCATTGGATACCCTGACTACTAAACATCACCTACAGCATTTTATCCTGGATATCCGAAATAATAGTGGCGGTTATTTGGAGGAATGTTCAAGAATATTAAATCAGTTATTCAGGGATAAAAACCTTTTATTGGTAACAACCAAAGGAAGAACAGTGCGGAAGACGGAGTATAAGACCGACGGGAGACAACTATTTAATATTAATCAAATCATTGTTTTGATAGACGGGGGATCCGCTTCAGCCAGTGAGGTATTTGCAGGGGCCATCCAGGATTTAAAAAGGGGTAAAGTGATCGGTCAGCCCTCTTATGGAAAAGGATTGGTCCAGGAACAATACATGCTGTCCAATGGATCCGCCCTGAGGCTTTCCGTAGCCCGGTATTATCTGCCGTCCGGCAGGACCATTGATTTTAACGGTGACTATGAGCCCAGTTTTGAAGAACTGCGGGCAGCCCAGGGCATAAAAATGATTGTCCATAAAACGATTATACCCGATATCGCAGTTCAGGCGGATACTTCGCTCAATTCAAACGAATGGCAGGCAATTTTAGACAAGATCAATGAGGTGGTCCTTTTGCAGAAAGTTGATGAACGGAAAGGCAGGGTCTCAAAAAATGTAATACAGGATATCCAAAAGAAGTTTGTTGCCAGCCTTGCTCCGGCCCAACTAAAATTCATCGGGGGAGAAAAGGAAAGGGTGCGTTCATTGCTCATTCAATCGTGGGCAATGGCCAATCAGGATTATAAAACTGCCGAGAAAGAAAGGTTGTTAAAAGAAAAAGAAATCCAGGCTGCCTTGAGACAGATTAACCCCTGATTATTCCCTCACAAACTCAAATTCACCATTCATTGCACACTTAATGATGACAGACGGTTCGCGAACGGTGCGATCCTCTCTCCGGTACGAAGCTATCATATCGGTATGTTGCATCACGTCCGATTGAATTTCACCAAAAAATTTAGGAAATGGCTGACCCGTGAGGTTGGCAGAAGTAGAAGTGATCGGATGACCTAATTTTTCGATCAACGCTATACAATAGGCGTCACGGACTATACGTATGGCCGCAGAACCATCTTCGGCGCGCAGGTACGAAGGTATACCGATAACATGCTCATAGATGACCGTCAGCGGTTTGTCGAAATAGGTCAATAAGGTTTCCAGCCGTGGATGTACCAACGGCACATAAGCTTTTAACATTTCAATACTGGACGCAAGCAGAATAAGAGGCTTGTTGCGCGCCCTGTTTTTTATACTGAATATTTTATCGACTGCATGTTTTGAATTCATGTCAGAACCTAATCCCCAAATCGTATCGGTCGGGTATAAAATCACCCCTCCTTTCTTCAGACAATCAACCAGATTTTCAATTTCTTCAGTGAATACCATTTACTTGCAAGCGTAACAAAAAATAATAAATTAAACTAATTTGCAGTTGTTATTATTGTCTAAAGAACCCGTACCGCTTTGAATTCATTGATTAAAGTACTAGGAGCATTCATTATTCTTCTGTTTCCTGCTGTTTCAGCTCATGCAGAACATCTGATCGGCGGTTCCATTTCGTATCAATGTCTGGGAAATGGCGCTGTGCCGGGGACAAAAAACTACAGGATACAGCTGACCCTGACCAGGGATTGCAGTCAGCTTACCCCGTTCGATAACAACATCGACATAGGCTTATTCCAACACAATGGGACAGCATATACATTTTATCGCAAAATTCAGGTTGCATTGACCAGTGAAAGATCCATTCCGCTGGATCAACAATCCTGCAGCTTTTTATTGTATTCTGTATGTGTTAAAGAGGCATTATACCAAATCGATGTGACCAATGTCCCGGTGACCGCCCGGAATTATATGTTTTCGTATCAACGATGTTGCCGCAATATGACAATTTCGAATATTACCGACCCCGGTCGAACCGGCAGTACACTGGTCATGGAATTAACTGCTGAGGCACAAAACATTTGCAATCAAAGTGCCTTTTCCGATGTTATTCCCCCGCTCGTGGTTTGTGCTAATCAACCATTGGATTTAAATCTGAATTCGGCGGATCAGGATGGTGATTTATTGGTGTACGAGTTTTGCGCACCGCTGACTGGAGGTGGTCCGGAAGGTTTAGGCGGAAATGCTGGCAATCCAAATGGATGCAATGGTATAAAACCAGATCCTGCCCAGTGTATTCCAAACCTGAAGGAGGTCACCTATTCCAACAATACGTACAATGCACTCAATCCTTTTCCTTCAGAGACCCCTATACAATTAACCAATGGGAGATTGATTGCAAAACCCAATGCGGTGGGGCAATTTATCTTTGGTATTTGTATTAAAGAATTTCGCAACGGCATCCTGCTGAGTATTCAAAGAAGGGAAATGCAAATCAATATTGCCGTTTGCAATGCCCCGGTCCAGGCGCTGGTAAATGCGGATCGAATCACCAATAAAACAGCATTCATTAATCTCTGCGACCCTACCCAGTCGTTTACCTTATTAAATCAAAGCAGGGATACCCAATATATAAAATCCGTATTCTGGCAGTTTTCCACGCCGACACAGGTGAATTGGACAGACACCACTTTTAATTTTGTACGCGTTTTTGGTGATACTGGCATTTATCAAGGTAAATTATTTCTCAATAAGGGCAATCAATGTTCGGATTCGATGGATATCAGGATTCAGGTCAATCCTAAACTACTGGCTGATTTTAATCTCGCTTTTGATTCCTGTACCCTGAGTCCGGTAAGGTTTTTAAATACTACCATTGGCTCAGGCCCTGTCAGTTTTCGATGGCAGTTTGGCGATAGTACATCGTCCACCTTAAAAGATCCGGAACATCAATATCCCGGAGCCGGGACTTATCGGGTATCCCTGAATGCGACACATGTCAATCAATGTGCCTCAGAAAAGGTAAAAACCATCAATTTATTTCCTGCTCCTCCGGATTTTAAACTCAGCCCACAGGATTCAATTTTTTGTTTTCCCCAAAAAATAAACCTGGGAATCGTAGGTATAAATGATCCCTTGTACCAATATCGCTGGGATCTGAGTGACGGACAAAATTTTACCGGACCCTCCCCTATGCTCAACCTGACTAAACCGGGCATTTTTAATCTAAAAGTTTCCCTCCTGTCGCCGAATGGCTGCCGCAGCGAAAAGAATTTTATTAATAAAATCATCAGTCTCGAAAAACCGACTGCCGCTTTCGACCTGCTTAATAATACTTTAACACTCAGAATGCCTGATCTTCAGGTCAAGAATAATTCATCCCAGGCTAAAACCTATCGATGGGATTTTGGGGATGGAGGATCTTCAATCATGGCCAATCCAAATTACACGTATCAAACCCAGGGATCTTTTGTGGTAGAGTTGATTGTGATTCATGAAAATGGTTGCTCAGACACCGCCCGAAACCAGCTGACTGTTGGGGTTGCCAATGATTTTTATATTCCCAATACCTTTACTCCAAACGGTGATGGCAATAACGATGTCTTTTTACCCGTAGGGATTGAAGGACAATTGGGTCAATACACCCTGACCGTAATTGACCGATGGGGTTCGATGGTGTTTCAATCAACAGAACAAACCCAGGGTTGGGACGGCACCTGGCACCGGACATCGAACAAAACTGCCCAGGATGGCGTTTATATCTATATGATTCGATTTACCACCGAAGAAGGAAATGAAAAAATAGTCAAAGGATCAGTAACTTTAATTCGATGATCTTCCAAACCCGACTCAAAACGTTGTTTTTGCTGAGTTTCGCTTTTATAGTCGGGCAATCGGTCGAGGCCAGGCATATCATTGGAAGCGATTTTTATTATGATTGTCAGGGTCCGGGTCGGGTCTCTAATTCCAAAACGTATAGTTTTCATCTGGACGTTTACCGCGATTGCAGTACCAATATTTTGTTTAATACCAATGCTAGTTTTGGAATCTATAAATTCAGTAATAGTACGGGCTATACTTTTGTGGATCAATTCAACATCGGACATGGAACGATTTCAAATGTCAGGCCGGATCAAAACCCCTGCATCATCATTCCACCCAATGTCTGTGTAGAGACTACCGACTATCAGTTCAGGATTGATCTTCCGATCATCAGCGAGACCTATGTTATCTTTTATATACAATGTTGCCGCAACAGGACCATATTGAACATCCCGAATCCGGGGGTTACCGGGGCTACTTTTTTTATCGAAATAAGCCCTCAATCCCAACAGACCTGCAACAATAGCCCTAGATTCAAGGTATTTCCCCCGATTGTAATCTGTGCTGATTTTGCGCTCAATTTTGATCACAGTGCTTCAGACAAAGAAGGAGACTCTCTGGTATATGAATTTTGTCCTCTGCTTTCAGGTGGTGGTGGTGGTGGTGGTTTTGGTATCCCTGGTACAGGACCAGGAGGATGTAACAGCCCAACACCGGATCCGCGCATTTGCCCACCTCCCTTTAATAACCTGGGATCGGTGCCTGGATATACCTACCAAGACCCGATGGGAGTGGGGGTATTGACCCTGGACCGGATAACGGGAAGGCTCACAGGAAGGCCGACCAACCTGGGGCAATATGTAGTGGGTGTCTGCGTCAAAGAATATAGAAACGGGGTTTTGATTGGTTCGATACATCGCGACTTTCAATTTAATATTGCGATCTGTGAACAAACCGTCCATGCCAAAGTAAAAGCGGACAGTGGCAGCGACAAACGATTTACCATCAACTTTTGCGGTGACAATGAAGTTCAGTTTACCAACGAAAGTTTTACTGAAGAATACATTAAAAACTATTATTGGGAATTTAAAGCTAAGTGTAGTTCCAGCCCGGTCGAACTCATCACGAGCACTGACAAAAATGCCAAGTTAACGTTTACCCGGCCCGGACAATATTCGGGCATGATGATTGTCAACCGCAATGCCCTGGTATGCAATGACACAGCGTTTATTGACCTCAATATCATCCCTTCCGATATCAAATCGGATTTTAGCTTTGAATATGATAAGTGCTCTACCCTGCCGATCAAATTTACCGATAAGTCCACCGGTGTATTGACCCCTGTCAAGACTTATGAATGGACCTTTGGCGATGGCAAGTCCGCTAACATCAGAAGTCCTACCCACCTATTTCAACAACCTGGCAAATACAACATTAATCTTCAGGTGACCGATGGTAAATTGTGCAAGTCCAATAAAACGAAAGAGCTGAGTTATTTTCCCGCTCCGGCCTTGCTCGATATATTACCCGATAAATTCAGGGCTTGTGTTCCGGGTACCATACATTTTAAAAACCTCTCTATTCCGGTAGATTCAACGTATTTGGTAGAGTGGGATTTTGGGGATGGGACGAAATATACCGGAGTGGACGCGAAGCATACTTATAATAAAGCCGGATCGTACACGATCGGTCTATCCTTAAAGGCTCCCAGCGGCTGTATTACGAGAGAAACCTTTCCCAATTTTGTAAGAGTACAGTCAGGCCCGCTGGCAGACTTTAACTTTACACCGGAAGAACCTACCAACCTTAACTCAACTGTCCAGTTTGTCAACCTCAGCCGGGATGGGATAGAATACTCCTGGGATTTTGGAGATGAATCAGGGGGGATTGAGAAAAACCCCGTTCACAGGTATCAGGATACCGGTGACTATGTAGTCAATCTCGTCGTGAGGCATGAAAATGGTTGCCGGGATTCAGCCATTCGGGTCGTCCGGGTGGGACTACATATTACCTATTTTCTACCTAATGCGTTTACTCCCAACAACGATGGGATCAATGATATTTACATTGGAGCCGGATCATTTGCCGGAATGCAATCCTTTGATTTGAGCATTTTTAACCGTTGGGGAGAACTCATTTATAATACGTCCGACCCAAACTTGGGATGGAACGGCAAAAAACAAAATAAAGGCAACATTGAACCCAACGGCGTTTATATTTGTGTCGTTAAATATAAGAATGATCGGGGTGATCCAAAGGAGCTAAAGGGTTTTGCTACATTGATCAGATAGATAATAATTAATCATTTGACCAATAGAAGTTGATGATGAAGTGTATGAATTCAAACAAGCCGGTTATTTTCAATTTAATAGCAGTTCTGTTGTTCGTATTGGATGCCTCTGCAGTGTATGGTAGGCACATTATAGGGAGTGACTTCTACTATAAATGTAATGGCACAGGGCGCATTTCCAATTCCAAATCCTATAGTTTTAATCTTGCGATCTACCGGGATTGCAGCAACCCGAGCGGTTCGCCCTATGATACCGATGCCAGTTTTGGTATTTACCGATTCAACGGCTCCAGATATACCTACGTGCAGCAGTTAACGGTCAATCACGGTCCGGTCGGAAGGATTCGACCTGAAAACAATCCCTGCCTGATCATTCCGCCAAATGTATGCGTTGAAGAGTCTTCTTACAATTTTACGGTGGATCTTCCGGTGGTAAATGAAACGTATGTGATTTATTATATGCGATGTTGCCGGAACAACACCATTCTCAATATTATAGCCCCCAACAATACCGGTGCAACTTTTTTCATTGAAATTACTCCGCAATCGCAACAAAACTGCAACAATTGCCCGACGTTTAAATCCTTCCCACCGATTGTGGTCTGTGCTGATTTTCCTTTTGAGTTTGATCACGGTGCGACCGATGTCGAAGGAGATTCTCTGGTCTATGAATTTTGTACCCCATTGGCCGGGGGAGGCTCAGGCGCAGGTGATCCCTTTGGTGGCGGTCAGGGTTGTACGGCGGTAAGGCCCAATCCTGCCGTATGTGCCCCGCCTTTTCAATTTGTAAGTTTTGTTTCACCTTTATACTCTACGACCGAGCCGATGGGCCCGGGGATTTTAAAGCTGGACCCCGTGACTGGAAAACTGGAGGGCTTGCCCAGGGACCTCGGGCAATATGTGGTCGGCATTTGTGTAAAGGAATACCGGCAAGGAGTTTTAATTGGTACCATTCACAGGGATTTCCAATTCAATGTAGGGACCTGTGAACAGGCGGTCCATGCCAAAATTCAAGCCGATACCAGCATCGGTAAAAAATTTACGATTAATTTCTGTGGGGACAACACTGTAAAATTTACCAATTCCAGCTTCAGGGAAGAATATATCAAAACCTACCATTGGGAATTTAAACCAAAAAACGGAACGCAGTTATTTTCCAGCAACGAACAACATGCCAGCATTACTTTTCCGGGACCCGGAGAGTACACCGGACTCATGATAGTCAATAAGAATGCCCTGATCTGCAGTGACACTGCCCTCGTAAGCCTTAATATCATACCTTCCGATCTCAAAGCCGACTTTGAATTCGATTATGAAAAATGTTCCAGTCTGCCCATCAAATTTGTAGATAAATCGATTGGCTTGCAGACACCGATAAAAACCTGGAATTGGGACTTTAATGATGGTAAATCATCCAATTCTAAGAATATTGCTCATTTATTTCAACGTCCCGGAAGGTACTCGGTAAAACTCACGGTGACCGACGGCAAAATCTGCAAGTCTGAAAAAACAAAGGAAATACCCTATTTCCCGGCACCAGAACTCCTGGATGTCTTACCCGACAAATTCAGGGGGTGTGCTCCGGCAACGATTCGATTTCAAAATTTATCCATCCCTTTGGACAGCAGTTACCAGGTGGAATGGGAATTTGGAGATGGTTCCAAGGCAAGCGGTATCCATGCTGTACACACGTATAATTCACCCGGAGTATACGGCATTACCATGTCGATTAAGGCCCCGAGCGGTTGTGTCACCAAAGAATCCTTCCCCTCCTTTGTGAGGGTGCAGGATGGCCCGGAGTCCGAGTTTGATTTTTCCCCCGAAACCATCACCTCCCGCAACCCCACGGTGCAATTCACCAATCGGTCCAGGGATGCCGCGAGTTATTTTTGGAATTTTGGAGATGAGACCGGATCGGAACAGACCAACCCTTCACATTGGTACGCTGATACCGGCAGGTATGTGGTCACCTTGATTTCTAAACATCAGAATGGTTGTATTGACACGTCCCAAAAGTCGTTAGATATTTCCTTATTTATCAGTTATTTTTTACCTAACGCATTTTCACCAAACAATGACGGTGTGAATGACATCTATCTGGGCAGTGGAGCTTATGCAGGAATGCAGGATTTTAATATGTCCATCTATAATCGCTGGGGCGAACTCATCTTTACCTCGGTCGATCCCCTCGATGGTTGGAATGGAAGAAAATTCAACCAGGGCAATATTGAGCCGAATGGGGTTTATGTCTGCCTGGTCCGTTTTAAAACCGACCGCGGAGAGCCGAGGGAAATCAAAAGTTTCGCTACCCTGATTCGATAATATTATTACAACACCTTAACTGTCATTGTGTTGTCTTTTAAAAGACTATGGATGGCAATAGAAGAAAATCTCCCGGGTGCCAAAAATGAATGAACGATAAAAAATTTTGATAGTTGGCTACAAAAGCCTACTTTTGCGCTTCCAAAATTTAATCATATTTAATTATGTACGCAATTGTAACTATTGCCGGTCAACAAATGAAAGTGAGCGAAGGCCAGAAGCTATTCGTCCACCGGCTGGATGCAAAACAAGGGGATCAGATCTCCTTTGACCAAATCCTCCTGGTAGACCGGGATGGGACTATCGATATCGGTACCCCAACGCTAACTGGTGAAATAACGGCTACTGTATTAGCTGATGATATCCAGGGAGATAAAGTGATTGTCTTTAAGAAAAAAAGACGGAAAGGGTATAAAGTAAAACGGGGCCATCGCCAGCAGTTTAGTCAAATCGAAATAAATTCCATCACCGCGTAACAACACAAACCATGGCACATAAAAAAGGAGAAGGTAAGGTACTCAATGGCAGAGACAGTAACCCAAAATACCTGGGCGTCAAAATGTTTGGTGGTCAGGTTGTAAAAGCAGGAAACATTATCGTTCGTCAGAGAGGGACAAAATTTCACCCCGGTACCAACGTGGGTCAGGGTAAAGATTTTACTTTATTTGCGTTGACTGAAGGATCCGTGAAATTTAAAAAAGGAAAAAATGACAGGACATTCGTCCACATCATTTCTCCGGTTCTTTCCTGATCAAGCCGATTACTCCAATAATTAGAAATTTTGAAGGCCGGACTTAGGAAGCCAGCCCTGATCATTGTTTTCCAATAAAACTTTATACCATTCCCCCAGGCTGTCCATTACCTGAGCCTTGCTTCCTTTACCCAGTGGAATGAGGACCTGGCTTAATGAATCCGGTGCAATGTACAGGGGATGATCAACCATCAAAACAGAGAAATGGTGTTGCTGGTATCGATTACTGGAACAATACATAATACACATCATCGCGAATGCCGCCACCAGAGTATAATTTATCCAGGAGGGAAGGTGGCTAAATTTACCAGATCTTCGAAACATCAGCCACATCAGGGTCAGATAGGTAGAGATCAAAAGACCCCAGCCCCAGCCCGCTGAAATCATAATATTCCTAAGCCGGATAAACCATTGGTAAAGTAAAAATGCCGGCAAAGCATCGATTTTAGGATCTATTTTTGATTTTAAAACCTCCAGTTGCTTTTGAATCTGTTTATTGCCAGGCTCCATCCGGTGGGCTTTTTCCAAGGCAATGCGTGCTTCCGCGATCCGTTGGGCGTTTAGATATACCGTACCGAGGTTGTAATATAAATCTGGTGATGGACCGGTGAGTCGGAGTTGATTTTGATAGATATCCACTGCCTGATCGTATTGTTTGTTTTTGCTCATTTCATAAGCTTGAGTCAACGGTGATGCCAGGACTTTATCCTGGGAGTATAGAGGCAACCAGGCTAAAATCAACGGCAAACAACTCCCTGCAATAATTTTAAACATACAGGACTTAATTTTCATTAACTGTAGAATAAGTAGAAATCATACTGAAATGACTTGGCCGCTCAGTCGTCAACCATTTAAATCCTTTTAATTTTAAAGATTCATGATCAGTCCGCAACATCGGGTGCATGGTACCGCTGGGTGAAGTATAAAAATAAATCCGGTCAATTTGATTATTTCCAAACCGGACCAGGATATTGCTGCAAATGATTTTATTTACTCCGATATAGGCCTTTTGGTCATCCAAAATATAATATACCGCTTCCGCATTACCAGTTACATCCACAATTTCAAGATTACTCGAATCAAAATCCGCCCTCACCCGCCGACCTTTAATCTGATTAAAATATTTTAAATCCGGTGAATTAATAATCATAGCATTTTGTAACAAAAACAATGATTTGATAAAATTACCGGATTGCAACAGTTTGATGGTGTCTGCAAAAAACTGAGAAGTGTCCGACCAGATCACCGGTTGATCGTACAAAGTAAATAATGAGTCTTTTTCATTGTAAGTCAATGAATCACACCGGGCCTGTATATCCGACCGGTATACGGATACATCATGATAAGCCAGGATGGACCTTGCTTTGGAGCTGGTATCAGTTTGATAAGC
>Ga0163153_10006809_pt1 | contig 12648 bp, 9 predicted proteins | sample OliLakLV19MP6IB1_FD_148629 | JGI IMG/M metagenome (GOLD analysis project Ga0163153, IMG submission 148629) | Freshwater microbial mat bacterial communities from Lake Vanda, McMurdo Dry Valleys, Antarctica - Oligotrophic Lake LV.19.MP6.IB-1 | ecosystem: Environmental > Aquatic > Freshwater > Lake... | reverse complement strand
CCACGGACTGCCCGCCGGCCTTCTTGGCGGCGGGCTTGGAATCAGGGTCGGCATCATCTCCCGAGCCGGCCGCGTTGGCCGACTCTCCTTTCCCGCCCGCCGCTGGGAGCCCCAGCGACGCCTCGCGGAAGCCGGGCAGGAAGGTCATGCCCAGCCAGCGGAAGATGTAATCGACGATGCTCTTCGCCATGCGGATGTCCGGGTTGTTGGTGTAACCCAACGGCTCGAACCGCGTGTGCGAGAACTTGTTGACGTAGACCTCGAGCGGCACGCCGTATTGCAGGCTCATCGAGACCGCGGTGCCGAAGCAATCCATCAAACCGCCGATGGTGCTCCCTTCCTTGGCCATGGTGATAAACAACTCGCCGGGGCGGCCGTCGTCGTAGAGCCCGACGGTGATGTACCCTTCGTGCCCGGCGATGTTGAACTTGTGCGTGATCGAGTTCCGCGTATCGGGCAGCCGTTCGCGTCGCGGCGTGGCGACCTGCTTGGCGGCGGCCTTCGACGCTTCGCTTGAGGTGTTGAGCGGCTGGCTTTCCTTCGAGCCGTCGCGATAAATCGCCAGCGCCTTGAGGCCCAGCCGCCAACCTTCGATGTAGGCGTCGGCCACGTCGGCCGGCGTCGTGTCGCGCGGCATGTTGACGGTCTTGGAGATCGCCCCCGAGAGGAACGGCTGCGCGGCCGCCATCATGCGGACGTGCGCCCGCCAGTTGATCGAGCGGGAGCCATTGGCCGGCGTGAAGGCACAATCGAACACGGCGAGGTGCTCGTCGTGCAGGTCGGCGCACCCTTCGATCGTATCTTCGCGATTGATATACGCGACGATCGATTCGATCTTCGGCTGGTCGTAACCGAGCGTCTTCAAGGCGAGCGGCACGGTGTTGTTGACGATCTTCAACATCCCACCGCCGGCCAGTTGCTTGTATTTCACGAGCGCGATGTCCGGCTCGATGCCCGTGGTGTCGCAATCCATCAGGAAGCTGATCGTGCCGGTGGGCGCGAGCACTGTGGCCTGGGCGTTGCGGTAGCCGAACCGCTGGCCGGCGTCGAGCACTTCGTCCCAGAGCTTGCGGGCGGCTTCGTGCAGATACGTCGGGCATTCCGGATTGATCTGCTCAACCGCGTCGCGATGCATCTGCATGACGCGGAGCATCGGTTCGCGATTTTCCGGGAAACGCTCGAACGTGCCGACCGAGGCGGCCAATTCGGCGCTGGTCAGGTTGGCGTTGCCGTGCAGCAAAGCGGTCAGCGCTCCGCTAAGAGCATAGGCGCCTTCCGAATCGTACGGGAAACCGCTCGCCATGATGAAGCTGCCCAGGTTCGCGTACCCGAGGCCAACCGGGCGGTACAGGTGGCTGTTATGGGAGATCCGCTTCGTGGGATAGCTGGCGTGATCGACCAGGATCTCCTGGGCCACGAAGAACACGCGGCAGGCGTGATGGAAGCGTTCGACGTCGAATGAGCCGTCTTCCTGGCGGAACTTCATCAGGTTGATGCTCGCCAGGTTGCAGGCCGTGTCGTCGAGGAACATGTATTCCGAGCACGGATTGCTGGCGTTGATGCGGCCCGAGTTCGGGCAGGTGTGCCAGCGGTTGATCGTCGTGTCGTATTGCACGCCCGGATCGCCGCAGAACCAGGCGCACTCGGCCATTTTGGCGATCACGTCGCGGGCCTGGAACACCGGGCCGTCCTTGGACGGATTGGTGACCCAGTGCGTGCGCCATTCTTTGTCTTCGTTCACGGCCTGCATGAACTCGTCGGTCAGGCGGACCGAGAGGTTGGCGTTCTGGAACAGAATGGAGCTATACGCTTCGCCATTGAAGTTCGATTCGTAGCCTCCCTTCTCGATCAGCACGCGGGCCTTCTTTTCTTCCTTGGCTTTGCACTCGATGAATTCCATCACGTCGGGGTGCCAGACCTTGATCGATTGCATCTTGGCGGCGCGACGGGTCTTGCCGCCGCTCTTCACCACGGCCGCGATCTGGTCGTACACCCGCATGAATGACAGCGGGCCGGAAGGGCGACCGCCGCCGGAGAGCTTCTCGCGATGCGAGCGGAGCGTGGAAAGATCGGTCCCGGTGCCGGAGCCGAACTTGAACAGCATGGCCTCGCTGCGGGCGAGCTCCATGATGTCTTCCATGTTGTCCTGCACGCTCTGGATAAAGCAGGCCGAACCCTGCGGATACGCGTACGGGTTCTCCGGCTGCTCAACCGTGTTGGTCTCCGGGTTCCAGAACCAGTTGCACTTCGTCCCCTTTACACCGTACTGGTGGAACAGCCCGACGTTGAACCAGACCGGCGAGTTGAACGCCCCGTGCTGGTGGACGCAGAGCCAGGTCAGGTCGCGGTAGAAACGCTCGCCGTCTTCGGGCGTGGCGAAATAGCCGTCCTTGATGCCCCAATCGGCGATCGTGCGGCTGACACGGTGAATCAGTTGCCGGACGCTCCGCTCGCGCTCCGGGGTGCCGTTCTCGCCGTAGAAGTACTTGCTGACCACGACGTTGGTGGCCAGTTGGCTCCAATGTTCGGGGACTTCGCAATCCTTCTGCTCGAACAGCACGCCGCCGGACTCGTCCTTGATCACCGCGGTGCGGAGATCCCAAGTGATGGTCTCGAACGGATCGGCGACCTCGGTCGGGCAGAAGACGGAATCAAACACGAGACCGCGCTGAAACCGGCGTGGGCTCTGCGAGGCACGGGAAGGGACGCCGGGACGCGATTCAACAGCGAGATTGGCCATAGTGCTCAAAACCTCCTGAGCGAAAGAACGGGCATCCGAGCCATTAGTGTACTCCAGTACACCGAATACCACAATCGGCCCAGCTAGCATTCCGGTTTAGGAATAGTAGCTAGAAGGACTGCTGGTTCCATCCGGGTAAGCTGTAGAGACTACGCAATCTTGCGTAGGACATCTATATATTGTAGCGAATGCCCAAGCGGCCACAACAGGTAGTTGTCAGGCGTGTTAGTTTATCGACTCAGAACGGTTCGTCAACCATTTTTTCTGAAACTGATACTAACTGTTTGCTAGCAATCGGGTTGCGAAAGGGGCAATGCCAACACACTTCCTTGAACGCCCGCGCCGACCGCCGCCTAAGCTGAACGCTGACAATCGGTTGCGCGTCGCGCCCTGCCGCTACGTGACAATCACCCAAGCCGCCGATGCCGCCAAGATCGCGAATGCAGCGCCAATTTGCAGTGCAAAACGCCTCTCGCGATAGCTGCCTGCGACGGCCCCAGCAAAGGCGAGGGGCGCGAAAGGCGCAATCAACAGCCCCGGCGCCGCTGGCCGCGGCTCAATGCAGCCAATAAAGGCCCAGCCGCAGGCCAGGACGGCGTACAAGAGCGCCAAACCCGCGAGCGGTACTTGATCCGCCTTCCGCCAAGCTACGGCCGCATATCCGGCGAACGCCGCAGCCGCCAGTAGGGCGAAGATGCCGTAGACCAGGCTTACCCGGTACGTGATCAACATTGCCAGCGCACCCAAACTGACGATCATTGCGGCCAGCATGGTCTTGGGATCGATGCGACGTAGCAGCGGCTCGATCGCGAGCGTGACGGCGAGGATGTAACCGGCCAGCAGCGCAATACAAATCGGTCGCGGTGGCCAAAGTGCGGGCCAAGTGGGCGTGAGAAAGTACGCGCAGGCCAACGCCGCCGCGGCGTATAACGCCCAGCGCAACGCGGTCGGGCAGCGCGGCACCGCGGCGAATCTTGCCACCACCGCCGCCCCGAGCACCAAATACGGTGGCCAATGAAAGTGCCGCGTGGGCGGGATCGCGTCGTCGTACGCCAGCAGGAAGTAGCCAGCCGCATACGCGACAGCGACGGCCAGCAGCGACACCACGCCGCGTCGGCACTCAGGCAACCAGCGCCAGCCCGCCCAGGCGATCGCGCCGCTGAGGGCAAACGCGATCGCGAGGGCGAGGATTTCGGTGGGCGAGATCATCGGGCTTCCTTTCGCGGAGCGAAAGGAGACTTTGGGTTATGGAGATAGCGGCGAGGATCGAACTACGGCGCGGTTTCCGGGAGCTTTTCCGTTTTTTCGCCGATCACGATCGTCATCGCGACTTCGTCGTGGACGCCGTCCAGTTTCTTGTCCATGCCGAACTCGGCGCGCTTCAGCGGGAACTCTGCGTGGAGCGTTGGCTTATCGTGAGCGATCGCCACTTTCGCCGGGAAGGTGATTTCCTTGGTCACGCCATGCAGCGTCAGGTCGCCGGTCACGGTGACTTCGCCGTCGGCCGCGCCGTCCTCGAACTTGGTGCTCTCGAACTTCGCCGTGGGATACTCACGCGTGTCGAGGAAGTCGGGCGCGTTCAGATGCGCCGTCAGCGGTGGGTGTTGCGTCCAGAGCGAATCGGCCGCGATATCCACAACTACGGACGCGATCTTCCCGTCCGCGTCGAGCTTGACCACGCCGGAGAATTTCTCGAAACCGCCGGTCCGCGGCTTGGGTTCGGCGCCGACGTGCGTGCCGACGAAGCCGATCTTCGTGTTCTCGGGGCCGATGGCGAGTTCGCCTTCGGTCGCTGACGCCGACGTCGTCGCCGCGGTTGTTTCCTCGCCGTCTGCGGCGGCGGAAGTCGAGGCGGGCTCTGCGCTCGAGGAAGTAGCGCGGCCCCCTTCGATGACAGGTTTACCGCAACCCAGGCAGACGAGGCCGCAGGCAATCCATAGTCCCAGCTTGGCTCTCATTTTCCGGCTCCAATTTCGGGCAGTGTGTGTGTTGGGTCGAACGGGCAGTGTAGCCGAACCGCGCTCACGTCGCCTAGGACGCGCTGCGCGCACACAGTCTGGACAATTCGCTATGGCGAGCCGAAAGTGAAGGTTTGCCTGCATCCAACTTGATTGATGAGTTCCTCACCTCGCACATGCCCAAGCAACTGAGCCGACCGCAAATCATCACCGAACCGCGCGCGATGACCGCCTGGGCGGAACAGCAGCGCAGCGCCTCGCGCCGCATCGGCGTCGTGCCGACGATGGGGGCGCTGCATGCCGGGCATGTCAGCTTAGTCGAGCGCTCGTGCCAGGAATGCGATGCGACGGTGTTAACTGTCTTCGTCAACCCAACGCAGTTCGGGCCGCACGAAGATTATCAAAAATACCCGCGGACGATGGAGGCAGATCTCGCGGCGATCGCCCATCTGCCGGTCGAGGTGGCGTTCTGCCCGACGACGAGCGCCATGTATCCGCCCGAACACGCGACACGCGTGGAAGTGGCGGGGCCGGCGCTGCCGTGGGAAGGGGCGCATCGTCCCGGACATTTCTCGGGCGTGGCGACGATCGTGCTCAAGCTGTTCGAGATCGTCCGGCCGCAGGTCGCGTACTTCGGGCAGAAGGACTATCAACAAATCCTGGTCGTCCGGCGCATGGTGGAAGACTTGAACGTGCCGGTCGAACTGGTCATCTGTCCGACATTGCGCGAAGCCGGTGGCCTGGCGATGAGCTCCCGCAACGCGTATTTAAGTGCGGCATCACGCCAGAAGGCGCTACGCTTGAGCCAGTCGCTCAAGCTGGCCCAAGAGCGATTCCGCGCCGGCGAACGAGACGCCGCAAAGTTGCGCGCGGAGATGTTGGCGTTGTTCCAAGACGTGCGAGGAGTGCAAGTCGATTACGTGGCGCTGGTCGACCCGACGTCATTGGCCGAAGTCGCCGAGCTTGCCGCAACAACGGTGGCGCTTCTCGCCGTGCGCGTCGACGGCACCCGGTTGATTGACAATGCGCGAATTGGGGTCGTGAACGGAGAGCCTCCTCTGCTCTTGTAGCCGAGGTCCGCGACTTGGCGTTTGCGAAGCGCGTCAGTCGAAGTCTGGAATAATCGGCGTGCGGCCGTTCGCGCTGCGGAGCGTTGGAACGCCTGCAAAAAACGCGGCTGGCAGGTTCTTGAGCCAGATTGTGCGCTTCTCGATCTTTTCGACGGACACCACGCGAGCGCCAATGTTATGCACGACCGCTGACGCAAGCAATGTGAAGAACGACGAAAGCAGCAGTACCAGCGGCCATTGCCGATCCAGCGTGACCATCAAAACGATCGACAAGACGCCCTGTCCTAACGCGGCGATCAAAAGGGCCCAAAAAGCACGGTTGAACTTGCACTGGCGCTGTTCGTGCGCTTCACAAAGCGTCACGAACAGCGTGCCTTTGCGTTGTCCGATCAATGAGACCAGCACGAACAACGGCGGGCTGATTACAAGCATGATGAAGAACAATGGATTGATCCACCGAAGCGTCCGCGGTTGCAATGGGCGATCTGTGGACTGTCCGCAGCGTGCGCAAAGTTGAGGCAAGGCAGCCGTATCAGGAAGTATCAAGAACGCGCCCCATCTCCAAGGCCATGCGACCGTTTCTTCGACCAATTCGGCGCTCGCGGCGGTTGGTTCGCCGTCGGCTGGCTCACGATTACTATGAGGCGACGCATAGGGGTTTTCGTTGTTCATAGTGCAAGTATCACTGCTTCGAAGCGTGAATTCAAGCGAGATTTCAACGCGGGTCGATGTGGGTGTCCTAGGCGCGTTCCGCGGCGCTATGTCCTCTCCGTCCGAGGTCGCAGACCTCGGCTACAGACGGAGGGCGTCGACGACGCGATGTGAATCGCACTACGCCGCGCGGGCGATCGGCCCGTGCGGGGCGCGGAGTTGGAAGAGGCCGAAGATTTCCGCGTGCGTCAGGCCGCTTTGACGTTGGCCTTCGGCGCCGCTGAAGATGGTGTCGAACAGCTCTCGCTTTTGTTCGAGCACTTGTTGAATGCGTTCCTCGATCGTGCTGAGCGCCACGAAGCGGCTGATCGTCACGGGGCCGGCCGCGCCGATGCGATGGGCGCGGTTGATTGCCTGATCCTCGACCGCGGGGTTCCACCAGCGGTCGAACAGAAACACGTACTCGCAGAATTGCAGATTGAGGCCCACGCCGCCCGCGCCGTAGCTCATCAGGATCACGCGGCTGCGGCGGTCTTCGCGAAAGCGTTCGATGACCCGTTCGCGCTGCGATTGAGGAATGCGGCCGTGGTATTCCAGCGGATGGAAACGTTTCAACGACTTCGCCAGGTGCGTGAGCGTTTCAACCCATTGGCTGAACACGATCGCCTTCTTACCGCTGGCGGCGACTTCTTCCAAGTCGGCTTCGAGCCGCTCCAACTTGGCGCTTTCGCCGGTGAACGGATCGAAGTTGCAGATCTGTTTGAGCCGCAAGACGAGCTCGAACACATGCTGGATCGTGGCCCCTGCGCCGAGTTCCGTGAGGCGCAGGATGCCATCCTCTTCGGCGAGCCGATAGCTTTCCCGTTGGGCGGCGGTCAGGTCGATATCGGCGTCGCGGAATAACTTCGGCGGCAGTTCGGTCAGCACCTGATCCTTGGTGCGACGCAGAATGTAGTCGGACGCCAACTTGCCGATCCGCCGGGGTTTCATGTCCGCATTCAAGTGGCCGGGCGCGACGAACTCGAAGATGCCGACCAGGTCCTCAGCGCTATTCTCGACCGGCGTACCGGTCAGCGCCCAACTACGGCGTCGCTTGATCGCGCGCACCACGTGACTCGTGGTGCCGGAGCGGTTTTTGATTCGCTGCGATTCATCGAGCAACACCAGGTCGAAATCCAGTTCGCCCGCTTCGACCAACTCGCGATCGCGCATCAGCAACTCGTAGTTGGCGATCCGCACCGGCGTGTCGTTGAGTTGCCATTGCCAGCGCCGGCGGGCCTGGTCTCCTTCGACCACCATCACCGGAATCTCGGGCGCCCATTGCGAGAACTCGCGTTGCCAGTTGCTGACGAGCGGCTTGGGGCAGATCAACAATACGGAGCCGATCTCGCCGGAGTGCAGCAGCAACCGAACGGCCGTGATGGCCTGCATCGTCTTGCCGAGCCCCATCTCGTCGGCCAATACCGCGGCCTCGCGCGGATAAAGAAACGCCACGCCGTCCAACTGATAGGGAAACGGCTCGAAAGGGAATTGCAGTGCGCCGCGCGCGATCCACGATTCGAGCGGAGGCTGCAGCGCGTAGAGCAGGCGATCTTCCAACTTGATGAGATCGCCGGGCGGCTTCAGATGCGTGGCGCGACGCTCGCCCTGCGGCGCCGCGATGGGCGGCGCTATCGCGGGAGCCGCCATCTCACTCGGCAACCAATCCGGGCGGCGATCGATCGGCGGGGCGAAATGAAAGCTCTGCGTCTTGATGCCGACGTCACCGATCGGGAACGAACACACACGTAGCTTGGGCGTGACAACGCGCAGCGTGCGCGCGTCCGACTTCGGCACCGGTGGCATGGTGACGCTGGCGACCGACGGCGTGGTCGACGAGCGAATGGCAATGGTTCGCAAGCGCGGCGCGGGCGTACGCAACGCCTCGCCGCCGAGGCTGAAACTCATGCCGTTCGCCCGGGCGCTCACTTCGCGCCCCGCTGGGCTTCTTCGAGCGCGCCGTGAATCCGCGCGAAGGGTTCAATTAGATCGAATGATTCGGAAAGCGTCGCCAGATACTCTTCCACGCGCGGTCGATCGGATGCGTGATCGCTCGACATCGAAACGCGAAACGCGCCGCGCCGCAACAAGCATTGCTGGGGGACGCCGGCATGGGCGCCATCGACGCGGTAGGTCACGCCGTTTGCTTCGGAAGCGTCGTCGCTTTCGATCAGCAAGACGGGCGTCGCGACGAATTCGCGCAAGGCCAAGACTTGCGATTGGTTCGTACAGATGACGGCCGGTTTCAACGTCGATTTGTTAACCAGCGCCTGGCCGATTTGCTCGCCGTAGAGATAGGCGTCGAGCGTCGGGCCGAACAAAATCGCCTGGGCGCGATTCGGGCGCACGCCGGACGTGCAGTGGAACTCCAGCGGACGCCCGGTGCTGTTTAGCACCAGGTAGCCGCCGAGTAGCCCGTGCTGTTCGTGCTCGATGACGGTCAGAAAACCCAAGGCCGCTGCCGGCCTCGGTTCGCTCGTGCTCATAGGCTCCGCCTGTTAGGCCCAACGCGAATCTGAACTGCCGATCTCTGAGGTCGTTCGCTTGCCGGGACGCGTCAAGTCTCGGTCCCCCAATAGCATCGAGCGCCCGGCGAAATGACTTGACTGAACACGGCAACAACGACGTAACACATGTACTTATAGCGACTTGCGGCTCCCCGGAGATCGCGACAATCAGGCAAGAAACAGTCATGATTCGCGAGTTCGCCGGTTCGCTCGATTTTGCCGATTGTCCGGCCGATAACGGTTGTATCGATCACGCCGGACTGGCTGGAGCGCGCGCTACGCCGCTCGCCTTATTTGGCGGAGCAGGGGGAAACTGGCATGAAACGGATTGCGCTCGCGGCGCTGTGTTGTCTCGTCTTGGCGTTGAACACAGGCTGCCAACATTGTTGTTGGACCATCTTTCCCGATGTCGCCGCCTGCGGGCCGGGCCCCGGCTGCGGCGATCGCTACTGGGGCGATTGGAAAGCCTGTCCGGATCCCTGTGACAAGTGCGCCAACTGGGTCGGTCACGGCCACGCCGGCTACAACAAATGGGGGCGCCGCGATGATGGCGGCGGCTGCATTCCCGATTGCCAAACCTGCGGCCAAAGTTGCAACGGCGGCAGCGGTTGCACGACTTGCGGCACCGCGACCAGCGATTGCGGCTGCGGCAGCTCGCACGGGCAGGTCTATTACAGCGAATAGCGCTGCGACCGCCGGTTAAGTTCCCTCTCTAAAACACAACAGGACGGGTGCCACTGGCGGCTTGTCCGCCAGTGTGGAGTTGGTGCCGGTGATGGGCCTATCTCAAGCACTCGCGGACAAGCCGCCAGTGGCACCCCACGTCAAGCACTCTGTGCCGTTACCTAGCCGCCGATGATGACGTTGAGGCATCCCAAGACCACGGAACCCCCGTGGGCGGTGGAGTCCCCGATCCGCACGGCCGGCGTGCCGCCGATCATGACGGTCGCCGAGCCCTTGATCACCGAGTCGGGCGGTCCCACGCAAACGGCCGTGTCGCCCAGATGCGATGCCGGCAACCCGCCAATCAGGACGTTGGGGACACCCGGCCCCATGATCGGCCCGCCCACATGCGGCACGGGCCCCGTGGTCATCGGGCAAGTGTGCAGATCGGTAATGCGTGATGCCGGTGGCATGGGCGCGTCTCGGTTGGAAGCCGGTTCTGTCGCTGCCAAAAGTATAACCCCGGATGCGCGGCGTGCGCACCCGGGGTTTTTCTGGTCTCAGACGGAAATCTGGCTGGCCGAGACTATTTCTCGTCCAGGGCCGCGTCGATGGCCTTCTTCAGTTCGTCGGAATCCGGCTCCACCTTCGAGGGGAAGCGGGCGATGACTTCGCCGTTCCGGCCGATGAGGAACTTTTCGAAGTTCCACTTCACGGGGCCTTTTCCGGCGGGCTTGGCGTCGACGTCGGTCAGTTCTTTGTACAGGTCGCACTGGCCGTCGCCATTCACTTCGACTTTGGAGAACATGTCGAAGGTGACCTGGTAGTTCTGCTCGCAGAAGGTCTTGATCTTCAGTTCGTCGCCGGGCTCTTGCTTGCCGAATTGATTGCACGGGAAGCCGAGCACGCTGAGGCCTTTTTCTTCGTAGTCTTTGTGGAGCGATTGCAGTCCCTTGTACTGCGGCGTGTAGCCGCACTCGCTGGCGGTGTTGACGACCAGCAATACGCGTCCGGCGTACTCCGAAAGATCGACTTCCTTGCCGTCCAACGACTTCATCTTGTGGCGGAGCAATTCAGGCACTTCGGTCTCCGTTTCGGCGGCCGTCAACTTAACGGCGCTGGTGGATGTTTGTTTGCCGTCGAGCGGACCGGCCAAGGCGTCGGCGACGCCCTGCGCGACCAGCTTCTCTACGGCCTGAGCGCTGTGCGCGCCAATCATGCGGTTAATGCGCCAGCCTTTTTCGGTCTTGCGATAGACGATCAATTGCGGGATCGAACTGCCTCGCTTCAGCTTGCTGGCCAATTCGGGTTGCGCGTCCGAATCGATCACGGCGAACGTCGCTTGGTCGAAGCCGCCGTGGCGCGCGACGTCCGGAACGACCTGTTCCTTCATCGTGCGGCAGGCCGGGCACCATTCGGCGCCGATCAGCAGCACCATCGGCTTGCCGGTTTCCATCATCGCCCGATGGGCCGTTGCGTACGAGGCGTCGGCCGAGACCGCTGAGAGTTGCAGCATCGCCGCCAGCGCGAGTCCTGTCATCACTTGTGCTCCTTGTGCCATCCACGGCAGTTGTTCACGTCGGATGCGCGCCGCCGCGCACCGCTTTACACTCGAAACTCCTGGCGACGCTCCTGTCGCATGTCTCGCGGCAATCGGCGAAATCGCCCGCGCCGCGCGTCCTATTCGCAGCCCGACGCGCGCGGGATCAGCGCGGCCGTGGCATTCGGTCGATGTTTCCTCGGCAGTTCCTTCAAAGAGGAGGACGATTCCTAACGCGGCGCCGGACTGCGCGCAGAGCACGCGCGAACGGCGTAAGGTGGGCTGGCAAATACCGCGCACGACGGCGCGGGTTCCGCGCTGTGGCCATGCCGCACACTTATTTCTCTTCCAGGCAGCCGCGCGGACGAGAACAAATGTGTCGGGCCGATTGTAATGGCTCGATTTGCCGCGTCAAGTAGCGCGATTTGCGGGAGCTGGGCCGCCCTGGAAGAGTTTTCCGGCAATCAGCACTGCTTCGACCGTTGCGTTCGCGTCCCAAATCAACTCGAAAGGATCGCGCGCCGCATTCAACGCAGTCCGCAACACGAAAAGATCGGCGCGTCGGCCGATGGCGATCGCGCCGCATTCGTGGTCGATGCCAAGTGCGCGCGCCGCATCGTTGGTTGCGAGACGAAGTATGGATTCGCCCGATAGAGAAGGAGTGCGATACGCCACGAATCGCAACTCGGCGAGCATGTCGAGATCCGGATTCGACGCCCGACTATCCGTGCCGAGACAAATCCGCACGCCGCTCTGCGCCAGCTTCGCGAGGTCGTGATACGGCGCATGCCGAAAATATTCGTGCGTTCTTGGACAATAGACGAGCGCCATCCGGTCGCGATGCTCCGCCAAGAAGTCCAGTTCCTCGTCGTCGAGATAGTTGCCGTGAATCACCAACGCGCGCGGCGCTTCGGCAAGCTTGCGCAAATAGTCGAGCGGCCGCGCACGGCGGGGAATCGCGTCCGCGCGCCAAGCGCCAAGTTCTGTCAACATATCTACCATCGCGCCGCGTCCCTCGCGCAAGAGCTCCAACTCCTCGCGGGATTCCGCCACGTGCATTGCCAAAGGGATGCTCTTCGCAGTGGCCAGTGCCACCAGCCCCGCCAATAACTCAGGCCGTACCGTGTACGGCGCATGCGGACTTAGTCCTGGCAGAAAATCGGGGCCGTCGCTCGCGGATAGAAAACCACGCGCGGCGTCGAGGCATATTGCGGCGCGTTCCGGCGACAGTCCGATCGATTCGTGAAACGCCGTCACTCTGGGAATCGGTATGATTGGCGGCAGGGACCAGCCGTCTGTGGCGATCTCTCCGATGGCCGTGACGCCGGCCGCGAGGGATTCACGGATACCGGCGGCGATTCCGGACGCTGGACCGTTGGCCCGTTGCCGGCGCCAGGCGACGACCAGGCGAATCCAGTCCGGCAGCGAAATCCCCGGCTGGCCGAGCGGCGCGGGCAGGTCGCTGAATTCCAGATGCGTG
>Ga0163153_10006808_pt1 | contig 12650 bp, 8 predicted proteins | sample OliLakLV19MP6IB1_FD_148629 | JGI IMG/M metagenome (GOLD analysis project Ga0163153, IMG submission 148629) | Freshwater microbial mat bacterial communities from Lake Vanda, McMurdo Dry Valleys, Antarctica - Oligotrophic Lake LV.19.MP6.IB-1 | ecosystem: Environmental > Aquatic > Freshwater > Lake... | reverse complement strand
TTGGCGACGCGCCGCGTCGCCATCGCCCGCCTCGACGCCGGGCGCGTCGCCAATGGTCTCGTTCAAAGCGGCCTCGATCTGGTTCGCGATGTGCGGGCCGGGTTCAGCGATCTCGCGCTGGCGATGGACAAGGCGAAGTTGAGCCGCGATGCCGTCACGCTGCGCGGGCGCATCGCGCAAATCTCGGGGGCCCGCCTGCGCGCAGGCGAAGGTAACGCGCTCGACAACACCGCCGCACAGGTGGACGTGCTGCGCGCCCGTGAGGAAACCCGTCGTGGGGAGCAGGACGTCACCGTGGCGCACGAACGACTGCTGTATCTGCTGGGCCTGACTGGGACGGTCACGAACGCGTTGTTCCTCGCGCCTCCCGCTTCGCCAGCCCTTGAACTCGCTCCCGAAGATTTGGAACGTCGCGCCCTCGCTGCGCGGCCGGACCTTCGCGCTTCCGAACTCGCCGTCGAGGCGGCGGGCAAACGCGCCGGCTTGGCGCGGGCCGAGATCTTCGCCCTCTCCGGCGTCATCGACGCCAATGCCAAGGGCAAGGAAGGTTTTGAAATCGGGCCGGGCGTAGCGCTGCCCGTTCCGATCTTCAATCAGAACCAGGCCGGACGTGCCCGCGCCACCGCCGAGATGGAACGCGCCGCGTGGAACTATCTCGGCACGCGCCAGCGCATCACCATGGAAGTCCGCGAGGCGCAGGTGAAATACGAACAGGCGTCGGAAGCATTCCAGGGCTGGAGCACGAAGCTCGTGCCCGCACTCGAAGACCTGGTGCGCCGTTCGGAGAAAGCTTACGAACTCGGCGAGATGCTGCCGCTCGCGGTGCAGGAGAACGCCCGCCAGCTTTTGGTCGGACGCGTCCGGGAGGCCGAGCTCGCCGCTGAACTGCGCCGCGCCCGGGCGGAACTGGAGCGCAGCGTCGGCACGCAACTGAACCCCGCTTCCAAATGAACGCTTTAATCCCATGAACGCATTGCTCCGCATCCTTGGCGCGACCGCGCTGGCCATCGTCATCGTCGGCTGCAAGCCGGCCAAAACAGAGGCGAAGGTGTCCTCCTCCGGGCCGCCGGCCAAGGTCATCACCGAGAACGATCTCGCTTTCATCGTTTTGAAACCGGAAGCCGAGCAGCGTCTCGGCATCGCGACCGCGCTGGTCACGATGCAAAAAGTCGGACGTACCCGGACGCTGGGCGGCGAACTTCTGCTGCCGTTGGGCCGCGTGGCCGGAGCTTTGAACGCCACGAACTCCAGCAAGTCGATTTACTCTCTGCTGCCCGCCATGACGCCTGCCGAACTGGTGCGCGTCGCGGAAATGCAGGTGGACGCCGACGGCCAGGTCGCTGCCGCGCAGGTACAATTGGCGGCTGCAAAGCTCGCGTCAGCCCGTGCCGAGAATCTCGTGGCCAACCAGGCCGGCACGCAGCGCGCCGTGGATGAAGCACGCGCGCAGGCGGAGCTGGCTGAGACCGCGGTCCAAACCGCCCGCGCACGCCGTGCGCTGCTGGGTGCGCCGTTGTTCGATGCGGTGCGGCAGGACGTGCTGTGGGCGCGCACGCCAGTTTACGCCGGGGATGTGGACCAGATCGACCGCACAGCTTCCGCTCAAGTCAGCAGCCTGGGCAACCGCGCCAGCCAGCTTCGACGCGTTGCCCGTCCGGTGACCGTCCCGTTTTCCGCAGCGGCCACTCCGACCACGACGGATTTGTTTTACGAGATCGACAACGCAGACGCCGCGCTGCGTCCGGGACAGAAGGTGACGGTGACGCTTCCGATGCAGGGTGAAGCGGAAAGCCTCGTCGTGCCGAAGGCGGCGGTCCTCTGCGACATTCACGGCGGCGCCTGGGTTTATGAGAACACCGCGCCGCACACGTTCACGCGGCGGCGGATTGAAATCCGTCACATGACCGTTGCCGGGGCGGTGCTGGCGCGAGGTCCGAAGGCGGGAACGAAAGTGGTGACCGATGGCGCTGCCGAACTGTTCGGCACCGAGTTCGGCATTGGGAAATGAGCGAAAGGACAAAACACCCATGATGTCCTGGATTGTAGCCACATCGTTGCGGTTGCGGGTGCTGGTCGTGGCGCTCGCGCTCCTGCTCACCATCGTCGGGATCAGGACCGCGCAGCAAACGGCCTTCGATGTCTTCCCGGAGTTCGCGCCGCCGCTCGTCGAGGTCCAGACGGAAGCGCCCGGCTTGTCCACTGAGGAAGTCGAAAGCCTCGTCACTGTGCCGATTGAGAACGCGCTGCACGGAGCGCCGTGGGTGAAGACCATCCGCTCAAAGTCCGTGCTCGGCCTTTCCTCGGTGGTGTTGATTTTCGATCCCGGCACCGACCTCTTGCGCGCCCGGCAGATGGTGCAGGAACGGCTGGCGGTCGAAGCCGCCCGGCTGCCGACGGTCGCTCATCCGCCCGTGATGCTCTCGCCTCTTTCCTCGACGAGCCGCGCGCTGAAAATTGGCATCACCTCGAAATCTCTTTCGCAGATGGAAATGACCGGGCTGGCGAAGTGGACGATCCGCCCGCGACTCATGGCGGTGCAGGGCGTGGCCAATGTCGCCATCTGGGGCCAGCGCGACCGCCAGTATCAGGTGCTCGTGGATCCCGCCCGGCTGCGCGCCCACGATGTCACGCTGGATTCCGTGATCCGTGCCGCCGGTGACGCGGTGGTGGTCAGTGGCGGCGGCTTCATTGATTCGCCGAACCAGCGGCTCGCCGTCCGTCATCTCTCGCCGGTCATCGAGCCGGAAGATCTCGCGCGCACGGTCGTGGATTTCCGTGGTGGCACGCCCATCCGCCTCGGTGACGTGGCTGAAGTGCGCGTTCATCATCCTGCTCCGATTGGCGACGCGGTGATCAATGATGTTCCCGGTCTGCTGCTCATCGTGGAGAAGCAGCCTTGGGGCAACACGCTGTCTGTGACGCGCCAGGTCGAGGCGGCGCTGGAGGCGTTGAAGCCCGGGTTGAAAGGCATCGAGATGGACTCCACCATTTTCCGCCCGGCCACCTTCATCGAGCGTTCATTGGGAAATCTTCAGCATGCGCTGCTGCTGGGCTGTGCGCTGGTGGTGCTGGTGCTGGTCGCGTTCTTCTTCGAGTGGCGGGCGGCGCTCATCAGCCTCATCACCATTCCGCTCTCGCTGCTGGCCGCTGGAATCGTGCTGCATTGCATGGGCGGCACGCTCAACACGATGGTGCTGGCCGGGCTGGTCATCGCCGTCGGCGTGGTGGTGGACGACGCCGTCATCGACGTGGAGAACATTGCGCGCCGGCTGCGGCTGAACCGGCTTTCGGGAAGTCCGCGTCCCATTTTTCCCGTGGTGCTCGAGGCCTCGCTGGAAGTCCGCAGCGCCGTGGTGCTGGCCAGCTTCATCGTGACGCTGGTGTTTGTGCCGGTGTTCTTCCTGCCCGGACTGGCCGGCTCGTTCTTCCGTCCGCTCGCGCTCGCGTATGTGCTGGCGATTCTCGCCTCGATGATCGTCGCGTTGACGCTTACGCCCGCGCTCGCGCTGATGCTGCTGCCGCGAACCGCCGACCACGCCCGTTCTCCTTTCGCCAACGCGCTGCAACGACGTTATCGCGCATGGCTGCCGCGCATTGTGTCGCGGCCAGGCCTGGCGACGATGGTGCTGTTGGGCGCGTTTGCGCTGACGGGCCTTTCGCTGCCGTGGCTGGGCGAGGAGTTTTTGCCGAACTTCAAGGAGACAGATTTCCTGATGCACTGGGTGGAAAAGCCCGGCACATCGCTCGACGCCATGCGGCGCATCACCGTGCAGGCCAGCCGCGAGCTGCGCGCGATTCCTGGCGTGCGGAATTTCGGCTCGCACATCGGGCGCGCGGAGGTGGCGGACGAAGTGGTGGGACCGAACTTCACCGAGCTGTGGATCAGCATCGACCCGGACACGGATTACGATTCGACCGTGCATAAAATTCAGGAGGTGGTGGACGGCTATCCCGGCCTCTACCGCGACGTGCTCACGTATTTGAAGGAGCGCATCAAGGAAGTCCTCACCGGCGCCAGCGCCACCATCGTGGTGCGGATCTTCGGTCCGGACATGGACGTGTTGCGCGCCAAGGCGAAGGAAGTTTCCACCGCGATGGAAAAGGTGACGGGCGTGACTCATTTGAAAATCGAGCCACAGGTTCTGGTGCCGCAGGTGACGGTGCGATTGCGCCCCGAAGCCGCTGAGCAGTTCGGCCTGACGCCCGGACAAATTCGCCGCGCTGCCACGACGCTCGTGCAAGGTCTGAAGGTTGGCGAAGTGTATCAGCAGCAGCGTGCCTACGCCGTGACGGTCTGGGGTGCTGAAGCCGTGCGCGGCGACGTCCATGCCTTGGCCGAAATGCTGATCGATGTGCCCACGGGTGGACAGGTGCCGCTCCGCGACGTGGCCGAAATCGTCATCCAGCCCACGCCGAACGAAATCAAACGCGAAGGCGCGTCGCGTCGTCTCGACGTGACCTGCAACGCGGAAGGCCGCGACCTGGGCAGCGTGGCGCGGGAGATTGAGCAGGCGGTGCGCGGGCTGCCGTTCGACCAGGGTTATCATCCGGAGTTTCTCGGCGAATACACCGCCCGTCAGGAATCGCAGCAGCGCCTGCTGTGGCTGGGCGGACTGGCCATCCTGGGAATTCTCGTGCTGCTGCACGTCGAGTTTCAGTCCTGGCGTTTGACGGTCCTGATTTTCCTGACGCTGCCTTTCGCGCTGATCGGTGGAGTGATCGGCGCGTTCCTGAGCGGCGGCGTGCTGTCGCTCGGTTCGCTGGTCGGCTTCGTCACGGTGCTCGGTGTGGCGGCGCGCAACGGCATCATGCTCCTGAGCCATTACCAGCATTTGGAACAGGTCGAGGGCGAGCCGTTTGGCTTGAACCTGATCCTGCGCGGCGCGGAGGAACGCCTTGCGCCGATCCTCATGACCGCGCTCTGTGCAGGGCTCGGACTCGTGCCGCTGGTGCTCGCAGGCAACAAGCCTGGTCACGAGATCGAGTTCCCGATGGCGGTGGTGATTCTCGGCGGCCTGATTACTTCCACGGTGCTGAACCTTGTCCTGATGCCGGCGCTTTACGGCAGGTTCGGACACTCCAGGCAGACCACATCAGCCAAGGGATAAGCAGGGCCGAAGCAGGCGGTGCTCACGCAAGGGTCGCGAAGTTCGCAAAGGGAGAAGAAACAGGGGGATTGGCAAGTGGCCATCACTCACCATCCTATGGGAAGGGAAAGTCTTGCGCTCACTGTTCCCCTTTGCGGCCTTCGCGCCCCTTGTGTGAGCTACAGTTCTGTCCGCTTCCAAACAACGCCGTAACCTGTTTGTCACTCAATCGTCGCGACGCTGACGATGCCGCGTAACAAGCCGATGCCAGCGTGTCGGCCTAATGAAATATCAGAGCCATCTGGCCCTTGATGAGCAGAGCGTCCCGCCTTCCAGCGAATGGGAAGCACCGGCAAACTGCTGGTGCTTTGTCCGTCTGGCGGAAGGGCAGGGCTACTGGATGGGCCATGGCGACGTGCGCGAACTGAACACCGGCGATGTCCTGATCCTGCTGCCGGCGCGGCTCGGGTTGTTTCGCGCCAGCCAGTTGAGCGCGGTGCGCCTGCTGCACTTCCGCTTTTGCCCGGACCTGATGAGCGGCCTGCTGACGATGGCGGAGCGGCAGTGTTTCGACCGCCTCGCCGCGAAGTCCGCGCAGGCGCTTCGTTTCCTGCCCGCGAGCCATCCCTTGGCCGCTGAGTTCGCCGGGCTGTGTACGAATGCCGAGACGCAGAACGGCCTGCTGCTGCGGTGCCAGATGCTGGAGCTGGTGGGCCGCGCCTTCGCCCGTGAACTGGCGCCGCCGGGCAAGTCGGACGCGCTCACGCTTTCGGCGACCAAGCGGATCAAGGTTCTGCTCGAACACCTGACGGAGGAGGAGTTTCTCAACGCGTCCTCGGATGACCTGGCCGCCTACTGCGGCTGCAGCTCGCGTCACTTCAGCCGGCTGTTCCTGCAACGTTTCAGCGTCTCGCTGCGTTCGCGGCAGACGGAGATGCGGCTGCTCAAGGCGCGTCGTCTTCTCTCGGAAACGGATTCGCGCGTGATGACCGTGGCGGCGTCCTGCGGCTACCGGCATCTGGGCGTGTTCAATGCGCTGTTCAAAAAACGTTTCGCCATGACGCCCACGGAATGGCGGCGGACCACAGAGTCGGCGGAGCGCAGCAATGGGTGCATTTCCAACGAGCCTCCGGCCTCCGGTTCTGCGTCTGGCCGAAAAGCATCACCAGGAAACGGACCTGTCGTGACGGAAAAGTAACAGGTGCGACATGTTTCCGTCATCTGGTCCTCCTAGCGTTGGAGTCATCAAGCAATGCAACGATAACGACACACGCCATTAACTGACCTCTATGGAACACATCATCTTCTCTCCCTTGCTGGCGAACGCCTTCAAGTTCGCCATCGATAAGTCCACGCTGGAAGGCAAGCTCACCATCGGACTGCTGGTCATTGTCTCGCTCTTCAGTTGGACGGTCATCATCAGCAAGGCGCGCCAGCTCTATCTCGCGACGAAGATGTCGAAGAAGTTTTACACCGCCTATCGTTCCACGCGCGACCCGATGGAGATCTTCAACAAGAGCGGCGAGTACGTCGGCTCTCCCGCTTACGAGGTCTATTTCACCGGCGCAGAGGAACTGGTCTATCATCTGAAGAACAATCCGGTTGAAGTCGTGAAAAAGAAGGCGGTCAGCGCCAGCAACAATTTGCCCGACGCGGTGCGCAACGCGCAGACCGATTTGCTGGCCCGGACCACGGCGACCAAGATTTCCAATGCCTCGTTTGAATCGGTCAAAGTGTCGCTCGAACGCGCGGTCAGCACCCAGGCCATGTCGCTGGAAAAGGGGATGATCGTTCTGACCACCGCGGTGGCGGGCGGTCCGTTCATCGGCCTGCTCGGCACGGTCTGGGGCGTCATGGAAACCTTCTCCGGCATCGCCATCAAACAGGCGGCCAGCCTCACGGCGATGGCACCCGGTGTGGCCGGCGCGCTCATCGCCACGGTGGTCGGCCTCTTCGTCGCGATCCCCGCGATGTTCGCCTACAACTTCATGGTCACCATGATCCGCTCGCTCACGCAGGAGCTGGACAACTTCGTCACGGAATTCGCCACCTCCATCGAGCACGCCTACGTGGACAACCGCCCGATGTCGGAGGAAATCGCGGACGCCCTCAAGAAGATGCGCGCGGAAGAGAAGGAGCAGGCGGCCGCAGTTTGAACCGGACGAACGCACTCGCCGCCTCCGCCTTGACGCATGAAAAAATATTCAGCCAACAAGCAGCACGAGCTGACCGAGTTGAACATCACTCCGCTGCTCGATCTCGCGTTCGTGCTGCTCGTCATCTTCATCCTCACGACCGCGCCGCCGGTGAACGACATGGACATCACGCTGCCGACCGCCGGGGCGCGTCCGAAGGATTCCGCCGCGAAGGCGAACTACGTGACGGTGGACAACTCGGGGAAGATTTTCCTCAACGCCGTGGAGATGACGGAGGATCAGCTGCTCACCACGCTGGTCCAGTTCCGCAAGGATGATCCGGACTTGAACGTGGTGGTGCGCGGTGACAGCCGCATCGCCTACCAGAAGATCGTCGGCGTGCTCGACGTGCTGATCTCCGCGAACATTTCCAAGGTCGGCCTCGCGACCGAGGGCACTGCGTCCCGGTAAGCATTTTCACTCACCTCCTTTCTGAAATTGGGAATCCCAACCGGCTCCTGACCGAATTGATCCAACCCGCCGCGCCCGGCGCACCGCCAAGATGGAACGAAAACGCAGAGACCAAAAAGACCGCACGGGCATCCTCATTTCAGCCGTGGTGCATGCCGTGGTCATCGGCGGCCTGCTGTTCTGGCTGTCCACCACCGAGATGGGCCAGGAACTGATCCGCAAGGGGCTTCAGGCCGTCCGTTCTGAGAAGGACAAGGTCAAGGAACCGCCCAAGCCGCCGCCGGAAACGCGGCAGCCGCCGCCGTCGAAACTTCCGCCCATCAATCAAGGCGTCGCGCCGAAGGGCGGCGGCGGCTCGCGTCGTGCCATCGCCTCGGATGCCCCGGCTGCGGCGGGGGAAAGTTTCTTCGCCGACACGCGCACCCAGACCAAGGGCGCGGCCACGGACGGCAAAGGTTCTGGAGAATCCGGCCCGGCCAAAGTCGTCGCGCCGCCACCGCCGCCGAAGCCGGTCATTCCCCGGCCGCTCTTCCAGTCCGCCGCGCCCAAGAGCGACATCAAGCAGCTCTTTGTGCAGCGCTCGAAGGATGCCGCCGCGACCGAGTCGTTCGGTTCGGAACAGATTTCCAAGACGGGCGTGTCGGACGCCGGCGCGATCATCAACAAGGTTTCCGGCGCGGCGGTGGTGGACGGGAAGTTCGCCGTCATCCGCGGCCTCAGCGACCGCTACGTCACGACGACGCTCAATGGCGCGGAGATTCCGTCGCCCGATCCGTATCGCCGTTCGGCGCCGCTGGATTTGTTCCCGTCGCAGATCATCGACAAGGTCGTCGTGGCGAAAACCTTCACGCCCGATCAGCAGGGCAGCTACACCGGCGGCGGCATCAACATCGTCACGAAATCGTTTCCCGAGAAGGCGTTCTACAACTTCTCCATCGGCGGCTCCTACAATCCGCAGGCCAACCTCAGCGACAAGTTCCTGACCTATGACGGCGGCGGGCGGGACTGGCTGGGGATGGATGATGGATCCAGGGCGCTGCCAAAATCGTTTCAGGGTCCGAACATTGAGCTGCCGAACCGCCCCATCAGCGCTCCTCGTCCGAACACGCCGGCGAACATTGCCCTTCGCCAGCAGCGGTTCGCGGACGCAGACCGGCTGGAAGCCCTGACCAAGGAGATGGGGACCACTCAGTTCGCGCCGGACGAAAAGACTTCGCCGTTGAATCACAACTTCAGCCTGAGCGGAGGCGACACGACTCATCTGCTCGGACTGCCACTCGGGCTTTTCGGGGCGTATTCTTACCGCAGGGATTTTTCGTTCTACGATGACGGAATCTCTCAGCGGTACGGAGCGGGGGACAACGGCAATCCGGAGCTGGACAGTGCATACGGCGACGTGCGCTCCACTGAGACGGTCAATTGGTCCGGGATGGTGAACCTCGCCTACCAGCTGCATGAGAATCATGAAGTGGGTTTCAACTTTCTCTACAACCAGAACAGCGAAAAAATCGCCCAGCAGCAGGTGGGGACAAAATCAGATGACGAAGGACGCCTCTTCTTCAAGAACCGCCTGATCTTCACGGAACGAAACCTTCAGACCTATCAGTTGAAAGGCGCCCATCGGCTGCCGGAAGTGGGTGGCATCAAGCTGGACTGGCTGACGGCCCTGGCTTACACGACACAGTTGGAGCCGGACGTTAGATTCTTCAACTTTACGCAGGACGGCGGCACCTCAGAAGTGGGGCGCAACAGTTCTGACGATCCAAAGCAGCCGACCCGGTACTTTCGCGAGCTGGATGAGAACAACCGAAACGCCAAGGTTGACCTCACCGTGCCGTTCCGAAACTGGGATCAGGACGAGAGCGAGTTCAAGGTCGGGTTCTTCGACAGCTTTTCGCGGCGCAATTTTACCGACCGCGGCATCTCTTATTCCGGTGACGATCCGTTCAACGGAAACCCCAACCAATACCTGACGCCCTCCAATCTAGGCTATACGGCGGTCACGAACTCCAGCGGCAGCGTCTCGTTCAACTGGAACCGCTATCTGGAGCAGATTCGCGACAGCATCTACGAGGCGGAGTCGGGAGTTCGCGCCACCTACGCCATGCTCGACATGCCGCTGAATGAGAAGCTGCGCCTGATCGGCGGCGTCCGGCTGGAGAGCACGGATCTTCAGGTGCATTCCGAGAGCGACCTGGCCAGCTCCGTCACTGGCCTGACCACGAACGACTCCAAGATCGTCCAGACGGACATCCTGCCTGCCGCTGGTCTGATCTGGGCAATCCAGACCAACATGAATCTGCGTGCGCACTTCAGCCAGACGGTGGCCCGTCCGTCGTTCCGCGAGCTGGCGGCCTACCGGAGCTATGATCCGCTCCTGGACGAGCTGCTGGACGGCAACCCCAGCCTGGACATGAGCGCCATCAACAACTACGACGTGCGCTGGGAATGGTTTTTCCGTCCGGGCGAAATCGTGAGCGTGAGCCTCTTCTATAAGACTCTGGAGAATGCGATTGAGCGGCAGTTCCTCGACGTGTCCGGCGATCTCATCACGTTCGACAACCGGAAGAAGGCCAGCGTTTACGGGGTCGAGTTTGAAGGCCGGAAGAATCTCGGCTTCATCGATCCCATGCTGGATGTGTTCAGCGTGGGTGGAAACGTCTCGTTGATTGGTTCAGAGACGGAGCTGACGGACGACGAGTATGAGCAGAAGAGGCAGCGGGTTCGCGGAGCCAAGCGGACGCGCCAGCTCTACGATCAGTCGCCTTACATCATCAATCTCGACCTTAACTACGACAACCCGTACTCCGGGACGAGCGCCGGCCTGGTGCTGAACGTGGCCGGCCCGCGCATCACCATCGCCAGCTACAAGACGGAGGATGTTTACGAGCAGCCGGCCCCGATGCTGGACTTCATCCTGTCGCAGAGGCTGGGGCGTCATCTCACAATGAAGTTTGCCGCCAAGAACCTGCTGAACCCGACCTTCAAGCGGACGTACGGCGAGGACACGGACCTGTTCTATTCGTCCTACAAAAAAGGCATGAGCTTCGGGCTTTCTCTCAACTACGAGTTTTGATTGGCTGGCTGCCGTATGAACCTTGTCGTCACCCTCTGCATCGCAAGTCTGCTGGCCTGCTTGGCGAGCTGCGCGGCCACGGACGGACAATCCGTCGCCACGGCGAACGCGTCCGCTGCTCAGGAGATTGCACTGACGAACCGTGCGGGCACAGTTCGCGCGGCGATTCCGGTCCAGCAGGACGGCACGTTCCAGCTCCAGGCGTTCGGCGAGGAATTGCTGGGTGGCCTGCTGTCGCGCTCCGCTTCGTCCTCCGCCAGCGCGAGGCAGGGGAGAACGCGGATGCCGGAGCTTTGGCTGGATGGCGTTTCGGTTCCTGGTGGCGGATGGAGTTCAACTGCCGTCGATGCAGTGCTCGCCAGCAATGACTGGCAATATGTGTTCGCGACCATGCCTGCCACGAACGCGGCGGGAACAGGAACGCTCAAACGGCATCTTCTGTGCATCGAGCCGGACCTGGTCCTTGTTCTGGATGAAGTGTCCCTGCCCGCGCCTGCTCTGGTGGAAACTGGATTCTGGTTTTCCCGTCCGCCTGAGCACGATGTCCTTCGCGATGAATGGACGGTGCAAACCCCGAAGGCCGGCGTGACGACGCGTTTCCTCACCTCTCCGAGATCAAAGCACACGCTGTGGGATGAGGCAGGGAATCTGGCTGCGGGCGCAGTCACAAGTTCCGCGCCGAGATGTGTTCGTTCCACCACTGCCGAGAAAGTTCCGGAGTTCTACCAGGCCACCGTGCTGGTGGTTCACCCGGAACAATCGCGGCGCAGCCTTGCCTTTAAACTGCTGGAGAGCGACACGGCCATCGGAGTGCGCGTGCATCGCGACGGCCTGCCGACGCTGGCGGCCTTTCGCAAGGCGGGCTGCATCGGCGAAGCCAATCTGACGGGGATGAAGTTCAACGCGCCCGTGGCGGTGGATGTCTTCCGGCCCAGGAAGCGGTAGCTGAGTTCGCTGCGGTGACGCTGAATCCGGCCGTTGGAACTGAGGGCGAAGTTGGAAACCTCGGATGGACACGGATGCACACGGATAAGAAGAGGGAGGATAGACACGAATTTCACGAATTCGGATTTCAGCCTTCGCGCTGATTCGTGAAATTCGTGTCTCGTTCCCCATCCGCGTGCATCTGTGTCCGTCCATCCGTGGTTGAACTGAAGCGAAACATCGGGCCTAGAGAGGCGAGGGTGGTTCAAGTAGGACAGGCTTCCAGCCTGCCTGCGAACCACCATCGCCTACCCACGGTTTGGTGCCTGGAAACAAGTGGCTGCCACTGTGGATGAATCCCACGGCCCATCGGCCTTCGGGACAGCCTGGAAGCACTGTCCTGATGCATCGTTCCGCTCAGATCTCGTTCTTCTCCTTCTTCACCACTGGATTCCGTTTCACCGAATCGTCACTTGGTTGCGATGTGACCGTCATCAGGGCGTGATGAGATTACATCGTTCCTTAAACAGACAACCAAGAATCATCTATGAACAAATCATTAGAACACTCCTTGAAGGCTCTCTGCCTTTCGGCGTGTCTGCTGGGCGCACCGGGTGCCATGGCGGACACCATGCAGGTATCAGGCTCCATTTCAACGGACACGACCTGGCATCGGACAAACGAATACGTGCTGAACGGCTTCGTGTATGTGCTCGGCGGCGCATCGCTGACCATCGAGGCGGGCACGGTGATCAAGGGCCGGCCCGGCACGGACGCGAACACCTCCTGCCTCATCGTGACGGCGGGCGGGAAGATATTTGCGAACGGCACGCGCACACGTCCCATCATCTTCACCGCCGAGGCGGACGACGTGACGGACCCGGACGATCTCCCGATCTATCAGCGCGGGCTGTGGGGCGGCGTGGTGCTGCTGGGCAGGTCGGTGCTGAACACGCC
>Ga0163153_10006807_pt1 | contig 12651 bp, 6 predicted proteins | sample OliLakLV19MP6IB1_FD_148629 | JGI IMG/M metagenome (GOLD analysis project Ga0163153, IMG submission 148629) | Freshwater microbial mat bacterial communities from Lake Vanda, McMurdo Dry Valleys, Antarctica - Oligotrophic Lake LV.19.MP6.IB-1 | ecosystem: Environmental > Aquatic > Freshwater > Lake... | reverse complement strand
AGCGGCCCTGCTTGCCACGGGCCGGAGTTTCACGGTCACATCCGGCGTTTGGCAACCGGGGCCGGTCGCCCTTACAGGAAAAGCCCGCCCGGCCAGTGTGTAGGGCAAGCGGCCCTGCTTGCCACGGGCCAGAGTTTCACGGTCACATCCGGCGTTTGGCAACCGGGGCCGGTCGCCCTTACAGGAAAAGCCCGCCCGGCCAGCGTGTAGGGCAAGCGGCCCTGCTTGCCACGGGCCGGAGTTTCACGGTCACATCCGACATTCGGCAACCGGGGCCGGTCGCCCTACACGCTGAGCATCTAGCACTTCGCATCTAGAACATTCTCCCATCTCCCATCTTTCGACTTTTAACTTTGTCCTCCCCCTATCAAAGTGCCTTTTCCCAGACGATCCGGTATTCCGGTTTATAAGCATTTTCATTGTAACGATTATAACGTTCCACAAGGACCTCTTTCCAGAATTCCCCGGTAACTTTGGTATTTGGTCCCAGCTGGCCATTCACCCAAGGACCTCCAAAAGATTGGGCACAGACATAAATGTGGAAAAATCTTGTACGCGGGCTCATCTGGGCACCGACAGCCCGGAGGAGTTCTTTCGGGAAGGCGGAAGCTCCGGCTTCAATGGTCGTGCCAGAGTTATTGACCTTCGTCCAGCCATCGGCGAATACAGTGTTAGCCCCTGTTTGTGGAAGTGTTGGTTTGTTCCCACCCCAGACATCGGTGACCATAGTGGTATAGGGTGCACTGGCATTGACCGTTCCTGCGGTCATCCGTCCAAATACCTCGGACAGCTCCCCTGGACTATCTAAAACACCTGGAATCCCGAACCGGTCACCCGTAGGGCCGGGGACATAACCCTCGTAGGAACCCGCAATGGAATTTGTCGGCATGTAAACGGCTTGCACGACATTCATCAGATCAGCGGTAGCCACGATATTAGTGAACATCGAAATCAATGGTTTCAGGCGGGACAGAGCCGCTGGGACACCATTTGTATATTGGGCGGTATAAATCGCTGGATTCAGCGCCATCGTGCCACGGCGGGGATTAGTCACCATACCGAGGGATGAACCGTGAAATCCGGTTTCTTTAATTAAATCCTTCCATTCCTGGGGAGCATTATCCGCTGTCACGGACATTCCGAGGAATTGATCAAAAAGATACCAGTCAGGGACAGAGTTTGTCGTGTCGATGGTATTTTGTGGCCATGCCATACTCGTCGTACGGATATTCTGGGAAGCATCAGTCCCGTAATAACTACGTCCGAACCGGAGTGTCCTCCACGGGCGCCCGGTATGGACATACCCCAGCTCTGCCGGGTGCTCATAATCATTCATTTTGATTAATTGACTGGTCAGATCCCCGTCGCCATCCCCCCACCCTGAGAAACGGGGTTTGGAGCCTCCCATCGCTGTCCAATTTGTTCCGGTAGTAGACCATTTATTTGCTGATGTATTTAATGTCAGTGCCTTATTGGTCGCACCCACTTCACCGGGCCATTCTGTTCCCGTTGAATAAACCGTCTGATATCTTGATGAATTTCCGCTGAGGAGAGGCCCCGTGGCATTTTCTGAATCATTTGGATAACCACCAGCCCAGTCTACACCACCTCCATCTCCCCCATTATAATTATCCCTGACCACTTGTGACACCGTTCCCATGGAGTGTGCACTACTGGCCGAAAGCATTAACCAGTCATTGGCATCGGAGGCATTCACGATATTATTTGTTTCATTGGCAGCAGTCCTCCTTACATCGATCTGGGCAGCCCGCGATCCGACCTGGGGATCATCCACTTCACGACTCACAATCGTGGTGCCATTAGCCTGAATAGGAACATTTAAAAAAGGAAGATATTTTGTCTGGGGCATTCCCACATCCCCGCCCACGTCCGTATCTGGTTCGTCCCGGGGATTAATCCGGGGTTGTGGAACAATTTGATAAAACGGAGCCATTTTTTGGCCACTGATACTATTAGCCCGTGAACCAGCCGCCAAAGTGGGAAACTCATCAAAAATAGTCAAAACCTTTTGATTATTATTATGAGAAGGCATTTTCATGACAGCGACGGCGACAGCGGTATTAATTTTCCTCCCGTCCTCAGCATCATCTGGATTTACATCGATAAATCCATCATCAGCCTGAACAAAGCTCAGACCGCCAAAACTATTTACTCCCAAAGTATAGTCACTTAATCCCCCGGGAACCAGGCCATAATTACCGTATCTTACTTTATTTGGTAAAAGAGCGATATCTAAACGCTGCGGAACACGCCAATCCACCAAGTGCGCATTCTTTAGCACCACAAATCGCCCCGGACCCCCACCAGTAGTAATCGGGGCATGCCAACGGCCTAAATATTTTGTTTTATGCCCTAATGTACGGTCAAAGTTTGAACACTCGATAGTTCCTCCACCAAGAGAATTAGTCGGGCAATCCACAACCCCTGTATTGGCATTTTTATAAAGTCCATCAACGCCTCCTGCGCCACCTTTGACCATAAAACTACCATCTAAAGCCCCGGGAGCCCTCCAAATGGAACCCCTCATAGACGCTGGACCATAACCGGCTTGAGCTGCTTGAGGTGCTACAGGGAGTGTTCCACCGCTCCCATCCATTTCCCTATAGGTGAGGGTGCGATAACGTTCAGGGTTATTATGATCTCCGTACATCATGCTCCCATTACCTGAGAGGGCGGCATTTGAGTAATATGTCTCATCAGGTGCTCTTATCCCAAATGTAATAGTACCTTGCTCAGCTCCTACTGCATAGGGTGCTTCCGGGAGTAAAATCAGAATCCCGAGATCCCAGGGTTCAGAAGTCGGTACATAGGCTGGATTCCACATTTCCACATTCACATTAAAATTCATCAATTTTCCACCCGATGATACAATGGTTAATCCCACTTCGTTAATGTAAGGCAGAGGGCGGTTTCCGAGATTTTGATTTAAAACAACAGGCTGGTTGTTCGCCGTACTTCCCCTGCTAATATTGGTAACATTATTAGCAATGAGTCCCCCCGAAGGATTAATCGGACTATTCACCGTGTCTGTCACAGGCCAATTATAACCACCTATATTCGCCCAATTATCAGGAGGAACCACAGTAACATCCACATCCCCTTTGGCTGTCATCGCCACATTTGTCTGACGCCAAGTATTGATATTAGCCAGTATTTGGGACATTTCGTTCCACGTATATTTTCCGTTATCAGCCCCTGTGGAAAGTGTGGCATTATTGGCTGGCTCCTGATTATTGCTAGTCGCCGTGGGTTTGACGAACCAGTTAGGTTCTGCTGCAAAATCGCGTGTCTGGGTCAAACGCTGCATGGCCACTACGTCATAATCCCTGGACTTATCCCATATTTTGTCTGTCGTCCGGCGGTTTTCAAAACCTGTGCTGAATGGTTTAGCAGGTTCCCAACCCGATCCTTTACGGCTCCCCATCAATCGTGAAAGCAACCAATCAGGACTTTGCGGTGCAAGGGAGGGGGTGATGACTGTACTTTCCGCAAAAAGATAATAGTTTGGAGCTAAATAACCAATCCCTTGAGAACCTGAGGTTCCTGGAACAATCGTAATCTGATCACCTTCAATTGTACCTCCGAAAAACATCATTGGATCAGGATCTAATGTCGAAGGATCCGGATTATAAACCACATTAATATACGTCGAAGGAGCATTTTGATAGATTGCCACAGCATTAGTATATTCATCGAAAGTACCGTATGAATCAGGTCCGAAATGCACGTCATTTGTCGTTGGCGAAGTTCCCCCACTAACTGACGGATCCCAGGTTTTTCCTGATAACCTAGGGGAATAAACTGAATTTGACCATACGGCCATGGGATGATTCCTATACACAGAAGCCCCACCCATACTTGAAGGCAACCTTGCATTCTGATCGGAATCAATCGGATTATATGTTCCATTATAAGCATCCAGGTTGATCGGGAGCCGTCCGCCATTATCCACCTCGATATCACGCCCGACGGCGGTCAGGTAAAAGGCATTATTTTTGATATTCGCATCAGTAATACCCGCCATACGGAGGTCATCGACCCGGCGGAAAAAAGACGTATTCGTATAGGTGGTCAGGGGTAAATTTGGCGAGCCGATCACGACAGGGAGGGGAAGACGGTAACTGTCTAAATCTGCACCTGTTATTCCCGAAAGTACTCCATCCACAGCAAACTCCTGGGGGGACAAACCCCTCCAGCCTACGCGGTTTGTAATGCCGAAATCATTGATATTGAGCCGGGCATTTTCGGCATCCACCCAGTAGGCGTAACGCCCCACGACGGGGTTATTTGAATTGATGGGCTGAGTCATATCCCGGGCAATTTGCACCCACTGGACAGTCAAAGGAACCGGGGCATTATTCGTGAGTCCACTCGGATTCCCGTCAGGAGCGATTTTATACCCCCGTTGCGCCCCATTCATATTCACAAAGGTATTTGTGGGATGGAACCCGATTTGATTTGTACTGGTAAAGAGATTTGTTGTTTCTGAGTAAAGATTAATATAACCACTCTCATTAGACAAAGCAGCAAAGTCGCCCGAGTACGAGGGGGCAAAAAATTGATTTGTCGGGAAAAGCTTATTCGTCGCACCGGCAGAATTAATCCCGCCCACACGCCAGAGGCGGCCAGGAGCACTCACCCAATAATAATTTGTCCCTATCTGTGGACTCCCCGCGACGATTTTATGCATTGCATCACCCAAGGCCAAGTCCATTACAAAACCGCCTTGTGCCGATTTTAAGAAATTCCGGGCATTCCGGCTCTCCATCATGGAAAACATCGTAAAACTAACCGCTACGACCGTGACCAGTGCCAGCATCGATAGGACTATGACCAAGGCCATACCGGATTCCGAGCAGAGGTTTTTACCACGAAGCACACGAAGACCACGAAGGGAGGGAGGTGTAGGAGATAGGAGATGGGATGAAGGCAGAAGTGGCATCGTGCCGCTTTCTGGCTTTTTGGAGGGTCCCGAGATTCTCTCTCGACCGAGATCACGGGACTGGGCAGGAGAATTTATCCGTTTAGCCCCGGACATGCGGAAGCATGTCCCACCAGGAGAGGGAGCAAGCGGGCCGCTTGCCGTAAACGATTTACTGACTGGATGATTTTGAAATTTCATAGTTTTTCCTCATTAATTCATCGGGATGGTCATCGAGATTTCCCGGATTCCGGCACTGGTTAAATCGCTGCTATTCGTGATGGTGCTCTCACTGAGGTAAAGCAAAGTATTTGTCAGCGCAGGATTCCTCTTTATTTTCTCTATGATATCCCGAGAAGCAGCACGCATGGTAATCCTCACTCGGTTCGGCAAGGTGTAAACAGGCTGATCAGTGCCTGGCCCTTCAATTTTCATCCAGTAAATATTTTCTGCAATCACTTCCTGATTAGCCACGGCCGCTTGATAATCGGTAATAATAAATTGGTCATTTGTGACGCCACCTGAAGCCCATACGCCCGCCAAAGTAGGTGTATTATCTGCAGAATCTATCAAAACCTTCTGATAACGAATCAACATCCCGTTAGATAGTCCATATCCGATCGCCCGTAGCCCGGAGTCGGCACTCCCCCTCGTGATCGGAACCGCGCCCGAGTAGATAATGATCGGAGAAGAATTTGTGTCCATGTGATAAATAATATTCGTATTAAAACGGACATAGATACTCCGCCAATTCATCTCCGTTCCCGCAGGAATGCCCGTCCAGTTCCCGACAGAGCCGTCTCCATTGGTAGATTGCTCCACCAGAGTCCTGCTGATATCGCGGGACATCAGCTCAAGCACATTCCGCCCGTTAGCATAGGCATCCATCCGTGCCATCTCGATTTTGCTGGCATCGAGCATTTTACTCAATATCTGGAGCATGATCAGCGAAAGAACCGCGACAATCGCCGTAGAAACAACAATTTCCAAAAGACTAAAAGCGGCATGTCGGAGATAGGAGGGAGGGAGAAGTGGCATCTTGCCGCTTTCTGGCTTTTTGTAGGGCGACCGGCCCGGTCGCCGAATGTCGGATGTCATCGTGAAACTCTGGCCCGGACAAGCAGAAGCAAGGCCCTCCATTTGCTTTTCCTTCGTGATCTTCGTGATCTTCGTGGTGCAATTTGCTCCACCCACGGCAAGCAGGCCTCTTGCCCTACGCAATTTGCTGAATGGATAATTCTGGATTCTCATACTTTTTATTGCCCCCGGTTTACAATGACCGTCTGGAAAAAATTTGTGGTTTGTTGGTTGGTGGATATAGCCGGATAGATTACTTTGATTTGGAGGAGAGCTATATTGGTCGATATGGGCAGCGAATAAATAATAGGGTTGTTGCTCAAAGCCGGATTCCATTCGATCGTGCCCCCCCCATTATCAACCCCAAAGGCATGGGTAACAATTTGCGCGGCATAAGCCCCTCGCGCAGCTAGCGCCGTAGATGCATTCACCTGATTTGTCTGGTTAGAAACCATAACCCCGGAACTGTCGTAATAAATAGCCCAGAAATTCGTCGGCTGTGAGAGGTCCAAAAAGACTCCTCTAATAATACCAGAATTATTCGTGAAAGTCTGTGTCTTGGCATTCGCGAGAATGTCCATGGCCTTCAATGCGGTTACAGAATCCGTAGCACTATCTTTAGCCCCCCCCATACTCAAGGAAAAAAGCCCCAGAATAGCCACAATCCCAAAGGCCATCACGGCAATCGCCACCGAAACCTCGATCATGGAAAAACCGGCATGTCGGAGATAGGAGTGAGGTGTAGGAGATAGGATATTGGAGATGGGAGATAGGAGATGGGATGAAGGGAGAAGCGGTATCTTGCCGCTTTCTGGCTTTTTGGAGGGTCGAGATTCCTCTCGACCGAGATCACTGGATCCGGCAGGAATATCACAATCGGGGTTCTCGCTAGAACTGCAATTTGCAACACGAAAGGGAGAATCTTCTAGGTGCGAGGTGCTCGGTGCGAAGCTGTAGGGCGACCGGCCCGGTCGCCGAATGTCGGATGTCACCGTGAACGCCAGACCCGGACAAGCAGAAGCAAGGCCCTCCATTTGCTTTTCCTTCGTGATCATCGTGTCCTTCGTGGTGCAATTTGCTCCACCCGTGGCAAGCGGGCCGCTCGCCCTACACGATTTGCTGGCTTGATGATTCTGAATTCTCATAATCATTGCACCCTTTTAATGATGGTTTGTCCCGTTTGCCCGCTGATTTCGATCACAGCAGCTAGATTCGTTTGTGAGTCCGCCACTTGAAGGGTTCCTCCCACCACTCGTTTGCCCGGAATCAGGGGAATAAAAATCTTATTTTCATAACCATCAAAGCTTCCGGCATTTGTCAGTGCACCATCCGGGGAAAAAGCGATCCCGGTATCCATCCGCCTCCCTCCTCCACTATAAGCGATCGAATTACTCGGGGCAAAAACGGCATTTGTAGCGACATCAAAGAAATTCGTCGCTGTCGCGGTTGTTACGATTGAAGAGCGGTTCGTCACATCGAAGTAAACTCCATCTGGAAGAGAGTAAGTGTTCCCGATGGCTACCCAATTTGTCGTCTCCCCATTTACACCGAGTTGAGGATAAAAAGCCGCCATGACCTTCAGCATATCGTTTGTTGCTCCACCAGTGACATTAGGCGAAACAATTCCGACAACCACTACCGTATTATAGGTTTTTGCATATTGCCGAGCACCATCGATAAAAACCTTCACCTGATCTGCTGCCCCTGTTACCTTTGCCGCTCCACCTAATCCCCTCATCCCCATCACTCCTACCACCAATAAAATACCAATGATAGAAATGACGGCCAGTAACTCGACAAGGGTAAATGCGGCATGTCGGAGATGGGATGAAGGTAGAAGCGGTATCTTGCCGCTTTCTGGCTTTTTTGAGGGCGACCGGCCCGGTCGCCGAATGTCGGATGTCACCGTGAAACTCTGGCCCGTGGCAAGCAGGGCCGCTCGCCCTACACACTGGGCGGGCGGGCTTTTCCTGTAGGGCGACCGGCCCGGTCGCCGAATGTCGGATGTCACCGTGAAACTCTGGCCCGGACAAGCAGAAGCAAGGCCCTCCATTTGATTTTCCTTCGTGGTGTAATTTGCTCCACCCGCGGCAAGCAGGACGCTCGCCCTACACCTGGCGAAATGGGTCGGCCTCGCTACGGTGTCCAAACTCTGAATACTCGATTTTGATTTACGAATTAGCATATTCAACCTGTCTAAAATTTCCATAATAAAACATCTTGACTCTTTACAATGTATTTACGATGTAAATCTATTTAAGGCAAGTTAAATTTTCTCTATTTCGTCTTCATTTCGATGGTTCCATTCCAAGTATCATCGGGTGGATCATTGATAAGTACCTCACACACATCCAGGTAGGTCATTGAAAGGGCTGAATCAGGTACCTCTTCGAGACAGGATTCAAATGTGATTTTTGCCTGAACAAATTGTTTATCCATATAGAGGGCATAAGCCTTTTCATATTTCTCTAGCCAAGACTGTCTAAAATCGGGTGGTTCTTTGCCTTTTTCACAAATCGGGATAAAAACACCGACCGGTTTGGTCTTGCCCTTGACTTTTACGACGCCCGCGGACTGGAGCCAGAATTCCTCACGGACAAATTGCGCGACGGATTCGCCGATTAATTTATCGGTTTTAAACTCCTTTGTCGCCCCTTCGAGACGCGAGCCCAGATTGATCGCATCGCCGATCACGGTAAACTCCATCCTTTCAGGCGAGCCAATATATCCGACGATCACATCACCATGGTTCAGACCCACCCCGATTTTGAGCTCTTCCTTGCCGACAGCTTTCCATTTGACATTGAGCTTGCGCAAAAGCTCGGTCATTTCGCAGATGGAACGCAGTGCGGCCAGCGCGTCTTCCTTTAGCCCGAGGGAATGGGTATCCCCCCAGACTGCCATCACAGCGTCCCCGATAAATTTATGGAGTGTGCCACCATGACGGAAGACACACGGCACCATTTCGCTAAAGTATTCATTCAGCTGTTCCACGAGGGCACCGGCATCGGCAGACTCGGTCATCGTGGTAAATCCCCGGATATCGGAGAAAAGAACCGTCACGGGTTTACGCACCCCTCCGAGGGCCTGCTCATATTCCTCCCGGTTTTTCAGGATATAACTGGCGACATTTTTCGAGACAAACCGGTCAAAGGTAGATCGGATCCTGCTCTGCTCCATCTTTTCAATCGTGATCCGGTAAACCAACCCCACCCCCTCCATCATAATAATCCCGACCAATGCCCACGCCATCGGGATAATCAAAAGGTATTTCTCGAAAGCAATTTGCCCGATGACACAGAAACAAATCAAGATAACCAGAAATCCCACTGCACTGAGCCAGATATTCCGCGCAAATTGCACCGTCATGACCACGGCTAGAATGGAAAAAAGGATAATGAGTGCATTCGTCCACCATTTAAACAGTTCGTTCAAATAATTATCCCTTAAAATAGTCGCTATGGCATTCGCATGGATCTCTACCCCGGCCATCTGTCCATAGGGGGTCTCATGATAGTCCTGCGTCCAGTTTCCGGTGGGACCGATCAAAACGATTTTCCCCTTAAAAAATGCACCATTTTTAAAGTTACTCTCCCAAAACGACGGAAGGAACATCTCATAGAGGGAGTACTCCCGGTAACTACCGGCAGGGCCTTGGTAATTAATCATTCCCGGATTCAAATAAGGTCTCAATCGTATGGAAGGATCGACTTTTTTTGCCACTTGCGCGTCCCAAGAGAAATACTTTTGTTGCCATTCCTGAATATCCGTAGTCTGTGACGCACCCGCAAGCACTTCCTTTGAAACTTCCTGGACCGCATACCGGATGACCCCGTCAATCCCTGGAAAATAATTCACAAATCCAACGTATTCAGAAGAATGCTCCAACATCAAGCTGTCGACCGGCAGGGAAATACCATTCAAGTTACCCGTTTCACTCACCCCGGGAGTCTTAGCATTTTGAATATTTGCGCCAACGACGACTTGTGAATAATTTTCCTCCAGGGCTTGAGCGAGCTTTTCATCATCTTTTTTTCCATGAATACTTTCAGAAGGAAAAAGCATATCAAATGCCACCACCTTTGCTCCTGACTGGATGAGACGATCAATCACATAAGAATATGTTTCACGCGGGAAAGGCCATCCTTTAAGCATTAATTGCAACGGGGCTATTTGTATTTCATCCTCACGGAGTTTGCCTGCATCCAGTTCTTTAGAAACATCATCAATCGCTAAAATAATAATCCGATCATCTTTGGGCAAAGGCCCACGCCACTTGAATCTCTCGCTAATTGTTTGTTTTTCCAGATTCACCAAAGGCATCCACTCGTGCTGCTGGAGGAAAAAGAGTGCAAAACTCAAAAGCAAAGCAAAGACCGGGAGGAAACTCTTCACAAAGAGACTCCTCTGGATTTTATTTCCCCGACTGTCCGGTTTACTCATAGAATACCCATTTTGCTCATGATCCTTGTCGCTTGGCGAGCCAGAAATGAAGGTAGAAATGAGCATCTCGCCGCTTTCAGGCTTTTTCTGTGGGGCGACCGAGCCCGGTTGCCGAATGTCGGATGTCACCGTGAAACTCTGGCCCGTGGCAAGCAGGGCCGCTCGCCCTACACGCTGGGCGGGCGGGCTTTTTCTATAGGGCGACCGAGCCCCGGTTGCCAAATGTCGGATGTCACCGTGAAACTCTGGCCCGTGGCATGGGCATCCTGCCCATGATTCTCGCGCAAGCCGTGGACTGAGTTTCACGAACAAATCTCGGGCAGGATGCCCCGAGCCACGGGCGGAGCAATTTGCGCCCTTGGCGAGAAATCCCTTTCGTGATATTCTTGGCTGAATCCTGTGATCTCGATCGAGCGAGAATCTCGGACCCTCCAAAAAGCCAAAAAGCCAAAAAGCCCCCTGAAAAGCGGCAAGATTCTTGCTTCTACTTTTCTTCCTTGCGTTTCTGTCATCTTTGCAGAAATTTGTCCGTTACATGCGGTTCATCAGCAGCATCCCCATTATCCTGTTTTTCTTGTTTGCCTGTCCGCTCCACGGACAAGACACGCAAACTAATGCCGCCAGCACTTTTAGTGTGGCGAGTTATAATATCAGGAACTGGACCTCCACCGACCGTGAAATCGATGGGAAATACGTAAAAGACGCAGAAAAACCACCCTCGGAAAAAAAAGCGGTCGTCTCGATCCTCAAGAGCATGAATCCCGACATCCTCATCGTTCAGGAAATGGGTGATGATAAATATTTTGAAGATTTTAAAAACCAGCTCAAGGAAAACGGGCTCGAATATGCTTATAGCGAACGCGTCACGGGAGCCAGCCCCCGGATTTCGCAGGTGATCCTCAGCCGTTACCCGGTCCTGAGCAGCACCCCGCGCACCAATGATGTTTTCGAGATCAGCGGCAGACAAGAGGGCGTCCAAAGGGGATTCATCGACTGCACTATCCAAATCTCAAAGGAAATCAAGCTCAAGGTCATGGGGGTACACCTCAAGTCAAAGCGGGGCTCGGACAGTAGTACATTCCCCTCGATCCTCCGCAGGCGGGAAGCCCTCGCCCTGCGTGGTTATATTGTCGATTTCCTCACGACGAATCCTGACGGATACATCATTATCGGCGGGGACTTTAATGACAGTTATGGGAGCGAACCCCTCAAAACAATCATCGGCGAGAGGCGTTCGGAAAATAAACTTTATGATCTGTGGCTCTACGACTGGCTCGGGGACCGTTGGACCCATAATTTCGACAGCCGCCGGGAATACTCCCAGCTCGACTTTCTGATGGTGAATCAGAACCTCTTTAAACATTTTCTGGCCGATCAATCCTTTGTTTACCGGGAACATCCCGGTGACCCCGACTATCTCAAATACACATCAGCCTCCGACCACCGTCCGATCATGGCCGTTTTTTCCATTAAACCCGTTTACACTTCAAAACCCTTCCGCGCCCGCACAGACAAGAGCGAAGAAAAAGCCATAAAAAAAGCCGAGTCCCAATCCAAATAAAGTCTAGCCCGGAATTTTCACCCCCCGATGGAGGGAGATGGGGTGAAGGTAGAAGCGAGTATCTTGCCGTTGTGGCAGCAAATCGCACCACGAAGGACACGATGCTCACGAAGGAAAAGCAAATGGAGGGCCTTGCTTTTCACTTGTCCGGGCCGGTCGCCCTACAGCTTAGTACTTCGCCCCTAGAACATTCGCCCCTCCGTGGTGAAAATCCCTGCTTTAAAAAAACTTTGCGCCCTTGGCGAGGAACCCTGATTGTGATATTCTTGGCTGGATCCTGTGATCTCGGTCGAGCAAGAATCTCGGACCCTCCAAAAAGCCCCCTGAAAAGTGGCCCTGCTTGCTGTGGGCCGGGCGTTCGAGATGACATCCGGCATTTGGCAACCGGGCCGGTCGCCCTACAGCTTAGTACTTCGCACCTTCCTCCTTTCGTGATATTCTTGGCTGGATCCTGTGATCTCGGTCGAGATAGAATCTCGGACCCTCCAAAAAGCCCCCTGAAAAGTGGCCCTGCTTGCTGTGGGCCGGGCGTTCGAGATGACATCCGGCATTTGGCAACCGGGCCGGTCGCCCTACAGCTTAGTACTTCGCACCGAGCACTTAGAACATCGCCTCCCCTCCGTGGTGA
>Ga0163153_10006805_pt1 | contig 12653 bp, 8 predicted proteins | sample OliLakLV19MP6IB1_FD_148629 | JGI IMG/M metagenome (GOLD analysis project Ga0163153, IMG submission 148629) | Freshwater microbial mat bacterial communities from Lake Vanda, McMurdo Dry Valleys, Antarctica - Oligotrophic Lake LV.19.MP6.IB-1 | ecosystem: Environmental > Aquatic > Freshwater > Lake... | reverse complement strand
AAATTCGCCTAATGAAGTCCGCAGGCGCATCGGATGGATGCCTGACGCTTTCGGTACATATGAAAATGTCACGGTCTGGGAGTACCTCGACTTTTTTGCGCGGGCATTTGGTTACAAAGGGGCTGACCGGCAGAAACGCCTTTTGGAGGTTATGGAATTCACCGAGCTTTCCCCGCTGGCTTCCCGTGATATGAGTAAACTCTCCAAAGGCCAGACCCAGAGGCTTTGCCTGGCGAGGACACTGATCCATGATCCGGAGTTACTCATACTCGACGAGCCAGCCGCCGGGCTTGATCCAAAGGCACGGATTGAATTCAAACAACTCGTCAATCTCCTGGCTCGTCAGGGGAAAACCGTTTTTATCAGTTCACACATCCTCTCCGAGCTCGGGGAGATGTGTGACACGCTCGTTTTTATCGATCAAGGCCGTCTCGTGCACCACGGTGATGCCCAAACCCTGAAAGCAGGTGGGGCAAAATCCCTGATTGAAGTCAAGGTATCCGAAAACGTGGAAACATTACTGAACTGGGTGTCGATGAATCCCGGGATGAAAGTGTATGAAACCATGCAAAATGGCGCACGCCTGACTTTCGAGAATCCGAGTGATGACTTTGCCCGTGAGGCATTACGCCGGATGATCCTCGACGGGATCGCCGTCAGCGATTTTCACCGGCAGGAACGTCGATTGGAAGACGTCTTTGTCGAGATGCTTAAACAATCGAATGCCCCGGCCACTACCCCGCAGCTACCGGAGAGAACCATGTCGGTGACTCCGCCGCCTTTACCCCCGCCACTGCTGACTCACCCACCCACCACATGAAATTTTCCTTTACCCATTTTACTGATCACCTCAGTCCGGTTCTCGTAAAGGAACTGCGTCAAGGCCTACGCACCCGCGCCTTTATTGCATTTTTCCTGATCCTGCAGGCACTCCTGATCCTGACTGTCTTCGGGGACTTGGGAGAATCTTTAGGGGCGTCGTCTAAGGGGAGGGGAGGCTCCTCCGAGGTTTTTTGGTTTTTTATCGGGGCCGCCCTCTTGTATTTTCTGCCCTTACGCGGTTTTTGGGCCGTGAGCACTGAGATTAAGTCGAATACTCTGGAGTTGATTTTCCTCTCCCACCTGACGGCTTGGAGGATCGTGGTGGGGAAATGGACTTCCTTGATGGCCCAGACATTCCTTTTTGTCTGTGCGGTATTGCCTTATATGTTGCTGCGGTATTTTGTCGGCGGGATTAATCTGATTGAGGATTTCCAGATTCTTTTGATCATGTTTCTGGGTTCTGCATGCCTGACTGCATTTTCGGTGGCCGTTTCCGCATTTAATTCAAAGATCGCGACGGGCCTCTTCAGTTTTGGCGGTATTATACTTATCTCCGTTTTGGGGGCATTCATCACCACTTTCGGGCGGCGGGGTACATCCATCAGTGAGTCTGATTTCTATATCATTTTTCTTTCTCTCGGCAGTCTTTTTCTGATGACGATGCTTTTGGTGGGTGCCTCGAAAATCGCACCACCTGCGGAAAATTTTGCAAAATGGAAAAGGATCATGGCCCTTTTGGGTTTGGTCATTTCTATTAGTTTTATGGCCTTTGATATCGCCCCAGAGTTATCCTTGGTTGTTGTCGCTCTTTTGACATTTTTCATCTGCTTTATTGCTCTGGGGGAGGAACCCCGTTTTATCCCGAGTATCTGTAAACCTTTTGTCAGGAAAGGGGCCTTAGGCCGTTTGTCCGGTCGTTTTTTCTACCCGGGATGGCCTTCAGGGGTGAGGTTTACCCTGTGTGTAACCGTGATTCTCTTTTTAGCGGCGAGTTTGTCTTCCGAGATAAATCACAAGTCCATTATTTTTACCCTCGCCCTCCTTGCCTCCTTATTGGCCCCGTTGGCTCTTTTAAAATTAATCCCGCTGAATTCGGAGGGAGTCGAAAGGCTCGGTTATTTCCCCTTACAAATCGGGCTTTTGATCGCTTCTTACGCGTTAATGATCTTAGCGCAAATTTTTAATGTCTGGCGCGATTTTATTGAGGTCATTATCCCCCACACGACGGTCGCCAAACTAGCCTTTGACGCAGGCCGCACGAATGACTGGGGAGTTCCCGCGGTTTATTTCGGTTTCCTTTCTGCGGCCAGCCTCGTCATCCTGATTGTCAAAATGCTCCCCCTCGACCGTAAAATGAGGGAGACCGAACAAATCGCCATCCAAGAGATCGAACAAGAAAAACAAACCACGACTGTCTCCTAGGGCCCCGATTAGTCATTCGCCGTAAATTGAAAAGATTTGAAAAGAAAATCAAATTGTTGATACAAAAATCACAGTAAATTCTTTGGGAAGTCAGGCCGTCCCAAGAGACCTTTGAGCGTCGTTATTTTGTTTATCATTTTGACACCTTCTCTGCTTGGTTCGACTGCGGCCGGTGTTGTCGGATGGCGTATCTGGGCATCCGAGCTGTATTTTTGCCGACAGGATTCGCGCCGACGAATCGTGAAAATAACAGCCCGGGATTTTGGTTTATATGATTTCAGAGAATGTGCGGCGAAATGCTCGGGGGGTACGGCCCATGACGCGGCGAAATTGCCGGGAAAAATAGTTACTGTCTGAGAATCCGCATGCCTGGGAGATGGCCGTTATCGAGTGGCTCCCGTCTTTAAGGAGTTCTCCCGCCTGTTGTACACGGAGCTTGAGCAAGTAATCTACCGAATAATGTGCCCGACATGCGAGGTCCTCTAAGCGTAGGGGATCATGAAAATGAGTCTCCATATGACTGACCGTCTGGGCTAATGGCAGTGATGAGTCGTCACCGGGCGCACGGTCCATGTAGGCCCGGCACAAGAGCGCTACATACTGACTGAATACCCCTTTTAAGACCGTCTGATAACCCAGATTCTTTTCTGTAAACTCCCTGATCATGGTGTCGATAAAATGTCGGGCCTTTGTTCAATGTGAGCCTTTGAGGCGGAGACGGTTTTTGAATATACTGGCTGGATCAAGGACAAACAAAGCATGGTACCCGGCGAGTTTCTTCAAATCCTCTGATATTGGCCGTAAAAAATCGGCAGGATCAAACATCACGTGGCATTGATGTAAGTCCTCCATTTTCTCCAAAGCGTGGGTAGCCCCGGGATTGATCACATAGACGTCGCCAGCCCGGATGATATAATCCCCACGACCTGCCTGATGTAGAGCGGTGCCCTTTGTCACGAGGACTCATTCGGTAAATTCATGGCTGTGACGAGGGAATTTCCCCATGTGGGATCGGCCAGAGACGACTTCAAACCGGAAACCTGGAACGGCTTTGAGATCCTTATACCTGAACTTTTTTGGCATGATCGGATCATGCTATATTTTGATCATAAACTCAAGGAATAGCTCGGCAAGATTATCATATGCTCTTGTGACACAATTTGGATATCCCCCCCCTATGAAATCCTCCCATCAAAACATCCTCGTCACAAAACTCACCCTCCCTCACACGCTCTGGGAGCTGCGCACTCCGAAGGTGAAGAGCGTTAAAAAAATTCCCCTCGGGAAATCCACGCAGGCTCTGGCCGCTGGTGGCATATCCGTAAAAATTAAAACTGTTTTTAATCCAAAAATGAAGGTTTTTAAGAAGGACTGCGCCGAAGTCATCATTGAATTATACAACCCCGGCGAGAAACCGGTTTCCTTCAACCTAAAGTGGACATTACCATTCCAAAACCAAAAACAGGCACCGCGCTGGCTGATTCCTTCCCTCTTCTATAAGAAAAACCCGCAAACCTTCATCGACTGGCTTCCTTCCATCGATGGGCCAAATGATGTCCCCAAACTGGTTAATGATTACTGGACCTTCCGCAGTGATCTCATGGCCGTGCCCATGGTCATGGGCTGGCAGAGTGCCCTCGGTTCTGTCGCTATGGTCATGCCCGAGCGTCAACTAGGCGCCATGACAGCCATTGGTTTCGATAATAGAGCTGGGCAATTTGCTCTGGTGGGAGCCTGGCCCCGACGGGAGGAGCCCCGTCCGCGTGATCTTTCCTGCCACACAAAGGTCGCTGAACAAGTCGCCAAAGGCGAGGAGACCTCAGAGATAGAGTACACCACACTCGACCCGAAGGAAAAGAAGGTCATTTCTTTCTGGCTCTTTGATGGGGACGAAGACCCGCACGCCTACTCCCCTATCCTCCAAGAGACTTTCGCGCGCTGGGACAGCCAATACGAGATCACGCCTTGGTATCCCACTGCGGATGCCATGCATCACGCGGCACACGGCCTCTACGTCTGGCACTACGATGATGAATATCGTTCCCTCTGGGAAACAGGCCATTATTACCCCAGTGCCGCGACAAATCCCCAACACGTTCACCGCTACGAAATGCATACGGGATTCGTCAGCGGCACTCCCTACGCGCATGCCCTGCGCCAGTACGGCCTGCGTTTTGGCCGCAAGGATGAGGCCGAGGCGGGGCGCAAATTGCTCGACCATATATGCGAGAACCTCACCCCGTGGGGCAGTTTCTGGTCTTGTTATTATAAAGAGGGCAATCGTTGGGGCAGCGGCTGGCATTCAGCCGAGGAATGGCAGACGACGCCCGGCAAACCTTCACAAGAACTCCCGGCCCGCACACTGGCTGACGCCACACTTTACACTGCCCGTGCAGCCTTGGCAGAAAAAGCGAATCTCAAAAGTAAAAAGCTCTGGACCGATGCCGTCATTAAAAACTGTGACTTTGTCAAACGCATCCAGCGCAAAGACGGAAATCCCGGGCAGGGCTATGACAAGGACGACGGGCACGTCATTTACTGGGAAAGTCACGAAGGCCTCCTCTGGATCGCCGCACTCGTCGAGGGTTATCGCCTGACCGGGGAAAAATCCTATCTGGAAACAGCCTGCCAGGCGGGGCGTTATTACGAAACAGCGGTTCGTGACGCCTACATCGTCGGCGCACCCGAAGGGACTCGTTATCAGCCCACCTCTGAGGACCCGATGAATGGAATCATCTCCTACGTGAACCTGTGGATGGAGACAGGCGACAAACTCTGGCTCGAGCTAGCAGGGCTCTGCGGTGAATTCCTCATGACCTATCGCTGGCAGTATAATGCCGTCTTCCCCGCCTTGAGCACCTGCGGCATATACAAGATGAAAACCAAAGGCGGGACATCTCCTCACCGAATAACGTTTGTCTCCACCCTTACGGTCTGGGCTGTGTCCCCGAGATGATCGAGCTCTGGAAAGCTACCGGCGACGCCTATCTCATGAAGCAGAATGCAAATTGCATTTTGGCCCTGCACCAGATGATGCCGCCGTATGACGGGTGTCTGGATGCCAAACGCGGCATGATGACCGAGCGTTATTACCAGACCCAGGATGACGGGGGCAAGGGACAGATCATGCCCGTGGCCCATAGTTGGTGTACAGGGCTCATCCTTCTGACGGGACTGACCCTGCAAGACAAAGGCCATCTCTACCTTGAGGAGGCCACGGGTGCACTCTTCGTCTGTGAAGCCGTGACTGTGCGCAAATTGCGCGGAGGTTATGAAATCACTAACCCCTGGATGACCGACCTGACACTCAAGCTTGTCGTCCGCAAAACCAAGGGCTCAAAGAAAAAGTATCCCGCGCAAATTGTGCTGAAAGCTGGCGAGATAACCACGCTCAAAACCTGAGTCGGTCCCGGTCAGATTTCCTTTTTTTCACCCTCCTAAAGGACTAAAGGAGTTTCATATCGGTTAATATATAATCCGTGATGTCCCAGGCGTCTTTACCCGTGAGTCCGTCCCCTTTCCAAAAGGGAGCATCGGGGTCCTTGACCACCCCGGTTTCCAGACCGATGGCCGAATTCCAGATTTTGAACGTGGAACACGGGCTGAGCTTTTCAGAGCAGGCGATGGTGTCCGAGCAGAAAGTCTCCCCGGTCGTGCAATCGTTCAGGACAAAGGCCGCAGTCTTTCCATTAAAAGATTTTTCCAAAGTGCTTTGAGGGATCGTTAATGCTTGTTTTCCTGAATACAATCCGGATACGGTCGCGAGGAAAAACAGGGAGAGGAGGCTTATCTTCATCTATGAGTTATAGGGGCGGAATGAGGGATTTTGGAAGATTTGACGAGTGATAGGATTTTTTTTGCCGTGACGAGATCTGCGGAGTGGACTATACCCACCAGACGATGACTAAACTCTCCTCAAAAACAAAACCCAAGCTCCTGTGTTTCGGTGGGGCATGGGGAATCATGGATGATCCTCAACACCGAGGGATCACGCGCCGCGAGGCCATGATGATGAATAAAAAAGCGGGTTTTGACGGTGTCGCTGTCGGTGCAGACGGGGAAATGATCCGTGAGACTTATGAGATCGGGCTGGAACGTCTCACCGGTATCAGCTGTAATGAAGAAACTTTTCCCGGCCAGTTATTGCTGGGGCATTCGACAAATTCCCGCCGGATCAATGTCCAATTCTACGATCATGACACTCCCCCGAAAGTCGCAGTGAGGGGCTGGCTCAAACTCGAGAAATTTGCCGAACAACTCGGGGCCAATGTCGATCTGGAGGTTCACCGGGACACATGCACGGAGACGCCGGAGAAAACGTGGGAGATTGCGGAGCGTTACCACCAGGCGACCGGGCGTATGATCCGTATGAATTTTGATTTTTCGCATTTTGCCTTGGTTAAACACATCGGAACCCCGTATGCCTCCCGGCTCCTCGACCGGCCCGAGCTCATCCAAAATGCGCGACAACTCCACTTGCGCGCCTTTAACGGGCACCATTGCCAGATCGCAGTGCTCGACGGACGTGGCAAGCTGACTCCCGAGGGTCGCGACTACCTTGATTTTGTCGATGCCCTACTGAAATGCTGGCTTAAAGGCGCAAAACCCGGGGATGAACTCTGCATCCTGCCCGAGCAACTCACTTGGGCCGGATACCAGCTCACTACTTTCCCACCCGTCTGGGGCGACATGTGTGCGATCATGCACCAAGCCCGCAAGACCTGGGCGGAAGCCCTCTGATATCCCATTTTCACGCACAAGGTTTGCCTTCCTCATCCATTTAAGGGGAACAAAGCAAATTGTTCTTCTCACCGGGGTTGTTGTTGTTAGGGTCGGGTGTGGTTATGCAAAATACTTTATTCATATTATGTGTTGGACGGGCAGTTTCCTCCTGTGATAACGGAGAGATTTGTTTATGAGTGGTGCCCGGGTCCAACGCCTGCGTATCCGAGTCAAACCGTCCGTGGAAGGGCATGTGCGGTGGGGGCATCCCTGGATTTACGCGGAGAGTATCCGGGAAGTGAACCGGGAAGGAGCCTGCGGGGAAACGGCGGTGATCTACGACCGTAAGGATGAATTCCTCGCCGCCGGGCTGTATGACCCGCATTCCCCCATCCGTGTGCGTCTGCTCGTCCGGGGGAAACCTGAGAATATTAATACCGCCTTTTTTAAAAGGAGGCTCCAAGAGGCTACAGCAAAAAGAAAACATTTTGCCCGGGAACAAACAGATGGGTACCGCATTGTCCATGGAGAAAATGACGGATTGCCGGGGTTTGTCATCGACCGTTATGCCGATACGATCGTGGTAAAGTTTTATACAGCGATCTGGTTTATCCATTGGGATGTCATCCGGCCACTGCTGGAGGAGCTTTTCCCCGGAATGCGCTGCGTGATCCGTTTCAGCCGCAATATCCAGTTACTCGCCCATGAAAAAATGAAATGGTCCGACGGGCAAATCCTTATGGGTAAACCGCTTGCAGGTCCTGTTGACTTCCAGGAAAATGGGATCCATTTCGAGGCCGACGTTTTGCGCGGGCAGAAAACCGGGTTTTTCCTCGACCAACGCGAGAATCGCCAGAAGGTGCGCGAATTATCCAAAGGTAGACGGGTCTTAAATCTTTTTAGTTTTACCGGAGGGTTTTCCCTTTATGCGGCGGCTGGGGGAGCGCGGGAAACCACGGATATCGATATCAGCAAACATGCTTTGGATAGTGCCCGGAGGAATTTCGAACTTAACTCGGCGAACGCAGCTGTGAGAGCATCGAAAAACCATTTTATCAAGGCAGATGCCTTGGAGTGGATCGCTGAGGATTTAAAACAATCTTTTGATCTGGTTATCATTGATCCTCCGTCGATGGCTAAACGTGAATTAGAAAAAACGGGGGCCATCCGGGCTTATACCCGGCTCGCGCGCCAAGGGGCATTACGGTTATATCCGGGAGGCATCCTGCTGGCGGCATCATGCTCAGCCCATGTCACCGAGGAAGAGTTTTTCGCCGCTGCCCAGGAGGGTGTCTCGTCAACAGGTCGCGCCTTTGAAGTGATCCACCAGTCCGCCCACCCTTTGGATCATCCGGCCACCTACCCCGAAGCCCGTTACCTCAAAGCCATTTATTTCCTCCTGAAAAGCTGAACTCGGTAAAAAACAGTTAATGGATAACTTTTCATCGAGGAACGGTCGGGGCTATCACCTTTAAGTCAGTAAAGGCCCCGTGCACTTTTCCTAAAAGATCGCTGGGACAGAAGGGTTTTTCCAGAAAGTTTGACATGCTCATATCAACACTAAAACCTTCAAGCAGGGGACCCGGATATCCGGACATAAAGACGACTTTTAATGACGGCCAATATTGTTTTAACCCTTTATAAAGCTCTTGCCCGTTCATTTTTGGCATGACCACATCCGTCAGGAGCAAATCGACTGGATGATCCGAGGTGATGGACAGCGCCAAGGCACTCTCTCCGTCCATCGCCGTATAGACATTAAAGCCTGAGTCGATAAGAATCTTTCGGCACATAGTCAGGATGATCATATTATCCTCGACGAGTAGAATGGTTTTTTTATGGGGGAGCGCGTAGGGGACAGGATGAGTCAGGGTTGATTGATGATCTGGCTGTTCCCCGGTTGATGCCACAAGAGGGAGGTAAATCCGGAAACAGCTTCCGTCTCCAGGCGTACTGGTCACACCCAAGAGCCCGTCATGTTGGCGGATGATTTCCATAGCTGTGGACAGGCCTAGTCCGGTTCCCTTGCCGATGTCTTTGGTGGTGAAAAATGGCTCGAAAAGACGGCTTAATACATTCGCATCCATGCCATGACCAGTATCGCTGACTTGAATCACGAAGTAGGAACCGGGTTTACCCTCCGGAAGGTCGTCCGCTTCCGAAATGGTTACCTCCTCGAGGGACGTGGTGAGGGTGATTTTGCCGCCATTGTCCATGGCATCCCTAGCATTGATGACCAAGTTAATGATGACTTGTTGGATTTGGGTTGTGTCCACATTGACCAAGAGATCATCTGCCACAGGGTCTAGGATGATCTTAAAGATGATATCCTCCCGTGTCAGGCGCTGGATGACTTTTGTGATATTCTGGATCATCTTGTTTGCATGGACTGGCAAAAGTTTCATCAATTTTTTACGCCCGTAAGATAAAAGTTGGCTCACGACTTCATTCGCCCTCTGGGCGGCCTCCAACACAATGGAGAGATCCTCGTGGATGCGAGACCCTTTTTTGGATTCCTCCAGGATTTGAGTCGTATAATAGATAATAGGAGTCAGCAGATTATTAAAATCATGGGCGATACCCCCGGCCAAGCGCCCGATGGACTCCACCTTTTGGGATTGAATGAGTTGTTCCCGGATTTTTTCACGGTCATGCTCCGCCTGTTTCCGCGCAGTGATATCAATGATTGCCGTCCGGCATTGTTTTCCTGATCCGGCAAGACATGACTCGATCCTGACAAAACATGGTTTATGGCCGTCCGCGTCCGGCAGTCCCACCTTATGGTCGGCTCCCGTGATGATCTCCACCTCGCAGAAGGCTTTTCCTTTGCTTTCGAAGGCATGTTTGAGGAATTCATCAAAAACGGGGCGTGAATCACTGCAAATAAAATCAACAAAACGCTGTTGGATCAATCGCGGACGTTGTGCATCTAGGAGGTTGGCAATAGTGAGATTTGCATGGAGAATGACTCCGTGGGTGTCGAGGGTCATGTACCCGATGGGTGAAAAATCATAGAGCTCGGTGTATTCCCGGAGACCGGCTTGGATATTTTCTTTATCTTGGTGCAGCTGCTCATTCTGCATTTCGAGCTCGATCTGGTGGATCTCCAGCTCTTGGATCAGTATCAAGTTGTCCAGATGTTCCGATGCTTTGGATGCATTCCGAGGATTTTTTTGAAATTTTTCTTCGGCACGCTGGCGCAAACTGGCGGATGTATCTGACTTTTTAATGGGATTTTCCATAACGATATTAGACGATCTTTTCCGATGATCAAGGCTAACGCCGAGTTCATGCTTTAGTGTCTGCCAATAAAAAATAGAATACAAGACTAAAGATTAAATCAGGCTTGCTCTCTTTTTTTTCACCGCATACCACTCCAGCCTTTCACCGGCATCTCGATCCCCATTAAAAATGGCTTGTGCATTTAAAAATACTGGCGGACAAACGAGTATCCGCTAGGGTTTATCACCGACTAAAATAACATTTATCCCCTATTATTTATGAATCAAATCGAAATTACCCATATCAGCACCACACCTGAGAGTCGTTGGAAAAAACAAAAAGTGCAAATTGCCTCCGGAAAAAAATCGAACCTTTATCTGGACGGTTCACTCCACCAGACTTTCGAAGGATTCGGCGGTTGTTTTAATGAATTAGGTTGGATCGCCTTGGAAAAATTATCCGTGGCCGACCGGAAAAAGGTTTTGGATGAACTCTTTGATCCGAAAGCCGGGTGCCGATTTAATTTCTGCCGGATGCCTATTGGTGCCAGCGATTACGGGGCGGAGTGGTATAGCCTGAATGAGAACGAGGGTGACTTCGCCATGAAGAAATTCTCGATCAAACGTGATGAAGAAATTTTGATCCCTTACATCCGCGAGGCGCTCAAACGCCGCAAAGACTTAAAAATCTTCGCCTCCCCCTGGAGCCCGCCCACTTGGATGAAGTTCCCAAAAGTCTATAACTATGGTACACTCATCTGGAAGCCTGAGTACCTCTGTGCTTATGCACTGTATTTTGTGAAATTTATCGCAGCCTATGCAAAACAAGGCATCCGGATCGACCAGATCCATGTGCAAAATGAGCCGGTCGCCGACCAGAAATTCCCTTCCTGCCTCTGGACGGGGATTCAGATGAAAGAATTTATCCGCGACTATCTCGCGCCCGCATTTAAAAAAGCCGGAGTCTCGGCGGAAATCTGGCTCGGGACACTGAATACCGATGATTATAATCATTTTATCCATGCCGTACTCAGCGATCCTAAAGCCCTCGCAGCGATTACCGGGGTCGGATTCCAATGGGCCGGGAAAGGCGCGATTGCCCGTACCGAGGAGAGTTGGCCCGGTATCAAGCTCATGCAAACGGAAAATGAATGTGGTGATGGCAAGAATAGCTGGGATTACGCCATCTACATTCATGAACTCATCCGTCATTACCTCAGCCACGGGGCGAATGCCTACGTGTATTGGAATATGGTGCTCGAGCCCCGCGGGAAAAGCTCTTGGGGCTGGGAACAAAATTCCATGGTCGTGGTCGATCCTAAAACGAGGAAGGCGACCTATACACCCGAATACTATGTCATGAAACATTTCTCGCATTATATTAATCCGGGAGCCGAACGCCTCGGTCTCGCTGGATCATGGACGAGTAATTCCACGGCATTCCAGAATCCTGACGGGTCTGTCGTGCTCAATGTGTGTAATCCCCATGCCCAAGCCCAGGAACTCACCTTTCAGCTCACGGAATCAAAAGTCTTCCGTATCCGACTGGAAGGACAATCATTAAATACCGTGGTCTTGAAAGTATAATGAGACTGACTGCTGCCTGAGAAAGTCAGATGTTATTTTCCGCAAACTGATCATAAGGCAGTGGGAAAAGGGTGAGTCACTGATATTTCAAGGGGCGACGCAAATTGCGCCTGCTCTTTTGAGGACTTCTCCCAAAAATCCTTACGACACAATAGAGCACAAATCAGAAGTTTAACGTCGAAAAATTAAAATTCCATAAGACAACAATTCAAAATACGCTGATGATCCGTAAGGAAGTTTGTATAAATACATACTCGGATGGACACAGACTTTTCTTAAGCCCAAACGGGGCAAAACCATACCAGCCCACGGGCAACGCCTTGGGTTTATCATCAAAAAAACAACCAGAGCCCTCTAGTGGCGACCCACTCGTCGGACTCCGGGATTTATGTGAGATTCCTTGTTTTCACCGCGCAATTTGCTCGGCGACGTTCACCTAGGCACACAAAACATCCAAAGATTTTTCCGACCGGAGGGATCAATCTCCCGTTTATCACTTTTATATGTGGAAAAACCTCAGATTCCATAAGATCACACTTCTGAAATCTCATATGATCAGAGTTAAAGTTTTTAACACCTTGGCCGTAATACCGTTTCAGCACCGTTGCCCCGCTCGCATCCCGCTGCTCTACGGGTTGTGTCCCGCCTGCCCATAGGAATTTATTTGTCGTGACCGCCACTCCGTTCGTGTAAGATATTTCCTGCACCCTCTGCCCAAATCCGTTATACGACCACTGGCTCTTATTGGTCTGCGTCGCTGAGACCTCCTGCCACTCCACCAATTCATGGCGCGCATCCCATCTATACGTATTCGTTATTGTCGCCGTCACATTACTGATTAGATTCCCCACGACATCATATGTCAAGACCGCACTTTCC
>Ga0163153_10006798_pt1 | contig 12658 bp, 13 predicted proteins | sample OliLakLV19MP6IB1_FD_148629 | JGI IMG/M metagenome (GOLD analysis project Ga0163153, IMG submission 148629) | Freshwater microbial mat bacterial communities from Lake Vanda, McMurdo Dry Valleys, Antarctica - Oligotrophic Lake LV.19.MP6.IB-1 | ecosystem: Environmental > Aquatic > Freshwater >... | reverse complement strand
GTGCGGGGGATCAGGGCTCTGTGACGCTAAAGGAATTTGTGGCGCGCGCGTCCAGGGACTTTGCAATGCCAGTTTAAGTGGCTGAATGGCAAAATTTCGGCCTTCTTGTAAGAAAAAATTGAAAATATGCTGATATTTGCGGCCCTGCAAAATGCAGAAAGGCTGTTTTGAGATTGAAAAGGCTTAATTGATGTTAAACTTAAACCCAACGAGTGGCATTTTTTCCTGGTAGTAATCGTCCTCCTGGCGGCAGTCGTCCCTCCGGAGGCGGTCGTCCTTATTACAAGGGCTTTCGCCCGCGAGTAGTTGAAGAACCGTACCGTGTAAACGAGCGCATAACAGCGGCCCGCGTTCGGGTTGTGGGAGAGAACATCAAGGTGGATGTTTATCCGATCCAGCAAGCAATCAAGCTTGCGCAGGATCAGGGCCTGGACCTGGTGGAGATTTCGCCGAACGCGGACCCGCCAGTATGCAAGGTCATTGATTATTCGAAGTTTAAGTACGAGCAGAAGAAGAAGCAGAAAGAGATAAAGTCAAATGCCCAGAAGACCGTTGTAAAGGAGATTCGGTTCGGGCCTAATACCGATGATCATGACTTTAACTTCAAGGTAAAGCACGCAGTCACCTTCCTGAAGGAAGGATCCAAAGTGAAATCATACGTTCATTTTGCAGGAAGATCGATCGTCTACAAGGAGCGGGGAGAGATTTTGTTATTGAAATTTGCGCAGGCGCTGGAGGAAGTTGGAAAGGTGGTGCAGATGCCGAAGTTGGAAGGAAAGCGGATGTACATGATGATTACTCCCAAGCCGGGAGGAGGAAAGAAGTAATAAAAGGAGAAAATTATATTGTAACGACAATGCCGAAATTGAAAACGAAGTCAGGAGCTAAAAAACGTTTCAAAGTTACCGGAACCGGTAAAGTGAAACGGAAGCACGCGTACAAACGTCATATTTTGACGAAGAAAGGAACAAAGCAGAAAAGAAGGTTGGGTCACTCCGCAATTGTCGCCAAGGCTGACATGAGCAACGTGAAACCGATGCTTCCCTATGCGCTGTAAGTCTGCCGGTTGGCGGATGGTTTTTTAATGTTTAACCCGGCTTCTGGCCGAAAGTCCTGTTGAAACAACGGGCGCCAGCAGCCAAAAAATGTAAGTAATGCCACGTTCAGTAAATCACGTAGCATCCCGCGCCAGGCGCAAAAGGGTGCTCAAACTCGCCAAAGGATTTTTTGGGAGAAAGAAAAATGTTTGGACCGTTGCCAAGAACGCAGTCGAAAAAGGGTTGGTGTATGCCTACCGCGACCGCAAGGCCAAGAAGCGCGACTTCCGCAGTTTGTGGATACAGCGTATCAACGCCGGCGCCCGGCTCCATGGAATGTCCTACTCCGAGTTGATGGGAAAACTGAAAACGTCAGGAATCGACCTGAACCGGAAAGTATTGGCCGACCTGGCCATGAACCACCCCGAAGCGTTTACGGAAGTAGTGAACAAATTGAAGTAAGAAAATCAGGGGCACCCGCCCCTTTTTTTATGCACATCAGCCAACCCGTTTCATGAAACGATCGAAGAAAATATTCCTGGCTGCGGCCGTCGTATTCTTAGCCTTCTGGATCGGCGTGATTTACGACATGAGCACCAAAACCACCTTCCCAGGTTCCAAAAAGAGGAAAGATTCGGTCGCCCGGGATAGTATGAAAAGCAGTCTGCCGCCGAAAACGACCACTCAGCAGCCCTAATTACACTCAGGCGGCACCACCTTTATGCGGTAGGGAGGTACTGGTATCTTGGGTACATAAAGCCAACTATAGACAGGAATTTCCCCCGGGGTCAAGGACTTTGGGGGATTTTCTTTTTTCAGCCTCTCGTATTTTGACCCATTTTGCATAATTTCAACGCAGTGGGTCCTTCATCGAATCGCATGAGAGTGTTCGCCTTCCGGGCTTTATGGATACTGCTTATCCTTCTGACCGGTTCCTGCGTCAATAAAGAGTTGCCTATATCGGTGCAATGCACCCATTCGGACCTGCTCATCAAACTCGTTTCGAAACAAGACGCATCCAATTGTAAAGCGATTGACGGCGAGTTGGTGGTCACGGCAACCGGAGGGGCAGGCCCCTATGATTACCAGCTCGGAGGGGGGATCTTTCAGACCAACCCGGTTTTTGTTCACCTTCAGGCCGGTACCTATACACTTACAACCAAAGACACGAAAGGCTGCACCAGCAGCATGGATGTAGTCATCGCAGCCGCAAATTCTACGCTGAATGCCACCCTTACGACTTCACCGAACAACCAGTGCCATGCACCGCAGAACGGGTCCGTCTCTGCTTCAGCCACGGGTGGTACGCCGCCCTATTTGTTCAAGATCGACAACGGGACATTTGGTACTGCTAGTTCGTTCTCTGCACTGCCACATGGCGTGTATACTGTCATCGTCAAGGACGGAACCGATTGCGAGGTGATCCTCCATGCCACGGTGCAGCGCGGAGATACGGGCATCAGTTATGCTGCGCAAATTCAGCCGATCTTAAATGCGGCGTGCAATTTTTCCGGATGCCATGGGGCAGGAACCGGAAGCAGGGACTGGACCAATTTTTCAACCGTGAAATCGAAGGCGACGCAGATCAAGATGCGTACCGGTAACCGGTCTATGCCGATTGGGACCGGCCCATCACTAAGCCAGACACAGATTGAGCAGATTGCCTGCTGGGTCGACGATGGAGCCAATAACAACTAGCGATGCGCAGGGGATTTTTAATGGTGGCATTTTTATTTCCACTCTTGCTGAGTGCCCAGCGGTTCATCACGGAACAATCAACCGTGATCTTCTTTTCCGAAGCAACCATCGAAAATATCACCGCCCAGAACGTCAAGGCGAAAGGACTTTATGATGTGTCGTCCGGGGAAATTGCCTTCTCCATACCCATTCGTGATTTTGTTTTTGAGAAGGCCCTCATGCAGGAGCACTTCAATGAAAAGTACATGGAAACCGAAAAGTTTCCGAAAGCCACGTTTCAGGGGAAGGTCTCCGGCTATGCGCATGGAACCGCCGCATTACAAACCGTCCACGCGTTGGGCAAACTGACGATTCACGGGGTAACCCGGGATGTGGATATTATCGGGACCATCGAAACGGAAGGAGGGAAGCTGCTTATGAAGTCAAAATTTGCGGTAGTCCTCGCCGACTATGCTGTTCCCCGGCCGCAGATCCTCTGGCAGAATATCGCTGAACAAGTTGAAGTATCCATCTCCTTTACCTTCAAGCCGTATGAAAAATAAACTTGTCTTTTTCCTGGTGCTTGTATCCTTTCCGGGAGTGTCGCAGGATTTGCTGGATGAATTGGAGAAGAAAGCGGAGCCGGAAACGGTGTATACCACGGCCACATTCAAAGGGACCCGTCTCGTCAACGGGCAGTCGATAGAGACCAAAGGACGGGGCGCGCTGGAGTTCATCTTTGCACACCGGTTTGGACGTCTTAACAGCGGAGCATATGAGTTGTTTGGTCTGGACCAGGCCTACGTCAGGCTGGGGCTGGAATATGGGATAACCGACAGGCTGGGTGCCGGTATCGGCAGGAATTCAGAAGACAAGACGATGGACGCGTATGTGAGGTACAAATTCCTTCGGCAGCATAGCGGCGAATCGTCCATGCCCGTCACCGTCACCGCCTTCGGCATGGCAGCCGTCAAAACCTCTCCGCGAAAAGAAGATGTCACCTTTGACATCCAATTCGAAGACCGACTTTCGTACACCGGCCAGTTGCTGATTGCACGGAAGATGAATTCGGCCCTCTCGCTGCAACTGATGCCCACGATCGTTCACAAGAATACCGTCGATCCGACCATCGAAAAGAACGACCAGGTGGCTGTGGGTATTGGAGGCCGGGTAAAGCTGACGCGGAGCGTGGCCCTGACCACGGAGTACTACCACCGCGTGGGAGTACCCACTGGGAATCCATACTTCAACCCGTTGGGTTTTGGGGTGGACATCGAGACCGGCGGCCATGTTTTTCAGTTGGTCCTTACCAACACCCGCGGACTTACGGAGCGCGCTTACCTTACAGAGACAAGCGGGGATTTTTTCAATGGCGATATCCATTTTGGTTTCAACATTACGCGCACGTTTCAACTGAAGAAGAAGTAGGCGCCGCCCGTGAGGGCCTCGGATTTTTGGAATTCTTTTACTTTTGCACGAAAGCCTGCCCTTGCTACTCGCCTTCATCATCGCATACCTCGGAATAACCATACTGATTGGTTACTGGGCTTCGAGGCGCGTGAAGACGTCAGGAGATTTTATGCTGGCAGGGCGCAGCCTCCCTACACTCCTCAGTACCTCGGCGCTTTTTGCAACCTGGTTTGGTTCTGAAACGGTGTTTGGCGCCTCTTCCGAGTTTATGAAAGGCGGCCTGTATGCCTTCATTGAAGATCCGTTTGGCGCCGCCCTGTGTCTGGTCCTCTTTGGCTCCTTCTTCGCCCGCAAGTTGTACAACATGAATCTGCTTACGCTAGGTGATTTTTTCAAGTCACGGTATGGGCGGCGGGCCGAATTGATTTCCAGCGCTTTCATGACTCCGCCGTATGTCGGATATATCGCAGCCCAGTTGGTGGCCATGGGCCTCATCCTCAACGTGGTGTCTGGATTGGACGTCTGGGTAGGGATTGTGGTGTGTGCCGTGGTGGTTACCTTCTATACGTTCATTGGAGGCATGTGGGCCATCTCCATCACCGATTTTGTTCAAAGCATCATGATCGTATTGGGTCTCCTCATTCTGGCGATCGTCTTGGCTGAAAAAGCAGGCGGCGTCCAGGTCGTATTTGAAGAAGTCAACCCCAGGAACTTCCGGTTCTTCCCGAGGGCCGACCTGAAGGAGATTACGGCATACCTGGCCGCGTGGTCGGTGCTCGGACTTGGATCAATCCCCTCCCAGGATATTTTTCAGCGATCCATGTCTTCCCGTTCGGCGGATACCGCTGTTCGCTCCTGCTATTATGCAGCCATCCTTTACCTCACGGTGGCAATGCTGCCACTATTTATCAGTTTGTGTACCAAGCACCTTTATCCGGGCCAGCAATTCGGCGACACCCAACTTACCCTGCCGAACATGGTCCTTCAGCATACGGGCCTCGCTGTTCAGGTACTTTTTTTTGGATCACTTCTGTCGGCTATCATGAGCACAACGAGTTCGGCGATGCTGGCTCCCGCTTCAATTTTTTCTGAAAACCTGGTGCGGCCCCTCATTGGCAATACGTTGTCGGATCACCAGATGTTGTTGTTGACGCGCGGCGCGGTACTGTTATTTGGAATCCTGGCGACGATCATGGCCATGCTCCGGACAAACATCTATCACCTGGTTGGGGAGTCTTCGGTGCTCAGTCTCGTCACGCTGCTGGCCCCGTTGGTCCTCGGCATTTACTGGAAGAGAGCAAGCAGTGCAGGCGCCATCATCTCCATGGTGACTGGTTTGGGCACGTGGGTATTCTTCGAATATGTTTTTGTGATTGACGTGCCAAGCCTGGTGCCGGCACTTTTTATAAGTACGTTGAGCCTGGTAGGCGGGAGCCTGATCTGGAAAGACAAAATTATTTCAGCAGAAGGCGGACAGGTCAGCTAGCGGGCTTTGGTGAAGTCTTCTTCACATGATCCCAGATCAAACTGCTGGCGCCGAGGATAGGGGCTGTTTCGTTCGGAAGACCGGAGGGAAGTACTTTAACCTTTCCACGGAATTGAGGCATCAGGTTCTTCTCCATATGATGAATGGTCGGGGCAAAAAGCAGGTTTCCCGCACGGGCAAGCCCTCCAAAAAGAAAGATTGCTTCCGGGTCGGTGTGCACTACCGTATCGGCCAGCTTCATCCCGAGGATCCTTCCGGTGTATTCAAATGCCTCCCGGGCAACGATGTCGCCACGGTTGGCGGATTCGGAAATCATGGACGTGCTCAGATCCTCAAAACTGATTCCGCGCAACTCGCTGGGCTCAAGGTGATCGGCAAGTAACTTGTAGACGGTGCGCTTGATTCCCGTTGCCGATGCATATGTTTCGAGGCACCCACGCTTGCCGCAGTTGCAGTACCGCCCAGCAGGGTTAACAGATGTGTGACCCAATTCGCCGGCAATGCCGTGGTGCCCGTTGAGTAGAAGGCCGTTGCATACGAAGCCGCTGCCCAGGCCGGTACCCAGGGTAATAACAATGAAGTCCTCCATCTCCTTCGCGTTTCCATAAATCATTTCGCCTACAGCTGCGGCATTCGCATCGTTGGTGAGAAGACAGGGGATATGGAATTCGTTGGTCACCATTTGGGCCAGCGGCAAGATGCCTTTCCACTTCAGGTTGATGGCGTTTTCAATGGTTCCGCGGTAGTAGTTCCCATTCGGAGCTCCGATGCCGATCCCGATAATTTTTGATCCGGCCGGTGCGTGGCTGATGGCGGCTTTGACTGCGTCGGCGAGGGCGGTGAAGAAATCCTTGAATTCCTCAAAGTCACCCATGGGAATGCTCCCTTGCTGCTGAACATTACCCTCCCGGTCAACAATTCCATACTTGGTTCCGGTACCTCCAATATCAATCCCGACGGTGAGTTCTTTCATTCCATCAAGGTATCAGGTGGATAAAATCTTCGCAAGCCGCAGTGATTCTTCATCAATTTCATGGGTCTGGCCGGTCATGATCTTGTCAAAGGGGTTATATACCACCTTGTTGTTTTGAATCCCCACCAGACAGTCTTTCTCACCGCGGATCAGGCCTTCCACTGCGCCCAGCCCCAGTCGGCTGGCAAGCACCCGGTCAAAATAAGTTGGAGAGCCTCCCCGCTGCAAGTGTCCCAGGATGGTCACCTTGGTATCAAAGTAGGTGGAGCGTTCCGCTACCATGCGGGCAAGTTCATTCGCCCCGCCGATCGGTGACCCTTCGGCTACAACAACGAGGCTTGACTTTTTGTTGGCTTTACCAGTCTGTTCCAGCAACGTAAAGAGCTCTTCAAAAGTCGTTTTCACTTCAGGGATGATCACCGCCACAGCGCCGCCGGCGATGGCACTGTTGATGGCGATGTACCCCGACTTCCTGCCCATCACCTCAATAAAGAAAAGCCGGTTGTGGGAGAGGGCTGTGTCGCGGATGCGGTCGATCGCCTCCACCGCGGTATTCGTCGCCGTATCATACCCGATGGTATAATCGGTTCCGGCGATGTCATTGTCAATAGTACCTGGAATGCAAATGGACGGAATGCCTGACTCGAGGTAAAGCTCATGCAGGCCGCGGAAGGTTCCATCACCTCCGATGGCCACCAGGGCATCGATACCCAACCGCTTCAGGTGGGCAATGGCCTTGGCACGGCCCTCCTTTGTTTTGAATTCCTTGCTCCGCGCAGTCTTAAGGATAGTGCCGCCCCGCTGGATGATATTCCCGACGGATCGGGTGCCCATCTTGTTGATGTCGCCGTCGATCATCCCTTCATATCCGCGGCTGATGCCAAAGGATTCCTTTAGATAGTAGTTACTCGCGCGGACAACGGCGCGGATGGCGGCGTTCATCCCGGGGGCATCGCCGCCGGAAGTGAATACACCTATTCTGGAAATGGATGGTTTACTCAAGGTAGTCAGAGGATCAAAAATAGGCGAGAATACAGGCATTCCAATGCCCGGCTCTATTTTGGATTTTTCAATCGTTTGAAATAGTTAATCAACCCGTTCGTCGACGAATCGTGGGAGGTGACTTCCCCGGGTTCCCCCAATTCAGGAAGAATCTTTTTTGCCAGCACCTTTCCAAGTTCGACGCCCCACTGATCGAAGCTGAAGATATTCCAGATGACCCCCTGGACAAAAATCTTGTGCTCGTACATGGCGAGGAGCGATCCGAGTGTGCGGGGAGTAAGCCGCTCATAAAGGATGGAATTGGATGGCCTGTTGCCGGGGAAAACCCGGAAGGGCAAGTGGGTGAGGATATCTTCCCGTGCCATACCCGATTGCTTCAGTTCCCCTGCTACGACCTCTTCCGACTTTCCCATCATGAGCGCTTCTGTTTGCGCAAAGAAATTGGACAAGAGAATCTCGTGATGGTTGCCGAGGGGATTATGACTTTGTGCTGCGGCCAGAAAATCGCACGGTATCAGGCGGGTACCCTGATGCAGGAGTTGGTAAAAGGCGTGCTGTCCGTTGGTGCCCGGTTCGCCCCAAATGACTGGCCCGGTTTGATACGAAACCGGCTGCCCGTTGCGGTCAATGGACTTTCCGTTGCTTTCCATGTTGCCTTGCTGAAAGTAAGCCGCGAACCGGTGTAAATATTGGTCGTAAGGAAGGATGGCTTCACTCGATGCATCAAAGAAATTGGTATACCAGATGCCAAGAAGGGCGAGGACGACTGGGATGTTCTGTTGAAACGGCTCCATGCGAAAGTGATTATCCATGGCATGCGCCCCGGCCAGCAATTCCTCGAACTTCAGGAATCCGATGGTGCAGGCAATGGAGAGCCCGATCGAAGACCACAGCGAGTAGCGGCCACCCACCCAATCCCAGAATACAAACATATTTTCCGGAGCAATGCCGAAGGCTGTCACCGCGGTGGCGTTGGTGGAGACGGCAACAAAATGCCTGGATACGTCTCCCCGGTCTCCCGTCTTTTCGAGAAACCATGTCCGGGCCGATTGTGCATTCGTCATGGTCTCCTGGGTGGTGAAGGTCTTGGATGCGATGATGAATAACGTGCGTTCCGGATCAAGACCTTTCAATGTTTCGGCAAGGTGGGTACCATCGACGTTGGATACAAAATGAGGCCGGATGTGCTGGTGGTATGGACGCAAGGCCTCCGTCACCATGAGCGGTCCCAAATCAGAACCACCGATGCCGATGTTGACAAGGTCGGTGATGGCATGCCCGGAATACCCTTTCCATTCACCCGACAACAAGCGGTCGGAAAATGACTGCATGTGTGCCAACGCCTGATTGACCTGGGGCATGACGTCTTCCCCGTTGACGAGCACCGGATTGTTGCTGCGGTTGCGCAGGGCGATATGCAGGGCCGGCCTGTGCTCCGTTTGGTTGATGGAGTGCCCAAGGAACATCGCGTCAATGCCGTCGCGCAGGCCGCATTCCTCTGCCAGTGACGAAAGCAACGTCATCGTCTCCTCAGAGATCATGTTCTTCGAATAGTCGATAAGGATATCTTCGATACGCAGACTGAATTTGGAAAACCGGTCCGGGTCGGCTGAAAACTCCTCGGCAAGCGAAACGGCCTGCATTTCAAGGTAATGGAGGGTGAGCTGGCGCCAGGCACTTGTCTCAACGGGATTGATTTGAGGAAGCATAGGGGAAAGTTAGGAAGCAAAAATAGGGATCACATCCCAGAGTAAGCGCCTATTCTTCCGCTCATCAAGTTTTATTTTGCACCCGGGTATTGCTTCGTTCTTTTGCAGGAATGATGAGGCTAGCGTGGGCAGTTGCTGCCCTTCTTTTTTTTCATGGGGTGAGCAGCGCTCAGAAACGGGAACGACCTGGGTTTTCCATACGCAAGGCTACCGACGCGATCAAACTTGACGGAGTGGTGGATGAAGCATCCTGGTCGGACGCCGACGTGGTGAGCGACCTCATCCAGCAGTTTCCATACGATACGAGCCGGTCGCACGTGCGGACCGAGTTTCGTGCAACCTACGACGACCACTTTGTGTATTTCAGCGTGGTCTCTTTCGACAACAAGCCGGGCGGATATGTGGTCTCTTCCCTGCGCCGGGATTTTCGCGGACCCGGCCTGGACGGGGTGGCCGTTATCCTGGACACCTTTCAGGATGTGACCAACGCTTTCTTTTTTGGATTGAGTCCGGCGGGTGTGCAACGGGAAGGGCTGATCTCGAACGGATACCTGCAGCAGGAAAATCTGGATCTCTCCTGGGACAACAAGTGGTTTAGTGAGGTCAGGCAGGAGGAGGGGAAATGGGTTTCTGAAATGGCCATTCCCTACACTACGCTCCGCTTCAAGGCCGGCTCCGACAGATGGAACGTGAAGTATTACCGGCAGGACAGCAAGGAAAACGAGCGGGCGGTATGGCCCAAGACGCCGCGCTTTTTTGAAGTAGGTAATCTCAATTATACCGGGGAGATGATCTGGGATCAGCCGCTGAAGCACCCCGGACCGAACATCTCTCTCATCCCGTACATGGCAGGAAACGCTTCCAAGGATTTTATAAACAAGAAATCTATGCGAAGCAATTCGGAAGTAGGCGGGGATGCGAAGATTGCTGTGAGTTCATCGCTTAATCTGGACCTGACGGTAAATCCGGACTTTTCACAGGTGGAGGTCGACCGGCAGGTCACAAACCTCGATCGGTTTGAGATTTTCTTCCCGGAGCGAAGGCAATTCTTTCTGGAGAATGCAGACCTATTCCTTTCCTACGGGCATCCTTTTGCCCGCCCGTTCTTTTCACGGCGTATTGGTGTTGCCACAGACAAGAGCACCGGGCAGAATATTCAGAACAAGATTCTTTTTGGAGCCCGTCTGAGCGGCAACCTGAATAAAAATTACCGGATGGGATTCCTCAACATGCAGACGGCCGAGGTGCCGGAGTCGGGAGTGCCGTCGTACAACTACACAGTGGCCACGGGCCAGCGTCGCTTGGGATCAAACTCCAATATCCGGGCCATCTTCGTAAACCGTCAGCTGTTCAAAAGTGACTCGGGGAATTTTCGCGTGGAGGGGTATAAATACAACCGGGTAGCGGGATTGGACTACAACTACAGTTTCGACAACAACAAATACACCGGGACCTTGTTTTTACACAAACAGTTTACTCCGGAAAACCCGGGCAATGACTTTGCCCACGGCTATGGGTTTGTCTACAACACGCAGAAAATAACTTTCAATTGGTACCATCAGGTAATTGGTAAGAACTACACACCGGCGGTGGGATATGTTCCGCGAAACGGGTACAAAAGAATTTCCCCGTCGGGTGGATACAAGTGGTACCCTTCCAACTCCAGCATCAACCGGCATGGGCCATCGTTCGACATGTTTTACATCTGGGACGATGTGTACGGCCTGACGGACTATCAATATGCGCCGGACTATACGATCAATTTCCAGAACCAATCGAGCTTCAAGATGCAGTTCCGCCAGACGTACACCTTCCTGTTCTTTACGTTTGATCCAACCAATTCCCCGGCATCAGAATTGCCTGTCAAGCTTCCAGCGTTTACGTCCTATACGTATGCCAATGGAGCCATATCATACCAATCCGATCCCAGAAACCTGTTTACTTACGGATTTGAAGCCCTGCATGGTGAGTACTTCAATGGGAGCCGCACCAGCCTGACCACCAGCCTCAACTACCGGATTCAGCCGTACGGCGTGCTTTCGTTGGATGCCAATTACAATCGCATCACGCTGCCCGGCCCCTATACCAGTGCGGATATTTATCTGATCAGCCCACGGGTCGACCTCACGGTTTCAAGGAAGGTGTTTTTCACCACCTTCATGCAGTACAACAGTCAGTACAAAAACATCAATATCAACACACGGTTTCAATGGAGATTCAAACCCGTATCGGATCTCTTCATTGTGTATACCGACAACTATTTTTATTCGTTTGATCAGCCGATGGAGAATTTTTCACCCAAGACGCGGGCCATCGTTATTAAGCTGACGTACTGGTTTAATCTGTGAGAGGATATACGGGCTCCTGACGTGCTAGCCGCCAACCACGGTTTTGAGTTTTTCCACAAGGCTATCCCACAAATCCTGAAGTTCCTCCATGTCGTCGAAGTCGGAGTAGTCGTAAATCTTCAGGAAGGTCATTTGTGTAAGCTCGTTGACTTCCAGGTTTAGTTCAAAATAGGAGGGATCTTTTTTATCGGCAGGAGTCTCCGGAAGATATTCGAAGCGAACAAAATGGTTGGTGCGGTGCGATGAAATGACCGCTTTGTGTTCTTCCTGATCCCAGACAAACGTAAATACTTTCTCCGGGTTGATGCGGACATCGTCTGAGAACCACTCCGACAAGCCGCTGGCCGTCTGAATATAGGGGTACAGCATTTTTACAGATGCACGAAGTTCATAGTCTGCTGTAAAAAGTTGCTTCTTGGCCATTTGTGTCTCCATTCGCGGCATTTGAATGGAATATAAAGTTTTTTTAGCCAAGGTCAAATGATTCTGCCCGTTTACGCACGAATGGCATCAAACAGGGCATAAATTAAAACCGTTCTTCGTTTAGTACACAGGAAAGGCTGACTCCTCGAAAGCAAGACAGGTTGAAGTAGAGGTTTAGCTAGGACCAGTCCCGATCAATATCGGGATGAACTGCCGTCCGCCAGCCGGCGGATATGCATCCGATGGAAGGGGAAGTAGTAGAGGGGGGAGTGTAGCGAGGAGCAGTCCCGATGATTATCGGGATGAACTGCCGATCCGATGGAGGCGTATTTTGATAGAAGGGTGTAGGGAGGAGCAGTCCCGATGATTATCGGGATGAACTGCCGTCCGCCAGCTGGCGGATATGCATCCGATGGAAGGGGAAGTAGAAAGGAGGGAGGGTGTGTAGGGAGGAGCAGTCCTGATAAATATCGGGATGAACTGCCGATCCGATGGAGGAGTTTGTTGATGGAAAGGGAGTGTAGCGAGGAGCAGTCCCGATAAATATCGGGATGAACTGCCGATCTGATGGAGGAGTTTATTGATGGAAAGGG
>Ga0163153_10006790_pt1 | contig 12668 bp, 16 predicted proteins | sample OliLakLV19MP6IB1_FD_148629 | JGI IMG/M metagenome (GOLD analysis project Ga0163153, IMG submission 148629) | Freshwater microbial mat bacterial communities from Lake Vanda, McMurdo Dry Valleys, Antarctica - Oligotrophic Lake LV.19.MP6.IB-1 | ecosystem: Environmental > Aquatic > Freshwater >... | reverse complement strand
TTCTCGGATCAAGATTGGCTTTGACCGCCAGATCTTTCATCAACTGGGCGACCCGCCGCCGCGTAAGGTGTCCCTCAATTCCGCGCGAGGGGAACAGGAATTTCTGGGCCTTCTCAAGCCCCGGCAGAAACCCGGCCCGGACTTTCAGGTAGGTCTTGATCGCCTCCCGCGCCGGCGCACCCAGCGGTACCAGCCGCTCTTTACCGCCTTTGCCCTTCACCAGCAGCATTTTCCGCTCGCCCGTCACCGCCCCGCCCGTCACCGCCCCGCCCGTCACCGCATTGACCGGCAACGTAACAAGCTCGGACACGCGCAAGCCCGACGCATAGAGCAGCTCGATGATGCACAACAGCCGCACCGCTTCGGGCCCCTCCATCGCCGCCGCCGCATCGATCAGCGCCTGTGTTTGCGCCTCCGTCACAATTTTGGGCAGCGGCCGTCCGCGCTTGGGCGCCTCGACCGCCGAGGTCGGATCGTCGCTGCGAATATCTTCGTCAAGCAGAAACCGGTGCAGCTGCCGCAGCGACGACAGGCGCCGCGCCTGCGTCGATGCCATCAGGCCCGCCTGCGAAAGCGATGCAAGATAACTGCGAATGTCGCCAGCCGTCGCGTTCGCCAAATTCCGGCCTGCGCTGCGAACATGGCCCGAAAAATCAAGCAGGTCCCGCCGGTAGGCATCAAGTGTGTGCACCGCCGCACCGCGCTCGGCGCTCATCATCTCCAGAAACGCTTCCAGGTGATGCAATCCCAATTCAGATCGTGCTGTCATGTAGGCCCGCCCCGGAAAGGGAATCACGCGAAGAACTCGACCATGCACGAAGTTCATCAAACAGCGATGCCCCTGGGGAAAGCCAGGCTGGGGGGCATTTCGTGATTCGCCGTGCATGTGTACATGATAAGGATTTCCGCCATTTCAAACCGCTGCATTTTCGCAAGAACTCCCGGAATTCTGCGCAATTTCATTAGCATGCACGTAACATGCACCAGAAAGCTTCACCGGCAATACGTTGGCGTCAATCGGCATTGGTTCGTCTAGCTCCAGATTAAATCTGCGCTGACTTTTGTTATGCCTGCTCAAGAGATAGCCGGCCCGTATCGCCGCCTTGCAGCGCCGCGACGCCGACGATGGATCGATTTGCAACTGCCTCGCCACCGCTTTCACCGACCGGTCATATTCGTCCGAAATTTTGCGCACTGCTTCGACCGTCTGGCGAATATGCCATGGCACCGCCTCCTGCAGTGCTTCCGCCATGAGATCGGCAACATGCCTTCGCACCTCATCATAGTCCCTGCTCTCGGCTACAATACGCCCCTCCTCATCACGTCCCCGCGTTTCGCGGTGCAGCAGGGCATGAGCCTCAATCAGGCTCAACAAACACGAGAAATCCCGCCGCATTCGCACCTGCGCTATCGCGCACTCATCCGCCAGCGCCGCCGCAAAGGGCACCACCACGCGCCGCTCACCGCTGGCAAGCGCTGCCTGAAACGCAGGCCATGCAGGATCGACCGCCAGTTTGTCCTCACCCGGACCGCCCTGCCCCTGCGCCACCGCCTGCATGACACGCCGCGTCTGTTCGGCGGTTTCATTGGTTGTGAGCGTCAACAGCCGCGTCTCGGTTTCAACGTCTTCCCCCAGACGCGTCGTCGTCAGGATCAATCCGGTCGGTCCTTTTTTCTGAATGATGCGGCTGACGCTGCCGTCTCTTTTGCGCTCAACCGTGTGCCAGGAAATGTGCCCCTCACTCAGCAGGGTGCGGATAAAATAGTTGCGCAGGCGCCCCGCCGCCCCCGCCGCTTCTGCCAGCACAATGTGGCGATGCGAAACATCGTCACCCAGATAAACCAGCGATTTCTCGCTCATCCCCGTCAGCTTCAGAGCCGCCGCCTCCGGAAAATGTGCCAGCACCCGGTCAACCAGAAACGACTTGCCGCCCGACGACGACCCCTTCACCAGAACACTGACCGGCCGCGCCAGCAGCCGTGAGGTCAGCGCCAGATAAAGCACCCGCGCATTGCGCTGCTCCCCCGCCACCCCCGCAGCCTGAATGCTGTGGTCAAAAAGCGCCAGCACATCCGGCGCATGGTCCAAATCCATCAAAACCCTCCATGTCTCATCAATAAATGAAACTTATACTACCCCAAAAAACAAAACAAGAACAAAAATGCCGCAGCAAACGGGGGATTTCGGTGCAGGCCTCCTGGTGTCTTCCCCCGCAAGCGGGGCAGACAGAAAGTCTGGTGTCTTCCCCCGCTTGGCGGCGGGAAGTACCTGCGCCCGCCGGAGCCTCTTGGCGAAGGTGGCTGCAGGGGATGGGGGCCTGCCTCCGGAACCTGCGAAACCTTTACTAAGCCCGGTCTCTCAATTCCGTCACGCCCTGCTGTTGGGCGCAGTGGACGCTGCAATACATCACGCCGTCTGCTTCTACGCCGTGACCGATGATGCGGCAGCTGCAGTGATCGCAAATCGGGGCAAGCGCCTGGATCGCGCACTCGAAACTGTCGAAGACATGCGTTTTACTTCCAAGCACGACTTGAAAGGACTTGTCGTAGGCATTTCCACATTGCTCGCACTGGGCCATGATGGTGTGTCTCCTCGCGAACACAACGCGCATGGAGCCACCAGGTTCCATGCGCGCCTTCCTTTTGAACTCAACAGTTAGGCTGCCCGGGATCGCAATTATCCAGCTCGATAATGAACGGAGGGCCGCCCGGGACACGGCCAGATGAACTGTCGCCCGAACTGGCGATGTTGGAAATGCCGTTGCGCGACAGATCGGGTTCGCCGTTGGCGCTTTGCCCGGCATTGACGATCATCACCGAACCACCGCGCCCCCCCGATGCCGCGCCGCGAGGATCCTCGAATGTGACCATGACCCGGTTCCGCGTGCGGTTTACGACACCATACGCCGCCGCGCAGCCATAGGGGATCTCTCTCGGATCGACATTGCAATGCACCCGCAGCCTTATACCTGACCGGTCAGCGTAGTGATCGGGAACGTTCACTCTCCATGAACTTGGCACGGATTGATCATACGGAGAATATTGTGTCCCCTGATATGAAACGGGTTGACGGACGAAGCCGGGATAGCCCAGACTGGCACCCAGAAGGTAAGAACCCATCGCGGCACAAAAGCCAAACAGCAAAATTATTGTCCATTGAATGAATACCATCGGATTATTTCCATCTTTGTGCAGGTTGCGTTAGCGCGTCCACTCGTAACCGTGGCGGCGGTAGTATTCCCGATAGTCCCAGTGTGAGCCCTCCGAGCGGTAGCAGCGGTCGCCATCGGGGTCGCAGACGTTGTCGCGTCGCGAACCGCCGCGATAACCGTCCCGGTTGCCGTCTTGATGCCGGCGAGTGTCATGGTCGCGGCTTTCGTGCCGGGGTGGGGTGTTTTGGTAGTAACCTGAAGTGTTGTCGTGGTGGCCCCTGCCGGAGTTATGCTGGCGTTTCTGATGCCTGCTGTCGCCACCGTAATTGCCCTGACTGTGGTCGACTCTGTAGTAAGGGTCATAAAAGCCGTAATCATTGTTGGTGTAACGGCCGTGCTGATGGCACGCCGAAAGCAGCGTCAAGCCGAGCGCAACCAGCAGAACTTTTTTTGCCGGCGCTATGTAACTTTTGAATTTCTGAAACATGTCTGTCTCCTTGGTCCTCGAAAAAACGGGTCGCGTTCACCAGCGATTTTGGTGGTGGTGGTGGTGGTTGTGGTCGTCACAGTTGTTGGGGTCGTGATAGTCGCGTCTGCCGTAGTCATCGTGGCGGCGATCATTGTGATCGCGTCGTTGGTAGGCTCGATCGTGCCTGTTGCCGTTGCCGGCCCAGTCGCCTTGGCGTCGATGATCATTCCGGTCGCAACGGTCGTAACGGTCGTTGCAATCCTGGCGGCGATCATTGTCGCAGCGGTTGTAACGGCAATCGCGGCGATCACGATCATTCCGGCCGTAGTCGTTCCGGCCGTAGTCGTTCCTGCGGTTGTCTTGATCGTTGGTGCGGTAGCAGCGATCACCAGTATAGTTGCATTGAATGTATGAGCAGCCGCGCCAATCGCATCGTTGCGCATAGCCCGATGCGTTCGCCGTTCCGGCGGAACCCGCGATTGCGGCCGTTGAAATGGCTATGGCGAGTGAGAGAGGGCGGAGAAATTTGGAAAATGCCGTGATGATACTGTTCCGGACTTACGCCGCCCCGAGATTGAGGCGTGCGTTCCAAGAACGGAGGTGCGCACTTCATCGTTCCGATGTTGCGACAAAGTTGCTTAATTTTCTTTGTGGCAAATCATTTGCGCCATCGGGGAACTAAGGAACTAAAGGCGCGTTAGCTAGCCGATCAACACCGAAAAGACCGTACATGTTTGCAAAGAAACCGTGAGCGCCACGCATCATCGCAATCTGCGGACCGGCACGCCGGTTTGGCTGTTGCCGCGACGCGCGAAAATTCCCGCCTCCTTGCTTGAAAAAGGCACCAAGGCCGATGTTGCGGTGGTTGGCGGCGGTGTTTCGGGAGCACTGGTCACCGATGCGATGCTTGGCCTTGGCAAGAGCGTCGCCGTTTTCGACCGGCGTGGGTTTGTCAAGGGATCGACGCCGGCCAGCACGGCGCTCTTGCAATTTGAAATCGACCAACCACTCATTCATCTGATCAGGAAAATCGGACGCGAGCGCGCGGTTCGCGCGTACTGGGAGTCGGCGTCGGCGATCGGCTATCTGGCGGCGCGTATTCAGGATCTGCAGCTAAACTGCGGCTTTCAGGAGCGTCACGCGGTTTTGCTTCCCGGCAACGTCTTGAACGTGGACGAACTGCGCCGCGAGGCGGCGGAACGCGAGACCGCCGGATTGCGATCACAATTCATCCAACGCGCGCAGTTGCGTAGGCTGTCCACACTAGAAGCGGCGGGCGCGATTTGGTCTGCCGGTGCGGCCGAGGTCGATCCGGTCGCGCTTACACACGGGCTGTGGCGCAGTGCCATCGCGCGCGGCGCACGCTTGAATGCGCCCGCCGAAATCGTCGACGTCGAGCCGCATCGCGACCACGTGACACTCTCGACCAGCGAGGGCATCTCTATTCGCGCCAGGCACGTCGTCTTCGCCACCGGTTACGAGTTGTTGAAGTTGCTTGAGCGCACTAGGCACAAAATCTCATCGACCTGGGTCATCGCCACGAAGCGGCAACCGCGCCGTCTGTGGCCGGGGCGCTGTTTGATCTGGGAAGCGGCCGATCCCTACATGTATATCCGCACCACACAAGATGGCCGCGTCGTCGCCGGTGGCGAGGACGAACCATTCTCCGACGAAGCGCATCGCGACGCCCTGCTTCCGGAAAAAACGCGTGCGCTTGAACGCAAGTTGCACAAACTTTTGCCGGACCTCGACCCGGCGGCAGAGGCCGCGTGGACGGGCAGCTTCGGCGAAAGTCCGGACGGCTTGCCCGCCATCGGCCCGATTCCACGGCTCAAACACTGCTTCGCCGTGATGGGTTTCGGGGGCAACGGCATCACCTTTAGCGCGATTGCGGCACGCATACTCCAGCGCGAGCTGCTAGGAATTGCCGACCCCGCCGCGAAACTGTTTCCGTTCTTCCACTAAGTTTCGGGGGCAGACAGAAAATCTGGTGTCTTCCCCCGTTTACGGGGCGCTGGCCGGAGCCTCTTGGCGTAGGTGGCTGCAGGGGATGGGGGCCTTCTGGCTCCGCGCCACCTCCCCCCATCGTCTGCAGCAGCAATGGCTGCGCAGCCACTTCCCCCGCAAGCGGTGGCAGACAGTTTCGGTGACAGTGCTGGACTGCCCCCTCACTTCCCCGGCCGCACCGGCGCGCCCAGCACCGCCTCCGAGGCCAGTGCCCGTGCTTCATCGCGCAAGCCTACCATCACCAGCGCCTCGACAACGCGCACCACGGTCTGGCCTTGCGCACGTGCAGGCCCGCCCGCACCCAATGCCACCAGCGCATTCAACACTGTCTCGCCCAGCCGGTGCTGCTGCGCCGAACGCGCCAGGCCCGCCAGCGCCTCCGCCGACGCGCCCGAAGGCACAGCACCCACCGATGACCCCGACACCGCCCATTGCGCATCGGGCGGGATCGCATAGCCCAGAGCTTCCAGCAGCGGAATCTCGCGAGTCGCGCGCGCCATCAACCAGTCTTTGGCCCCCGACGGCTTCAATGCGTTCTGCCCCAGCCACGTCATCGCAGCCGGCATGCGCGCCAGATTTTCCGTCGACGGATAAACGAGCCCCGCCTGCATCTGCAACGCATTCACCGTCGCCGCATCCGTCGGTGAGACCAGCGTGGCGAGCCACCCACTCGCAGCCTTCGCGTCGCCATTGTAGAGCAGCACCCGCGTAATTTGCGGCGCCAGCCACGTCGTCTCGGCAATCGGCAAAATCTGTTTCGATATCCCCCGGCTCATCTGCGCGAACAGCGCAAAGCGGTTTTGACTGTCCGCCCGCTCCAGTGCCGCTGCAAACGCCGCCGCCCGCGCCGCCGGCCGCGTACGCTTGGAGATCGCCTGAAAATAAAGCGCATTCACCCGCGCGGCCGGCAGCTTGGCACTCCACTCTTCCGGGTCGTCGTAGTGATCCGCGCTAAAGACTTCCGCTTCATACGCATCGCGCAATTGTTCGCTGGCAACCAGACCCGCCACCGCCGCCCGCTCGACCGCCGCCAATCTCACGCCCGCATCGGCCGACTGCGAGAGCAGCAAATGCCCCGGCAACCACGAAGCAAGTGCGGCCGGAGCAGGAACCTTGGCCCGCGCCAAAAGCGCCATGTGAAGTCCACTGGGTGCAGGAACGCCGGCGACCTTGGCAACGGAGCCTTCGGCCAGCGCCCCGGCGAGTTCAAAGAAAACGTCGTCCTGGATTGCGCGTTCCCGCATCACATCAAGCGTCAGAACCGCCGCCGAAGTATTGCCTTCGACAATGTAACACAGCGCACGCAACTTCAGCCAATAGGGCTCACCCAGCGACTGTCGCAAAGTCGTGGCATCACCGCACGCATCCTGGTCGCGCGCCTGCAAGAGCAGCGCTTCGGTCCACGCCTGGCGCGCCATAGCATCGTCGCGCGCGCTTTGCGCACCCAGCATCGCCGCTTCATTCACCCGGCCTCCGGCCACAAGCTTGAGCAGCCGCTGCGCCAGCATCGAAGGCTCATCATCCGGTGTAACGCCGGATGGCGGATTGGCGCCGCTCAGCAACACACGCCGCAACAGGCTTTGCATGGCCGGCGAATTCGGCGACGCAGGTAGTTGCCCGATCCGCGTCGCAATCGCGGCCCGCGGACTGCCCGTCCACAGCGCCGGTGCAAACCCCCCGCTGCCCGGACCAATGAGCCCTGCCCCCGATGGATCGATGGGTGCAAGTCCGCTCACCGTCACTCGGGGTCCTTGCGGCCTGCCCACTTGATCGGGAACAACTTCTTCCAGAGCCGGCGCATCAGGGGCCACGACCGGCTCGGTATTTTCCGGCGGCGTCAGTCCGCGCGGTGCCGCCGACGCCGGCGGTGGCACGCTCTCGGCCGCGAAACTGGCGCCGGGCAAAATCGAAACGCAAAGCACACAAACTAAAAAACTAACGCGGGAACCGGGCATCGGGCAGAACCTTTTCCACCTTGTGGCGCTGAGGTGTCAGCGTGGAACCATAATAAGCCAGCGCTCCAGCCACCAAAACCAGCATTATTATTGCCGCAACAAACAGCCGGCCCAGCTGGAAAAGACCGCCTGGCCCGTCGAAATCACGAAATTGCCGCCTGCGACGCATAAAGAATGGCCCTCTTCTGGCGATATTGCAGCTCACTGGCAGGAGACTGCCCGTTCCTGTACATGGCTTGATTCTGGATGGATTAAACAAATATGCAAGTGCAGGAACAGCCGGAATCGCCTCAAACGGGTGCCCCCAGGCTTCAGCGGTCAATTGTACTGGTGGGTCTGATGGGCGCGGGCAAGAGCACAGTCGGTCGCCGTTTGGCGGCAGCGCTGCATCTGCCTTTTTACGACGCCGATCAGGAAATCGAGACGGCGGCAGGGTGCACGATCTCGGACTTCTTTGAGCGCTACGGCGAAGCGGCCTTTCGCGACGGCGAGCGCAGGGTCATCGCCAGACTGCTCGAAGGACCCCGCCATGTTCTGGCGACAGGCGGCGGCGCCTTCATGGACGCAGGCACAAGGCAACTCATCAAGCATCAGGGCCTGTCTATTTGGCTACGCGCCGGCATTGAGCTCTTGATGACGCGCGTCGCCAAACGTCAAACCCGCCCGCTCCTGCAAACCGGCGACCCGCGCGCGACCATGGAAAAACTCATGGCCGAGCGCTATCCCACCTATGCTGAGGCCGACCTGACCGTCGATTCAAACGGCGGCCCGCACGACACCGTGGTGCAACAGATTCTGGCACACCTCACCGCAACCGGTGTAAAGTCGATCGCATGAGCGTGGAACGTTGTCGCGTCGGCCTCAGCGGCCGCGCATACGAAATTGTCGTCGGCGCGGAACTTTTGGCCAATGCCGGTTCCGAAATTGCCAAACTGCGCAACCCCAGGCGCGTCTTCATCGTCAGCGACGAGAACGTGGCGCGCCTGCACCTCGCAACGCTCAACCAGTCGCTGGACAAAGCGGCCATCGCCCATGTTGAAACCGTGCTCCCGCCCGGTGAAGCCAGCAAAAGCTTCTCCATGCTCGAAACGCTCGTCACCCGCATGCTCGACGCCAACGTCGAACGCAGTGATCTGATCATCGCCTTCGGCGGCGGCGTCATTGGCGACCTGACAGGCTTTGCCGCAGGCATCGTCAAGCGCGGTCTGGACTATGTCCAGATTCCAACCACCCTGCTGGCGCAAGTCGATTCGTCCGTCGGCGGCAAAACCGCTATCGACACCCCCCACGGCAAGAACCTCGTCGGCCTCTTTCATCAGCCGGTTCTGGTGCTCTCCGACACCGCAACCCTGGAAACCCTGCCCGCGCGCGAACTAAGGGCGGGCTTTGCCGAAGTCCTGAAATACGGACTGATTTCTGACGCAAACTTTGCAGGCTGGCTCGCAGCCAACAGCCACGCCATCCTGTCCCTCACAGGCCCCGAACGCACGCAAGCCATCCTCACCTCGTGCCGGATGAAGGCAGCGGTCGTCGAGGCCGACGAACGCGAAGCCGGTCAACGCGCTCTGCTCAATCTCGGCCATACCTTCGCCCACGCGATCGAAACTTTCGCAGGCTACACCGGCCGCGTCCTGCACGGCGAGGCCGTCGCCGTCGGCTGCGGCCTGGCTTTTGAGTTGTCCGAACGCTTGCAGCACTGCCCCCCAGGCACCGCTGCCCAAGTCCGCGCCATGTTCGCCACAGCCGGACTGCCGGCCCACCTTGCGGACCTGCCCGATTCCGGCGCTGGCCCCGAAGACTACATCCGCCTCATGCTTCAGGACAAAAAAGCAAAAGACGGCAGACTGACATTCATCCTCGCGCGCGGCATCGGCCAAGCCTTCGTCGCACACGGCGTCGACCCCCAACCGGTCCACCAGCTCCTCGCCGCCGCCGCCGCCGCACGCAACTGACATCCAGCGCAAAGATCGACACACATGGAAGACGCATTGGTCCCGGCCCAGGTCCTCACCACCACCGACCTCCTGTTCTCGGTGCTCATCACCCTGGTCCTGATGATTTTCTCGGCCTTTTTTTCCGCCTCCGAGACCGCACTCACGGCCGCCTCGCGCGCCCGCATGCACCAGCTGGAAAAGGACGGAGAAAAGCGCGCCCGCCACGTCAACTGGCTCTTCGCCAATCGCGAACAAATGGTTGGTGCCGTCCTGTTGGGCAACACTTTTGTCAACATCGCGTCGTCGGCCCTTGTAACCTCGGTGCTCTTGACGCTGTTCGGTGATGCCGGTGTCGCCATCGCGGCCCTCGTCACCACCGCTTTGGTGCTGATCTTTTGCGAGGTGCTGCCTAAAACCTACGCCATCACCAACGCCGACGGCGTAGCGCTGCGCATCGGCCGCGCGGTGCGCATTGCCGCAACGATTTTCTCGCCCATCGTCGCCGCTGTCGGCTGGCTGGTGGCGGTGATGCTCAACGCCCTGGGCGTCAAGTCCCAGGGCCTTGTCGAAGACCGCGAGGAGGCAGCCCACGAAGAACTGCGCGGTGCCATCGACCTGCATCACATCCAAGGCTCGGTGCAGACCACCGACCGCAACATGCTGGGCGGTATTCTGGACTTGAAGGACCTGGAAGTCTCCGACGTCATGATCCATCGCAAGAACATCACGATGATCGACGGCGACCTGCCGCCGGAAGAAATTATCGAGCGCGTTCTCTCCCAGCCCCACACGCGCCTGCCCGTCTACAAAGGCGACAGCGACAACATCGTCGGCGTCCTGCATGCCAAGGATTTGCTGCGCGCCCTCTCGCGTGCGCAAGGCAACGTCAAGGCCGTCAATGTCTCGGCGCTCGTCGCCAAGCCCTGGTTCATCCCAGACTCCTCGCCGGTCGCCGATCAGCTGCGCGCCTTCCTCCAGCGCCGTACCCATTTCGCACTGGTGGTCGACGAGTACGGCGCCCTCCAAGGCCTGATCACGCTCGAAGACATCCTCGAAGAAATCGTAGGCGAAATCCGCGACGAGCACGATGTCCCCGTTTCAGGCGTGCGGCCCCAGCCCGACGGCTCGACCAATGTCGACGGCTGGATCACCATCCGCGAACTCAACCGGGTGTTGAACTGGAACCTGCCCGACGAGGAGGCAACCACGGTGGCGGGCCTCGTCATCCACGAAGCCCAAACCATCCCCGAAACCGGCCAGGCCTTCAAGTTCCACGGCTTCAAATTCGAAGTCCTGCGCAAACAACGCAACCAGATCACCGGCCTGCGCATCACCCCGCAATCGATGGTGCCAGCACAGCCCGCCGCATCCAAACCCTGACAACTGGTGAGGCGCGACGGCAACATTCCGCAACAGGTGCTTGTGCCGGTGGGTGCCGTCTTGTATGGCATCACTAAGCAACGGCGCAGCCGCGTCTGTCACTACGAGGTATCGCCATGGAACACGTAATCCAGTTACACATCGAGAAGCTGCCCGAGGGCATGTACCTGGCCACGAGCGATGACGTGCAGGGCCTGGTGGCACAAGGCCGCACGATACAAGAAACCATCGAGATCGCGCGCGACGTAGCCAGAAAGTTGATCGAGGCGCAGACCAACGCGCCGCCGCTGCCGCCAGCACGTGAGGTCTTCGATTATCCGCTGATCGTCGCCACCTGATGGGGGCGCTGGCGGGCTTTCGCTATCGCGACATCGTCAAGCGGTTGAAGCAACTCGGCCTCGTATTTCACCGCCAGGCCGCTGGCTCGCACGAGATCTGGTTCAACCCGGCGCTCAACCTCTTCACCACAATTCCCAACCATCCTGGCGACATGCCCGAAGGTACGCTGCGCGCCATACTAAAACAGGCAGGCATCGACGCCGGGACTTTCCTGCAGAAGATGTGCCCCCCCATGGACCGGGCATTCCCTGGAACCGCGGGCATCCTGCTCGCCCTTCGGAAATTATGGGGACACAATGATTAGTTGACAAAGCCGATGATCGAGAGAAGTTGACTGCATTAAATCTTAGAGTCAGACACCAGATTGAGGGGCGTCAAATCGCAGGGCCTCGTCATCCACGAAGCCCAAACCATCCCCGAAACCGGCCAGGCCTTCAAGTTCCACGGCTTCAAATTCGAAGTCCTGCGCAAACAACGCAACCAGATCACCGGCCTGCGCGTCACCCCGCAATCGATGGTGCCGGCCCAGCCCGCTACACCCCATTAAGCAGCGCACGCGTTTTCGCCGCCTTCATAGGGGGAACCAACGCCGGTCATGCCTGTTACCTCCGCATGAAAACGGAAGACGTTTGGCCGCTGGTCAAGGAAACCTTCGTGCAGTTCGGCAATGACAAGGCCGCGCGGATGGGCGCCGCCTTGGCTTATTACACAGTGTTTGCGATCGGTCCGCTTTTGGTGGTCGTCATCGCTATAACCGGCTGGGTCCTGGGCCCCGAGGCGGCGTCAGGCCAGGTGACGGGCGTCCTCAAGTCCGCGCTTGGCGCCGATGGTGCACAAACCGTCCAGGCTATGTTGAAAGAGGCAGGCAAACCCGGCAGCGGATCGTGGGCGGCAGCGTTGGGTGCGGCAGGCCTCATCGTCGCCGCTATCGGGATCGTTGGCCAACTGCGCGACGCGTTGAACACGATCTGGAAGTTCGAGCCCTGCAAGGGATCGGGTGTTTGGGGCCTTGTTGGCACCTATGTCGTTTCGCTGGCGGGCGTGCTGGCGCTTGCGCTTTTGCTATTGGTGTCAATGATGGCGCACACCTTCACCGGCGCCTTGGCATCGACCGTAGCGCCGGCGCTGGGCGAATGGGCCGTGTATGGCATCAACTTCGCCGTCAGCTTCGCCGTCCTGGCCTTGATGATTGCGATGACGTTCAAGTGGTTGCCCGAGATCGACATCGCCTGGGGCGTCGTGTGGGCCGGGGCCTTGGTGACGGCGGCGCTGTTCACCATCGGCCAGTTCGTGATCGGCCTTTATGGGACTGTCAGGAATTTTGTGTGGCGGGTCGGTTGCACATTTGAGTTAGGCGGCTTTCATTCGATCACCGAACATGACGGCGAATTGCGCTCTGGCTTGATACCATTCGCGTGACGGCATTTTCCAG
>Ga0163153_10006789_pt1 | contig 12669 bp, 11 predicted proteins | sample OliLakLV19MP6IB1_FD_148629 | JGI IMG/M metagenome (GOLD analysis project Ga0163153, IMG submission 148629) | Freshwater microbial mat bacterial communities from Lake Vanda, McMurdo Dry Valleys, Antarctica - Oligotrophic Lake LV.19.MP6.IB-1 | ecosystem: Environmental > Aquatic > Freshwater >... | reverse complement strand
GCGCAGACAACGATGAGCGGAATGAGATTTTACGGGTTTTTCCCTTGACTCGGTGGGTATGTTTGTATATTGTTAGGTTTTATCGCGATTGTACCGACGAGGTGTCGCGCGTTCGGAAATGAGACAGGGATTGTCGAGGGTCGATGCGGGACCAAAATGGGACCAAAGTGGGGACAAAAGGGGTCGAAATGGGTCTAAAAAGGCACGGTTGGGACACGATTGGGACACGGTTTGGACGCGGTTTTTTGCGGGCGCCAAGTCGGCACCGTTCATCGTAAAATATTACTGAATAAGAAGTTAGGCGGAATTTGTCACGGTCTCTGACCCCAATAACATCTTTTTTTTGTGGTGAGGGAATCGGGTCGCTGACGCTCGCCGCTCGTTAAACGCGTTGGCCCTGGATGTCTGGCCTGCTTGAATCCGAGCGGCGTGAACGTGAGGTGGAAATCTGTTACAACAGCCAATTCGAGTTTCCCAAGCGGACCCGGCTCGGTCGATCTACCGTATGGATGTCGGCGGCCGAGTGCCGTATTTCGAGCTGAGTCGATCCTATTATAATGAAGTGACCGTACCATGAATCACGTGCGTAACGATATTCGCAACGTCGCCATCATCGCCCACGTCGACCACGGCAAAACCACGCTGGTCGACGCGCTGCTCCGGCAGAGCGGCAACTTTCGTGACAGCCAAGTGTCGCAGGATACCCTCCTTGATAGCAACCCGCTGGAACGCGAACGCGGCATTACCATTTTGGCCAAGAACTGCGCCATTATCTATACCGATCCGAAAACGGGCATCGCCACCAAGATCAACTTAATCGATACCCCCGGCCACGCCGACTTTGGTGGCGAAGTCGAACGCGTGCTGGGCATGGCCGATGGCGTGTTTCTGCTGGTCGATGCCGCCGAAGGGCCAATGCCGCAGACGCGGTTTGTGTTGAAAAAAGCGTTTCAGCACGAGCTGCGCCCGATCGTGGTCATCAATAAAATTGACCGCAACGACGCCCGCGCGCACGCGGTGCTTGATGAAGTGTTTGATCTGTTCGTGGAACTGGGCGCGGATGATGAAGTGCTCGATTTCCCCGTGCTCTACGCCAGCGGCCGGGCGGGCACGGCATCGTGGTCGCTGGAAGAACCCGGCACGGGCATCACGCCGGTTTTTGAAGCGATTCTCAAGCACATTCCGGCGCCGCACGGCGATCCGGATAAGTCGTTGCAGATTCAGATCAGCAGCATTCAATACAACGATTACGTCGGCCGAATCGGCATTGGGCGCATCTACAACGGCCGCGTGAAGACCGGCCAACCCGTCGTCATCGTGAAACGGGATGGCACACAGGTGAAGACGCGTGTGCAGCAGTTGCAAGGCTTCGACGGTCTGGGCCGCAAGAACATTGACGACGCCGAAGCCGGCGACATTGTGGCGCTGATCGGCTTGGATGCGGTCGATATCAGCGACAGCATTTGCGATTTTAACGACCCGCACCCGCTGCAGGCGACTGATATCGAGCCGCCGACGCTAACGATGCTTTTTCGTGTGAACGATTCGCCGTTCGTCGGCAAGGACGGCAAGTACGTCACCAGCCGCAATCTGCGTGAACGGCTCAACAAAGAGCTGGAAAGCAACGTGGCGCTCAAGGTCGAGGAAACCGAAGACAAAGGCGTATTCAAAGTGTCGGGCCGGGGGTTGCTGCATCTGGGCATTCTGATCGAAAACATGCGCCGCGAAGGATACGAGCTTTCGATCAGCAAGCCGCAGGTCATTCTGCATAAAGTTGACGGCGAACTGCACGAGCCGATTGAATATCTCGTGGTCGACGTACCGGAAAAAAGCATGGGCGGCGTGATGGAACTGGTGGGTAATCGCAAAGGCGAACTGGCCCGCATGGATAACCGCGACGGCGCGGTACACCTGGAATTCACCATCCCCGCCCGTGGGCTGATCGGTTTGCGAACCCGTATGCTCACCGCCACGCAGGGCACTGCGGTGATGCACCACAACTTTCACGAATACGCCCCGATGCGCGGCGACGTTCCCAGCCGCGGGAATGGCGTGATGTTGAGCAACTGCACGGGCCGGGTGAACGCGTTTGCGCTCAACAATCTACAGGATCGCGCCGTGATGTTCGTCGAGCCTACCGATGAAGTTTACGAAGGTCAGATCGTCGCCGAAAACGCCCGCGAGAATGATCTGGTCGTCAACCCCACGACCGCAAAGAAGCTCACGAACATGCGCACCACCAGCAGCGATGAAAACATCATCCTCAAGCCCGCCCGCAAGATGACGCTGGAGCAGGCGCTGGAGTACATCGAAGAAGATGAACTGGTCGAAGTCACGCCCACTTTCATCCGACTTCGTAAGGAACTTTTGACCGAAAACGCCCGCAAAAAGGGCGGGAGGGTGAAGAGGACGGTGGAGGTGGAGGGGTAGGATTTTATTGGCATAAAGATGCTTCATGTAGTATGCTTTTGTGCGTCATGCGAACCACGATCGACATCCCGTCCGAGTTGCTAAAAGAACTCAAAAAACGCGCCGCCGACGAGCGCACTTCGATTCGCGATCTGGTCATCAAGTCCGTGACCGCAACGCTCGCCGGGCGTGGCCTACCGCGCAAAAAATTTCGCCTGCGCGACGGCAGAATCAAAGGCGACGGACTCTGCGCCGACCTGACGCACGCCGATTGGCAGACGATCCAAGCCTTGTCGTACGCGCGTGATGATGAGCCGGTTCAATGATCGGGCTGGACACCAACATCCTGATCTACGCCCACCGCGCCGAAATGCCCGAGCACGCGCGATGTTGGTCGATCGTGACCGTCTTGGCCGAAGCGCGCGAGCCGTGGCTCATTCCGTTTCATTGTCTGGTTGAGTTTTACGGAACGGTCACCAAACCCAATCTGTTCAAGACGCCGACCACCCGCCGCGAGGCTGTGGAACAGATCGAAATCTGGATGGAGTCGCCGAGCCTCGTCGTCGGCGTGCCGCGCGAAAGTTATTGGCGACGGCTCAAGCAGTTGATCGAGTCAGCCCAGGTCACCGGCGCGTTTATCCATGATGCCCACGTCGCCGCCATCTGCCTGGATTATGGCGTGAGCGAGCTTTGGTCCAACGATGCTCAAATGCTTCGCTTCCGCGAAGTCAACGTTCGAAATCCTCTCAACTAAATCGTGCAATGCGTCCCCTTATTGGCATAACCTCCGATCACAATGACAAGCAGACGCAGTACGCCATTCCCTATGGCTACGCGGCCAGCGTGGAAAGAGCCGGCGGGTTGCCGGTCATGCTGCCGTACCGCGCCGACTTGTCGCTGGTCGATGCGTATCTCAATCGTCTCGACGGCATGGTCTTCTCCGGCGGAAACGACCTCGATCCCTCGGCGTATGGCGAACCGTGGCACGCGCATGCGGTGCCGGTCGATCCGCTTCGCGAAAAGTTCGAGCGGGCCTTGATCGCTGAAGTGGAACGCCGGCGCATGCCCGTGCTGGGCATCTGCCTCGGCAGCCAACTGATGAACCTTCACCGCGGCGGGGCGATGCACCAGTTCATTCCTGACATCGCCACGCAGATCGAGCATCGCAACCTCAACCGCAAATGGGCCGGCCGGCATGACGTGCTGCTCGCCGCCGACTCGCTCATCGCCAAAACCCTGGGCAAAACGTCCGTGACGGTGAACACCAGCCACAAACAATCCATCCGAACCGCGGGCCGGGGATTGCAGATCATCGCCACCGCCCCCGACGGCGTGATCGAAGGCATTGAAGACCCCACGTTCCCACTCTTCCTCGGCGTGCAGTGGCACCCGGAACGGATGACGGATAATTCGGACCATCTGAAGTTATTCCATTTGCTCGTGGAAAAGTCTGCGCGAACTTCGGGATGACAAACAAACTGTCACCCCGAACGGTACGCCGGACGGGCGTGTTCATCCGTGTGCATCTGTGGTTAAATGACCCGTCGTGACGCGCCGGCGAATCCTCCTACTCATCACCGACCTGCAAATCGGCGGCACGCCGACGGTCGTGCGCGAGCTGGCGATTCGTCTGCAGCCGTTCGCGCATGTGGAAGTAGCGTGCCTGAAGAAGTGGGGACCGGTGGCGAATCCGTTGCGGGACGCCGGCATGACGGTGACAGCGCTCGATGCGGCGCGCGTGTGGCACCTGCCGCGAACCGTTCGAAGGGTGCGCGAACTCGTCCGCGAACATCGGATTGAAACCTTGCTGAGCTTTCTGTTGCATGCCAACGCCGTAGCCGCGGCGGCGCATAGGCTCTGCCCCGGCGTGTTGGGGATTCAGTCGATTCAGACCGTTCAAGCAAAGCCGGCGTGGCATTGGCGTTTGCAGGGGATGGTGCAGGGTTGTGCCGGGAAAATCGTCATGCCGTCGCACGCCATTGTGCGCGTGGCGGGAGAGCGATCGGGTGTGCCGGCGGAGAAATGCGTGGTCATCCCGAACGCGGTCGATCCGGCATCGTACGAACAGACGCGCGTGTTCGCCGGGCCGGTGAAGAGAATCGGTTACATCGGCCGGCTCGACCCAGCTAAGCGCCCGGGGCTGCTTCTGGGGATGATGCGGCGGGTGGACGAAACCGTCGAACTCCACTACTTCGGTGACGGCCCCGCGCGGGCGTCGCTTGAAGCAGCAGCGCGGGCAACCGCAACGCGCGGGCGGATCGTATTTCACGGCACGGTCGCCGGCCCTCCCGACGCATTGCGGCAGATCGATTGCCTCATGATGCCGTCGGCGGTCGAAGGGTTCGGGCTGGTACTCATCGAAGCAATGGCCGCGGGCGTGCCGGTGATCGCCTGTGGCGCAGGCGGGGTGCTCGAAGTGATCACGCACATGGAAAATGGCGTGCTCGTTCGGCGCGAGGATTACGGCAACCCCATCGGCGGTGCGTCCGAGGCAGACGGCTACTACGAGGCATTCCTCGAAGTGCGTGATGACGTGTCGTTGCGGACCAGGCTCATTACCAACGGTCTTCAAACGGTGCGCGAGCGGTTCTCGTGGGACGTCGTGCTGCCGCAATATCGAAAGTTATTGGAGGTGTGAGAGTGGTATGGATCGCGAACCCGTGCCACGTTGTCAATCAAACTGCTCGGGCGCCTCACCCTTGGGCCGCGTCTTCCACCGGCGGTGCACCCACAGGTACTGCCCGGGGTCGGCGGCGGTAAAGTCTTCGATGGCTTTGGTGTAGCGCTGCGTGATATACCGAAGCGGGTCGTCCTGTTGCTGCCAATCCTTCGGCCAGATGATGTCCTGCACGCCCAGGTCGAACTCGAACTTGTCCTGCTTGCGTCGCGCGTAGCCGATGATCACGGGCACGTTGTACTCCATCGCCAGCAGGCCGATCGACTTATACGTGCTGGCCTTGCGCCCGAAAAAGTCGACGAACATACCTTTGGTGCCCGCGTTCTGGTCGGCGATGAAGCCGACCGCGCCGTTTCGCTCCAGCAACGGAACGACGATCGCGGTCGCGCCCTTCTTATCAATGATCTTCTGTCCCATGCGCTCGCGCACGCCCAGCAGGTATTCATTGACGTACGGGTTATCTAAGGGGCGTGCCACGCTGGTCGTCTCAAAGCCGAGCGTAGCCAGTGCGTAGCCGAGCACCTCCCACGCGCCGTAGTGCCCGGTGAGCATGATCACGCCCTGGTTCTGTTCCAGGAGCAACTTGAGCGTCGTCCCGAGTTGGGCGAGCTTCACATGCTTCGCAACGGTGTCGATGCGAATCAGCCGCGTGGTGAACAGCGTCTCAACAAACAGCATGAACAGTTGCTGCATGCTCCGCCGAGCAAGGGTGCGCAGTTCGGCGTCGGGCTTGTGCGGAAAGCTGCGCCGCAGGTTGCCCATCGCCCGCTTGCGGTGGCGGCGGTCGACGATGTACATGATGTTGCCCAGTACCTTGGCCACATCAAGGCACAGTTCCACCGGCCAGCAGTGCAGGCACATGGTGACGATACGCAGGCCGGCGTATTGCAGGCGGTCGATAAAATCGTTGCGGGGTTTGGCCATGACAATCAGGCGTGCGAAGCTAGCCCCCGATCCGACTCATCTGCTCGTTTCCCCGGCGGGAGTGGACTTCGGGTTTGAGGCGCACGCATTCGGTCATGGCATGGGCGATCGCGGCGGCGCGATCGCCGATCGGGGGGGCTAATTGTGGCCCGCGAATGACGGGTTTCAAGTCGACCTCGCCGCCTTCGAACAGGCACGACCGCAGGATGCCGTTGGCGGTCAGGCGCAGCCGGTTACACGTCGAACAAAACGGCGCTGACATGGCGCTGATGAAGCCGAGTTTGCCCTTCGGGTTGTCTTTGCCGATGCGATAGGGAATCGCCGGCCCCACACCCGCCTCAGCCGTTCGGTTGATCGGGACGAGGTCGCCATGACGCGCTTCGATGGCGGCGCGGATTTCGGGTTCGGGGATGAAGGCATCGGCGCCTCGGTCCTGCGCGCCGCAACCTCCGGCCGGGCCGGTTTCGTCGTCTGCGATCCGACTCTTCGTTTCACTCAGAATCGGCTTTGGCGCAGTGTTGTGCATCAGTGCCGCATCACCCAGGGGCATGTACTCGATGAACCGCACGGTGATGGGCAAGTCAACCGACAGCTGCGCGAAATCGGCAAACTCGTCGTCGTTCGTGCCGCGCATGGCGACGCAATTGATCTTCACATTTTCAAAACCGGCATCGATCGCGCGGCGCAGGCCGCGCATCACTGTTGATAAGTCGCCGGTGCGGGTGATCCTGCGGAACTTGTCGGGGTTGAGGCTGTCCATGCTGATCGTCACACGATCGAGCCCCGCCTGCTTCAGCGGTTCGGCCAAGTCGCCAAGGCAGAAGCCGTTGGTGGTGAGCGACAGGTCTTGCACGCCGGGGATTCGCCCGAGTTTACCAACCAAATCGACGATGCCGTGTCTAACCGTCGGCTCGCCGCCGGTGAGTTTGAATCGGCGGATGCCGTGGATATCGATCGCGGCACGAACCACGTCGGCGATTTCTTCAAACGTGAGGATGTCGTCCTTGGGCAACCAGCGCACGCCCTCTTCGGGCATGCAGTAGACGCAGCGGAAGTTGCAGCGGTCGGTGACGCTGATGCGCAAAACCTGCACCGCGGCGATCGACCGAGGGCCGGTGTCAAACGCCGGTGGCGTCGACACTTGCGGCAAAGGCGAAGTTGGCAAAACCGGCAGTTGCATGAATCTCAGGAAATATACTATCATCTGCCACGAATAAGGTTCGCCATAATCCCGCGCGATCGTCAAGATGATTGCGCCCGAATGCCCAATCCGACCGCGCTTTGCCGGTCGGCTTTACCCCGGTCGCGGTTTGTGTTAGGTTTCCGGCCCTTTATGCTGGGTTAGATTTTCACCCGGTATATTGGGAACCAGAAGTCGTTGAAAAATTATAGTCTACAAGGAGCACGAAATGTTTCGAAATTCCCGCATGGCCGTCGCCACCTTCGCAATGGCAATGCTCGTCACGGTGAGCATGACTCGGGCCGGCGTGCTCGATCAGGTTCCCGGCGAGTCGTTGTTTGTCATCAAGGTAACCAGCATCAAGGCCACCAGCGACAAGCTCGCCAAGTTCTCCACCGACCTCGGCGTGGCCGCGTTCGCGCCGCCTCTTTCCGACCCGCTCGGCTTCATCCGCGAGCAGGGAGGCATCAAGGCCGGCACGAACGATACCGGCGACCTGGCCTTTGCGTACATCGACCCGGCGATCACCGGCGGCGACCCCGATAAGTCGTTCGTCGTGCTGATTCCGGTGTCGGACTACGCGGCGTTCATCGGCAACTTTGCCGATGCCAAGACCGAAGGCTTGATTTCCGAATTCACACCGGCGGGCACGCCCGAGGCACTGTTTGCCGCACAGTGGGGCGAGCACGCCGCCGTGTCGCAAAACAAGCAGATCGTCGGCATGAAGCCCACCGGCATGAAGGTTAACGGCGTGAGCGCCAAAGAACTCGGCAAGGACATGGTGTTCCTCGCCAACTTCAAAACGATCCGTGCCAAGTTGCAGCCGCTGCTGGCCGAAGGCCGAGGCGAAATCAACAAGAACATTGAAGAAGAACTGGGCAAAGAAGCGGAGTTGGCCAAGTTCGGGCCGACGATCAAGCTGGCGGTTGATCGCCTGCTTGATGTCGCCGACACCTTCCTGCGCGACGCCGAAGCCTCGACGATTGCCATCAATTTCGTACCCGAAGGTTTGAACATCTCGGTGGTTGCCGAGTTCACGCAAGGCAGCTACCTCGGCGATATCGCCGCAGGGTCGAAGAACTCCACCCAGTCGTTCACCGCCGGGTTGCCGGCCGGCAAGTATCTGATGTTCGGCGGATATGAGGGCGATCCGGCGCTTACCGCCAAAGTCATCGATGACGTAATCGCACCGGTCATCGCCGAGCTGAAGAAAACCGGCGGCAAAGAAGCCGATGCCATCAGCAACATGTATGGCGACTTCATGGATTATGTGAAGGCCGTCAAAGGTCAGTCGGTTGGTCTGTTCGCCCCGCAGGGTGAAGTGGGCCAGGCGGCGCTGCTGCAGGCGATCAACGTTTATACCGGCGACGCCGCCGCCATGAAGGCCGCGTATTTCAAGCTGATGGAAGGCCAGGACGACCTGATGGCCGCGTTCGGTATGCCCGCCGACCAGATGAAGTACACGATCACCAAGGGCGCCAAGACCATTGAAGGCGTGGCGTTCGACCAGATCAAGGGCGACTTCAAGCTCGACGCCGCCGGCCCGGAGGCCGAGCAGATGATGAAGTTTCTTTACGGTCCCGAAGGCATGAACTTTTACGTTGCCGAACTCGGCGCCGACAAGCTCATCCAGGCCTTTGGTGTCGATGATGCGACGATCGCATCCGCCATCAAAGCTGCCAAAGACGGTAGCGACCCGCTGGCGGCAGTGCCCGGCGTCAAGGCAGTCACCGCGCAGCTTCCGGCGAATAAGAGCGGCGCGTTCTACATTCCGATCGATGAAGTGGTGACCACCGGACTCGGTGTGGCCAAGCAGTTCGGTTTCGGCATGAACGTGCAGATGCAGCCCGACCTTCCGCCGCTGGCGTTCAGCACCGGCACCGAAGGCACGGCCATCCGCATCGACGCACACGCCCCGACGCAACTCATCAGCCAGTTGATTGCCGCGGGATTCCAGATCGCCATGCAAGCCCAGGGCGGCGGCGAACGCAAAGGCGGCGGGCCGGGCGGGCTGTGATGGGGGAGCGGAGAGCGGAGAGCCGATAGCGCGAAGATACAGAGGCCGGCCATGGGTGCCGGCCTCTTTTCATTTTGTTGTCCCGCTCGAAAGAGGGAATTGAGGGTGCCACGATCTTGGCTCTCAGGCCAAGTCGTGCGAACGACGGACGGCTGAATTTTTAGGACGGCAAATTTCCAAACCACCACTTGGTGTTCGCACCACTTGAGCTGAGACTCAAGTAGTGGCGCCCGAAGGGCGCGTGGAACATGGATGGCGCTTGGCACCACTCGATGACATGCAAGTCATGCAGCGTTCGACGCCTTCACCAGCGCGTCGAGCACCGCACGCGCCTTGCCCGAATCGACGGCCGTCGCGCATGTGACGAGGGCGCGCTGAAGATTCGATTCAACACTTACCACCACCAGTCCCGCGGCGGCGTTGAGCAGGGCGATGTCGCGGGCAGGGCCTTTCCTTCCGTCGAAAATTCCGTTGATCATCTCGGCGGAGTCGGCGGCGGTTTCGGCCTGCAGATCGCTCAGCCGCGCGTATTCGAAGCCCAGCAGGCGCGGATCGAGCGACCAGGTCTTGATATGCCCGTCGGCCAGCTCGCTCACGCGTGTCGGGCCGAGCGTTGATAGTTCGTCCAGCCCGTCGTCGGCATGAACCACCCACGCCCGCTTGCTGCCCAGATCACGCAAGACGGCGGCGAGGCGGTCGGTGAGTTCCGGCGAGAATACGCCCAGCAATTGATGCTGCGCCCGCCCGGGATTGGTCAGCGGGCCGAGCAGATTAAAAATCGTGGCAATCCCCAGCACGCTCCGCGCCGCCGCCACATGCTTCATCGCCGGGTGGTGCGATCGCGCGAAGGCGAAGCAGATGCCCGTCGTCTCCAGGCATCGGATGAGCTGATCCGGCGAAAGCTCGAGTTTCACCCCTAGCGCTTCCAGCACATCGGCCGAGCCTGATTTGCTCGATGCCGAGCGGTTGCCGTGCTTCACTACCCGCGCGCCCGCCGCCGCAGCGATGATGGCGGCGGCGGTGGAGATGTTGAACGTGCCGCGCACGTCGCCTCCGGTGCCGCAGGTATCAAGCACGGGCTGCATCGACGCGGGAACGGTCACCGAGACGGCCTTCTCGCGCATGACCTGCGCCGCGCCGACCAGCTCATCGACCGTCGTCCCCTTGGCCGCCAGACCGACCAACAGCCCGCCAATTTGCGCGTCGGCGGCGGCGCCGGTCATGATCGCTTCGAAGGCCTCGCGCGCCTCGTCGCGCGTTAAGTCTTCACGGCGGCAGAGCTTGAGCAGGAGGTCTTTCATCATCCGTGGAGTTATTCGACCACGCTCGCGCCCGGCGCGGCGGCGGTGGAGAAAACGGTGGCATCGATGTTGAACTTTGCTTTGTACGCTTCGCGCAGGTGCGTAATCAGGCCTTCGGCCAAGCGCGGCTGCACGAGCGCCACCATGCACCCGCCGAATCCGCCTCCGGTCATGCGCGCGCCGTAAACGCCTTTGGTTTCGTTCGCTTCATTCACCAGGTAGTCAAGCTCGGCGCAGCTCACTTCGTAATCGAGCCGAAGCGAATCGTGGCTTTGCTTCATCAGCTCACCCACTTCTTCATAGCGCCGTTTGCCCAGCGATTCGGCGGCGGCGCGGCAGCGGGCGATCTCGGTCACCACATGCTTGGCCCGGCGATAGGTGACGTCATCCACGTTCCCCTTCGCCGCCGCTACCTGTTCGGCCGAAACATCGCGCAGCGCGCGTACGGCCGGGTCCTGGCGGCGGAAGTAGTCGACCGCGTGATGGCAGCTTGCGACACGATGCGCGTAGGCGCCGTCGGAAAGTTCGTGGTGTACCATCGTGTTGGCGATGACGACACGCAGTTCTTTCGAATCGATTGGAACGAAGTGCCTGGTGCGGTCGCGGCAGTCGAGCAGCATTGCGTGGCCGGCCCGCCCGCCGGCGACGATGGTTTGATCCATAATGCCGCACGGCACGTTGGCGTAGGCGCGTTCGGCCTGCTGGCAAATCAGCGCCATGCGGTCGGGGTCCATCTTGTTCCCGCCTAGCGTAAGCATGCTCAGCGCGGTGGCGACCAGGATTGCCGCCGAACTGGAAAGCCCGCCGCCCACGGGCAGGGTGTTGTGCAGGAGCAGGTCCATGCCCACCAGTGGAATGCCCGCGTCGAGCATCTCGGCCGCCACCCCGCGGCCATAGTTGGCCCATTGCGGCTGGGCGCTTTTGATGGGTTCGGCTAAGTCGAACTCGATTCGGTCGTTCGGAAACGCGGTGGAGGTCAGCACGATCTTCGAATCGCCACGTTGCCGGCACACGCCCAGCACGAATGGTTCGATCGCCATCGGCAGCACGAAGCCGTCGTTGTAATCGGTATGTTCACCGATGAGGTTCACGCGCCCCGGCGCACGCACCACGCGCAGCCTGCCCCCGGCGCCGAAAAGCTGTTCGAACTTCGATTTTGCCGCCGAGAGAACATCCGACATGTCGCCCAACTGTAGAAACCGAAGCGCCGACTTTCAAGCGGAAGCGAAGGGCATTAGACTCCGGCGGTTCACTTTGGCATGGCTTCACAACACAATAAATTCATCGTTTTTGACGGCGGCGAGGGGTGCGGTAAGTCGACCCAGGCCAAATTGCTTCAACAAAAGCTTGAAGCCGACGGCGCGCGCGTGCTGCTGGTGCGCGACCCCGGCTCGACGCGCGTCGGCGAGCTTATCCGGGGGATTGTGCTCAACCCGGATCACACAGAAATCGGCATGCGCTGCGAAATGCTCCTCTACATGGCCGCCCGCGCGCAGATGATGGTGGAAACGATTCTGCCGGCGCTGCAGGATGGCCAAGTCGTCCTCTGCGACCGCTTTGTCAGCAGCACGCTCGCCTACCAGCTCGGCGGCGACGGCGTGACGGCGGACGAGATTCGTTCCGTCGCTCAAATCGCGCTCAAGGGCCGGTGGCCCGACCTCACGCTGATTTTCGATATGCCCGTCGAAAGCAGCCGCAACCGCGTGCGCGCCAAGTTCGAACACCGCTCGGAAACGCTCTCTGGTAAGCAGGTGAAAGTGGTCAAAGACCGCATCGAACAGCGGCCCGAAGTGTACCATGAGCAGGTTCGCCGGAATTACCTCGCGCAGGTGGAAATCGATCCAAAGCGACATCGTGTAATTGATGGTTCGCGATCGATTGAAGAAGTACACGGCGATGTGTTGAATGCCATCGCGGGCTTAAAAAACATAAAGAAGAAGAACTGACTAAAATGAACGGTCGCACGAATCAACCGCGTTGAGTTAAAGTTCCAAATGACACGCAGCAAATTCCAAACAATTTAAAAATCAGGAATGAGCTTCCCCACGAACGGTGGACGCTCGAAGTTTGTTAGTTCAGGCTCGCCTCGAACGTTTCGGGGCTGACGTAGCCTAACGAACTGTGTCTGCGCTTGCGATTGTAAAACACCTCGATGTATTCG
>Ga0163153_10006786_pt1 | contig 12671 bp, 5 predicted proteins | sample OliLakLV19MP6IB1_FD_148629 | JGI IMG/M metagenome (GOLD analysis project Ga0163153, IMG submission 148629) | Freshwater microbial mat bacterial communities from Lake Vanda, McMurdo Dry Valleys, Antarctica - Oligotrophic Lake LV.19.MP6.IB-1 | ecosystem: Environmental > Aquatic > Freshwater > Lake... | reverse complement strand
TTGAAGCGATCTGCAGGAGTGAAAATGTTTTCATGGTTGGAACCGGAAGAGATATTGATATTGAAGCTGTTTATATTTTTGGATATACACCTTATGCGGGCGATTGCCTGTTCAACGTAGCTATACTCGAAGGAAGAGAATTTGCTCCATTGCTTTTATGGGGCGGATTGAAATTTTTAAAGAAGAAAAGAATTCCGGTAGTGAATCTTGGCGGAGGTCTCAGAGAGGATGACAGTGTCGCATTATCAAAGCAAAGATTCGGAGCATATAAACTTCCGTTTGTCAATTTAAAGCAGGTGTATGATGAAAGTATTTATAAAAAATTATGTAATGAAAACAACTCGGACGCCAATGACCTTAGCGGATATTTTCCTGCTTACAGAAAACCAAAGCTATAAAATTTAATGTTTCCAAATGTATAAAAAGTCTGCAAAATTTTATGACGCTTTATATCATTTTATCGATTATAAAACGTCGTCTGTGAAGCTCCGTGAAATAATTAATACATACAATCCGGATGCAAAGACTCTGCTGGATACTGCTTGCGGAACGGGGAAGCACATCGGGCATTTGAAAGATCATTTTAATACCGAAGGGCTCGACATTAACAGTGAGCTGTTAGAAATTGCCAAAAGCCGGAATCCCGGAAATATTTTTCACGAATGTGATATGACTGACTTTGAGCTGAATAAAAAGTATGATGTCATCACGTGTCTGTTCAGCTCCATTGCTTATGTTAAAACACCCGCAAATCTTTACAAAGCAGTTTCATCAATGGAGAAGCATTTGAGCAAAGGCGGGCTGCTTATTATTGAGCCGTGGTTTAGTAGGGAAAATTTCTGGATCAATAATGTAACGGCAAATCATTACGATGAAAAGGATTTCAAGATCACGTGGATGTACACAAGCAAGAGAAAGGACTTATTATCGATACTTGACATTCACTACCTTGTAGGAACACCGGAAGAGGTTTCTCATTTTACAGAAAAGCATGAAATAGGTTTATTCGATGAAACGGAATACCGGGGCGCAATGGAAAAGACAGGGCTGAAGGTGTTGTATGACGATAAGGGACTTTTCGGCAGAGGTATGTTTATAGGAATTAAAAATTGAGACATTTTAAATTATTTTGAATAAATGAAAGTCAGCGTCTGGATGACGGCATACAATCACGATAAATATCTTGCTCAATGTCTTGACAGCGTGCTTGATCAAAAAACTGATTTTGATTTTGAAATAATTTTAGGGGAAGACTGTTCTACTGACCGGACACGGGAGATCGCCATCGATTATAAAAACAGATTTCCTGAAAAGATAAAACTTTTTCTGCCTGAACAAAATCTCGGCATGATGGAAATGGACATGGCAACGTGGAAGCTCTGCAAGGGTGAATACATTGCATTGCTTAACGGTGATGATTACTGGACTGACGAAAATAAACTTCAGACACAGTCTGATTTTCTTGACGCGAATACTGATGCAGTGATGTGCTTTCATCAGGCAAGAGTCGAGAACGAGACAGACGGCAGTTCATTTGAAACAGTATATCTTGAGCCGGGTGATACCATGCCTGTCGAATCACTGTTGCGGGGTTACAATCCGGTGATGACGCCGACTGTAATGATAAGAAACATTCTTGAACCGCCTGATTGGTATGCAGAGATGCCTTACGGAGATATGACATTATATTTTTTGCTTGCAGAGAAAGGGAAGATAAAATACATTGATAAGCTGATGAGTGTTTACAGAATTCATTCAAACGGGCAATGGCAGGGTGATTCAGTGAAGAACAATCTTCTTAAGGATTTAAAATTTTATAATGTGCTGAATGAAAAAATGAATTTTAAATTTGACCACTTAATTAAAAAAATATATGCTCAAAGATATTTTGATCTGACAATTATAAGCATCAATCAAAAAGAAATAGAGAATGCAAAAAATTATTACGAAGAGTTATCAGGAAGCGACAGAGAATTCATTGCAGCGCATGAAAATGAAATTGCAGATCTGCATAAAATAATTTATGAAGAAGCAGACGTGAATAAATTTCAGGAGCTTCTTGGAAGAGATGTAAAATGGAAAGTGAATTAAAATAAACTTTGGATCCGAAAATTAAAATAAATAATATCCCGTCTGTAAAAGCAGGAATCAAAAGACCGCGATGGTCTGTAATGATCCCTACGTTCAATCCGGAAAAAGAGCTTCTGCTGGAAGCGATTAACAGCGTCATATCACAATATTCTGATTTTGAAAACATGCAGATCGAGATCGTGGATGACTGCTCGACTGACATTGATGTAAAAAAAATAATTGAAGAGATCGCAAATCCCAATCTATCCTTTTATAAGCAGCCTGTAAATCTCGGACATTCAAAAAATTATACATCGTGCATAAATAGAGCCAAGGGTGAATTGATCCATTTCCTTCATCAGGATGATAAGGTCCTTCCAGGATTTTATAAGAAATTTGAACAGATGTTTGATGAATATAAAGATATCGGAGCCGCGTATTGCAGGCAGGCATATATTGATGATGACGGAAAGCTGATAGCGAATTCCTATCTTGACCGTGAATCGACAGGGATCCTTGACGATGCGCTGACACTGCTTGCAGAAAGACAGAGGATACAGCATTGCTCGATAGTGGTGAAAAGATCAGTGTATGAGACACTTGGAGGATTTCTTGAGAGAAATATCGGGTGCGAAGACTGGGAGATGTGGGTAAGGATCGCGGCAAAATATCCTGTCGCGTATGAACCGGAGGCTCTGGCTGAGTACAGAATTCATAGATACTCAATGTCTTCAAAGAACATGCGCACAGGAAAGGACATGAGAGACCTTAAGGAAGCTGTTGATATATTTATTGAATATCTTCCTGAAGACAAAAGAAATGAAGTAAAGCTTAAAGCCCTTAATCATTATGCAGATTATTCATTTGGAAATGCGGCAAAGTTTCATGCGGAATTTAAAGATGATGAAGCAGCGGCGGCTCAATTAAATGAATCCGTGAAACTGGATTCGGAATATGTTTACAAGCATGTTGATTTTCTTAAGGAAATAAAAGCGCCTGTTGAAAGCACCGGTGTATCGGTAATAATTAATACAGAAAATAATGAGGACATAATTGAAAGAACCTTAAGGCATCTTATAATTCAGCGTGTTCCTGACTATATTCCATGGGAAACAATTTTAATCGACAATGGATCCAACGATAACACAATTGCTGTAGCTGAGGCGACCTGGAAAAAATATAATGGTAAGACTTCTTTCAGAATAATTTCGATCGATCACACTTCGTTAATGAATGCAAGGAACAAAGCCATCGACGAGACCTCGCATAATTTTATACTCTTCTGTGAGCCCGGAAATTTCTTTGACAAGTATTATGTGAAGATGGCTTCGGTAAATCTTTTACGCGACCGGCATCTCGGAGCGATCGGTGGATACAGCGAGCCATATCTTAAACGGAAGGCGCCGAAATGGTTCTATGACTGGAGTAAACAATGTTACAGGATAGGAGAACAGTTTGATTATACCAACCGTGTCACTTGGACGAGGGGATATGTCTGGAACTCCGGAATGGCGATCCGAAAAGAAGCATGGAAAGATATCTATGAAAAAAATTTCAGATCGGCTTATGATTCGGATGAGAACCGTATTGCTGAGTTTGGGATCGATAAGGAGTTTGGCTATGCGTTAAGACTGAGCGGTTGGCATCTCTGGTACAGCGGAGATCTCCGGATGAAGCAATACATAAGTGACAGTGAACTTGAATGGAAACATTTGCGGAATATCTGGAAACAGTTCGGAGTGAATTCGGCAAGACTCAAACCTTACCTGCAGAATCACAAAGTTGAAGTAAGTGATTATAATAAATTGTATAAAAAAAGCGGGAGACTTCATTCAATAAATAAAACTTTCCGTAGTTTAAAGAAATATAAAGACTGGAAGAAACAAGCTTATGCTTCGACGCTTGAAAATGATTATGATATACTCAAAATAGAATTCTACTTTGGAAAGTTGAAAGAGCAGCTTAGTGAGATTAGATCTTACAATCTGAAATTGAAATTTTTAAAAAGGATCGCGCGCAAGAAAGATCTGAAGTTTTTGAAGTATATAATTACAAAACCTTACTTCCGTTTTCCGCAGTATCGAAATTCAAAAGACAGACGCGGAATATCGGTTGTTCTTAATTACAATAACTCTTCCTATCTTCAACTCATAAATTCCGTTGAAAAAATTTCCACGCAGAAACTTCCTGATGGTTTCAAATGGGAAGTGATACTGATGACAAATTTTCTCAGGGACGAAATAAGAAATAAAATTTACGATCTGTGGAAGATATCTGATTGCAGTGCATCCCTGAAGATCTCGGAACAGCCAACCCTGCATTCTGACGCAATGAAAATTTCAGCTTTAAACAGAAGCAGGTATGAATATCTCATCTTCATCAATGAGTTTGATCTGTTAAACGATGATTACGTCCGTATGGCTTTCAAGCTGATGAACAAGAACTCCGATGCAGGATTGATCGGCGGTCAGACTGTAATGGTAAGCGGTGTAAAGCCGCCGTCATGGTTTAAAAATTATCAGAAGTCTTTTGGAATTGGAAAGCCGGTAAACACAGATGAAGGATCAGCTAACGGAAATTTACATTTATGGAAGAGTGGATTGGTTGCAAGAAAGAAGGCATTGAAGAATGTGTATGAAGCTTTTAATAAATATAGTGAGGTAAAAAATAATTTCAACGGATATGAACTGCCGCATGAATCACAACTTTCGTCGAAAATTATTTTATCCGGGAAGAAAATTATTTATGATGAGCGTTTAAAGCTTGGTCGTTTTATACCTGCAAATAAATTTAACTGGGAGTATTTAAGAAAATTATATTTTAATAAAGGTACAGAAGAAGTTCATGAGTCAGCTTATTCACAATTGCTGAATGAAAGAACGCCTGATTCAGGAGGTAACTCGTGGCTGCTTGAGGCTAACAAGACCTTACTTGAACTTAAGAAATATCCTTTAAAGAAGATCTTCTCGAAAGTGAATGAATACAAAGGCGACAGTGAAATACTTGAAGTTGAAAAGCTACAGGGTAAGTTTAAGGAAATACTAAAGAGCAAAAATAAAATTTATGAAGAAGTAAATTTTATTAAAAAGAATTTTCCGGTTAACGGCAGCGGTGGTCTTTTAAAGTTAAGTAACGGCAAACATGAGCCGGACGAAAAGATAAAAGGTGTATCAATAGTGATCTGCTGTTATAACAGTTCGAAGGTCCTTCCTGCAACACTCAGGAAGATCATTTCACAAAAAGTTTCACCCGGTATTCCCTGGGAATTGATTATCGTTGACAATGCCTCGACGGATAACACATCACACACGGCTGCATTAGTGTGGAAAGATCATAATTGTCAGGCATCATTCAAGATCGTCAGTGAAGCAGAGCCGGGTCTGAGCGCCGCGCGTTTAAAGGGATTTCATACAGCAAAGTTTGAATACATTGTGCTGTGTGATGATGATAATCTTCTTGAAAATGATTTTGTGGAAAATGTTTATGACAAAATGAGCAGTGATGATAAGATCGGGGTTTTGGGCGGTCAGAGCAAAGGTGAATTTGAAAAGCTTCCGATGGAATGGTTTGATGACTGGAGGGGAAGCTTTGCAATAGGAAAGCAGAGTGACAAGGCGGGAGATATTACTTTGTCAAAGGGATTTGTATGGGGAGCAGGAATGGTAGTTCGTAAGGAAGCCTGGGGAAAAATTCTCTCCAATGGGTTCAGATCATTATTGACTGATAGGAAAGGAAATGTTTTGTCTGCAGGCGGCGATACGGAATTATGTTTTGCATTAAGAAAGGACGGCTGGAAAATATACTATGATCCGAAACTGAAGTTTAAACATTATATTACCGCAGAAAGGCTTGAATGGAATTACCTGAGAAAGTTGTTCAGGGGATTTGGTCAGGCATCACACGGTCTTGATCTTTACAGACGAGATTTCAAAAGGAAAACTTCCGGAGGAAAGGACAAATACAGAGCACGCACGCTTCGTGAAGAAATACATAAGACAATTTCAATATTAAATAAAAAAAAATATTTAGAATTATACAAAAAAAATAAATCCGAAGGCAATCCTGATATTCCAATGATAGAGTATTGTCTTGGAAGACTTGAATCACTGGTAAAATCGCCGGGCACTTATAATCGCGGTGTCAGGGCGCTGAAGAGAGCTGCAAGCAAGAGTGACCTTGAAAATTTAAGATTGTTATTCGGAAATCTAAAGAAATATCCACGCTACCATTTCCGGAAAAAATTGAACGGTGTCTCCATTGTGATCTGCACTTTCAACGGTGAAGAACGTTTGCCTGAAACAATTAAGTTTGCGGCATTGCAAAAAGTACATCCTGACATTCTCTGGGAAGTAATTCTTGTTGATAATGCTTCAACAGATAACACAAAGCAGGCGGTGATAGATGAATGGAAAAAACATAAGACATCGGCGAAGTTGCACATTACGGATGAGTTCACACAAGGTCTGAGCGCCGCGCGTCAGAAGGGATTTGAAGTTTCAAAGTATGAGTATATCGTGTTGTGTGATGATGATAATTTGCTTGATGAAAATTTTGTTCAGACGACTTATGATGTGATGAGTTCAAATGATAAGATAGGGGTACTTGGCGGACCTAACGAGGCACGTTGTGAAGTGGATCCGCCGGTGTGGTTCAAATGGTTTCAACAGGGATACGCGGCGGGAGTGCAGGCAGATCTTGTTACCGGAAAGATCTCCGAAGGCAACATTACCTGGAGACGGGGTTTTGTCTGGGGAGCAGGAATGATCATCAGAAGAAAAGCGCTCACAGAATTATATTCAAAGGGATTCACTTCACTGATGTCTGACAGAAAAGGTTATCAGCTTTCTTCGGGCGGTGATTCCGAACTATGCTTTGCGCTTGTACTTTCAGGATGGGAAGTCTGGTATGATACCCGTCTGAAGCTTCTGCACTGCATGCCCGCAGGAAGGATCGAGTGGCATTATCTGATAAGATTATTCCAAGCATTCGGAATTACTTCAGTAGGGCTCGATCTGTATGAGAAGTCGATAAAACTTGGAAGAGTAGATGTTAACAGCGAAGAATTAAAAAAGCAGAACTGGAAGTATGAATACAAGAAAACATTAAAGGATGTCCGCAAGTACGGGATTAAGAAAATACTTGCATTGAGATTATCGCAGGACAACAACACTCAGATACCGATGCTTGAATATTATTTGGCACGACTAATAGAGTTAAGAAGGGTTCGTTATGAATATGACGATAATTTTGAACAGCTTCAGAAAGCAGCCTGGAAAAAAAATTATTCAGAACTCAGAACCAGTCATAGAAATTTTATTGAAAACGATATTGACTTCAGGTACGGATGGCCATGGATCGATAAGCCGGTAGAAAGCAATAATACGGATGTTCCGAAGATCAGTATTTTATCACCTTCATTTAATTCTCAGAACACAATTGAAAAAGCGATACTGAGTGTGCTTAATCAGGGTTATACGAATTTTGAGCATATCATTTGTGACGGAGGATCAAAAGACGGCACAGTTGAAATAATAAAAAAGTATCCTCACATAAAATGGGTTTCTGAAAAAGATAACGGTCAGTGCGATGCAATGAATAAAGCGTTTGCAATGTCGACGGGAGAAGTGATCTCTTATCTTAATGTTGATGATTATTACCAGCGCGGGGCATTTAATAAGATCGCGGATGCATTCCGAAAAAATCCCGATGCGGAGATGGTTGTTGGTAATTTATATTTTGAGGAGGAAGGGTATACTTTTTTAAGGAAGCCCGAGACTGACTACAGAAAGATAATGCTGCCATTCAGATACCTCTTCCCTATTAATCCTGTAAGTTATTTTTATAAGAGAACCGTTCAGGAGCAGGCAGGTCCATTCCCTCTCGACAATCACTATACGATGGACTATTGGTTTTTGCTAAAGGCATATCAGAAGCATAAGATCGCAAAGATAGAAGATTATCTTGGAACGTTCGTAATGAACGGATTCAATAAGACTTCAGGAGCTGATAACAGGAAGAACACACATTACAGGGTTCTTGAGCATTGCTGGAAGTATGACAAAAAGAATCTGCCGTATTATCTTTACAACTATTATAAATTCTTCTATTACGACAGGCAGCCGTACAATTTAAAAAGAATTTACAACAATTTAAAAAAGAATACCCGCAGAATAGTTTCTATATTAACGTTAAAGAAGAACCGCTATTATTCAAACCGGCTTTATGAATCAGCGCGCTCTCATTATTATCTGAAGAGCAGATTGAAAGCCAATGCACATCTTGCGGCTTCATTTTTAATTTATCCGAAAGCGCTTTTCAACAAATCGAGACAAAGTTTGTTCGCATATTCATTACTCGGTCAGAAGTACAGTGAGAAGTCAAAGGCAGCATATTTCTTTTTGACGACACCACCCGGATTGCCGCTTGCAAATAAATTACACTACTACGGAAATGAATTTAAGAAGAAAAGTAAGCCGTTAAAGGGAAATTCGTTGCTAATGCTGACTTATTTAATTTCCCCGAAATTTATTTTCAAGAAAAAAAAAGCTTACAAAGAGAAAGGCACATTCTCATTAAGAAAAAGCTTGTCTTCTATAAATCCACTGAGTATCTCCAAGAATGTTTATAATTACTTTAAGTATCGAGAATACAAATTTACATCGAGAAGATATTTCTTTAAGGCAAAACAGAAGAGCTACTACAAAAAGAATTTGCAGGCGTTATATTACCTGACTGCTTCAGTATTAGTGCATCCGGTTTCAGCAGGGAAAAAATCAAGAGCAACACTTTTATTTAACACGGCACTGGGAAATACTGTACTGGAGAAATTAAAATTCAGTTATCATTTATATAGGGACAATCCTGAATACAGCTTCCCTCATAAACTTAATTATTATGGAAACTCGTTAAGGAAGACCAGGCAATCTTTTAAAGGCAACGCGATCTTATTTTTCACATACATAATTGCACCGAAGTATATTACCAAGAGAGAAAAGATAGTAAAGTCCAAGATAATTTTTGTCAGTCAGTACAAACTTCCTAAAAAGAAATTCTCACTTAATCCAAAATATCGCGTGAAACAGGCGATATGGAAAGTGCGGTCTTACAGGAATTCGAGACAGCCATTAAGAAAGATCGTCAAGAATACTTATCTTATGTCCGGCTATAAGATAAAATCAGTTTATCATTATTTCAGGTACAGAAAGTTTAAAGCAAATTCAAAAGAGCTATACGGAAAAGCTCAGGAAAATTTCAGAAATAACCGGAGAGCCACCACCGTTGCATTAGTTGTCCGCTCATACATTTTGTATCCACCTTCTATATTAAGCCGCAATAAAATGAGCTTGATCGTTAATTCAGTAAAAGGTAAATCAGGAAAAAGTAAACCTGAGGGCGGGTAATGAAAAAAGGTATTTCAATAGTGATTTGCTGTTATAACAGTTCGAGACTGATCGGAGACTGCTTACTTTATATTTGCAGAAGCAGGGTTCCGGATAATCTGAAATGGGAAGTGATTGTTGTAGATAATAATTCAAATGATGACACTTCAGCAAAAGCGGAAAAAATATTATCCGGATACGGCAGTACGGTTTCTTATAACATTTTATCTCAGCCGGAGCCGGGTTTATCTTCAGCGAGAAGGACCGGCTTTGAAAATGCGGAATATGAATATGTTATTTTTTGTGATGATGACAACAGGTTAAATGAAAATTATCTTGAGCTTGCATTTAATATAATGGAGGGTAATAAAAAGATAGGAGCGATGGGAGGTGACAGCATTGCTATTACAGACGGAAGTTTTCCTGAATGGTTTAAAGAATATCAAAGAAATTATTCAGTCGGCAAACAGTCTGAAAAGCCGGGAGACATAACATGGGAAAACAGCGGACTATGGGGCGCCGGAATGGTATTACGAAGGGAAGCTCTTGCAGATTTATTTTCCCAGGGATACAAATCATTATTATCCGACAGAAAAGGAAATCAATTATCATCCGGAGGTGACATTGAGATGTGCTATGCTCTGCGTCTGGCAGGATGGAAGATCTGGTATGAACCCGGACTGAAGCTTGATCATTATATAATTAAAGAAAAGCTGAACTGGAGTTATTTGCGGAGACTCAGCCGTGGATTTGGTGCGCAGAAAGTTGATTTTGATGCTTACCTCAAAGCATTTGAACCAAAGCCAAAAACATTCAATCAGAATCTTGAGCAAAGGTGGATCTACCAATCAATAAGGCAATTAAAAAAAATAAGAAGGTACGGCATAAGAAAGCTTATGGAATTTAACAGGTCAGGTGAAGGCGATTCGGAAATTTTACGAATCGAAAAAGCGATCGGAAGACTCAGGGAATTGCTTAAGATCAGAGGGCTGTACAGTGACAGGATAAATTCAGTAAAGAATGCATCGTGGAGAAAAATTTTCTCAACTGAAAATACTTAACGACTTATGAAGTGATGTCAGTAAAAATTTCCGTCATAACGACAGTATTGAACTGTGAAAATTACATTTCAAAATCCATTCAGAGCATAATTGAGCAGACGAACGGAGATTTTGAATACATAATTGTAAATGACGGTTCAACAGACAGCACCGGAGAGATCATATACAAATTCGCCGGGACTGACAAGAGGCTTATCGTAATCGATAACAAAAAAAATGAAGGAAGAGTAAAGTCACTCAATACAGCACTTTCGAAAGCCAAAGGAAAATACATCGCGGTGCATGATGCCGATGACATTTCACTTCCGGAGAGACTGGAAAAGCAATCGGAATTCCTTGAAAAAAATCAGGAATATGTTTTAACCGGCTCACACATCAAGGTCATTGATGAGAATGAGAAAGTAATTTACTCTCCACTGCGTCCTGTAACAAATGAGGAAACGAAGTTCAGCTTACTTTTCAGATGCACTTTTGCAAACCCGAGCATAATGTACCGGCGGGAAACCATTGAAAAGAATAAGATCAGATATGAAGAAGATTTCATTCATGCGGAGGATTTCCGTATCATCTCACTCATAGCCCGTCATGGAAAACTTTACAACCTCAGGGACAAGCTTGTACTGTACCGAAAGCACCCGAGCAACAACAGCGTGGTCAATTTTGAAACACTGAATGATGTCAGCTCAAGAATAGTAATAGACAACGTTGCTAATATTGGAATTGATGTCAGCTATGATGAGGCGTCAAGAATCAGGAGACTGATGTCATCAAAAGGGATGGACAGCAGCTTTATCTATAAAGATGTTGAACTGATCTTTAGAATTGTAAAAAAGTTTAACAAAAAAAAGGATGTTAAAGGAAATACCGAAATTACAAAAACATTAAAGAGAATGTTAAACTGGCTTGGAAAAAAAAATACGATCACCAATCCTAAATATTCAGCTTTGTATGTTTCAATATTGACTTATAAATTAAAACAAAGTATTTTTACTAAAAACAGATACAATCCACACAACCTAAACCTTCCAACTTTATAGAAAAATTTTACTTTTTGTTAAAAGGTATATTTTCGATCTAAGCTTCTCGCATCTGATTTAACATTTCTTAGCTAGGATATATTTGTTAGTTTCAATTTATACTCTATAAAGCCGAATTCCAGATTTTTCAGTAAATTCCCAGGTTTTTTGTGATTTTAAATTAAATAATAACCACTCAAACTTTATTAACATGGACGTTGATAAAAAGAAAAATAAATTAGTTTCAGTCATCATTCCTTATTATAACAGGATAGATCTTCTCCGGAAGTCTATTCAATCCGTAATTGATCAGACATACAAGCCCATAGAGCTTATACTTGTTGATGATCGTTCTTATGATGCCTTCGACAAAACTTTTATTAATGAATTTACAACTCCGGATTTTCGCATTAAAGTTGTTACAAATCCTAAAAATGTAGGTCCCGGATTATCGAGAGAGGCAGGGAGGTTAATTGCCAAAGGTGATTATTTTGCATATTTGGATTCGGATGATTTCTGGCATCAAAGTTTTTTGGAAGATCTGATCAACTGTCTGGAAGATAATCCTGAAGTAGGGATGGCATACAGCAAGACAATGCTTATCAGAACGACCGGAAATTTCCTGAGAAATAAGAATGACAAAACATTTGAAACGATAGTACCAATTGTATTCGATGTTAACGGGAGACCATGGGCTACCGGCGCGTGCGTTTGGAAAAGGGAAATCGTAAATAAGATAGGACCATGGTCAAATGCAAGAATATGGGAAGATTATGAGTATGATGTCAGGGCTGCGATAATAAATAACAAGATCATTCACATTCCGAAGGTTTTGTTTTATGTTAATATGGATTCAAAGGAAAAAATTTCCCTTGTAAAAAATACACGGGAGATGATAGTAGACAAGTCAAACTCGATCTTAAAAATCGCCAAGAGACTAAGGAAATCAAGATATTTTTTTGACAAAGATATTAAGAAAAGAATCATTTACTACCTGCTTACCTCATGCGCTACGTTATCAGATTATAAGACCGGAAAGAATATGATAAGAAATCTATTTTATGAATATAATTACTGGAAGGACAACCATCTTGGATTTGTCGGATTATTTACTTCAGTGTCACCTTCTAAACTGAATTCAAAAA
>Ga0163153_10006785_pt1 | contig 12672 bp, 9 predicted proteins | sample OliLakLV19MP6IB1_FD_148629 | JGI IMG/M metagenome (GOLD analysis project Ga0163153, IMG submission 148629) | Freshwater microbial mat bacterial communities from Lake Vanda, McMurdo Dry Valleys, Antarctica - Oligotrophic Lake LV.19.MP6.IB-1 | ecosystem: Environmental > Aquatic > Freshwater > Lake... | reverse complement strand
GTCGCGGCTGGCGTCGCGGTCAAGATCATCACCGGCGACCGCGATCTGCTGCAACTCGCCACCGAGCACATCACCATCAACCTGGCCGGGCAAAAGCTCTCGGAGGCCAAAGACTACGGCCCGGCCGAGGTCGAGGCCCGCTACGGCCTGAACCCGCAGCAGTTCATCCACTATAAGGCGCTGGTCGGCGACAAGAGCGACAACATCCCCGGCGTGGCCGGCGTGGGCGAGAAGACCGCCACTGAGCTCCTGCAAAAGTACGACACGCTTGACAACATCTACGCTCACCTGGACGAGATCCCCGCGCGCTTCCGCGCCAAGCTGGAGGCCGGGCGCGACCTGGCCTATCTCTCGCTCAAACTCAGCACCATTGTGACGGATGTGCCGATTACGCTGAACCTGGACGAGTGCGTGGTCGGACGCTACGACCGCCAGCAGGTGTTTGAGCTGTTCCGCGTGCTGGAATTCAACTCGCTGCTGCGCCGCCTGCCCGACTACAGCGAGGACGGCGCGGCCCCGGCCGCCGCCGAGCCGCCCGCCGCGTTGGCGGCGACGGCCGCACGCCCCCCCGCCAACGGGCAGCAAATGGCCCTGTTCGGGCAGCCCGAGCCGGGCAGTCTGACCACCGGCCTGACCCCACCGGTGCCGGCCCGCCTGACCAGCGGCCCCACGGCCACGACCATCGTCACCGACGAGGCCGGGCTAGCCAGGCTGGTGCAGGTGCTGAACAAGGCCCCCTTCATCACCTTCGACGTGGAGACGACCGGCCTGGACGAACTGCGCTCCGGTCTGGTGGGCATCGCCCTGAGCGTCAAAGCAGGCGAGGGCTACTACATCCCGGTGGGCCATGTGGGCGAGGGGGCCGGCCCGCAGTTGCCCGTGGCCCAGGTGATCGCCGCGCTCACCCCACCGCTGACCAATCCTAAAATCCCAAAGTATGGGCACAACCTGAAGTTCGATTACCTGGTGCTGGCTAAAGCCGGGGTGCGCGCCACGCCGCTGGCTTTCGACACGATGCTGGGCGAGTGGCTGTGCGACCCGGCCTCGCACAGCCTGGGCCTCAAGAAGCTGACGTTCGTGCGCCTGGGCATCGAGATGACCGAGATCAAGGAGCTGATCGGCACGGGCAAGAAACAGCTCACGCTGGATCAGGTGCCGGTGATCGCCGCCGCGCCCTACGCCGCCGCCGATGTGGACATGACCACGCGCCTCAAGCCCATTCTGGAGGCCGAGTTGGAGCAGAAGGGCCAACTCAAGCTGCTGAACGAGATGGAGATGCCGCTGCTGCCGATCCTGGCCGAGATGGAGATGACGGGCATCTCGCTCGACGCCGACTTGCTGGGCACGATGTCGGGCGAGCTGCAAATCAAGCTCACGAAGATCGAGCAGGAGATTTACAAGCTGGTCGGCTACGAGTTCAACATCAACTCGACCCAGCAGTTGTCGAAGGCGCTGTTCGAGAACGACACGCTCGGCCTGCGCCCGCAAGACCGCTCGCGCAAGACCGCCGCCGGCAAGTTCTCCACCGCCGCCGATGTGCTCGAAGACCTGCGCGGCGAGCACCCGGTGATTGACCTGATCCTGGAACAGCGCGAGTTGAGCAAACTCAAGTCTACCTACGTGGACGCGCTGCCGCTGGCGCTCAACCCCGACACCGGGCGGGTGCACACCACCTACAAGCAGTCGGGCGCGGTCACCGGCCGCCTGGCCTCCGAAGACCCGAACTTGCAGAACATCCCCATCCGCACCGAGTTGGGGCGCGAGGTGCGCAAGGCCTTCGTGGCGGCGCGCGGCTACCGGCTGGTGGCGGCCGACTACTCGCAGATCGAACTGCGCATCGCGGCGCATGTGTCGCAGGACCCCACCCTGCTCGACGCCTTCCGCCACGGCGAGGACATTCACGCCGCCACCGCCGCCGCCGTGCTCGGCGTCCCGGCGGACCAGATCAGCAAGGAGCAGCGGCGGCAGGCCAAAACCGTGAACTTTGGAATCCTCTACGGCCAGGGCGCGTTCGGCCTGACCCGCACCACCGGCTTCACGCTGGCCGAGGCCGAGAACTTCATCAAGGCCTACTTCGAGCGGCTGCCGGGGTTGAAAGCCTACCTGGATCAGACCAAGCGCTTCGCGACCGAGCACGGCTACGTCGAGACGCTGCTGGGCCGCCGCCGCTACTTCCCCGGGCTGGCCCAGGCCGGCAACACGCGCGAGGGCGCGATTGCGCGGGCGCGGGCCGAGCGCGAGGCCATTAACGCCCCGATCCAAGGCACGGCCGCCGATATCATCAAGCTCGCCATGCTGCGGCTGCCGGCCGCGCTGGCCGCCGCCGGGTTGCAGGCGAAGATGCTGCTGCAAGTCCACGACGAACTGGTGCTGGAGTGCCGCACGGCCGAGGTCAAAGACACCGCCCGCATCCTGAGCGAGATCATGGAAGGCGCGTTCAAGCTCGACATCCCCTTGGGCGTCGAGGTGCGTTCCGGCCAAAACTGGGAAGACATGAAGGCGATCAAGGTGCACTAGAGTGCTGGGTCCCCAACCCTTCCATCCGCCGCCTTTTCTTTTTCCCCCCGGCCCGGCCGTGCTATACTCTCCCATGCATGAATGAACCGCGCGTTACCTTCGACCAGGCCCTGCGCCAGGGCCATTCCGCTGCTTGGGATCAGCAGTGGGATAGCGCCATTACGGCCTATCGCGCCGCGCTCAAGGAGTTCCCCGACGAACCCGGCGCCCTGAGCAGCTTGGGCTACGCCTTGCTCCAAGCCGACCGGCTCGACGAGGCCCTGCAGCAGTATCAGCGCGCCGCCGCCCTCAGCCCCGGCGACCCGGTCGCCCCGGAAAAGTGCGGCGAAATCTTCGAGCGCCAGGGCCGGCTGAACGACGCCGCCCAAACCTACCTGGCCGTCGCCGAAATTCACCTCAAGCGCCGCGATGTCAAGAAGGCCGCCGACAATTGGACCCGCGTGGTGCGGCTGACGCCCGACAACCTGGCCGCACACTCGCGCCTGGCGCTGGCCTACGAACGCACCAATCAGCCCCAACTGGCCGCCCGCGAATATATTGAGGTCGGCCGCGTTTTTCAGCGCGCGCGCGACACCGAAAAGGCCACCGCCGCCGTCAGCCGGGCCCAGCAGCTCGACCCACAGTCGGAGGCGGCCCGCGACGCGCTCGACAAACTGCGGCGCGGCGTGGCCCTGTCGGTGCCCGAGCGGCCCCCGGTGCCGGGCGCGGCCGAAGAACTGCGCAACATCGCCGCGCTGGCCGCCTTTGACGCCGAGACCCCCAGCCCCACACCGGGCACAAACGGCGTTGACCGCCACGACAACCCGCTGGATGACGCGCTGGAACACGCCCTCGGCCGCCTGGCGGAACTGCTGTTTGACGAGGACGCCGAGCTAGCGAAGAAGCCCGGCTCGATGGGCGCGCTGACGCGCGGCACCGGCAAGCTCAGCGGCGACCGCGCCCGCCGGGCGGTAGCCACCCGCCACCTGGGCCAGGCCATCACCAGCTACAGCGCCGGCGAGTACAGCGCGGCGATTAAGCACTACGAAGACGCCATCACCGCCGGCTTGGACAGCGTGGTGGTCGGCTTTGCGCTGGGGGCCTTGCTGCTGCGCCAGAACCGCCCCGCTGACGCCGCCAAGCGCTTCCGCACCGCCATCAACCACCCCGACGTGGGCGTGGGCGCGCTGTTCGGGCTGGCGCAGTCGGAGCAGGCGGCCAACCAGCCGCGCGAGGCCGTCAATCACCTGTTGGGCGTGCTGCGCCGGCTCGACCAGGAACTCTCCCCGCCCGAGCGGCACGACCTGCTGGCCGAGGCCTACGAGAGCCTGGGCGAAGGGCTGGCCGGCTCGACCCCGGAGGATTTGACCACCCTGGCCGCCAGCCTGACCCAGTTTCTCTCCGGCCCCGGCTGGCACGACCGCCTGGTGCAGGCCCGCCGCCAACTCGACGCGGGCGCGATGGATGGGCAGGTGGCGCCGCTGACCGACCTGCTGGCCGTGCCTGGGGCGAGCCAGGTGGTCGAGAGCATGCGGCGGATTGAGAACTACATGGGCCGGCATCTGTGGTCCACTGCAATGGAAGAGGCCTACTTCGCCCTCGGGCAGGCCCCCACCCACCTGCCGGTACACATCCGCATCGCTGAAATCCTGACCGCCGAAGACAAGCCGGCCGCCGCCATTGTGAAATATCGGGCCGTGGCCGAAACCTACCGCATTCGCGGCGAGCTGACGCGCGCCACCCGCATCACGCAGCAGGTGCTGCGCCTCAGCCCGCTGGATGTGTCCATGCGCAGTTGGCTGATCGAACTGCTGGTGGAGCAGCACAAGATCGAGGAAGCCCTCCAGCAATTCGCCGACCTGGCCGACACCTTCTACCAGTTGGCCGACCTGGAGGCCGCCCGCAACACCTACGCCGACGCCCTGATCCTGGCCCAGCAGAACAACCTCTCGAAAGAGTGGCGCGTGAGCCTGCTGCACAAGATGGGCGACATTGACCTGCAGCGCCTCAACTGGCGCGCGGCCCAGAACGTCTACGAGCAGATCAAGAACCTGGCCCCCGAAGACGGCCCGGCCCGCGCCACGCTGATTGACCTGCTGTTCCGGCTGGGCAACAGCAAGCAGGGGCTGGCCGAGGCCGATCTTTACCTGCGCCAATTGCTGGCCGTGCGCGACACCGCCCGCGCCATTGAAGTGCTGGCCGAGATGGTGGAGACCCACCCGCAGGAAAGCGGCCTGGTGGCCCGGCTGGCGCGGCTGTACCAAGACACCGGCCGCCCGGCGGAGGCCATTGCGCAGTACGACCGGCTGGGCGAAATGCAGCTCCAGGCCGGGCAAACCGCCCAGGCCGCCGAAACCATCCGAACGATCCTAACGCTGAGGCCGGATGACCCCCAACAATACGAACAGTTGTTGGATGAGCTTCAGCGCTGAGTCCCGCCCGATTTCGGCCCTGGCGAGGGGCCGATGGTGCGGCGGGCAATTCCCCAGGCCCCATGGCAGACCTGCTTGAAGAGATCACCTTCATCTTCTCACGCCTCGACTGGCTGAGCGTCCTCGATATCCTGCTGGTCGCGCTGGTCATCTATAGCTTGTTGGCGTTGGTGCGCGGGACGCAGGCGGTGGTGCTGCTGCGCGGCATCATCTTCGTCGTCGTGGTCGTGGTGCTGCTGACGTCGTTTCTGCAGCTGCGCGCCTTTGGTTGGCTGCTGCGCAACACCTTGCCGGCCCTGCTGATCTCCATCCCCGTGATCTTTGCGCCCGAGCTGCGCCGCGCCTTGGAGCGCCTGGGCCGCGCCGGCACGGGCATTAACTTCAACGCGCGCGAAGCCGAGATCGAGCCGGTGATTGAGGCCATCAAAGACAGCGCCGTGCGCCTGAGCGAGCGCCGGCACGGCGGCCTGATCGTCATCGAGCGGCAGGTGGGGCTGAAAAACTACACTAATACCGGGGTGGCGCTCGACGCCGCCGTGACTGTTGAGTTGCTGGTGCAAATCTTCTATCCCAACACGCCGCTGCACGACGGAGCGGTCATCCTCAAAGGCCCGCGCCTGGTGGCGGCGGCGTGCGTCATGCCCCTGACCTCCGGCGAGACCGCCGACCGGCAGATGGGCCTGCGCCACCGGGCGGCGCTGGGCATCACCGAGGTCAGCGACGCCGTGGCCGTCGTCATCTCGGAAGAAACCGGCGCGATCTCGGTCGCGCACAACGGCCGCATGATCCAGCGCCTGGACGCCGCCCGCCTGCGCCACATCCTGGCGGCCTTCTATCGCCCGCGCGGCAGTGGCGGCGGCTTCTGGCGCTGGCTGCGCCGCCCGTTTAGCAAGCCGCGCGCTGACGGCGACGGCCAGCGCCCGTTGGGAGACTGACCGCTGTGGCTCGCCGCTTGTGGGAGAATCTCGGCACCCTAATCCTGGCCCTGATCGTGGCCGCGATGGTCTGGGTCGTCGCCCTGGATGAGGAGAACCCGCTGGAGGAGAACCCCTTTAGCCAGCCGGTCCCCATTCAATTAATCAACCCGCCGGCCAACATGATCCTGCTCAACCCCACCGTGGCCGGCAGCACCGAGATCACCCTGCGCGCGCCGCGTCTGGTGTGGCAAACGCTCTCCCTCAGCCAGTTTCACGTCGTGGCCGACCTGGCTAACCTCGGCCCCGGCACGCATGAGGTGCCCCTGCAGGCGCAGGTGGACGCCGCCAGCACGCGCATTACTCGCCTTGAGCCGGACACCATCACCGTGACGCTGGAGGAGTTGATCAGCCGTGATTGCCCGATCACGGTTGAGCAGCGCGGCACGCTGGCGCTGGGCTACGCCGCCGGCGCGCCGCAGCTTTCGATTAGCACGGTCACGTTGTCCGGACCGGCCTCGGCCGTCCAGTCCGTCGCCGCGTGCGTGGTGCGGCTGTCGCTGGACGGCCTCAAGCAAGACTTCAACAGCCCGCTGACGGTGCGGCCGGTGGACGCCGAGGGCAACGTAGTCAACGGCGTCACCATCACACCCGACAACGCCACGGTCATCATCCCGATCACCCAGCAGCAGGGCTTCCGGGATGTAGCCGTCAAGGCCGTCATCACCGGCCTGGTGGCTTCGGGCTATCAGGTCACCAGCATCACCGTTGTGCCGCAGGTCATCACGCTGTCGTCGTCTGACCCGTCCATTGTCGAAGGCGTGCCGGGGTTCGTGGACACCACGCCGCTCGACATCACCGGCGCGACCGACGACGTGGTGCAGCGCGTGGCCCTGGTACTGCCCGAGGGCGTGGACGGCCCCGACAGCGTACTGGTCGAGGTCAACGTGGCCGCCATCGAGTTTAGCCTGACGGTGCAGCGCGGCCTGGATATTCGCGGCCTGGCCCCGAGCCTGGGGGCGATCCTCTCGCCGTCGGCGGTGGATGTGATCTTGCTCGGGCCGCTGCCCCTGCTGGACAACCTGACCCTGGAAGATGTGCGCGTGATCCTCGACCTGCAAGGGCTGGGACCGGGCACCTACCAGGTGACGCCGCAAGTGCTGCTGCTGTCTGACCGGCTGCGGGCCGAGAACGTGCTGCCCGGGCTAATTGAGGTCGTGATCGCGCCGGCCTCGCCGACGCCCACGGCCACCGACCTGCCGCCCACCATCACCGGCACGCTGCCGACGCCGACGCGCACGCCGACCGCGACGCGCACACCCACCGTCACGCGCACGCCGCGCCCAACGATCACCCCGGGTCCGAGCCCGACGCCGCTGCCGCCGACCAGCACGCCCAGCGGCACGCCGACGCCGACGCCGACGGCCACCGCGACCCCTACCGAAACACCTGGACCATAGATGCCTAAACCCTTAGTTGCCATTGTCGGCCGGCCCAATGTGGGCAAGTCAACTTTATTCAACCGTTTGATTGGTGAGCAGCGCGCCGTGGTAGACAACATCGCCGGCACCACCCGCGACCGCCTGGTGGCCGAAGCCGAATGGAACGGCGTGGTCTTCGACATTGTGGATACCGGCGGCATCGAGCCGCTGCCGCGCGTGGAGGCCAACGCCGACCCGCTGGCGGTGGGCTCGGCGCAGTTCGTACCGCAAATCCGGGCCCAGGCCGAAATCGCCATCTCCGAGGCGGATGTGGTGCTGTTTATGACCGACGTGGGGGCCGGGCCGACGGGCGCGGATTACGAGGTCGCCAGCATCCTGCGCCGCCACCAGCAAAAGCGCGGCGAAGTGCGCTTCCCGCCCGTGATCCTGGCGGTCAACAAGACCGAAGGCCCCGGCCGCGAGAACGAAATCTATTCGTTCTACGAGTTGGGCATGGGCGACCCGTTTGCCGTCTCGGCCCTGCACGGCACCGGCACCGGCGACCTGCTGGACGCGCTGGTGGCGGCCATGCCCCCGACCGAAGAGGGGCCGGAAGACACCTCGGTCAAGATCGCCATCGTCGGGCGGCCGAACGTGGGCAAGAGCTCGCTGCTCAACCGGCTGCTGGGCGAGGAGCGCGCCATCGTCAGCCCGGTGCCGGGCACCACGCGCGACGCGCTCGATACGCCGCTGGTCTTCAACGACATTCCGATCACCCTGATTGACACGGCCGGGCTGCGCAAACGCGGCCACATTGACCCCGGCGTGGAGAAGTGGAGCGCCCTGCGCGCTTATAAGGCCATCAGCCGGGCGGATGTGGCGCTGCTGCTAGTGGACGCCACCGAGCCGTTCACGGCCCAGGACGCGCACATCGCCGGGTTCGTGATTGACGCGCTCAAGAGCGTGGTGGTGATCGTCAACAAGTGGGACATCATCGAAAAAGATGAGCACACGATGGTGGACTTCACCCGCCGGCTGCGCACCGAGCTGAACTTCCTCGACTACGTGCCGGTGCTGTTCATCTCGGCCAAGACCGGCCAGCGCACCGAGCAGGTGCTGCCCAAGGCCCTGCAGGTGCAGGAAGAGCGCCTGGTGCGCGTGCCCACGCCCGACCTGAACCGCCTGATCCGGGCCGCGGTGGACGAGCACCCGCCGACCTCGTCGGGGGCCAAGCAGCTCAAGATCACCCACGCCGCCCAGGTGCGCACCGACCCGCCGACGTTTCTGTTCCACGTCAACGACCCCGAGTTGGTACACTTCTCGTATCGGCGTTACCTGGAAAATCGTTTGCGGGCCGAATACAGTTTCGTCGGCACGCCGCTGCGCTTCAGCTTCCGCAAGAAGGACAAGCGCGAGTAGGCGCGGCTGACTTTCTGCGTTACGGCGTCTGATGAGAAGCAAGTGTAGGCGTTCAGTCCACGGATGAGATTTCCCCTAAAGGGTGCTTCGCGATCACCCGCCCCAAGGCAGCGCAAGGGCCAACGACCTGAGGCGGGTTCGAAATGACAGGGAATGGAGGATGGGTAGGGCCAGGCTGGTAGGAGCGCCAGTTCTCAGACAGCGAGCTGATCGCTCAATTCCCTCTTACCTGTCATTCCGAACCCCCGCTCGCGGCCTTGTAGCAACGTAGCGCAGTTCGCGGGGTGAGGCTTCGCAGTCCCACCGGCTGAACTTGAGCGGCCTCCTGTCTGAATTACGGTAGCCGATAGGTAGCGAGCGCGGGCGTTCAGTCCCTCGCACCAGCCATGGGGGCAAGCTACACAGCCGTCAGGAGGGTGCTCTAGTCCACGCCGCAGCACAGCCAGGGTCGGCGGGGATGAAGCCCTCGTCCAGCCGACACCGCTTTCTGCCGACTGCCTGCTCCGACCTCCATTTCCCCGCCTTTCCATCTCTCCGCCTTCGCTTTATAATCCTCGCTGCGCACACTCGTATTGGTAGCAGGAGTTCACCTTGTCCGTCACCACCAGTGATACCCCCTCCACCCCGCCGCCGGCCGACGCCCTGTCGGCCCAGCCCGCGCCGGCACCCGGCAAAGGCTTGCTGCGGGAAGTCATCGAGACCATCCTCCTGACCGTCCTGATCTATGTGGCGGTCAACTTCGGCACCGGCCGCTTCCGCATCGAAGGCTCCAGCATGGAACCCTCGATGCACCCCGACCAATACGTGCTGGTGGATAAGGTTTCATACATGCTGGGCAACCCCAAGCGGGGCGACGTCATCGTCTTCAACTACCCGCTGGCGACCGAGCGCGACTTTATCAAGCGCATCATCGGGCTGCCGGGGGAGACCATCTCGGTCGCCCAGGGCGTCGTCTCGGTCAACGGGCAGCCGCTGGACGAACCGTACATCTCCGCGCCGCCCACCTACGAGAACACCTGGGTGCTCGGCCCGGATGAATATTTCGTGCTTGGGGATAACCGCAACAGCTCGTCTGACTCGCATAGCTGGGGACCACTGGCCCGGCATTACCTGATCGGCCGGGCGATTTTCGTCTATTGGCCGCCCACGCTGTGGGGTCTGGTGCCGCACTACACCTACGCCAGCACGCCCTAGCCAGCCTTAAGATACCGAAATGGCCGCCGCCTCCCTCTCCGACGCTGAACTCCATGCCCTCGTCAGTCGGGTGGTGCGCCGCACGCTGGGCGCACAGCCCGCGCCCGCCCCAACTGCGGCCCCGCAATCGGCGGCCGGCGGCGCGGTCGCGCTGGGCGCGGACCACGGCGGCTTTGCCCTCAAGCAGACCCTCAAAGACTATTTGACTGAGCTGGGCTACACCGTGCGCGACTGCGGCACCCACTCGACTGACCCGGTGGACTACCCCGACCTGGCCTACGCCGTGGCGCGGCTGGTCGGCAGCGGCGAGGCCTGGCGCGGCATCATGGTGGATGGGGCCGGCATCGGCAGCGCCATGGCCGCCAACAAAGTGCCGGGCGTGCGCGCCGCGCTGTGCTACGATTACTCCAGCGCCGTCAACAGCCGCGAGCACAACGACGCCAACGTGCTGACCCTGGGCGCGGGCCTGATCGGCGTGGCGCTGGCTCGCCAGATTGTGCAGACCTGGCTGACCACGGCCTACGCCGGCGGGCGGCACCAGCGCCGGATTGACAAGCTGACCGAGATCGAAAAACGCTTCTTGAAAAACGGGGCATAATAGAGCCTATGTGCCGCCGAGCCTACCTTGACAGCTATGGCCGCTGATCCGCAAACCGTCGAGCGGCTGGTCGAGTTGGTCACTCGCCAGGTGCTGTTGGCGCTGGCCGAGGACGAGCGTAAGGCGGTGGGCCTGGGCGTCGAATGCACCGAGGAATGCGGCGCGGGCCACTGCATCCGCCACTGCGGCAGCAAGATCGAACTGATCGTGCAGGCCGGCGCGGACCGCATTGCCGCCGGCCTGGGCGCGACCCCGGCCCAGCCTGAAATGGCCGGCATGATTGACCACACCCTGCTCAAGCCGGAGGCCACGGCCGACCAGATCGCGCAGTTGTGCTACGAGGCCCGCAAATACGGCTTCGCGGCCGTGTGCGTCAACCCGACGCATGTGGCCCTGGCGGCGCAACTGCTGCGCGGCTCGGCGGTGGCGGTGTGCACGGTAGTCGGCTTTCCGCTGGGGGCCACGCCGCCCGAGGTGAAAGCCTACGAGGCGCAGTTGGCCCTGGATCAGGGCGCAACTGAGATTGACATGGTCATCAACATCGGCGCGCTCAAGAGCAAAGACTACGAGATGGTGGCGCGCGACATTCGGGCGGTGGTGCGCGTCAGCCACGCCCACACGCCGCCGGCGCTGGTCAAGGTCATCATCGAGGCCGCCCTGCTGGCCGACGAAGAGAAGATCGCCGCCTGCCTGCTGTCGAAGGAGAGCGACGCGGATTACGTTAAGACCTCCACCGGGTTCGCCTCCGGCGGTGCGACCGTGGCCGATGTGGCCCTGATGCGCCGCACGGTCGGGCCGGAGATGGGCGTGAAGGCGGCCGGCGGCATCCGCACCCGCGAGGACGCCGACGCCCTGGTGCAGGCCGGGGCCACGCGCATCGGCGCCAGCGCCGGCATCAAGATCGTGCAAACGGCGCCCGCCGCAGTCGCGCCGGCAGCCGTCGCGGCCCCGGCCGCGCCGCGCGGAGGAAGTTACTAATGTCCACCCCCGAAGCCGCCGCCCCCCTGCCGGGGCCGGTCAGCTATGTGTGTCCCCAATGCCAGACCGGCACGCTGCGCTTGCGCCGGGTGGTGTTTGCCAAATGGTACGGCGGTCAATTTGTCACCATGCCCAACTTCCCGGGCTGGGTGTGCGATGTGTGTGGCGAGTGTGAGTACGACGCCATAGCGCTGGAACAAATCAACACCCTGCTCGGGGCTGAGCTCGACTTGCGCCAGGCCGCCGGCCGCCGGGCGCGCCGCAGCCTGACCAACCCCGCCCCGCGCACCCGGCCCAGCGGCCGGCGGCGCGTGTAAGAAAGAACACTGTGCAAATTGCCCGGGTGATTGGCACGACCGTCGCGACCATCAAAGATGAAAAGCTGGTCGGACGCAAGCTCCTGATTGTGCGCGAAGCCGATGAGCGCGGACTGGCCGTCGGCAAGCCGTACGTCGCCGTGGACACGGTGGACGCCGGCAAAGATGACCTGGTGCTGGTGGCGGCCGGCTCGTCCGCGCGCCAGACGACTATTACTAAAGACACGCCCGTTGACGCCGTGATTATGGCGGTGATTGACACGCTGGACGTCGGCGGGGCCGTGACGTATCGCAAGTCCTGAGCTAGCTTTCAGCCGCGAGGGTGCGCATGGCCGATTTTGACCGCGACTTGCAATCCATTCAGGAAGCGCGCACGCTGGCGGTGGCCGCGCGCGACGCCCAGCGCATCTTTGCCCATGCCTCGCAAGCCGAGGTAGACCGCGTGTGCGCCGCGATGGCCGAGGCCGCCTACGCCGCCGCCGAACGGCTGGGCCAAATGGCGGCCGACGAGACCGGCTACGGCGTGCCCGAACACAAGACGCTCAAGAATGTGCTGGCCTCGCGCATTCTGTGGGACTCAATTAAAGACCTCCCGACGGTCGGCGTCATCCGGCACGACGCGCAGAAGAAGCTGTACGACATCGCCTGGCCGATTGGCGTGATCGCGGCGCTGACGCCCAGCACCAACCCGACCTCCACCACCATCTTCAAGATATTGATCGCGGTCAAGGCCCGCAACGCCGTGATCGTGGCCCCGCACCCGGCGGCGGCCAAGTGCTGCCTGGAATCCGCGCGCGTGATGGCCGAGGCCGGAGTGCAGGCCGGCATGCCCGCCGGGCTGGTGGCCTGCCTGACCACGATCAGCCTGCCCGGCACACAGGAACTCATGCGCCACCGCTATGT
>Ga0163153_10006779_pt1 | contig 12685 bp, 9 predicted proteins | sample OliLakLV19MP6IB1_FD_148629 | JGI IMG/M metagenome (GOLD analysis project Ga0163153, IMG submission 148629) | Freshwater microbial mat bacterial communities from Lake Vanda, McMurdo Dry Valleys, Antarctica - Oligotrophic Lake LV.19.MP6.IB-1 | ecosystem: Environmental > Aquatic > Freshwater > Lake... | reverse complement strand
AGCAGGCGGCAGAAGTCGGCGAACCATTCGCTTTGGTCGAGGGTGCCGCCGGCGACGGGCCACGAGCCATCACGGGCGAACTTGGCGAAGCGCATCATGCGCGGGATGTCGCTGCCGACGAACTCGTGCGGGCAGGTGGTGAGCATGAACTTACCGGTGCCGTCGCACGCCTCACAGCCGGCGCCCGCGCAGGTGGGGCATGAGAACTCCGCGTCGGGCTTCACACACTTGCCCACCTTGCACGATTCACACAGCTTGCCCCACTGGAAGGCTACTGCGACTGCAATTTTTTTTTATCCATCTCGCTGGTCGCGCTGGCGCGCGGAAGCTCTCGGCTTGCCGTTGAACTCACAGCCGATGTTCTTCCAGCCGATGAGGTTGCGTTCGGCCATGGCGAAGATCTTGGCGAGGTAGTCGTCGTCCTCGCTGTCCATCGCGGCCTTGTAGTCGCTGGCGAACTGCATCCAGTGCCGCGCGGTGCCGCACTTGTAGACCAGCGTGCGCCGGTCCTCGGCGCCCTCGGGGTCAAGGTGGAAGTCGAAGGGGTCATCGGGATGGATCTTCATGGGCGGGCGGTCCTCGGTTCGGTGCGGTGGGGTTGAAATGCTTTCATCATCTCGATGCGCCGGGCGGCTTCGCCCGCGACGTAGTGCTCGTGTATCTTCCTCTTGAGTTCGGCGTCGCTCCCGCTGCGCATCTCGTCGCGGGCGCGGATGATGTCAGCCACGCGAGGATCTTTGACGGGCGCCGGGGTAAGCATTTCGAGCAGCGCCGCCACGGCCGGCGGCGGAACGTCGGCGAGCAGGTGGAGGCCGGCTTGAACGATGAAGCCCTCCAGCGCCGGCAGCTTGCTCGCAACGTCGGCCTGCACGAGTGCCACGTTGCCGGCTGAAAGCAGGCCGAGCACGTTGTCGGTCAAGCGTTCGCGGTGGCTGTACGGCGAGAACACGCGGCCCAGCGCGGCCTTGCGGTCGGCCCGCTTGGCGCTGGTGATGGCGATCCACGCGGCGGCTTTCATCATGTTGTCGGTGTTCAATGGAGTCCTCCAAAAACGCCGCCACCATGAAGCACGATGTTCTGCGCGGTCTTCTGATCGTTCTGGACATTCACCAGCTCTTTGATGCCGCGGTCGATGCTCTGAAGGCTCTGCGACTGCTCGCGGGCGAGTCGTTCCTGTCCCGACTGCGCGACGCCGGTGAGGAAGCGGGATTGGTCGCCGGAGGGGAGACCGGGAGCGCTGCCGCCATTACTCTTCTCATCCTTCTCTACGTCATAGAAGAAATCTTTTAGCGCATCATCGACCTGCTCGTCCTTCTTCAACATCTCTTCCCACCAGTCGAGTCCCCGATCAGCGTCGCGGATCATCTCATCGCGGCGCTTCTTGACGCCTTCGTCAATGTTTTTTCAAATCACCTCAAACAGCTTCTTCACTGCGTCGACCCTCTCGGTTTCCTTCTCAAGCTCGGTTTCAACCTCTGTAAAGAACACCGCGAGGTCAAGCCTGATCTTCTCGTTCTTCTCGCGCTGAATGATTTTCGCGAACTCGGCCTTGCGCGCCTCGAACAACGCCTGCAATTCCCTGTCGATCATGTTGCCTAACTCACGAGCTTTCTGCTCCACCTCGGTAAGCTCATCGGCGTCGTGGTCTTGTGGACGCGGCCCTTCCGCGGTTGACGGTCGATGCACAAACTTCGATGTCCACTGATACTCTCAACTGTTTTGCTGCTGGTTGTATTGCATCCGTATGTTCTACGCTCAATAAACGCGAGCGTTTACAGGGTCTGTAGCGATTTAGGAAACGAACGGTTGGAGCCACCCAAAGGAGCAGCGACGGCACTTCATCCATCGCAACCCTGATTTAATGGCCGCGCGTCCGCGGTCATCACGGTCCTGCTCGTCGCGATCGGCAAGCGGAGTCGACGCGACGTAGATGTGCCGGCTCTTGCAGGTGGGGTCGAGGCAGCGAAGTTCGCGGTGCGGCTCGGCGACAAAAGGCGCAGGCCGGCGCCGGGGGGACGGAGGCAACGCATCGGCGACAGGCGATGGCGATGGTTCGCCTCGTCGGGCTTGTGGGGTGTCGCCGTTCATGTCGCTGCCTCCGTGCAGTGTGGGGTGGCACAGGATGGAACATGTGCCAAGGCATGCTCCCGCAGACGGTGGTATCCCTCGATTGCCCAGTTGAGGATGCTGGGCAACTCGCCCATCAGACGGTCGGTGAGGTTGACATCTTCCTCGCCGTAGAAACTCCGCCGCGTCTGAAGGATGACAAACCGTGACGACAGCGCCCCGCTCGAATCCGTGAGCCGCGGTAGCTCATTGGCGAGGATCAGGAAGCGGGTCGGCAGCTTGCCCGTCCAATCGATGAGGTGCTTCCGCGGGATGCTGATGGCGTCCTCGCCGCTGATGGCGAGCAGGCGTTCGGCGATGGCGGCCTGATCGGCGCGGGTGGCGCTCCGGTTCGACTTTGTCTTCGACGTCATCCAACGCGCGGGTGGCGCGGCGGCGGTTGGCCTCCAGGGCGGTGCCCTGCTCCAAGGCGGCCTGCTGGGCCTGCACGGTCCCGGCGAGGTCGGCCTGAATCGACCGGGGATGTGCTGCAATGACGGGACCGTCTGTTAGAGCAGCGGCAATTCCACCGGTTGCGCAGCCGGCGGTGGGGTAGTGTCCGACCCCTCGCCCTGCCGCACTACTTCTCCTCCAGGCGCTTGAGAATGATGCTGATGGCCGTCTTGTCGCCGGTCGTCTTGTGCAACATTGAGGAGTGGTTGCCATCGACCATCATGTGATCCGTCACGTCCTTCAGTTTGGTTGAAGCAACCGGCACCGCGCCATCGCCGACGCCTTCGGCGAGGCTCGCGGCGGCCAGGGCGATTTTGTCAGGACCCCACATCGCGTCTTTGGGCGCCTGCGTCCCCAGCAGGGTTTTCATCGCGTTGATCTGCTTGCCGGTGACGGGGCTGACCTGCGAAGCGACGATGGTGATCTTCACGTCCTTTGGCAGCGGCCGGGCGTTCAGTGCCTTGAGGAATGGGCTGCCGGGCAGGAGGTCCTCTTTCGCTTCGCCGGCACCGTCGAAGAAGGCGCCGAAGAGATGGCCGTCGCCGCTGAAGAGGCGGACCACCTGCTCGCGCACCTCGCCCGCCATCTGCATCTCGGCGAGCGCGGAGCCGTGGTTGGGCGGGCCGAGCATGATCAGGCGTGGGACGGCTGGATGAATCTCGCCGCCGGCTCTCTCACCGGCGTAAAGCCGCTCGTTCGTGAGTGCTTCACGGGCCACCAGCGCTCCCATGCTGTGGGCGATCATCGGCGTCTGGGCAGCCCCGGCGGCCCGCAGCTTCGCGAGGTGTTCCGCCAGCAGCTTCGCGGATTCGCTGATCGACTGATCGTTGGGGTAGCGGAACTCGACGACGGTGTGGCCGCGTTCGACAAGGGCCGGTGCGATCGTATCCCAGCACCAGCCCGGCTCATCGATGCCATGCACCAGCACGACGACGCGCGGCGGCACTTTTCCTTCGCCGAGCAGCGCGGGCTTCTTCCCCTTCTCGTGCAGGTACATCCCGTAGGTGCCGCGCAGCTTCGCCGCGATGCCCGGCTCCCACGCCTCGATGATTCGCATCAGCCGGCCCTGCACCGCCTGCCGGTTTCCTCGCAGCGCGAGCCGATCCAGCCGCAAGGCGAGCGATTGTCCGGCGCCTTGGCCCTCGACGTTCATGGTGATGATGCCGCGGGTGGCGAACGCGACGGTCTTCATCGTGAGCCGGCCGGTGGCGCCGGTGACATCGACGCTGGTGTCCAGCAACCCGTCGAGGACCTTGCCATCGAGACCGACGTAATCGAGCAGCGTGCCCAGGACCGCGCCGAGCTTCAGCTTGTTGTTCTCAAGCGGAATGCGAAACGACTGGTAGAGCTCGGGCTTGTCGATGCCGGACGCTTCCGCAAGCGGCTGATCGCCGGCCGTGGCCGGCTGGATCGAGGAGCCGGCAAACGTCAGGGCGACGATCAATCCAGCGATTGCGTGCTTCAACATGGTGGGTCTCCATCATTCTTACCCGAGAGCGCCGGCGCGGGTTCCACGAATTTCCGCGAGCAGGTCGGCATCGACTTTCGCCTTCACCGTCCGGCGGTCCAGTTGCAACCGGCGTGCCGCGGCTTCGTAGCTGCCGGTCTGGGCGTAGATGATGGTGCAGTATCGCCGCAGCAGCTCATCGGCGGTGGTGTCGCCAGAGAGGAACGATGCGGTGAGCCGCGACTTCACATCGCCCCCGCCAGTGTCGCGATGCGGGTGATACTCCCGGCGGATGATGATGTTCCGCACGCATTGCTCCAACTCCCGGATGTTGCCCGGCCAGGGGTAATCCATGCCGATGTGCTCCTCGATCCACGCCATCACCTCATCGGCGACCGCGGCGGCCTCGTCGCCGGCGACCCGCTGGGCGATGAAGAGCACCAGGTTCCGCAGCTCGCCCGGCGAATCGACAAGCTGCTGGTGCAGCGACGGCGTGGTGATCATGTCGGCGCAGAGGCGATAGAAGAAGTCTTCGCGGAAACGGCCGGCCCGCATCAGGGCGGCGAGGTCGCGGTTGGTGGCGGCGATGATTTTGCCGTGGAAATGGCGGGAATCGGTGTCGCCCAGTCTTTGAAAGGTGCGGCTTTGCAGCACGCGCAGGAGCTTGACCTGGATGCCGGCGTCGAGCTCGCCGATCTCGTCGAGGAAGACGGTGCCCAGCGGCCGGCAGACCTCCAGCCAGCCGGCGCGGTCCTCGATGGCACCGGTGAACGACCCGCGGCGATGCCCGAAGAGCTCCGACTCGATGAGCGTGGGCGAGAGCGCCGAAAGACTCAGTGCGAAAAAGGTCCCGGTGAAGTCCTCGGTGAACTTCAGCGTGCGGGCGTCGAACGGGATATAGCGCGACAGGCCGATGGCGCGGGCGACGAGCTCCTTGCCCGTGCCGGTGGGTCCGGTGATGAGCGTGGCGATGTCGCCCATGCGGTGGTAGAACGCCCGCCGATACCGGCGGACATCATGGGTAAAGATCGACTGCCACACGGCCGCTCGCAGGCGGGCCGCCGGCATCGAGCCGCCGATGATGTTCTGAAAGATCTGATGAAACGCCCGCCGCATCTGGAAGAAGCAGGCGAAGAGGTGCGGAATTTCGGCCAGGGCCGGCAGCGAGAGGCCGCGGATGTCGAGGTAGTGGAGCATGTCCTTGTGGAACTGCCCGAAGAAGCCGATTTTCACCGGCTTCTCGCGCTCCAGGGCTTCGCTGAGCGCCTCCTCGAACTCCGCCCGGTAGCGGTGATAGAGCGTGAAGAGGATGACGGTTTCGTAAAGCTCGAGGTCGGCGTCGCCGGCCCGGGCGCCGTCGAGCAAGCGATTGAACAGCGTCTCGGCGAGCGGCTCGATGCGCTGCCGGAGCTGTGTGATCTGGTCGGGCTCCTGCTGCGGCCCGACGCGCAGGTTCCAGACGGAGCCCCGCGGCGAGCCGACATCCCCCAGGATCGCGCGCTCGAACTCCAGCCGCTGCGGAAGGAACGGATTGGCGTACGACACTCCGTAGATGGCTTCGGCCAGCTTGCGTTCCGCGGCGGAGAGAAGTGCCGGCATGGGGGTGGCCTCCGAATGGGTGAGTACATCCAATGTACGTTGGACGCCATCATTTGTCGTGGTGACATCGCCAGAGCGCATCAGCCTTCACCAGGCGCGACGGGGCTTTGGCCCGATGACGGGCGTTCCTTCATCTGGCATGGCATTTGTCTTTCACCCGCCATGACCATGCTTCAAACATCTCCCGCCGGTCTCGCCGCGAAACCGCATGGCTCGCGCCGATTCACGCTCGCCATCGCCACCCCCGCCGACCGCAGGTTCATCTACGCGCTGCGGCATGAGGTCTACGCGGAGGAACTGCACCAGCACGACGCCAATGAGACCCGGCAACTCAGCGACGCTCTCGATGCCATCAACCTGTTCATCGTCGCCAAGGTCGGCGGAAGGATCATCGGGTGTGTGAGCGTCACCCCGCCGGGGCATGGGCGGTTCTCGATCGACAAGTATGTGGACCGGTTGTCGTTGCCGTTTGAACTGGACGCCACCGTGTTTGAGGCCCGCTTGCTGACGGTGGCCCAACCGCATCGCCGCGGGCCGGCGGCGGGCCTGCTCATGTATGCCGCCCTGCGCTGGATCGAGTCGCGCGGCGGCCGGCGGATCTTCGGCATCGGTCGGCGCGAGGTGATGAGCCTGTACCGCAAGGTCGGCCTCGTTCCCGCCGGCGTCACGGTGCAGAGCGGTGAAGTCTCCTACGAACTCATGCACGCCACCACCGAGGTCTGCCACCGCGCCCTGCTCCCCTTGCGGGACGCGATCGAACGGCTGGGCGCGTCGATCGACTGGCGGCTCGACATGCCCTTCGATGCCGACGACGGTTGCTACCACGGCGGCGCGTTCTTCGAGGCGATCGGCGACGAGTTCGACGACCTACGTCGGCGTGAAAAGATCATCAACGCGGACGTGCTCGACGCATGGTTCGATCCGTCGCCGCTCGTGACCGCGGCTCTGACAGAACACCTGCCCTGGCTGCTGCGCACCAGCCCGCCGACGAACTGCGAAGGCATGTCCCGCGCTATCGCCAGGGCTCGCGGGGTGGAGCCGGCCAACATTCTGCCGGGCGCGGGATCGTCCGACCTCATCTATCTATCGCTGCGGCACTGGCTGACGCCTTCGTCGCGCGTGCTGATTCTCGATCCAATGTACGGCGAGTACGCCCACGTGCTGGAGAAGGTGATCGGCTGTGAGGTCGATCGGTTGACGCTGACACGCGACGACGGGTTCGCACTGGACCCCCAACGTCTGATCGCCGTGTCGGCAGTTGCGTACGACCTGATCGTGCTCGTGAACCCCAACAGCCCGACCGGACAATTCGTTGATCGCCACGCGCTGAAGCGAGCGCTCGGTCTGCTCCCGTCGACGACGCGCCTGTGGGTGGATGAGACGTACATCGAGTACGCCGGCTCGAATCAGTCGCTGGAAACGTGGGCGGTAACGACGCCGAACGTGGTGGTGTGCAAGTCCATGTCGAAGGTCTACGCGCTAAGCGGCGCACGGGCGGCATACCTGTGCGGCAGTGCGGCGACGCTCGCGCCGCTGCGGCGCATCAGCCCGCCGTGGGCGGTCAGCCTGCCTGCCCAGGTCGCGGCGGTCGCGGCGCTGAAGGACCCTCGGTACTACGAAGAACAGTATGAGCTGACGCGTTCGCTCCGCGGTCAACTCGTTCAAGCGGTCGCGGCGATCGAAAGCGAGCACGGGGCGATCGAGGTGTTGCCAGGCGGCGTCGGCAATTTCATTCTCTGCGCGCTGCCGGAGGCGGGACCGAGCGCGGCGGCGGTTGTCGAACGGTGCCGGCGTGACGGCGTGTTTCTCCGCGATGTGGGGAACATGGGCGGCTCGCTTGGGGCTCACATGCTCCGCATTGCGGTCAAGAGTGCCGCCGAGAACGAGCGGATCATCGCGGCGCTTCGCGAAGCGTTGTCGTGAGGCTGGTGACGTGGCGGTGAACGGGCCATGAATGCTGCCGACATTTCCGCGGCATCAATGGAAGTTCCGCTGTCGCGGTTTGAGCAGGCTGTCGGGTTGGCCGATGTCGCGGAGGCTGCGGACCAGGACGTGGACGACCTGCCCGGTGGCGTCGCGTTCGATCGTGCCGGTGGCGAGGATGATCCGGCCGTGGGCGGCGGCCTTGCGGAAGCGGTCGAAGATGTGGGCGCGGATGATCAGGTTGGCGATGCCGGTCTCATCTTCCAGGGTGATGAACACGATGCCCGAGGCGGTGCCGGGGCGCTGACGGACCAGGACGAGGCCGGCAACGTGGACGCGTTTGCCATTGGGACATTTCGTGGTGTCATGCAGGTCAATGCTGCGGGTCACGTGGAGCGCATCGAGCTTCGAGCGCAGGAACGCCATCGGGTGCGACTTGAGCGAGAGGCTCGTCGCGACGTAATCGTGCAGCACGCGGTGCGAATCGGGGATAAGCGGCAAGCGAGGGTCGTCCTCGATGGCGATGTGCTGTTCCACGGGACCATCGAACAGCGGCATAGGAATGTCATGAAGCTTTCGCACCTGCCAGAGCGCTCGCTGGCGATCGAGCCTCATCAAGGTGAACGCGTCGGCGGCGGCGAGGCGGCGGAGGGCGGTGGCGGGAACGGCGGAGGCTCGCCAGAGTGATTCGATGTCGCGGAACGGGCCGTGGTCGGCGATGGTGTCGTGGATGCGGTGGGCGTCGGTTTCGCGGAGGCCTTTGACGAGGCGCGTGCCGAGGCGCAGCGCTAAACCGCAAGCGTGTTGGGGGGCGAGCGGATTGGGGCGGGGTTCGAGCGTGCAATCCCAGGCGCTGTGGTTCACGTCGATCGGCAGCACCTCGACGCCGTGATCCCTTGCATCCCGCACGATCTGGGCGGGCGCGTAAAAACCCATCGGCTGGCTGTTGATCAGGGCGGCGGCGAACGCGGCGGGGTGGTGGCACTTGAGCCAGGCGGAGACGTACACGATCAGCGCGAAGCTGGCGGCGTGCGATTCGGGGAAGCCGTACTCGCCGAACCCCTTGATCTGCTCGAAGCAGCGCTGGGCGAACTGCGGCTCGTACCCGTTGGCGAGCATGCCGCTGATGATCTTCTCGCCGAAGTGAGCGATGAGGTGGCCCTTGCGCTTCCATGCCGCCATCGAGCGTCGCAGGGCGTCCGCTTCGCCGGGCGTGAAGCCCGCGGCCTTGACCGCCATCGCCATCGCCTGCTCCTGAAACAGCGGCACGCCGAGCGTCCGCTCAAGCACATCGCGGATCGCCTCGCTGGGGTAGCTCACCTTTTCCTCGCCGGTGCGCCGCCGCAGGTAGGGATGCACCATGCCGCCCTGGATCGGCCCGGGCCGGACGATCGCCACTTCGATAACCAGATCGTAGAAGCACTGTGGCCGCAGCCGGGGCAGCATCGACATCTGGGCCCGCGACTCGATCTGGAACACGCCGACGGTGTCGGCCTTGCAGACCATGTCGTACACCGCCGGGTCCTCCGCCGGGACCGAGTGCATCTCGTAGCGCGGGCCGCAGTGCAGCGCGATCAGGTCGAACGACTTCCGCACGCAGGTGAGCATGCCCAGGCCGAGCACGTCGACCTTGAGCATGCCGAGCGCATCGATGTCGTCCTTGTCCCATTCGATGACGGTGCGTGCGTCCATCGCGGCGTTCTCGATGGGGACCGTCTCGCACAGCGGCCGATCGGTGAGCACGAAGCCGCCGACGTGCTGCGAGAGATGGCGCGGGAAGCCGAGGATCTGGCGGACGAGGAAGCAGAGGCGGATGAAGGTGCCGTCGCTGGGATCGAGGCCAAGCTGCCGCAGGTCGGCGGGCCGGATGCCGTTGGCGTCGAACCATTCGTGGTTCTTCGCCAGCCGGTCGACGCAGTCGAGGGACAAGCCCAGCGCCTTGCCCACGTCGCGGATCGCCGACCGGCTGCGATAAGTGATGACCTCGGCGGTGAGGGCGGCGCGGTGCCGACCGTACTTGCCGTAGATGTACTGGATCACCTCCTCGCGCCGCTCGTGCTCGAAATCCACATCGATATCCGGCGGCTCGTCGCGCTCCCTGCTGATGAACCGCTCGAAGAGCAGCGTGAAACGCGCGGGGTCCACCTCCGTCACCCCCAGACAGAAACAAACCGCCGAGTTCGCGGCGGCGCCGCGCCCCTGGCAGATGATGCCCTTCGATCGCGCGAAGGCCACGATGTCGTGGACGGTGAGAAAGTAGTGCGGGTAGTTGAGTTCGGCGATGAGGTTCAGTTCGTATTGGAGCTGATCGCGGATTTTGCCGGGGATGTGGGAGGGCGAGGCTCCCGCCGAGCCGGGATCGTGGGAAGGCGAGGCTCCCGCCGAGCCGTTCACTTGCGAGGCCCGTCCTCGGGCCGATGCAAGTGAAACTCGCGCGGCGGACGCCCCAGCACAAGCGGTCATCCCCCGTATGAGTTCCGTCCGCTCCGCCTGCGGACAGGCTTCGCGAACGGACGGCTCGGCGGGAGCCTCGCCCTCCCACGCTTTTGCTTCTGCGTATTTCTCCGCCGCCCCCGCCCACACCAGCTCCGTCAGGTGCTGCATCGGCGACTTGTCGGCCGGGCAGGTTTCATGCGGGTATTCGTAGCGCAGCTCGTCGAGGCTGAACGCGCTGGCGCGCTCGATGATGGAGACACTACGCTCGATTGCTCGCGGATGCTCGGCGAACAGCCGGTGCATCTCCGCGGGTGATTTGAGGTGCTGCTCGGCGTTGGGTTTGAGCAGAAAGCCGGCCCCGTCGAGCGTGACGCCGTGACGGATGCAGGCGAGCACATCGTGCAGCGGCTTGCGGACCGGCGCGTGGTACTGCACATCATTCGTCGCGGCCAGGGGCACACCCAGGTGATCCGACAGGTCCGCCAGGCGGGCCAGGTGATCGCGGTCGTTGGAGCCAAACGCACAGCTGGCTCCAAGAGAAAAGCGGTCGGCCGTGAACGCCTGCATGAAGCCGCGCAGCACCTCGATGAAATGCTCATCGATCGGATCAGACGGCGCCGGCGGGATCACCACGGCGAGCAGGCCGTCATGAAAGTCGAGCAGGTCGTGGAGCGTCAAGTGGCACTTGCCTTTTTCGCTGCGGAGCTTGCCGCGCGTGAGGAGCTGGCAGAGCCCGCCGTAGGCGGCGCGATGCGTGGGATAGACGAGGACGGGCAGCGGCGCGGCCTCGGGGATCGTTTGCAACAGCAGCCGGCAGCCGATCGCCAGGGGCAGGTTCCATTCCTTCGCCGCGACATGCATCCGCACCGCGCCGGCCAGGGTGTTCGTGTCGGTGATCGCCAGGCCGCGGTAGCCGAGCTCCGCGGCCTGCGCCGCGAACTCCTCGGGGTGCGAAGCGCCGGTGAGAAAAGTGAAATTCGTGGTGACCTGAATCTCCGCGTAGCCGAGGGGATCGGCCGGGCGGACATGAGCCACCGGCGACGCCTTCATTCGCTGGTGAGGATGAGGCACGTGCTTTTGCGATGGCGCGTCGGGCATAATCAATCTCCCGTCTCCTCTTTTCTGCCTCCTGCCTCCTGCCTCCTCACTTCCGTCTCCTCACTCCTCCCCCTCACGCCCACCATCCATGCACGAACCAGCGGCTCGTCCGCGTGGTGCGGAACAGCCAGAGGCAGATGCCGGTGTGCACGCGCACCGCGAAGTAATCCCGGCTGTCGGTCGGCTCGCGCCACCACTCGCTGGTCAATCGCTCGGGGCCGGTGCAGGACTCGACGCGCAGCGATCGGCCGTTCCACATCACCCGCGACACGGGACCGTCGGGCGTCAGCGCGTGGACCTCGATCGGCTCGGGCCGCTCGAAAAGCTGCGTGGGACGGTCGCGCGGCGTCATCGTCACCGATCGCGCTGCCTCCTCGCGGTCCATCGGCACGTGCCGGACCGCCCGCTCCGGCAGGTGCGATTCCGCCGGCTGAAACCGCATCACCTGGTCCCGCCCCAATCGCTGCGTCAGCACATCGATCAGCCGGCCGCGCTCCTCCTCATCCGCCTCCCGCGCCGCGGAGTCATCCGTCCACTGCGGATGATGCCGCTGGCGATGCGGGATCCGCGCGGTCTCAAGGGCGCGCACCTCGATGGACTCAACGCCGTGGCCGAGGTTGGCTTTTTCCAGTTGCGGATGCAGCAGTTGCCACAGGTGCCGGGCGTCACGCGTGGCCCGGCTGACCGACACGCAAAGGACGACCGCATCGGCTTCGTAGCGGTGCAGGGTGAGCCGCAGCGAGAACGCGCCGGACTCACAGGCGAGCAGCTGAGCGGAAAACAATTCGAGCAACTCTCGCGTCGCAAGCTGGATCGCCTGGAGATTCTTTACCGGCCCATCAAACGGCCGCTCCACGCGCACCACCCGCGGCACGCACACCGGGTTGATCGTCTCGATCGCACGCCCCAGCGCCTGATCCATCCGCATCATCAAGTCGTCAGAAAACCGCGAGGGGAGCTGGCGGCGCGGCACGTTCAGAAGCTCGCCGATGAAGCGGACGCCGACTTCGTGGAGGGCTTCAATCGTCTCCTCATCGATCCGCAGCGCCGTCACTGGCAGCGGCGACAGGGCCGTTGCCACCTGATCCAACCGTTCAACAATCCCGCCATCGCCGCCGCCGGTGGAAGCGGCGCCGCCCGGGCCGTGCCGCGCCAGCGCCCACGCCGCACCGAAGGTCGGCGCGATGACGGCGGTCGCGGTGAAGCCCAGGCGCGCCAAGGCGTCGAGAAGCTGCCCGAGCAGATTGCGTTCGCCGCGGTACAGCCGGTCGCAGCCGGTGACATCCATGAGCAGGCCGTCATCGCCGTCAGCCTGAGCGTTCGGGGCAAACCGCGTGGCCCACCGCGCCAGCCGGGCGAGCGCCTGCCGATCGCATGGCGGATCATGCTCCAGGACCTGCGGCTCACCATCGCGGCGCGGCAACAGCGCGCGGGCATGCGCCAGCGTCATGCCCGGCTTGACGCCGGCGCGCACGGCACGGGGACAAGCGCTCGCGAGGGTCTGCCGGTTCGCCACGGTCCGCACCAGGAGCACGCAGCGCCGGCTCTCACGCGCCGCGCCGGACCGCTCTGCTCTCCGCAACCGCTTGAGCCGCTCGATCGACCACCGCGGCAGGTACAGGG
>Ga0163153_10006778_pt1 | contig 12687 bp, 10 predicted proteins | sample OliLakLV19MP6IB1_FD_148629 | JGI IMG/M metagenome (GOLD analysis project Ga0163153, IMG submission 148629) | Freshwater microbial mat bacterial communities from Lake Vanda, McMurdo Dry Valleys, Antarctica - Oligotrophic Lake LV.19.MP6.IB-1 | ecosystem: Environmental > Aquatic > Freshwater >... | reverse complement strand
CCGACAGAGGTCGCCGACCGGGGTGCCGGCGTCGGCCTGTCGGATCGCGTACACGACCTGCTCCTCAGAGAACTTTGACCGCTTCATGGGTCCGCTCCTTTCGTGCGAGACCACCGAAGCCGTCATCTTACTCTAGTTCTACCCTGCCGTCGTTTTCCGGGGAGACGTCACTACGCAAGATCCGTCACTACGATAAGACACCCAGGGCTATGAAGTGGAAATACGGTGATCCCGCTCGGCGGATTGACGCACCATCAGCTGACACAGGCCACTAGAAGTTTGCAATCATCCATTATTATTTTTAAGATGCCGCGTTAAGTATTTACCTTTTGCAAGATACACGTTTTCACCTTGCTTCCACTCATCATCAAAACCAATTGATCCATTATAAAAGCTGCGGTTGCATCCCGATTTCATATCCTCATGCAGTTCAATGATTAACGCCTCAACTTTTGCAATCCAGGCTGAAGTGTCTTCAAATACTTCCTTTTCTGCTCCTTCAATGTCAATTTTTAGAATATCGATTTTATCCAATTGATATTCGGCAATAATCTTGCCAAGCGTCATTGCCTTCACAGTGTGTGAAAATGTACCTCGCAGTTTTTCTGATACATTTATCTCCTCCGTCATAAATCCCCAATGTCCTAACCCGGGATCAACTAACTGTAGTGTTTCATTTTTGCTCCATAATGCGGAATGAATGGGAATAATATTTCGATATGGCTCCACATTTCTTTTCAGTAATTCGAAATTGTCTTTCCCCGGCTCTATAGCAAGAATCATTGCCCCTGGATACTTGTTCGCAAAATAAACCGATGCGAGCCCGATATTTGCGCCTGCATCGACTATAACTTTCGGCGGTGTTTCTACTAAGAAATCGTAGTCTTCATTTATAAAAACCTGCTCGTATGTTGGAATATCCGACGAGGGAACTCGCAGACTAATAGGAAATTTTACATCTTTCCTATTCATGTTTAATGTCACTTCAGAATTCATGACTGTGCCTTTTATGGCATAAAAAAGTCCGGCAAAACCCGCCACCCTGAGGGATAGCTTAATGTCTTTAAATTTGGTTCTCGCCCGCCTCATTTATGTCTGGACTCCCACTTGTCAATGCCTAGAAGAGGCGCAAGGTCACAGAATCTAGCAGCACCATAAAAATCGGAACCACCCCTCAAGAGCGCTGAGCGAGCTCCCAGAATTTCGCGTACTTGATGAAGGTGTAATAGGCATAGAGGCCCGAGAGAATCAAACCCGGCATACCGTCGAGGAAGCCGGCTCGCTGGACATACATCTTGAGAAACGCACCGAGCGGATGAGTGATGAGTTGATGGAAGGAAAATCGCCGGCCCTGATCCGCCATACGACGGGCCATCAAGTCGGAGTAGCGATTCTGCTTCGCCACGTAGTGATCGATGTCTCGAAACGGATACTGCAGGGCTGGGCTCTTGAGAAACCCGACCTTCCCATCACAATCAAAACTCTCATGGACCAATTCTTCGCGATAACGAAACTGCCCCTTTCGAAACAACTGCGGTTGCCGATAATCAGGATACCAGCCGCAATGTTCGATCCACCGACCCAAAAAATAGTTTTTCCGCGGCACAAAGTAGGCATCCGCTTCCGGTCCGCGGTCGAGCAGCTGCCGAATCTCTTCCCGCAATTCGGGGGTCATCCGTTCATCGCTATCTAGACTGAAGACCCACTCATGGGTCGTGAGTGCGACGGCCTGATTCCGCAAATCGCCGAATCCTTTGAAGTCAACTTGATAGACCTTATTCGTAAACTCACGGCTGATTGCAGCAGTCTGATCTGTACTGTGAGAATCCACGACGATCAACTCATCCCCCCACCCTGCCACAGACTCGAGGCAAGCCCGCATATTGGGCTCGTCGTTGTAGGCGATGACATAGACCGACAATTTAGACATGCACGACCCTTAGCGGAACAGGATGATTCGTGACGTCTATCACCTGTTGCGCGACCGTCTCCACCGTCAGCCGGTCGAGACAGTCCCAATAGGGACAGGCCTCGTAAATACATTTTTCGCACGTCGGCACATCAGGACGCAGGACCACTCCCTTACCGAGCGGCTGCCAACGCGTCGGAAGATTGTTGCGCCGCGGATCGAACAGACTGACATTCGGAACCGCGCAGGCTGCGGCAATGTGGGCCGGGCCTGTGGCTCCGGAGACGACTGCGTGACTCGCCGCAATCACGGCCATTAACTCGCGCAGCGATAACAGCCCCATGAGATTCAAGATCGAGGCAGGAAGCGGCTTGTCACTATCCACGTGCTGGTTAAACATGTCTGCTTCCGCCTGGCTTCCGGTCAGCACCACCCCCGCTCCCTTCCGATGCAACTCATGCGCAAGCGAATGATAGTGTTCAACGCGCCAGCGCCTGGCCGCAACCCCGCCTGGATGAAGTACGACCCTGGGTGTCGCCATGCCGCGTAACCGCTCTTGCCCCCGCGCTCGTTCTGCATCAGTCAGCACGAGATTCGGTGGGGATACGCTGCCAGGTTGCAATCCAAGCCCCGCGAGCATGGCGACGTTATACGCGGTTTCATGTTTGGAAAAATCCTTCCGATGTTCATAGACCCGACGATTTGCCAGCACGCTATACCAGCGATAGCCTGTCGCCACTCGAATCGGGACCCGTGCCAGGAACGCGGCCCACATCAAATGCTTGAACGGCTTGAGAAACACCACGGCATCGACAGCCTGGCGAAACAACGATACCAGCTCGCGCAAGGATTCCCGGCCGTTGACCGTCCAGACCTCGTCGAGATCTGGGTGGTGCGCCAAGAGCGGAGCTGCATACTCGCTGGACAGGAAGGTGATCCGCGCCTCTGGAAGAAGCCGGCGCAGCGCAGAGGCAACCGGCAGACACAAAATTTCATCGCCAATCCCGTCAGGCCTGACTAAGAGGACATTCATCGCGGAACCATCCGAAGGGAGCGCTGCGCTCGAACCACCGACAATACTTGTTGTGGCGACACCATCTTCAAACACTCCAACGGTAGAGTATTGTGGCACGTCCGACTAAAACAGGGGCTGCAGGGTACCTTCCCCGTCAAGACATCATGTCCCACCCCATAGGGACCGGTCCGCACCGCACTCGTCGGCCCGAACAGGGCCACGACCGGCGTACCAACCGCCGCCGCAATATGCATGGGACCTGAATCGTTCGTGATCAACATCGACGCCTTGTTCAAGAGCGCCGGCAGCAACCCCACTGTCGTGGATCCGGCCAGATCGATGGCAGGGGTCTTCATTTCCGCCCTCACCGCAGCGACATCAACTCGCTCGTCAGGACCACCGATCATCACCACCGCACCGTATCCTTCTTGCTGCAGTCGATCTGCGACTTCGGCGAATGACGCAGCCGGCCACCGCTTGGTCGGCCACCGGGCAGAAACATTCATCGCCACCCAACTCGTTCCAGGCGTCAACCCGGATCGGCTCAACAGGAGATCAACCTCATCATGGTCGGTTTGCGGGATGCGGAATCGAAACTCCGGCGTACCGGACTCCACCGCCCCCACAGCCTTGGCCACTAGTAGGTAGCGATCGACCGCGTGCATCTCCGATTGTGGAACCGCCACGCGCCTCGAATAGAACCAGGGACTCCCCTCGCGCCCATTGGTAAATCCCACAAGCAGAGGAGACCCGCTGAGCCAGCCGATGGCGGCGCTTCGAAAGAGACCTTGGAGATCCACGACGAGATCAAAATGTTCTGCACGAAGAAGGGGCACCTGGGAGAGCCACCCGTTGAGCGTCGACTCCACCGGCCAGACTCGATCCACTCCGTCGATCCGCGCGACAAGACCTTGCCACGCTCGCTTGACCAGCCAGGTCAGTCGAGCCTTGGGATAGGCTCGACGAATAGCCGAGAAGGCCGGCATCGCATGCACAATGTCGCCCAGAGAACTCGGCTTGATAAATAAGATGTGGCGATAGTCTGGCATAAAATTAGGGATTCAGGCTGAAGGATGAAGGCTGAAGGTTATGAATCGTCCGGTTAAAGGCCATAAGTTAATCGCGCAAGGCACAAATCAAGCCATTCAACACCTTCTCCGTTTCTACGATCTTGAGCTCAAGCGGAGATGAATCCTCGTTGAGCAAGAAGCCCAAGCGCTTCGACAAATTTAGTTGATAGTGTAATTCCCTCAAGGACCCGAAGGCTATACTGAGAAACCTGAGATACTCTGCCTCACTGTCACGAGCGCAACCCTCTACAATGTTAGACGGGACTGAAACTGCTGCCCGCCGAATTTGAGAAGTCAGTCCAAACAACTCTTCTTTCGGAAACCCTGCGGTTGCTCGATAAACCAACACGACAACTTCATCAGCCAACTCAAATGCTCGAAGCTTTGTATGATCACGCATGATGGACACCCTAAAGGCTGAAGACCGAATGTCTGAGAACTTCGAGCCCTCAGTCTCCAAACCCTTCAGCCTTCCAACCTCCAGTCTATCTACCTGAGACGTGTCTTCGCTGCGTCCTCAAGAATCCAGTCTACTGCCTCAGACATAGACTTCGCCACGGCATCCGGCATGGACTGTTCAGCCTTGAGCCTATCCAACGCCTGCCCGTCCACCTGCGCGGATGTGAGAAGAATAGCCTTGGCACCCACCCTGTTCGCCAATTGTATGTCGCGCGCATGATCGCCGATCAAATAGGAACGCCGAAGATCCAGTTGCAACTCGGACACAGCCCGCTCCACCATTCCGACATTCGGCTTGCGACAGCGGCAGCCGTCGTCAGGACGGTGCGGACAGAAATAGATCGCATCCAGCGCCGCGGCCTCCTGTTCCAAAAGACCTTCCAATCTGGCATGAATCGCTTCCAGGTCCTTGAGGGTCAGAATTCCACGGCCGACACCGGATTGGTTGGTCACAACCACTAGTTTCGCACCAGCCACTTTCAACCGCGCTAGGGCTGGCCCGACCCCCACCAACAACTTCAGATCGGCGGCGATTTTCAGATAGCCTGGATCGTAGTTCAATGTCCCGTCTCGATCCAGAAACACGGTGACGCCGTCGAGAATGTTGCTTCGGTCTGTCTGGTCTATCTTGTTTGTTTGATTTATTTGGTTTGAACCAGATGAACCAGACAAAGGAGATATACCAGAGAGGCCAGATACCTGTTTCGTCGCCGCTTCATAGACCTGCTCAACAGACACCCTTGTCATACACCGGTGGTCGATGGGACATTCACGCAACAGGCACGGGGCACAATCGACCGGTTCCCGCACAATGGCATGAGCGCTTCCAAAGGGCGATGTGGTTCGCCAATCGGTCGGACCGAAGATCGCCACGACCGGCACCTGGAACGCGGAGGCGATATGCATGGGACCGGTATCATTCGTGAGGAGCATGGCACACCGTTTCACCGCCGCCATTAATTCACGGATTGTCGTGGTCCCGGACAAGACCAGAGATCGTGACGACAGGCGCGCAGCAATCTCCTGGCCCAAACGCTCTTCCCCCTTGGCCCCAAAGATCACCACGCTGACTTGCTGTTCGCGAGATTCGCGAATCGTGCGGCACAGTTGTTCCGTGACCTCGGCAAACCGTTCAGGCAACCAGCGCTTGGCCCCGCCGTAGGTCGAACCGGGGTTGATTCCGACGACGACATCTGATGCAGTCAGTCCGCCCTGGGCGAAGCGCCCCGCCATCGCCCGTTCTTCCTCAGGAAAGACGACGAGTTCCGGTGCGGAGGGATCGCCCATGAGGCCCAGCGGCTTCAACAAATCCCAATAATAGCGAACTTGATGGACGAGTGTGCGGCCATCCGGCGCAGCGACTGGATCGGACAACAGTAGACTTCGTCCGTCTGTCGCATACCCATAGCGCCGAGGCACACCGGCCAGAAACGTCAGGAACGCCGCCTCGAAGGCATTCTGAAACAAGACCGCCAGATCGAAGCCTTGCCGCCGCAACTGCCCAGCCAGCGCCCACTTACCGGAGAGCCCCGCATGACGACCCTTGGTGTCGTAGGTCAACACGCGCGTCAAGGCCGGATGGCCCACGAACAAATCGGCCACAGCTGGCTTAACCAACAGGGCGATCTGAGCATCAGGAAACAGCCTCCGCAATCCACGGAGTGCTGGTTCGCACATCACCGCATCGCCAAGCCAGTTGGGTCCACGCACAAGAATTTTTTTGATGGCTTCTTTATGCATCACCCTCTGCCCTTCAGTCTTCAGCCTTCCGACTCCGTCTTCAGCCTATTTCCCACCCCAAGCACCAACCGCCGCAATCGATCTTCCCCTACTGTCATGTCCGTGGTCAGTCGAACTGCCCACCAGCTATCGGTGTGTTGGAGGAGCGCAGCCAACTTGCAGGCATCTTTCTCCGTCGTCACGACCAGCTCAGCCTGGAGTTCGGCTGCTCTGGCGCTCAGGCGCTCGACATCCTGACTCGTATAGGGATGGTGATCGGCGTAGACCGCTTCATCCAGGATCCTGATCCCTATTCGCTCGACGAGCGAGCGAAATGATTCGGCATGACCCACGCCGCTACAGAGCAACGCGGTTTTTCCCTTGGACCAAGAAAGCGGCTGCTCCGTTCCGGTCATCACCGACACGAGCCTATCCGGACGAAAGACCGCCTGGATCGGGTCCGGCATCGTACCGAGCGTGGCCTGCAGCCTGCGGCAGACCTCTGCCACTTGAGCCGGCACGTCCGCTCTCGTGACCACAATCGCAGTCGCGCGCGCCGCCGCCTGTAGTGGTTCCCGGAGTCGGCCGGCCGGTACCAGGGCCGCGAGTCCCCCCGCATCTGTGGCATCGACCAGCAAGAGATTGATGTCGCGATAGAGCCCCAGATGCTGAAATCCATCGTCGAGTACCAGACAATCGATCGAAAATTGATTCAAGACCCAGTGCCCGAGCTCATAGCGATCGGCGCCAACAGCAACGATCGCCTTGGGACAACGCTGCGCCATCAAGAATGGCTCATCGCCTGCCTCATTCGGGCCGACCAGCAGGCGCTCGCCATTCGACACTACCAGATACGGATCCGTACTTGTCCGTCGATAGCCCCGGCTGAGAATCGCGACCCTCTTCCCCTGTGCCAGGAGCCAATCGACAAGCGCAATAACTACCGGCGTTTTCCCCGTCCCACCCAGCGTGAGATTCCCGACACTCAGCACGGGAACCGGTAATCTCCGCTGAGTGAACCAGCCCCAGTCGTACAGCAGCGCGCGCAGCCGCGCAACCACCCCATAGGGGATTGCAGCCCACATCAGCCACCATCTGACCATTGTCCCTGGATTCAACACGTTTCGTCACTACCCAGGTAGATAGGCTGACGGCTTGTAGACTGAAGGTATTGATGCGAGATAATTTATTCTCCTTCGCCGAATACCCTGTAGCTCCCGGCCTTCAGCCTTCATGCCTGAATACCTGAGCAGTTGCCACTTTTCTATATTATCGTCCAGCCATGAGGGGGAGCGACCGGTCGGCGAGAGGAGACCCACTGGTACCTTGCTGCGGCATCAAGAGCCTGTCGATAGCCTCCAGCGTCCGTTGCAAGGCTCCCTGATTCTGCTCGACCACCTGACGAGCCGACTGGCCCATCCGCTCCCGCTCCTCGTCATCAGAAAAGAGGAACAATACCTGTCGTGTGAGGTCCTCCGCCTGCAGAACCCGCCGGCCCCCTCCTGCCTGGATCAAGAGGGCTGCAATCTCCGCGCAGTGGTCGGTGTAGCGGCCGAACAACACCGGCTTCGCCCACTGAGCCGGTTCCAGCAAATTGTGTCCGCCAATCGGAACGAGCGTGCCTCCGACGAACGCCACCACCGCTTCCCGGTAAATCGCAGCTAATTCGCCCCGCGAATCGAGCACCACCACACGGGGACCGGTAGACCGCAGCGCGCCGGCCTGCCCGATGGTACTGCGTCGCTGCACGGCGAGCCCGCGCCCCCGAATCATCGCCTCCACCGATTCCGCTCGTTCAATGTGTCGAGGTGCCAGCAGCAAGACCGCTGAGGGACAGCGGGCCACGAGCGCCTGATAACATTCCACGAGGGTCTCTTCTTCACCGGGATGGGTACTGCCGGCCACAAACAGCTGTTCCGTATCCTGAAGCCCAAGATGAGCCCTGGTCATCCCACCCTCCACGACGACCGGTATCGGTTGGTCGAACTTGATATTCCCCGTTCGCCTGACCCGCGCGGCCTCTGCTCCCAGCGCAACAATACGGTCGACGTCCCGGTCCGACTGCATCAGGCAGAGGCTGAGCGTCTGCAACATCGTCCGATAGAACGATCGCACAGGCGCCCACTGCTGCCGCGCAAAAGACCTGGATGAGAGCCGACCGTTCACAAGGACGGTCGGCACTCCGCACCGACGCAGGTGCCACAAGAGATTCGGCCAGAGTTCGGTCTCGACAAACAGATAGAGGGAAGGGTGCAGTCGTTCGATGAAGCGGGAGACGACACAGGGGAAATCGAGCGGCGCATAACAATGCTCTGCCACACCGGCCAACCGTTGCTCCACCGCTTCCCGTCCGGTCTCAGTCACCGTCGAGACTACCAGACGATGCTCAGGATGACGGCGATGCAGTTCATTGACGAGCGGTGTCACCGCCACTACTTCACCGAGAGAGACGGCGTGGACCCAGATCACTGGTCTGTTTAGTTTGTTTAGTTCATCTGGTTTATTTGGTTTCTCTTGTCCGACATAACCAAACAAACGAAACAAACCAGACCAACCAGATGAACCCTCTTGTAGTCCTAGTCGTTGAAGCAATCCTGGACGGCACCGTCGCTTAGCCAGCAGGACCGCCACGATGACCGGCGAAACGATCAGCAACACAATGTTGTAAGTAAGACGCCACATGGCTTTGCGCGTTAGGCGTAAGGCGTGAAACGTGAAACGACGAACCTGGCCCCCTTACCTCCAACATCTAACAGGCTGCGGAGAAACCATTTCGGCGTAGCAGAATTTCGATAGTCTGCACGTCTGGGGGAAGAGCAGAACACCCCTGCTGGATGCTCAAAAAGTCCGTCCAGCAAGGCCGCAGCGAGCGAAGAGGCGAGGCGTACGCTTCGGTACGTTGAGCCTCTGAGCGAAGCGAGAACGCCGCTGGCGGAATTTTTCAGCATCCTGCTCACGTTTCACGTTTCACGGCCTCTTCCGCCTGATCCGTCAGTCGATTCAGGACCGTCTCAAGCTCTCGGCATACCGCCGCCAGCGCCTGCTCATCAGAATCTCGCGGCACCCAGATGGGAGCGCCCCACAGATAGAGACCTCGGGACCATGGATACGGGACCATGAACCGGTCCCAGCTCGCGAAAAGTTTTTTTTTGAACAACTAAAGGCCAGCGGAACAATCGGAAGCCCGGTTGCTCTCGCCAGTTGAATCACCCCGAGTTTCGCAACCTGGCGTGGCCCCTTGGGTCCATCGGGAGTCACCACAAGATCGGCACCGGATCGCCCAAGGCGGATCAACTCACGCAAAGCAAGCGCCCCACCCCTGGTGCTTGATCCACGGACTGCCCAATGCCCGAATCGAGAGATGATACGCGCGATGATTTCACCATCCTGATGCTGGCTGATCAACACGTTGGCCCCTGTCCCACGATAGCCTGTAGGGATCATGAGTTGCTGCGCATGCCAAAAGGCGAGGATGATATGCTGACCCTGACGATACAAGTCATCTACCTGCTCGTGGCCCTGCGAATCCATTCGCATCGACCGCCCCAGCCCTCGAATTACCGCAGCCCCGATCGGAGGGAGCACAGAGAGCTTCAGCCACTCCTCGACTCGCTTCATGGCGGGATTACGCATCAGGCACATCCTGGAACTGCATCGCATGGAGCCGCTGGTACTGTCCCCCGCGGCGAAGCAGCTCGTCGTGTGTCCCCACTTCGACGATCGAGCCGCGAGCCAGAACCATGATCCGATCGGCCCGTTGAATCGTGGACAACCGATGGGCAATGACGATGGTCGTCCGGTTTTTCATCAAATTGGCAAGCGCCAGCTGGACAACCCGTTCAGACTCGGTATCCAATGCCGACGTCGCCTCATCGAGAATGAGCAAGGGAGGGTCGCGTAAAATCGCACGGGCAATGGCCAAGCGCTGTCGCTCCCCGCCGGAGAGCTTCACCCCTTTCTCTCCCACGACCGTCTGGTACCCCTGCGGAAGACGCTCGACAAAATCATGGGCATAGGCCAATCGCGCTGCCTGAATGATATCTTCGTCGGTCGCGTTCTCCCGCCCAAACGCGATGTTGTTGCGAATACTATCGTCAAACAAGACCACATCTTGCGACACCATGCCGATCTGTGATCGGAGCGAGCGGAGGGTGTACGACTGAATATCGATCCCGTCGACAAGAATGCGGCCGCCCGTCGGCTCATAAAAACGCGGAATCAGATTGACCAATGTCGTCTTTCCGCTACCGCTGCTGCCCACGAGGGCCACCATTTCTCCAGCGCGAACTGTCAGGTTGATGTCGTTAACCGCCGGCACCGATTGGCTTTCATAATGAAACGTCACATCGTCAAACGTCACCGACTGGGCAATCCGCGGCAACTCCAACCGGCCCTTCTCCGCATCCTGCTCGGTCTTAAGGTCTAACACGCCGAAGACCCGTTCCGCAGCGGCCAATGCCTGTTGAATCTGATTGTTGGAACCGGACAGTTTACGAATCGGCGTATAGGCCATGAACATCGCAGCCAGAAATGAGAAAAACGCCCCCGGCGTCATGGAGCCGTTGATCACGAGGAAGCCGCCATACCAAATAATCGCCGCGACCCCCACGACACCGATCACTTCCATATGCGACGACCCGAGAGAGAAGACCTGAGTCGCCTTCATCGTCGTACGGAGGAACGCGCGGTTGCTCTGTTGAAATCGCGCCTCCTCCGACTCTTCACGTCCATAGGCCTTCACCATGCGAATGCACGATAACGTTTCCTGAAGCGTGGAGGCCATATCGCCCATCCGCTCCTGGCCGCTTGCCGCCAGCGCCCGTAACCGTTTCCCCATCCGCACCACCGTGATCACGGCCAAGGGAATAACGATTACCGACAGGCTGGCCAGCCGCCATTCCTGATAGAAAATTACGCCCATCATGGCGAGAAACGTAAGCCCCTGCTGAACAACATCTTTCAGCACTCCTGACACAGCATTGGCCATCAACGTGACGTCGTTCACTACGCGGGACACCAACCGTCCCGACGTATTCGCATCGTGATAGGGAACGGGCAACCGAATGAGCTTGCCGAACAACTCCTGTCGAACGTCGGTGATCACCTGATTCCCGACATAGCTCATGAGATAGTTTTGCCCGTAGTTAAAGACGCTCTTGAGCACCGTCACGGCAAAGAGCGCGAGCGGGAGGATCAGTAAGAGGCTTTCATTCCTGTTGATAAAAATCTCGTCGAGGACCGGCTTGACGAGCCAGGCGTAGGCGCCGGAGAATGCCGCCACCAACGCCGAGCAGAGGAATGCCGCACCCAACCGAACCCGATAGGGCTTCAGGTAACGGACCAGTCGTATTAAGCGATCTAGCGTCGACATTCAGACAACACCACCTCGGCAGCTCGACTGGAGGCGCCTGGTTCCCCCAATGACTGCCGAACCTGTCGCAGCCCTTCTTTCATACCATTATATGCCGACGGATCGCGCAAGAGGTGCAAGACTTCCTGGCACAACCGCTCGGCCGTCGCCTCTTCCTGAATCAGTTCCGGCACGACCGATCGTCCGGCCACCAAATTCACGAGCCCGATCCATTTCACATTGATCAGCCAACGCGCCAGACGATACGTCAACGGCGACGTCTTGTACAGCAACACCATAGGAGTCCCCACCACCGCCGCCTGTAAGGTCGCGGTCCCCGATGCGATGAACAACACATCGGACAGGGCCATGACCTCGCTGGCTTGATCGTGTACCACGCGAACCGGCACAGGGCTATGCTGCAGCAAGGCCTGGATCAGATTATCGTCAATTGAGGAGGCCTGCGCCAGGATAAACTGCGTTCCCGGTTCGGCCACGACCAATTGTGCCGCCGCCTGGAGGAGCACCGGCAGGAGCAATTCGACTTCGCTCCTGCGACTTCCCGGCAACAATCCGACGACGCGGGCGGACTCGTCTAACCCAAACTCCCTCCGAAGCTTCGTACGATCATACTGCGGCGCCACCGAATCAAGCAGTGGATGGCCGACGAACGTGCACCGAACTCCTGCCCGACGATAGAGTTCCGGCTCGAATGGAAGGATGACGACGACATGATCGACCCGGCGCTGAATCCACTTCATGCGCCCAGGCCGCCAGGCCCACACTTGTGGGGCAATGTAGTACAGCACACGTCGACCGGCGGCTTTGGCCACCCGGGCGAAATGAAAGTTCAGCCCAGGATTATCGATCAGCACGACGAGATCCCAGGCCTCTGCCTTCAACACCCGCCGGATAGCCAGTACGCGCTGGACCATGGTTCGGATAGCGGACAGCCCGATCAATCCCATCACGTCCAGCTGCGGGACACCCGGCACAAGGGTTACGCCCGCGGCGCGCATCGCGGCTCCACCAATGCCGACCAACTGGGCTGTCTGATCAAGCGCCATGATCGCTTTGGCTAAATGAGCCCCGTGGAGATCACCGGAAGCCTCGCCTGTTACGATCAAAATCCTCATGACTTGGGGGAGGGGCATGGGGGTAGAGG
>Ga0163153_10006777_pt1 | contig 12689 bp, 8 predicted proteins | sample OliLakLV19MP6IB1_FD_148629 | JGI IMG/M metagenome (GOLD analysis project Ga0163153, IMG submission 148629) | Freshwater microbial mat bacterial communities from Lake Vanda, McMurdo Dry Valleys, Antarctica - Oligotrophic Lake LV.19.MP6.IB-1 | ecosystem: Environmental > Aquatic > Freshwater > Lake... | reverse complement strand
AAAGTCGCCATCCGCATCCATCGCCGCAGCTTCCGGCGTCGGCTCCCAGAACCGCTGATCGCCGTTCGTCGTCGTGTTGACGCGGAATTCACCGCCGGCCTTGGTGGGAGGAGAGATGGGCGGCGGGGCGACGGAGAAGTTTAAACGAAAATACTCGCCCGCTTCACCATCCCGATCCCCATCCAATTTCACACCTGCGATGCTCGTTGCGGAGTCGCGCAGAATCAATTCGTAACTACCCGCTGGAATTCTTTCGTTGAACGTAAGGACAGCTTCAAATCGACTGCTAGATGTATTAAACTCGAACGCAATGTCGTCAATTTCAATGTCGGCGTCGTAGTCTCGCGGAAAATTGGCGATCCAACCCTCAACGGACCTTTCGTCAGATTTCGCAGTACCGACGATTGTCACGTTATCGCCTACAGCCGAAATACCGTACGCGGCAGAGATTCTACGTCCCTGCATGTCAGCTCCGAGCCTCGTGAGCAGTGCCTCGAGATCAACCATCCCATGCTGATCGTCCCAAATGAATGCCTTACTATGGCCGTTGTCGACGACACTGCTACCGACGGCCAAGTTGCCGTCGTCTGACAGTGCCCATGCGCAGCTATCATGAGTTCCGCCAAGAAACTCTCCGATTTGCGTAAAGCCGCGATCCTCATTCCAAACATATGCTTCGCGGCCATCAGACGTATACGCACAGCCAACAACAACCCGACCGTCGCCGGAAACGTCAAATGCCTCACTGTAGGTCTGATTCGGGAAAACGGGATCGAGAATAGTCGCACCTTCGGCTTGGCTCCAACGAAACGCCTCCGAATCGACCTGGCCAACGACGGTGCTCCCGTCACTTGACACGCCATAAGCAATGCTGTTTTGGGCGAACAACTGGGTCATGCCAGTCGATTCAGACCACATAAATGCCTGTTGGGAAGTCGCTGCGTCGAACACACTGTGACCAACGATAACACGTCCATCCCCAGATACCGCTTGCGCAAGCCCAAAACGTGCATCAATGATTTGCAAAGTGTCGTTCCGCCAGAACGCCGGTCGGAACCCGGGCACATACCCAACAACGGTTGTCGCATCTGCAGAGATGTCACTTGCTGTGTCGAGAGGAACAGCTCGAAACCCGGATTCCCGCGACCATTGCAGCGCTGTGGCCGATCCGACGCGACCGCGGCCAACTGCTGTCCCGTTGTCAGACACGCCGAGCAAGAGCTGTGAATAGTCACCTGATTCGTGTTCGATCGATGGAGCAAAGGTAGCGACAACATCGTCATTGAGTCGCTTTAGCCTCCAGTTTTCCACATTCGTGATACTTGTAATTGCGCCGTCACCACCGGCTGACATGGGTTCGCTGAGCGAAATGACCAACTGATTCGGCCTGAATGCTAGAACTTCAGAGTCGTGAATTGGCACTGTCGCACCTTCGTCTGCGTAGACGCCGGTGACGGTCGCCGCGCTCAGCACCTGCCGCTCCTCCAATGCCTCCAACCGCAGCATGCGGCCAAAAGCGTAGCTGCGAGGATTCCCGCCGGAACGACAGGGCGACTTCTTCCCTTGCTTCCCAAATCGAAACGGATCCAGTCGGCGTGCGCGTGACATGGCAGTGATCTCCTATGGTCAATAGCGGCTGGGCGCGAGGTGGGAGAGCGCGAAATCGGGCGATTTGCAGATTGACGGCGCACTTGGGTGGGGGGCCGTGTTGTATAACACGGGACACTGTGCAAAACAACAAATAATCGGCCTTAGACCACTGGCGGGGGTGAACTTTCAGCTTCCTCGAGTTTTCAGGACAGTACGTCCTGTATGACGTGTCTCGGACGCCGATAGACCGTCCGTGTCCAAACTCGATTTGTCGCCCGTGTCCCTCCCACCGCGGATGTCGACGTCGCCTACTCTCGGTACGCGTCGCCGGATCGGCATGGGTGTCGGAGTGTTACTTTGAGAGGGGTGAACGTCCGTTCGCCTTCTCCTCGGGGTCTGACATGATTCGCACGCGGGTTTCAGTCTACCGGAAATACAACAGCAGCGCCGGAACCTAAATTGGACCTGTTTTCGGCTGCTCGACATGAGTGCGCGGCGGTCTGCGCTGCCACCTTAAGCCGACAAGCCTCGCCGCAAAGTCGAAATTGCGCTCAACTCAAGTTCTTCTCGAAAAACTCGATCGTGCGGTCCCAAGCGAGCATTGCCGCGGCCTCGTCGTAGCGTGGCGTGGTGTCGTTGTGGAAGCCGTGGTTTGCTCCGGCGTAGATGAAGGCCTCGTACTTCACGTTCGCCGCTTTGAGCGCGGCCTCGAAATCCGGCCACCCTTGATTGATTCGCTGATCCAGTTCGGCGTAGTGGATCAAGAGTGGCGCCTTGATCTTGGGAACATCCTCGACCTTGGGTTGGCGGCCGTAAAACGGCACCGCCGCTGACACCACGTCGGGAATTCGTACAGCGAGCTCGTTGACCATGCCACCGCCAAAGCAGAAGCCAACGGCGCCAACTTTGCCAGTGGACAATGGATGCTTTTGCAGAGTGCGCGCGGCCGCCATGAAATCCTCGATCATCTCGGCTTCTTTGCGCTGCGATTGGAGCTGCCGGCCGTCGTCGTCATTGCCCGGATAGCCGCCCAGTGGCGTCAATGCGTCAGGCGCGAACGCCAAGAAGCCAGCCACCGCCAGTCGACGTGCCACATCTTCGATGTAGGGATTGAGGCCACGGTTTTCATGGATCACCAACACGGCCGGAAACCTCTCGGCGCCCTCGCGCGGACGAGCCAACAAACCGCGAATAGATCCACCGCCTTGCGGTGAATCATAGGCCAGCGTCTCGGTGCGAATACGGGAATCATCTTTGGCGACCTGTTGAGCCCAAGCGTAGTTCGGCATCAAGCTCGACAGCACCGCCTCCACGGCCACTCCGGCGGCCACGATCGCACTCACCCGCTGGGCGAATTCCCGCCGGGCAATGCGGCCGTGGGCAAAATCGTCGTACAGGTCGAGGACGCGTTGATCGAAGTCAGTGGCCGATTTGCGTTCCATGGCAGTGATCTTTTATGAAGGGTACTTGGTACTAGTGAGCACTCCGCACCTTTCGACCAATCCACGCTGGAGTTGAATCTAACCAGTCGAACATCCACTGCCAAGAACGGCGCAGCGAATCTTAGCCTGCGAACGATTCAGTAGTCATCCGTGGACTTGACATGACCTTCTCGTTCAGCACTAGCTACCGGTGCAGTACCATCGTGATCAATGCCCTACCCACGCTGGCCGGTCATTAGCTAGGTTCGCATCTTGACGTGCCCCCTTCATACGAGTGCGCGCTGGGAGCAAGAATATCGGTGTGTGGACACAATCGAAGGAGGACGATCGATTCCACGACGGAAGACATTTTCAGCGGAGCAGATCATCGGCAACCTGCATGAGGCGGAGGTGGAACTGGCGGGAGGCAGAAAGGTTCCTGAGGCGGCGAAGAAGATCGGTGTTACGGAACAGACGTACTGCCAAGGGAAGCAGGAGTACGGTGGCCTGCGCGTCGATCAGGCGAAGCGTCTGAAGGACTTAGAGAAGGAGAATGCGCGGCAGAAGCGTTTGTTGGCCGAGGCCGAGCTCGACAAGGCGATCTCGCGCGAGGCCGCCTCGGGAAACTCCTAAGCCCGGCGAAGCGACGCCAAGTGGTCGAGCAGGTGCGTGCCTCGCTCGACCACCTCATGTACCTTACCAACCTCGAAACTCTTGTATTCACAAAAAGCGAGTGACCGACGTAGTCATCGTCGACCTAATTAAGCTTCCAAAGCTGAAATCAGTCCATCTGAGCGATTGCCGACTGTCTGACGAATTGATTCTGCGACTGGGCAACGAAGATCCACACTGGATCGTGAGCTATGTACGGTAAAGTGAGCGTCAATCGGCGATTGGAGTTCCACTTCGAGGAAGAGGTGGCTTTCTCGCCAATTCTAGGGGAGGGCATGCTTGCTCATGGCGAATACACATTTCGTGCGCAAATTTGGGACGAGTTCGGCTACTTCGGAGCCCAGTGGGTGCGTATAAGGCGCTCAAACTGCTTTTCCACCGGCTTCGCGATTGTCTCGGTGCTCCTTGCCGGCGTTGCGTGACGGCGTGGGATACTCCAGCCACGACCGTCCTAGACCAGCGACCAGAACTTTTGGGAACTCCCACCATGCAACGCCTTTACGTTTGCGCCGATTGTGGTCAGGAGTTCCCCATCGAGCTCTCTCAGGAAGAATGCGAAACTTGCCTCGCCGCGGAGCGCAGCGACCGCTGCCCAGGTTGCGGTCAGACCGTCGGACACTCAACGATCAAGTGCCAACATTGCGGGCAGCCTTTCGTCGTCACCGTCCCGCACCGGCATGTCCGCTGCGATCTGGTGCCAGCGACCGTTGCCCGCATTGCGCGGGTGACTATTCCGAAATCTGCACTTGCTAAGCCCACGCATTCTGGCCGTGGTTTCCCGTCACATGCGCGTCGCGCCTCGCTGCCAAATCAACCGTGCGCCGCCTGGCATTTCTGGCCACCGTGCATATTCGCACGTGGTACGCGACAGGCGATGGCGTATTTCCGTGGCAAGGTGAGCGAACGCTGGCAGCCGCCCCAGCGCTGTGAGACAATGTCCCTGGTCGAATAAGACACCAGGGCGGCGCCATGGCGACAAGCGAAAACCAAGACACGAGCGGCGAGCAACGACTCGATCAGATCGTGGCGGCGTACCTGGAGGACCGTGAGCAAGGCGCGGCGCCAGACCCTGAAGCCTGGATCAACGCCCATCCGGAGTTCGGTGCGGAACTGCGCGAGTTCCTGAGCAATTGGGACGGCGTGTCGGCACTTGGGAAAGAGTTGTTGTCGCCGCCTGCGATGGTTCCGACGTCGCTTGTTGGTGCGCCCACGCTGACTGAATTGGGCGACTTTCGTATCCTCCGCGAACTCGGCCGCGGCGGGATGGGCATTGTCTACGAGGCGGAGCAAGTCTCGCTCCATCGCCGCGTGGCGTTAAAGGTGCTGCCCCAGGCGTCGTTGCTCGACGAACGGCTGCTGCGCCGCTTTCGGCATGAAGCCGCAGCGGTTGCCAGTTTGCATCACCCGAGTATTGTGCCGATTTACGCCGTCGGCGCCGAGCGTGGGATCAACTTCTTCGCGATGCAGTTGATCGAGGGGGGCAACGTCGCGCAAGTCATTGCCGAACGCCGCGCGCGGGCCACGCCGCAGCCATCGTCGGCAGGCATCGCCGACGACGCATTGCCCGGATCAACGACTCCATCGCGCCGTTCAACGCATGTGGCATCGACCGTTGCCCAAGCGGAGAGCACGTTGACTTCCGTAACAGGACGCAAGTACTACCGCGCGATCGCACGACTGGGAATCGAGGTAGCGGAGGCTCTCGATTGCGCACACCAGTGCGGCGTGATTCACCGCGATATCAAACCTTCTAACTTATTGCTGGGCAAAGATGGTCACGTCTGGGTCTCGGACTTCGGCCTGGCATTGACTCAGGACAACGCAACGCTCACGACCACGGGCGGACTTGTGGGCACGATGCCGTACATGAGTCCGGAACAGGCCTCGGGCAATCGTGCGGCGATCGATCATCGATCGGACGTCTACGGACTCGGCATGACGTTGTATGAGTTAGTGGCTCTACGCACCGCCTTTGTGGCGGACGACCGACAGGGATTGTTGCGCCAGATTCTGGAAGTGGAACCGCCGTCGCCGCGCCGCTTCGACAAACGAATTCCCACGGACTTAGAAACAATCCTGCTATCGGCGATCGCGAAGAACCCCACGGATCGGTACGCCTCGGCGAAAGACCTGGCGGATGATTTGCGGCGATTCCTCGAGTTGCAACCGATTCGGAAGCTCCGCATCGGCGGCTGGGGGCGATTCACCCGTTGGTGCCGTCGCAGTCCGGTTGTGGCAGGACTCTCGGCCGCGACGCTGTTGATCTTGGTTGCCGCTACGGCGATTTCGGCCTCTTTGGCCGTGGCCTGGCGCAACAAGTCGCTTGAAGCGGAAGACAGTCGTCGCGAGGCACTTGCGCGCCAAGAGGCCTTGGAGAACGGCGTTTACAACCTGCAGCTCTCGAAAATCGCCAATGCCGTCACCACCGATCTGGCGGCCGCGGAGCGGATGTTGGAAGACTCGGAACGGTGCCCCGTCCGGCTGCGCGATTTTGCGTGGGGCCACCTGCAACAGCTATGCCAACGCGACCGACTCACGTTGCGCGGGCATGTTGGTGAGGTCTTTCAAATCGCGTGCTCGATCGATGGGCGTACGCTTCTCTCCTGCGGTCACGACGGTTCCGTGCGACTTTGGGATACCACGAATGGCGAGGAACTTCATCGTTTTCGCGGGCACATCGGGCCGGTGCGAACGGTGGCCTTTTCACCCACCGATCCCACGCTCGCGGTCTCCGGCGGCGACGATGGCTACGTGCGCTTTTGGGATTTGAAATTACGGGAACCCTTCGGAGCGCTGGAGGATCACTCGGGGGCCGTGCGCTGCATAACGTTCTCGTCCGACGGATCGCTGCTTGCGGCCGTCGGAGAAGATTGCGTGGCACGGGTTTATTCACTGCCAGATCGCCGACTTCTCCGACAACGCAAGCCGCCGCACACCGTGGGCGCCATGGCGTGCCAGTTCTCGCCAGACGGCAAGCTTTTGGCCTTAGGGGGGCGTTGGGGCACGGGACGACACTGGGAATGGGATTCCGATACGTTGTTGAAGTACCGCTTCTCAAGCTTGTGGGGTATCACGCGGTTGACCTTCACCGACGCGGGACAGCATGTGATCGCGACCTCGCTCAAGGGCAGCGGGCCTGTCCGCTACATCGTACCAAGCTTTAAGCCAGATGAAACGTGGAGCGTGAGTTCTAAGTATGCGGCCAATTGTCATGCGCTCTCGAACGACGGCACGCTACTGGCTACTTGCGGCGACGAGAAGATTGTCCGCATTGTCGATGTTGCATCCGGTGAAATCCGGCTTCAGTTTCCGTTGCATCAGGAACGAGAGGCCAGCAGACTCGAGTTTTCCCCGGACGCTCAGCGATTGTTCGTAAGTTCTTATGACGGCACGATCAAGATCTGGGACCTCGCGACGACGAGTGATAACAGCGATATTCAACTCCTGCAAATCTCTCGCGACGGTCGGCGGAGTGTGGTGCGTGGCAAACAAGGCACGCTGGAAGTGCGCGATGCCCGGGATCAACGTGTGATTTCCCAGCTTTCGCTCGATGCCAAGGCGGAGGTGCTCCACGTCGAATTCGATCCGGACGCCACGCGATGTATGACGGCATTGGCCGATAGCAGCATCAAAGTATGGAACGTCGCCGATGGTGCGCTGTTACATGACCTCAGTGGCCATCAAGATCGGGTGCGCAAGGCGAGGTTTTCACCGGATGGGACGACCATTGCCTCGGCCGGACGCGATCACACCATCCGAATTTGGGATGTCGCCACGGGTACGCTGCGGCGGACGCTGCGAGGGCACGAAAATCGCGTCTGGGATCTGGTCTTCATTCAGGATGGACGCTCGTTAGTTTCCACGTCCGAAGACGGCACAGTGCGCGTGTGGTCGCTGACCAGTGAGGCTCCCGCTAAGGTGTTGGCTCGCGACAAACAGTCCTGTCGCTGTATCGCCATATCTCCGGACGGCTTACGACTGGCGTTGGGACACGAGGAGCCTGGCAACGACATCGAAATCTGGAATCCAAGCACTTGGACGCTACTGGACGAGGCGCACGGCCATGCGGATGGCATCTTAGCGATCGACTTCTCAGCGGATGGTCGCACGCTCGCGTCGGTTTCGCTGGACCACACCGTTCGGCTGTGGGATCCGCTCACCGGCGAACCGCGGATGGTGCTTAGCGAAACAGCGGGCGAAGACGACGTGCTACGGTTTACCTCGGATGGTCGCCAACTTCACGGAATGAGTGTTGGCGATCACTGGATCACCTGGTCAGCACAGGCGAGCCGCTTGGATAGTCGCTTGAACGAATCCCTCGATCATGTCCTCGCGACGTGTTGGTCCCCCGACGTAAGTCACTGGGGCGCCCTTGTTGCAGATGCCAAGCTTGAAGTTCGCAAAGTCGGCGACGATGCGCCGCTATGGGAGTGCTCGCTGACGACGGACGCGACGACCGCATTCGCGGTGAGCCCCGGCGGGCAGAACGTCGCGATTGGTTCAGAAGACGGTCGGCTGCGTTTGGCGCATCAACAAGGCGACGTACTTAACTTGTCGCTGGCGACCGTCGTCCGTGGTCTTGCCTTTGATCTCGCCGGCGAGATGCTCGCTGGCGGCGGCGATGATGGCGTCGTCCGCTGCTGGAACGTCTCCGATGGAGCTCTGGTTCGTGAGATTCGCGATGCCGGTGGGCGCATCCTTGCAGTGGCCTTTACGCGTGACGGTCAACGAATCGCTTATGCTGGCGACGATCGCATCGTGAGAACGAAGCTGATCCACGATAAGTCGAGCGCCGGTCAATTGCGCGGGGCCGCAGCGCCCATTCTGGCGCTCGCCTATTCGGAGGACGGTCAGAGCCTGGCGGCGGGCTGCTCGGATGGAAGCGTGTACGTCTGGGATAACTTTAGTTCGCGCCCGCGTCGGGTCGTTGACGCCTGCGAGTTTGCCTGCCGCTGCTTAAGTTTCTCGCCATCAGGCGAGCGACTTGCGGCGGTCGATCAATCTGGTTCGACGACGTTGACTGATCTGCGCGATGGCCACGTGCAGGCGGCAATTCGCGGCGACATCAATACGTCCACGACGGCATTTGACGAGCATGGAGAGCACCTTTGGGTGACGCGCATCTCGCCGCTCGCCACTCTCGAAAAATGGAACGCTCGCGTGGGAGAACCGATTGCGCAACTCAGCGGACACAGGAAAGGCGTCACGAATCTCACGTTCTCGCCGAACGGGAGTTTGCTGGCAAGTTGCTCGCACGATCGTTCGGCGATTCTGTGGGACGTCGAAGCGCGCCAGCTGCGCGGTCGCATTCGACCCGCTGATGCCGACGTGCTGAGCATCGCGTTTGATCGGCGCAGCAAATGGCTCGTGATGACGGATTCGAAGGATCGACTGACGGTGTGGGATGTCACCAGCCTCTCGCAAATCGCCATGTGGCAGGATCCGGAGAAGAGCCGCACCAATCTTGCCGTTTCACCCTCGGAGGACATTGCCTGTACAGGCGGTGGTTCCGTCGTACGTGTGCATGACCTCAACCACCTCGGCGAACCACGCAGCTTTCAACTTGAAAAGGCCGGAGGCGTGGGCCGTCTCGCCTTTTCTCGCGATGGCGGCAAGGTCGCCATCGCAGGTTACGGCGGATATACGAACGTATTTGATCCGAAGACTCTGACGGTCATGGCCACGTGGCGCAATCATGCTAATGGCGGCGGGCGAGTCGCTTGGTCTCCCGACGCGAGGCTTGTCGTGACGCCGGCCGATGCCGGCGACCATGCGCTTCAAGTTTGGGACACGACGACACAGCGTGAGCGTCCGATGGACTCGCCTTGGGTGTGGGGGGGCACCGGGGACGTTGAGTTCCTCCGAGATGGAGGCCGGTGCGCCTATTGTCTCCATAACGGACACCGCGATGTCAGAATCGGTGATGTGAACTCTGGCCGCGAGGTCGTCGCATTTGCGCAAACAACAGGCACGGGAAACGGACGCCTCGCAGTTTCTCCCGATGGCAAGCTGCTGGCAACCAACGGACCTGGCGATACGATTTGGCTATTCGATACGGACACGCTGCGCGAGTTGCCCAGGGGCGGTCGCGCGGATGCCGGCTCATCCTTCACCAGAAATGTTCGCTGATGCTTCGCGCACTATTCGCCTTCCTGGCCATTCACTGCGGCCTGCTCACCGAGAATGCGGCGGCTGAGCGCCCTCCTAACATCGTGTTGTTGTTGGCCGACGACCTTTCGTACGAGGCGATCGGCGCCGCCGGCCTGATCGAGATCGAGACACCCCATCTGGATCGCCTGGCAAAACGCGGCACGGCGTTCACGCACGCCTACAACATGGGCTCCTGGAGCGGCGCAGTGTGCGTCGCCAGCCGCGCCATGCTGATTACCGGCCGCAGCCTGTGGAACGCGCGCGAAGTGCATGGGACAATGGACGCCGAGCGGCAGGTGGGACGACTGTGGCCACAGTTGATGCGCAAGGCCGGCTACCAAACCTATTTCACGGGCAAGTGGCACATCCCCGTGGACCCGGCGCAATGCTTTGATGTCGTCAGGCACGTGCGTGGCGCCATGCCGGGAGACGCTCCGGAAGGCTACGGTCGACCCTTGCCCGGCGTGCCGGATTCTTGGGATCCTTCCGATCCTCGCTTTGGCGGCTATTGGGAAGGGGGCAAACATTGGACCGAAGTCGTCAGCGACGAGGCCGTGTCTTTCATCACCGACGCGAGCCGCACTTCGTCGCCCTTCTTTCTATATGCCGCCTTCAACGCTCCGCACGATCCACGGCAGTCGCCGCGCGCCTATGTGGACAAGTACCCGCTCGATCGCATTCAGGTCCCTCGTAACTTTCTGGCCGAATATCCGTTCAAAGACGCCATTGGCTGCGCTGGCACGTTGCGCGACGAAGCGCTCGCCCCGTTTCCTCGCACCGAGTATGCAGTCAAAGTGCATCGTCAAGAATACTACGCCAGTATCAGCCACCTCGATGCGCAGATCGGCCGCATCCTCGCCGCGCTGGAAGCCAGCGGCGAAGCGGAACGCACGTGGATTTTCTTCACCGCGGATCACGGGCTCGCCGTCGGACATCACGGATTGTTCGGCAAACAAAACATGTACGAGCACAGCTTGCGCGTACCATTCTTCGTGGCCGGGCCAGGCGTGCCACGGAACCGTCGACTGGACATGCCCGTTTATCTGCAAGACGTGATGCCCACGACGCTCGCACTTGCTGGGATCGATCAGCCAAAGCACGTATACTTCCACAATTTGTTACCGTTGCTCCATGGCACAACGACAACCTCGCCGTACTCTTCGATCTATGGCGCCTATCTCAACTTGCAGCGTGCGGTCATTCACGATGGCTACAAGCTCATCGTATATCCCAGGGTCCGCCGCACTCGTCTCTACCAGTTAACGAATGATCCGGACGAAATGCACGATCTCGCACTTGATCCTGCGCTGGCGGAGACCCAACGAAGACTATTCGATCGCTTGTTCGCGATGCAGGCGGAACTTGGCGACGGGCTTGATCTCCGGCCAGCGCCACGCCCTCGCGGCGCATTACCTTGACCGGCTAGCTAGAGGCACAGACAGTACCGGCCAACCAACAATCAAAAACCAGTCACCCCTGCCGTTTGACAGGCATGCGGAAATTGAAAAAAATCCGGAAGCGGAACGTGATGTTGGCGTGGCGTGGCATTGGGGGGCGCCGGGGGGCGTCATCCCTGTGTTAGCTCTTGCCGCGTCAGTTCAGTCGACCGAGCACTCATCGCGATCAACTCCGAAACAGTGGTGAAATAGGCCACGAACAACGCCGGATCGAACAACTTCTAACGCCGCGATCGCCGCTCTGGCACTTCGCGCAGTTCCAAGCCGAAGTGCCCGGCCAGCTTCTCAGCAGTCTCCAAGTTCATTGAGCGCTCTTCGCGCATGAACCTCGAGATGATTCCATCCGAGATGCCGACCGCTTGTGCGATCTCCATCTGAGTAGCACCAGAGTTGCGAATCGCTTCACGCAGTTTGTTGGATAGTTGTCCCATACCGATAACGTATGCAATCAGAAATGGCGCGTCAATTACATCGTGACCTTTGACAAGATTGAATTCATGCGTATATTGCAATCACTCTGCCACGCTTCTTGTTCTCTTCACAGGAGCATCTCTCGTGCAACTCCACGAACAGTATCGCCCGCACACTTGGCACGAAGTCGTCGGCCAAGACAAAGTCATCGCCAAGCTCGATGCGCTGAAAGCGCGCCGCCTCACCGGCCGCGCATTTTGGTTGGCAGGAGTTTCGGGTAGTGGCAAGACCACGATCGCGCGCTTGATCGCGCACGAAGTCGCCGATGACTTCGACACGCTCGAAGTCGATGTCGGCGAAGCCTCGGTCTCCTGGCTGCGCGAAGTCGAACGCACCCTAGCGTCACGCGGTCTCACCGGCCGCGGCCGCGCCGTCATCGTCAACGAAGCCCATGGCCTGCGCAAAGATTCCATCCGCGCACTACTCGTGATGCTGGAGCGAGTTCCAGGCCATGTCACTTGGGTCTTCACGACCACGATCGAAGGCCAGTCTTCGCTGTTTGAAGATTGCGACGACGCCTCACCGCTCCTGTCCCGCTGCATCCGCCTGGACCTGGCCCGGCGCGATCTCGCCAAACCGTTCGCCGAGCGCGCCCTGATGATCGCCCAGCGCGAAGGCCTGGACGGCAAACCGCTCGATCAATACATCAAGCTCGCCCAAGCCCACCGCAATAACCTGCGGGCCATGCTGCAAGCCATCGAAGCCGGCGAAATGCTCGGCTAGCTAGAGAAGAGAAAAGGTGCCCCCTCTCGTGCTTCTAACACGAAAAGGGGCGGTGTCATCAATCCCCACCCCGCTAAGCCGACATTTCCCAGATGGGTTGAGCCGGGAACCGCTCCAAGCTGGGAATGTCGCCTATTTTGACAAGCTGCGTCCCCCTCGGCAAGATTGTGCGGGATGCTTTGACATTTTCCCCGTCTTCGATCGC
>Ga0163153_10006776_pt1 | contig 12690 bp, 27 predicted proteins | sample OliLakLV19MP6IB1_FD_148629 | JGI IMG/M metagenome (GOLD analysis project Ga0163153, IMG submission 148629) | Freshwater microbial mat bacterial communities from Lake Vanda, McMurdo Dry Valleys, Antarctica - Oligotrophic Lake LV.19.MP6.IB-1 | ecosystem: Environmental > Aquatic > Freshwater >... | reverse complement strand
GAAGTCACCGAAGCCCAGCACGGAACGCCTCACGGAGCGCTATACGCCATCATCCGACGTGCTCGTGAAGCCCTAGACGCCACCCGAGAGGAGACGACGTGAGCGAGCCGACCCCCGAGGACATCTGCCGAGACGACTGCACGTCCGGCTGCCACGCCACCGACTGCGAGCATCACGGGCACCCCGCCGCCATCACGGGCAGCCAGTTGGAGCGGCTGACCACAGCCATCTGCCGTACCCAGATGGCGTGCGATGGAACGTGCCCCGACACCGTAAACGGGTCCACAGCCATCCACGGTTACTTTGCCCGTGCCATCCTGAAGGAGCTGACATGAACGAACCGACCGACTTGACGGCCATGAGACACTGGTTGGACAAGACCGAAAGTCACCCCGAAGGAGCTTCATGAAGTCACTAATCAACAGCCTAGCCATGGCCCTCATCATTCGAGGGCTTCTGGCGCCCTCGGCCGCCATGGAGTTCGCCGAGCAGTGGGTCGCCGACAACGCCGACCTGTTCGGCGGGCCACCGGCCCGGGTGCCCGCGACCCGCAGTGCCCCGGCCAGCGCTCCGCCCTTCGAGGTCGTGGCCGAGAGTCGCGACTTCGTCCACGGGACGTACGTTCCAATCGTCGGCGAGGACGGCCTGACCGACAAGCAGCGCTCGGCAGTCGGCAAGCAGGGCCTCTGCCAGAACTGCCAGCAGCCGAAGGACGACCACTTGCCCGGCTGTGCCGTCGCTTCGGGTGAGAACGCCCGTGCCGTGACCGTGTCGCGACTGGCACCCGTCCAATGACCACAGCAACCAAGACCAGACGCGAGAAGGTCGCCGCCATGGCGGAGCAGTCCGCGTCCCCCGAGGAGGCAGAGGTGGCTCAGGCCATGCTCACCACCATGAAGAGGCCCCGCCTCGAAGCCATCCACGAAGACATCATGTCCTCGTGGAACAGGGGTATCGAGGAGGAGTTCAGGGTCGGCCGTCTCCTGTCCGAGGCCGCAGCCCTGCTCGACCCGACCGCCCGCTCCGTGGGAGCAGACGGCAAGGTCACCGGCTCGCCCTATGGCGACTGGTTCCGGGAGAAGGAGTTCCCCTTCTCCATGAAGACGGCCCAGCGCCTCCGCATCGCCGCCGACCGGGAGCCCGAAGTCAGGGCGCTCATCGAGGGCAAGGTCGGCCGGGACATGGGCGTCAACACGGCCGTGGCCCAGCTACTCGCCGGACCCAAGCCGAGCACCGGTGAGGCCGAGCCCATCACGGACACGACGCCAGTCCACAGGGCGTACGACGCCATGCGACTGGCTCACCGCCTGCTCGTGACCGAGGGCGGCTTCGAGGACATGCACGTGGACGACATGGTGAAAGTCGCCGGGTTTATCACCAACATCGTCGAGGCATATAAGGCCGAACGTGGAAAGCGCTAGCTCGGTGCCGTCCCGCGAGTGGGGCGACGGCGCGACCGACGTCCGGCTGCACGTCATCGAGGACATCAGCTACGCGGCAGACACCATCGTCTGCCGCTGTGGTGCCCTCGTTCACGACATCCTCATCGGCGGCTGGGTCTGGCACGGCGGCAGCTCGCTCCGCTTGGACGACGCCGCCGAGCGGGGGTCAGAGCCCAAGCCGCAGGACAACGCCCGAGCGATTGCGGCCCTCGCCGCCATCGCCACCCTCGGCAGGAGCTGCACCTGCCAGCAGGACGTCGAGAGTTTCGCGACCTGCCCCAACTCCATCATTCCATCGGACCTCGAAGGAGGCGAAGACCTTGACGACACCGAATAGCTCGGTCCAGACGTACGAAAAGCCCGCCGACGTCGTGTCGGTGGACGACCTGCGCAGCACGGAGCTGCCCAGAACCATGAGCCCCAACATCCGCGACGCCGAGTACGGCGCCGGAGGAGAGGAGAAGTCCGTGCCGCTGCTCGACCCTATCGTCGCCCAGCAGATGGAGGCGTACCGCTTCGCCACCGCAGGGCCGCGCTCGTCATCCCTCGACGAGGTCATCCACGCCTACGTGCCGTGGGTCAGCGAGACCCAGCCCGAGCGCCGGGACAGCGCCGCCCTCCTCCGGCAGACCGTCCGCGTTCACGCTGACGGCACGGTCGAGCGTGGCATCGAGGTCCCGCATGAGGCCTCGAACCTGCAGTGCAATGCCCATCTCGGGACCCGCAGTGACTTCGACACGGGCATCACGTACGACCTCCGCTGCAAGAAGCGGTCGGGGCACGTCTATGGCCCACACACCCCAGTGGACACCCGCATCTTGGCGGCCACACCCAAGCGCGCCAAGGGTCAGCGCTTCGCACCGTCCGGCATCCCGGGCGGAGTGGACCAGAGCATCACGCTCCCCCACAACTGCGAGAACCACCTGAAGGACGTCGAGGAGGTCGAACGTGGCTACCGGTAAGACCGTCGAGCAGAAGGTCAGCGACTGGCTCGTCGCCTATCGCGCAGTGTCCTATGAGGTGACCGCGTCCAAGCTGCGCGAGCAACTGAACTCGGTCATCAACACCCCCATCCCGCAGGACCCCGAGGGCATTGGCACGTACGTGGTCCGCATGAATGCGGCCATGGCACTGGCCCGCTTGGTGTCGGCGAACGACCGGGCAGCGGCCACGGTCGCAGCGCTACTGGTCAGCTCCGGCATCCGCCCGGCGCCAGTGGACTATGGCGACGAGACGTAGGCGCTCGACAACGGGGGACGGGGACGAGTGCCCCCTCGTCCCCGAGCACGGGTCCATGACCTCGCTGCAGAGCGGGACCCAGTATTGCCCGCACCAGAGCCACGACGGCATCTGGACGAAGGAGGGCAAGAGACCCGCCACCCGGTCCCTCTGGCCGGGTGATTGGCGCTCGTTTGCCGAGGCAGCAGCGGCGTACAATGGGGTCACCCAAGGCAGCAGCGAACCCTCAGCACTGCCAGAACTCGACATCACCTTGGAGTTGTGAATGCCTGAAACATATGGGCTCCCTGAGCCCGAGTCCACCCGCATCGAGGCGGCCCAGCGCGTCGTCAACGAGGCGGTCGCTGGGCAGGGGCTCGTCCGGCGCGTCATCCTGTACGTCGCCATCGCCGTGCTCATCATCACCCCCGTCCCGACACTCGCCATGGTCCCGCTCCTCCTGCTTATGGCGACGGATGGCGGGCTCGCATGACGGTCATCTCCGGCGGCGGACACGGCTCGGCCAATGCCCGCTGGCTCGTCGTCGTGCAGAAGCTCCCGGCTCGGGAGAACCAGACGGCGCAGGAGCGCATCCGGCTCCTCGACTCGGACATCCGAGAGGCAATGGCGCTGGCCGCCCGGCGCGTCAACGCCGAGGCCATGAAGTATTCGGAGCAGGGCTTCACGTGGAGCCTCGACGACATCGCCTATGACATGGGTGCCTCGCGCACCGTGACGGCAGCGCTGCGTATCTCCCGTGGCTAGCGGCGGCCCGCAGAACGCGACCGTCAACGGCGACGGCTTCCGCTTCTACCGGTGGCAGGAGCAGGGCTCGGACGAGTCCTACGACCTACTGTCCGTGACCTCCATCCGCAAGCTCTGCGGCGAGCAGTTCTCGCTCGTCAACTGGCAGCTCAACAACCTCATGGACACGGTCATGGGTACCGTGAAGCGTCCGGCCATCGGCAAGCGGGGCGGGCCCCTGAAGGGCAAGAACATCTACGTGCCGGAGGAGTACCCGTCCGAGTTCGTCGAGCGCTACCTCGCCAGCGAGGCGTCCCAGCCGAAGCTCGACGAGCTGCGCAGGTGGACCCGCGAGCAGTCCGACCAGCCCCGCAATATCGCCGCCATGCGGGGGACAATCGTCCACGCCGCCATCGAGAAGAACGTCCAGTGGTCCCGCATCGAGCGGCCATGGGTCGAGGCCGAGTTCGAGAACCTGTCGTCCCGCGACAAGGCCCGAGCCAAGGCTGGAGTGACCGACGCCGACGTGACCTTCGTCCGCCGTGCGGTCGCCAACTACTGGGACATGCGAAAGCAGGTCCCCTTCGTCGTCGTGGCACGAGAGCCACAGGTCTTCAACCTGACCATGGGCTACGGCGGCAGCGCCGACGCCCTGTGCTGGTTCCTGCCCGAGGGGCATGACGGACGGGACCTGCCCAAGTCGCACCAGCTCACGTACAAGGTCATCGAGAGCATCGGCGGCTTCCTTGCCGTCGGCGACTGGAAGACATCGCAGGGCGTGTATACGGACCAAGTGGTTCAGGTCCACGCCTACGGTGCCGGTGAGTTCGTCGGCGAGGACGGCGTCATCAACCGGCGCCTGTCCGACATCCTTCAGGCCACCAGCCGTGGTGTACTGTTCCATATCCGGCCCGAACGTTGGGCCACCCACCTGTTCGACTTCAGCGACCCGGTCTTCCGGGCCTTCGCGGGGAGCGTGGCCTTCGCCCGGTTCCTCGCCGAATATCCCCGAGCCGAGAAGCTCTTCATCCAGAACCACACCGGCGCAGCAGCCGAGGAAGGAGCCTGATGGGCGTTCTAGACGAGATGACCAAGGGCATCACCGACCGCAAGGCGGCAGCCACTGGTCCCAAGCTGACCCCCGTGGGTCTGGAAGCGAGCGGCACCAAGCCGAGCCTCGCCCTCCCCCAAGACACGGGCCTGTTCATGAGCAACGAGGCACTGCACGTCCATGCCCAGTCGCTCCGTGCATTCTCGGCCGACGCTATCGCCATCGCCGAGGGCATCGACCTGATGGTCGCCGCCGCCGTCGGCAAGTCCGTCCCCGTGCTCGACCCCAAGGTCGTGGCTGCGGCCGAACTGAAGGTGGCCGAGAAGCTGTCCGACGAGAAGGCCAAGGGGCGCGACTTCGCCAAGGACTTCGCCAAGCTGCAAGCGGAGGCCGAGGCCGCCGTCTACACCAGCTCGGACGCAGTGGCCGAGGAGCCCGCCGCTCCCGCAGCGCCAGCCGGAGACGGCTGGGTCTGTCCCACCCACGGTGCGGACACCATCAAGCAGCTCAGGTCCCGCAAGGGCCGTGAGTACGCAGCCTGCCAGACGGCCGGTTGCGGTCAGTTCGAGAGGGAGTAGCGCCATGAAGCGCATCATCTTGACGGTCCTCGCGACCGTCGCCATCCTGTTCGCTGGGTCCAGCCCGGCGTTCGCCGCCTACCCCACGGGGCCGGACGCCAATAAGGCGTCCAACTGGAACAACCAGTTCGCCCACCCGGCCACCTGCTACAAGCACGGTGCGGGTGTCATCAACGGGCACGGAACCTTCAGCGAGGACGGCAAGACGTTCACGCTGGCGACCTTCAATCCGAAGTGGCCGGGCGACCACTGGGAGGCCATCATCGTCAAGGCTGGCTCCAAGTCCAGCGTCGGGAACCCGAACCTCGTGTTCGTCCACCCCACAGCCGGGACGGCCTACGCTGCTCGCTCCGGCAAGGACATCAGCCACGTCATCGTCTGCAAGGGAGTTACGCCATCGCCGTCCACCTCGTCCAACCCGCAACCTACAGCCTCGCCCTCACCCTCCCTGACGGATGCACCGTCACCTACACGAACTCCGGGCCGGACGGCCTCCCCTACGCCAACTACAAGGCCATCGCCGTCGGTGAGCCCCACCCCCATCCCGAGTTCGACTCCTTCCTATCCGCCAAGCTCGGCTGGACCTTCCTCTACGCCATCGCCGGTAGCGCCGTCTCAGACGCTCCCGCCGACTGACACGGAGTAGTCATGACCAGAAGGAACCGTCGTAACGCCGACGACCCCACCCACACCGAGGTCCACGAGACCCCGGCTGCATACACCCGAGCCACCCGGCGCTCAGTCGGGCACCGGGGAGGCATCCACGTGCAGGCCATGCGAGACTTCTACGAGGTCAACAATGTCCTGCCCCGAGCCGTCCGCCGTCTCATGAGGGACCCGCTGAAGGCACAGAAGCGCATGGCTGAGGGCCGTGCCAAGGTCAACCGCATCCTCGCACCGTACGGAGTGGCGCTCTAATGGCAGACCAGCAGGGGGCCACGCGCCTCGACCTCAACGACCCCGAGGACGTGCAGTACCTCGTCAGCACCGGGCTGGCGTGGCGCTCGGGCCCGAAGACGACGCAGCTCATCCTGAAGAGCATCACCGACGGCACCACCCAGCGCAACCCGTCAAATGAGCCGCCCGAAGTGACGGCCTTCCTCGACAAGGTCACCCGACCGCAGCCCGACGAGGAGTCACCGCTCGGTGACATCACGGCACCTGTCACCGAGCCGGTACAGCCCAGCATCGGGGAGCCCATCGAGCCGCCCGTAGCCGACGGCGAGCCACCCCTTGCGTAGGCTGCCCAAGTTCATCCGCCTCCTCGGGCACAAGGTCCTCGTCTCCGTCGTCCCCGACCTGACGCACGACAACGGCGATGAGGACGACGAGCACCGACACTTCCGTGCGTACGGCGTGTACGACCCGGCCGGTCCCCTCATCTGGCTCGACCAAGCGAACAGGTCAGAGCGCATGAAGAGCACGCTCGTCCACGAGGCCCTTCATGCCATGCTCAACATCGCCCACATCGACGAGGTCCAGAACGAGGAGGAGCTGGTCAGCCGACTCGGCCCGCTCGTGCTCGACTTCATCCGTGCCAACCGTGGCACCATCGCGTACCTTCAGGAGTCCTGACAATGAGTACAGAGCCGGTCTTCATGCCATGGCCCAAGATTGCCAGACTGAACAGGGGCATCATCATCACCGAGAAGCTTGACGGCTCGAATGCTGCCGTCGGCATTCTCGAAGACGGGGCGGTCTACGCCCAGTCCCGGTCCCGCATCCTCTCACCCGGCAAGGGCACCGACAACTTCGGGTTCGCGTCTTGGGTCAATGACAAGCAGGAGGAGCTGCGTGAAGCCCTCGGGGTCGGGCTGCACTTCGGCGAGTGGTGGGGCGTTGGCATCCAGCGCGGTTACGGACTGCACGAGCGCCGCTTCAGCCTGTTCAACGTCCGGCGTCATCGCCTAGTCCCATTCAATGGCATGGGGCTGCCGAACGTGGGCGTCGTGCCAGTCCTGTACGAGGGCCCGTTCGGCCAAGAGCCAATCGACAGGGCGCTCCTCGAACTCTCCCGGCTGGGCAGCTTCGCGTCCCCCGGCTTCATGAACCCCGAGGGCATAGTCGCGTTCTTCCAATCATCCTCCACCATGTACAAAGTCACCCTTGATGGTGACGACGCCCCGAAGGGAGCGACCTCATGAGCATCTATATCGCCGGTCCCATGACCGGCCTGCCGCAGTTCAATATCCCCGCGTTCGACGCCATGGCCCTGCGACTCCGCGAGGTAGGCTATAAGGCGGTCAGCCCGGCCGAGCTTGACGACCCCGAGATGCGGGCTATCAGCATGGCCTCGCCGGATGGCGCCATCGCTACGATAGAGTCGCACGGCTCGACGTGGGGCGACTTCCTATCCCGGGACGTGAAGCTAATCGCCGACAGCGACATCGACGCCGTGGTCGTCCTGCCCGGCTGGGAGACATCGCGGGGCGCCCGGCTGGAGACGTTCGTCGCCCACCTGTGCGGCTACCCCATCTACACGGTGACGGCGAGTGGGCGTGGATGGTGGGACCTGCGACTCGTGCCCCACATTAACCTCGTGCGCGCTTGGGGCAACAAGACGGACATCTCGTTCCACTCGATGGCGCTCGCATGACAAGCATCGACCAGACCTACCTCGCCGAGCCGGAGACTCGCGTCACGAGCGAGTCCACCGGAGGGCAGAAGGGCGCCAAGCTGACGCAACTCGGCTCGCTCGACCCGGCCTCCCTCATCGAGTTGGCCCGGGTGTCGGGCATGGGCGCGAACAAGTACAGCGCCTACAACTTCATGAAGGGCACGGGCTGGTCGCTCATGTACAACGCCATGCAGCGGCACGCCCTCCGCTACTGGGCGGGAGAGGACAACGACCCCGAGTCCGGCCTGCACCACATGGCGCACGCCGCGTGGATGGCGCTCGCACTGGTCGGCTTCGCGCTCCGCGAGACCGGCGACGACGACCGCCCACCTAGCATCAACCGTTCCGATGTTGGAACAGTTGAGACAACCAACGCGGTCGCCGCGTATCTGGCCCTGCTGCCTCCCATGGCCCCGCCGTGTGAGCACCCGATGGGTCAGCGGTACTACTCCGTTGCTGGCACCTACAACTGCGGTAGGTGCTTCGCCCGCCTCGACGACGCGGACGCGGCTGGCCTGCAGTTCGTGCGGACCGACGCCGAAGGCTACGTCGCCGAGTGGAGCACCAAGTGGAGCACCACTCGCGATGATTGAGGTCACCACGTTCAACCCGGATGAGGGGGAGATGGAGTGCATCGGCAGGCTCATCTCCGAGCAGGAGGCGGACATGGCTATCGCGTTCGACTGCGCCAGCCAGAAGGTGACCTTCCGAGTGATGGGCTTCTTCGTCCTGCCGAGCGGCTCACTCCATGCGGGCAAGCTCACGAAGCCGACATGAGCCACGCCCACTGGGTCGGCGGTCCGACCTGCGACCTGCCCACGAAGCGGGCGTGCGAGGACAGGTACGCTGACTGGCAGGCAATGCAGCAGGCCCTCCTCGCGTACAACATCGCCCTCGCGGGACGGACCAAGCCGTTCCGGAAGGACAACGGCCAGCTCGCCCAGCTCGTGCAGTTCATCGCTGGCGAGCGGGAGTTCATCACGAATGCCGACGGGAACCCGAGCGAGGCCCCGTGGGTGCGCCGGATGCTCGACGCCATCGAGCGCGTGAAGTCGGGCGACCTACAGGGGTACAATCTGTACATGCCCGCAAGCGCGGACAATCAGGAGGCAACATAGTGCCATACATCAACGGCCTTCGGGTCAGCAACGAGGTCTGGACGGAGCGATACGGCTCCTTCGAGAAGCTTCGCACCGGCCCGAACGGTGAGAACCCGGGCGAGGCGGTCGAACTCAACGAGGAGACGGGAGCGCCAGAGCCCAATCCGCAGAAGAATGGCGCTGGCGGACGGCGTTCAGCCAAGTCCGCCAAGGCAACCAAGGCTGCCATCGCTGACGCCCTCGGCGTCACAGAGGACAGCGCAGAGCTGGCCGACATCGACGTCTCGGACCTTGATGAGGCTGCCATCGCTGACGCCCTCGACGTCACAGAGGACAGCGCAGAGCTGGCCGACATCGACGTCTCGGACCTCGATGCCCCGTCCGAGAACAAGGAGGACGAATGAGTCTAGTCGACATCGCGGTCAGGGTCCAGAGCCTGCTCACCGGTGAGCCGCTCCGTGCCATCCAGTACGGGGCCATCGCCGTTGTCTACCTCGTCGTCAAGGGCGCCATCGCCTTGGGCTACGTCGTGGACCAGCCCGACCTCGATGGCATCGCCATCGCCGTTGCAGCCGCCATCGCTGCCGTGACCGAGGTGTCCCGACGCTTCGTGTTCAGCCCGAACACGGTCCAGACCATCGCCACCGTCGCCGCTTTGACGGGCGACGACACGGTCCCAGCGCCGCCCGCTGGCTAACCATGGGGGCTCCGCCCCCGATACCAATGGAGTACACCCTTCAGATGATGGAGCACGCCTTTCAGGAGGCGGGCCGGGCCCTGCCGGTGCCGCCCCCGACGGAGTGTCGCCGCAACCACGCCCACGTTTCGACGGCCATCGGCATCACGGACGGCGGGATGGTCTGGAGCCGATGCCCGGACTGCTCACTAATGGTCGAGGGCGCCATGCGAACTGGCGTCATGGTCGGTAACGAAAACGGCCTAGGCCGGGGCATCCTGACAATGCGCCAGAAGGCTCGCCTAATGGCGTGGCGTGGATGGTCCGACTTCCTCGGCCCGCGCTGATAGACTAGAAGCATGGCAGCACCGGCGGCACCCACCATCTTCCTCCGTTTCGACGGGGCCAAGGCGCGCGTGCGCTGGCTGCCCGTGGCGGACGCGACAGACTACAAGCTCTATGCTGGCGTGACCGCTAGCCCCACCGGGCTGGAGGCGGACGTGCCAGACGAGGACATCAAACTTGATGGCTGGTTCTCATACACTTTCGTGCCGGACGAGCTGCCCCTGTTCGTGGCCGTCACGGCCCTAAACCTCGCCGCCGAGGAGTCCGGCCTGTCGAACGAGCGCACCGTCCAGTCGTACGGCTCGTCCAGCTCATTCCCCGGCGACTATCCGCATATCCCGCGCAGGTCAGGCTTCCCCTTCGGCTGAGACCGGCGCACAGAAAGGCCCCGCCTCCACGTTGCTAGCGTGGGGCGGGGCCTTTCGCTTTGAAGTCAGCCGATGAGCGCCTTGATGCGGGCCCGCTCGTCGGCAACGCCGTCGTCGTACCGGTCCGGGTCCGGGTAGGCCACGAAGGCCGGGGCCTTGCTGAGTCCAACGAAGCGGAGGGGCTGGCCCGGGTTCCCAACCACGTAGCCGCTGCCGTTGAGGAGCGCGCTCCGCGCCCTGAAGTGGGCGCGCATGACGGCACCGGCAAAGATGGTCGTCTTCGCCCCGTTCATGAAGTAGGCGGGGGTGGCGAGGATTGGGAAGCGCAGGAAGCCGTCGCCGCGCTCGGCGCTGTCGTCCTCTACGGTCAGTTGCAGGTCGGGCATGTCGCTCTCCTCTAGTGGTTCGTCCACGTTCGTGCCGTGTCCACCAACGAGGTCCCACGGGAATAGCTGGCCCGGGCAGGCCTTGTAGCCGTTGAAGTCGCGGTGCCCAAGGCTCCGGATGTTGTCGTAGGTGAAGGATAGCTGGCGCCACAGCGCAGCGATGGCATCCTTCTGCTTGGCGTTCGGCCCGTCCTTTGCGAAGCCCTCGACCTCGACGCCGATGCTGGCGTGGTTCGGCCCTAGCGACTTGCGCGTGTCGGCCCAATCGCCCATGACGGCACGGGCTGCTGTCGCCCCGTAGAGGCCGTTGGCGTCGGTGGTGTCCCGGATGGCGGACGGTCGGATGCTCGTGTGCATCTCGCCCAAGCTGAGCATCTGGACGGTGCGCCCGCTGTACTCGACGACGAAGTGAACGGAGACGCCGTTCGGGTTCGGCCGAGACAGGTACCCGGCCGTGCCGCCGCCCTCTGCCATGTGCCACACGACGGCGAGTCGCGGGCCGCGAGCGGTGCCCAGTCGGACGGCCGAGGCGAGGAAGGCGAAGGTCGTCACGGGTGGGTAGCGACCCAGATGCCGAGCGCGGCGTTGCTGACGATGATGAGCGCGGCGAGGATTCTGTGTCCGTTCGTGACCAGCGACACCTGCCCGGCGCGGCGCTCCCGCTCGCCGAAGTTCTGGCTCTCTAGGGCACGGATGCGGCCCTCGTGGTCGCGCTGGCTGAGGAGGGCGGCCCCGGAGGCCGTGTCGATGCGGTCAGTCAATCGGCGCTCTACGTCTTGGACGAGCGAGTAGACATCTCTCCACGAGGAGGGGCTGCTACCGGCGTGTTCCTGCTGTTCGCTCATGCTACCAGTGTATCAGTTGGGCAGGATGTTGCGCGGGTCGGATAGGTGGATGCGGCCCGCATAGAACGTGCTCGATGCATAGGGCAGCAAGTAGTCCGCCGGGTTCGCGACATGCAGGAGCGAGCGAGGCTGCCGGGGCGGCGCGGGCTTGGGCTTCGGGGCTGGCGTCGTGACCGTGATGACCTTGTCGATGAAGAACTGCTTGGGGATGTTCTGCCCGGTGAGCTTGGCCCACGTGATGGCGAGCGGGTCGTGCTCCTGCTGCTCGGGCACCCACTTGTCAATCTTGAACGGGGGCAGCGAGATGGTGTACGTTTCCCAGTGCCCCTCCGCGAACGGCTTGTAGCCGTACTTGTTCTTGTCCCACTTCGAGAGCTGGATGGCGACCATGAAGTCTCGCGCTTGCGCAACAGTTTTCACGCTGCCGCTGGCGGTGCGCCGCAGTGAGGCGAGCACGCCCACGTAGTGCTTCTTGTCGAGGTTCACGTTGGAGATGAGCTTCGCCGCCAGCCGCCGACCGGCCTCGAAGGCCGTGTACTTGGACAGGCTCTTGAAGAAGGCCTCGCTGCCCTTCGACATGTGGCGCTGCCACGCGATGACCGCGAGCAGGAGGTAGCCGTTCGACTGGTTCCCCTTGATGGCCTTGATGAACGAGCGCGCCATGCGGACCTCGCGCTCGCTGTAGTAGGACGCCATCCTAGACCCCGATGTACCGGAAGCGCATGAGAACCGCTTGGGTCAGGGTGCCCGGCGTGCCCGTCTTGGTCCAGCTCAGCGTCAGCCCGACCTGCGAGGCCGTGAGGTCAACGGCATCATCGGCAGCGTCAACCGCGTTCCGGTAGGTGCCGGTCGCGCCGCTGTCGATGTTGATGGTGCCGATGGTCGTGCCAGCGGGCTGCGACACGACGGTGCCGACCCACTTGTGCGAGCCGCTCAACGCTGTTCCGCCCGTGACCGTGAAGAAACAGTCGTAGCCGTCGGTGAGGATGTCGAGCCCAGCCACGACCGGCAGGGCCATGTAGAAACGGTTCGAGCCCGTGGCCGACAGCGGCAGCGTCGTCGTGACGGCCAGCGTGAATGGCACTTCGTGCGTACACGTGCAGACCCAGCGGACCGAGCGCCATTGGAACCACATCTCGTAGGTCGTGTGGTAGAACAGGTCATCTTCAGAGGGGCTGGCGGGGAACGCGGCGCCGCCAAAGGCCATCCGCCCCGAGCCGTAGAGCGACCAGCCCGTGCCCGCTGACTTCAACTCCGCTGGGGTACCGGCGTCGAACGCCGTGCCCGCGCCGTCGTGCGTGCCCGAGCCCGTGTACGTGG
>Ga0163153_10006773_pt1 | contig 12692 bp, 11 predicted proteins | sample OliLakLV19MP6IB1_FD_148629 | JGI IMG/M metagenome (GOLD analysis project Ga0163153, IMG submission 148629) | Freshwater microbial mat bacterial communities from Lake Vanda, McMurdo Dry Valleys, Antarctica - Oligotrophic Lake LV.19.MP6.IB-1 | ecosystem: Environmental > Aquatic > Freshwater >... | reverse complement strand
CCATAACGGAGTCGCCATCACCGAAGGAGAATCCGTGACCCGCATCATTCTGCTCTTCCTTGCGTTTTCAATTTCCGGCCCCGCCATGGGCCAATCGCCTCGCGGCTTCCGGACGGACGGTACGGGCCGCTACCCGAACGCCGAACCGCCCCTTCATTGGGCCCCGGATAAGAACGTCGTCTGGAAAATCGACCTGCCGCCGAGCAACGCCATTCCGGTGATCCTCGAGCAGAGGCTTTTTACCTGTGCCGAGCCCTGCGTTCTCCTCTGCGTCAACAAGGCGGATGGCCAGGTTCTCTGGCGAGGCGAATCGAGCTACCGGGAAATCGCGCTCACCGAACAAGAAAAGGCGCAGTTTGAAATCGAGCGACTGCAAGGAGAGACGCTCAAGGGGCAACAGTCGGTGCTCGACAAGGAAAGCGCCGCTGTCCGGAAACTTCTGCAAGACGCGGCGATTCACAAGGAGGAAGCGGAGAAGAAGCTGGAAGACCTCAAAGTCCGGTCCGAAGCGATCAAGACCGAAAAGCTCAAGCTGACCACGTGGAATCGATATCTTGAACCCGGCAAGGGGGCCGACGGCTTTCATCCGACCGGCGGCTACTCATCGGCGACTCCCGTGACCGACGGCAAACACGTCTACGTCATCTTCGGCAACGGCTTGGCCGCCTGCTACGATCTGGACGGGAACCGCCAGTGGCTGAAACTGATCGAGCACCCGACCGCCGCGTATGGGCACGGTTCTTCGCCGCTATTGGTGAACGACAAGCTGCTGGTGCACTTCTCGGACCTGGTGGCGCTGAACACGCGCGACGGCAGCGAAGCCTGGCGAACGAAGGTGGCACCTGGCCACGGCACCGCGATGCACGCGCGACTCGGCGACGTGGACGTCGCCTTTCATCCCAGCGGGAACGTGTATCGCACGAGCGACGGTTCCCTGCTGGCCAAAGGCCTCGGGTCGACCGGCCCGAACTCCCCGCTGATTCAAGACGGGAAGGTTTTCTTTATCGCCGGCCATGTCCGCGGCTACGCGCTGCCGACGTCCGGCGATATGCCCGCCAAATGGTCGCCGCTCTGGAAAGGCGCCAATCTGAAAGGGAGCGGCTATTGGTTTCCCTCGCCGATTCTGCATGACGGGCTGATCTATGCGATGAACGCCGGCTCCATTTTCAGCGTCGTCGACGCCGCGACCGGCGAACTCGTTTACGAGCGACGGTTGGATTTCGGCGGCGGCCAGTCGTATCCCAGCATCACGTTGGCCGGCAAACACCTCTACGTCAGCAGCGACAACGGGACGACGATCGTGCTGGAGCCGGGCCGCGAATACAGGGAACTCGCCCGCAATTCGCTGGAGACCTTCCGCAGTTCCTTGGTGTTCGAAGGAAAACGAATGTACGTCCGTACGACCAAAGGGCTGTGGTGCATCGGCGAGTAATCGCGGAACTGGAATGAGGCCCGATGCGGCGATTCCCGTCGAGAATTCCGCAAAGATAGTCTCTCCCGTGCAGGCGAGTCGCCTACGCTACGCGGAGGAATCTGGTCCCTTGGTGGAGGAACTGCACCATGTTCGCCTTGCGCGCCCTGCCTGTTCTCGTTTCGCTTGCGATGACCCCTCCTCTGACGGCAGCCTTGAACGCGGCGGATGAGAATCCGGCGGAGAAGCAAGTGGAATTGAAAAAGGGGGATCGGATAATCTTCTTCGGCGATTCGCTCACGGCGCTGGCCGGCGATGAGAAGCCCAAGGAGCACGTCCGCCAGGCATTCGTCGCTCACTGGAAAGCGAACAATCCCGACAATAAGCCCGGCGGCATCCTGACCTACGACGGCAATCACTTTAACGACGCGGGCCATCGATTCGTGGCCGAGCAAATGCTCAAGATGTTCAAGTAGCTTCGCTAATCCGGCCGCGACAAATGGTTCTCGAAATCATTCGAACTTCTGCCGGCAAAACGAAGCGAGGCTAACGGAAGTTGTGCGCCGCCCGCCAGAGGTTCGCTCCCGTCGGCCTCAGGATCGACGCCAAGCGGCCGGCGGCGTCCAGACCGATCCATTCTTCGATGCCGGGCGGACCGGTCCGCTCGATCACCTGGCCGAAGTTGAGCGTGCGGAGTTCCGCTTCTGAGAGCACCAAACTTGGCAGGCCTTCGACGGCCGTGCCGGCCGGCTGCAAGTTTGCCGCCATCACGGCGGCGTCGAGCGACTCCATGTCGCGGGCATCGGCCAACAGGTAGCGGCCGATTGCCGTCCGTACGAGGGCCGACATCACGGCACCCGTCCCGAGGGCTTCCGCTAAGTCGCGGCCGAGCGACCGGATGTAGGTTCCCGAGCCGCAAGCGATCCGCAGCCGGAGCGTCGGATAGTCGTACTCCAGCAGTTCGATCGAACGGATCTCGACCGGCCGGGGGGCCAAGTCGACCTCTTTTCCGGCCCTCGCCAGATCGTAGGCCCGTTGGCCTTGGACCTTCAGGGCCGAGTAAGCCGGCGGCCGCTGCAGAATGATTCCCAGGAATCGGGCGAAGGTCCCTTCGATCTCGGCGGTCGTCGGCCGGGGCGGGTCCGGCAGCTCGACAACCTGCCCTTCGACATCCTCCGTGTCGCTCGTTCGGCCGAGCAAGAACGTTCCCTCGTAGGTTTTGGGCATCCGCTGCACGTAGTCAATCAGCCGGGTCGCCTGGCCGATGCAGACGACGAGCACCCCGGTCGCCAGGGGATCGAGCGTGCCGGCATGGCCGACCTTGGCCGGGCCGGGCATCAGGGAGCGGGCGACTTGGACCACGCGGTCGACCACGCGGCGCGAGGTGATGCCCGCCGGTTTGGCGATGTTGAGGATGCCGGAAAGCGTATCGGTGGAATTCATTTGGCCATCATACGCCGGGCGGTAGTGGTCGCAGAAGGGCGGGCCGGCTACGATTGATACGCGTATCGCAACGCCCTCAGCGCACACTTTCCGGAATTTTTTGATGAAAGCCGGCAACGTTCGAATCGGGCTGAGCCTGTTTTGCCTTATGACCCCCTTGTGGATCGCCCCTGCACGGGGCCAACAGCCCGCGGCTCAGCAACCCGCTGCCCTTCAACCCGCTGCCCGGCAACCCGCTGCCCGGCAACCTGCGGCGGGCGAGGCCGGCGGCACGACCGCACGGGGTGCGACCGATCGCCTCATCGATGTTCGCCGCGGCACGATCCCGATCATCATTTCGGCGCCGCACGGCGGCATGGAAGACGTGCCGGGGGTGCCGCCGCGGGTCAACACGGGCGCCTATCGGTTCGTCACGGGGGGCGACACGAACACCCGTGAGCTGGCTCAAAAGTTCGTCGCCGATCTCGAGCGTCGGTTGGGCGGCAAACCGTACTACGTCATGGCCCGCTTCAAGCGCCGCTACCTCGACGTCAACCGAAAGCCCGACGACTCGTACGAATCGCCGCGGGCCGCGTTCTATTACCAGGCCTATCACGAAACACTGGCGGAATACGTGCGCGAGGTGCAAACCAAGTTCGGCGGCGGACTGCTGATCGACGTCCACGGCCAGGCGACCTACAAGGACGATATCCTGGTCGGCACGGTCGGCGGCAAGTCGATGGAACGAATGCGGCTGCGGCTGGGCGACGGCGTGCTGGTCGGTCGCGAGGGAATCGTCGGCCTGCTCCAATCGTCGGGGTTCCGCGTTCAGCCGGCGATCGACGCGACCGATTTCAACGTGCCGCGTTACAACGGCGGCGAAATTACGCAGGCCTACGGCAGCGACAAGCCCGAGGGAATCGACACGGTGCAGTTTGAGTTCGGCTCGAACTACCGAATGCCGGAACGGCTCGACGAAGTCGCCAAGATGGCCGGCGAATCGGTCGAAAAATTTTACCGGGCGAACGTGGTGAAAAAGCCCGTCCCCGCCAATCCGTAGCGGAGCAGGCCGTTGATTTTTCGCGCGGCTAATTCGATCGGCGTCGAAACGTGGCCATCCGGCCGATCCGCCGGATCGTCAGGTCCAAGAGCGTGTGCGAAACCGAAAGGATGTTCTTCAGCCGCAGGGCCTTCGATTCGCCGTGCGGACGTTCGCGAACCGTGACGTTCACCTCGCTGTAGCCGAAGCCCGCGTCCAACAGCCGCGTGATGATATCGGCCTGGAAGCCGTGGCCGTGGTAGTTCGTATTCCAGCGCATCACGTTGAACCGCTTGTGAATCGCCAGTCCGTTGTAGTATTGCAGCCGGTAGCCGCTGATCAGATTGATCAGGTGCGTATAGGTCCGCGAGAGAAAACTGCGGAACTTCGTCCGTCCGATTTGCTTCTGGTAGAAAATCACGATGTCGGCCTTGCCGACGTTGCGGATCATCTCCATCAGCGTTTCTTTCGATTCGACGTTGTCGCCGCAGACGAGCCGATAGTACTTGCCCCGCCCCCAGAACGCCCCTTCGATGTAGTTGTACGCCAGGTCCATGTTGCGCGGATTGACGCGCAGGTAGAACGGCGAGTCGGGATGCTTCCTGAGCCAGCCGGAAATCAACTCCACGGAGCGGTCCTTGCTGGCGTCGTCGATCACCAGCACTTCGTACTTCAGATCCGGGAATTCCTCCGCCGCCGCGAGCAACGTGTCGAGCGTCTCGACGATGTTCTCTTCTTCGTTGTAGCAGGCCACGAAGATCGTCAGATCGAAATCTTCCAGCAAGGGCGAGGGCCGCGGCGGCCCGAACGGCATGTCCTTAGCGACCATCGGCGCCTGGTCGGCGTTTAAATTCCGATGGAAATACCCGCGCGGGGCGTCATGTCGACGGATCGCGGGGGATTTTGTCGGTGGAGGGGAGGTCGAAATAGCTTCCATGGTCATTCGGCCCTTAAGAGTGGATGATGCGAACCGTCGGGAGCGGGACGACGAAGCGTCCCCCCTCGGTTACGTAGCGGGCATGTTTTTTCATGATGGGTTCGGCGTACTGCCAGGCCAAAATTACGGTTGCCGCCGGTTTACTCTCGTACAAGGCCTGCGATGAAACCACGGGCAAGTGCAGCCCGGGACTCAACAATCCATGTTTCGACGAATTGTCATCCACCAGGTAATCGATGAATTCACCAAGCCCGAAGTGGTAGAGCAGCGTCGTCACCGTGACGCTCGCGCCGAAGCCGGCGACTTGGCCCCCCGTTGCTCGAATCTCACGCAGCACCGCGTGTAATTGGTCGCGCAGGCCCGACAACTCGGCGGCGAACCGGTGAAACGTTTCGACCTTATCTAATCCCATGGCGCGTTCCAGCTCGACCAGTTCGTCGACGATCGGCATCCGTGGCTTCGGCCCGCCGGCCGGTTGCACGTAGCCGCGGATCGAGCCCCCCTTGGTGCCGATCCGCTCGATGTCGAAAAGTTCCAAGCCGTGAGCATGGAAGAATTTCACTAGCGGCGCAACCGAGTGATACGAGACGTGCTCGTGGTACACCGTGTCGAACAGTTTCTTCTCGAGCGTGTCGACGAGGTACGAAACTTCGAACACGAAAACGCCGTCGGCCGCCAGCAGCTTCGCCACGCCGTCGGTGATTCCCGCCAGGTCGTCGGCGTGAGCGTAAACGTTGTTGGCTTCAACCAGGGAGGCCGGGCCGCGCTCGGCGTAAATTTTTTCAGCCACTTCCAGGTTGAAGAAGGTAGGCAGCGTTTCAACACCGCTCTCGGTCGCCCGGCGGGCGATGTCGCGGGCCGGGTCGACCCCCAGCACCCGCATTCCCCGCTCCTGATAAAACCTCAGCAGCGAGCCGTCGTTGCTGCCGACCTCGACCACCAATCCGTCGGGTTTGGGCGGCGTGCGCCGGACCACTTCTTCGGCGTGCCGACGGAAGTGATCGACCAATCCGCCTGAGCTTGCCGTGACGAACGTGTATTCGCCGAACAAGATTTCCGGGTCGACCACGTCGAGCAACTGCAGGTGCGCGCAGTCGGTGCAAAGATACAACTCGAGCGAGTAGAGCGGCTGCGGTTCGTCCTTGCGTTCGGCCGCCACGTAGGCGTCGCCAATCGGAGTGGCGGCGATCGGCAGCGCCGACTCAAGATTCACGCCCTTGCAGAGCCGGCAGGTCGTCCGATGGTATGAAGTGGAAACCGCCATGTTATGATCGCCGAGCCCCGCGGATCCCTCCTACGCCCAGTTTGCCGAGAAGCACGTTGTAAACGAACGACCGCTCGCCGAAAACGGCACTTTGTCCGCCGACGGGCGACTAAACGCCGGCGATCCGCCGCGCGGCCGTCTCAGGCCAGACGAGCGAGAGCCCCCCGTCGACCGTGAGCGTTTGCCCGGTGACATAGGCCGCTTTGGCGCTCGAGAGAAAGGCGATCACCTCGGCCGTGTCTTCGGCCGAACCGATGCGCCCCAGGGGCACGAGCTTGCTGAAAACCTCCATCAGCGGTCGGTTCGCTTCGACCTTCCCACGCGATTCATCCTTGAGATACGTGCACGGGGCGACGACGTTGGCCCGCACGCCGCGCGGGCCCCAGGCGAACGCATAGTGCCGGATGAGTTGCTCGAGCGCCGCCTTGGCCACGTGATAGCCGGCCGGTTGGCCGTCACCTACGAACGTTCCGTACACGCTGCCGACGGCCGTGATCGCCCGATCGCCGTCGGCCGCCCAATGCCGGGCCGCCGCTTCAATCACCCGCCGCGTGGCGTTGACGGTCGTCTCCATTTCGCCGACCCACGGATCGCCTGCCCCGCGGTAGCGTTGCGTGAACACGAGGTAGCGGATCTGACCCTGTTCGGCCGCCAGTGCGGAAAGCGCCGCACCGACGGACGCGTCGTCGCAGATATCGCCGGCGTAGAACTTCACCCCTTCGCCCAAGGCCCCGGCCGGGATGCTCCGGCCGATGGCCGAGACGCGGTAGCCGTCGCGGGCCAGCACTTTGACTGTCGAGAGACCGAGGCCGCGCGTACCGCCGACGACGACGGCGTGAGGGGAAGATGCAGGTGGTGTGGTAGTCGGTTCAGGCATATCGGCAACAGCTATATTGGGCGACGGTTGTTCAACAGAGATTACCTGTTCCTCACTTCCGCGCGGCGACTTCTCTCTCCACCCGCTCCAGAAACGCGGCGATCTGGTCGGTCTCCCCTTCTTTCGGCGCCCAGGCCGCGAACTCCGTATCATTCGGGTCGAACGGGCCGAGCGAGGTTTCGTGGACCACGAACGTCGGACTGCGAACCAATACCGTGTGAAACTCGGGCGTGTTCATTCGATAGTAACGGAGGTCGGCCGTGCCGTCGCCGAGCATCACGACGTCGCGCACCGCTCCGGCCTCATCGAAAATCACGACGTCGGCCGACCCCGCGAACACGTGAAACGATTCGGTCCGGTCGCGGTGCTTGTGGGGCCGCACGTAGCCGCGGCGGTCGAGCCCGATGATCATTTCGTGCAGACGATCGGTCGGATCGCGGTGGCCGCAAATTCGGGCCCGCCGCCGCGGGCTCTCCGCTGCGCAGCGACGCACGAATTCAATTTCCTCCGGCCCCCAGCGGACGAGGGCGTCCTCGGCGTAGTAAACGTCGTCGTTGATCTTGCGAAGTTTCATGATTTCCGCAGGGCCGGCTTAATAGGGCCGGCTCCACCGGCCGTTTTCGTTACTTTATCATCTGCACGCTTCGGCCGGAAAAGCCGGCTCTACGGTCCCCCCTCGAAAATCGACCGCCATTGGCCGCCGCGATCGGTATACGCCTGATTCTTGGCCTTCACCTTGGCCTCGACCTCCGGATTGACGCTCAAGAGGCAGAGCTTGATCTCTCGCTCGACGAGCGCCGCCGACCCGACGATCGGCAACTTCGAACCGGGCATGAACAGGCCCTGCTTCTTCGAATTGTCGTCGATCACGGAGTCGAGCAAGTCGCCCAGTCCGAGCAGGTTGATGAACGTGGCGGCCAAATGGCCCGCCCCAAGCAGCGTCACCCGCTCGCCCCGCTGCCGAAACCCGCGGAGAAATGCCTGGTATTCGTCGCGGACGCGAGGGAATTCGGTCCCGTATCGTTCCACGCAAGCCGCGTCTTCGACGAGCGAAATATTCGCCGCGGCCGAACCGCTCGAGTCGGTCGCAACCCGACAGAACGCGACGAGCGAGTTCTCGTGCGAGTACGGATAGTCGACCACCTCCAGCACGTCGAACCCGAGCGCCGCCAGCGCCGATCGGTAAGTCGCCGGCGTGAAGTACGCGACGTGCTCTTCCCAAGGCATCGAGTAATCAAGCCGGTCGAGACACTGCGTGCAGTCGGGCACTTCGAATAACACGTACCCCTCGGGTTTTACCCATCGCTTCAAGGCTTCGGCGAATTCGCCGGGCTGTTGCGCGTGCTCGACGATGTGGCGTGCGAACACGACATCGGCCCGCCCCCCATGAGCGACCAGCCGGTCGGCTACCTCGGGCGTAAAACGGGCTTGAATCGTTTCCAGCCCCGCACAGGCGTCGGCTTCCGCCAGATGACTCCGCATATCGAGCCGGAAAGTATTCGTAAAACCGCGGCGAGCCAGCCGCACGAACGTCGTAGCTTCCTTGTAGCTGGTGCCGACGATAAGTGACGCGGGCGTGATACCCGGCAAGCTCACGATCCGTTCCACGACATCGTCCAGGTGTCCTTCCGGCTCGTTATACGAGAGCCAGTCGTAACGCGAGCGGATCTCGCCGGGCGGGGGCGGATCGACGAGCTGCAGCACGCGGCACCGCTCGCACGTCGCCATCTGAAGTCGATAGGTGGTTTCGTCGGCCGACGCCGACATCGGCCAGCGGTTCGTGAGCGGCTGCGGGCCGAAATCCAGCAGTGGATCGAGTCCGTCGAAGCCGCAGTATTTGCAAGTGGCTGCCATGTCCCACAAGTCTACCGGGCTTGACCGCCGGCGGCATAGCCGCCCGTCCGGCGACGGCGAATCGAATCGGCGGGCTTGCCCACCCCGCCGCCGTTTTCCCATCCCGAAAAACGCCCGGTTCAGGTATGCTGGAAGCGAAGACGCCCGGCGCGCGTCACCGCCAATTCGCCCTGAGACCGACGGCTCGGTCCGGGCTAACCCGACTGCATCGTTCACAGACGCCATCGTTCACAGACAACGGAGTTTGAGATCTCGTGAAACCGACTCGGACCGTATATGTCACTGGCGGAGCCGGTTACGTCGGCGCCGTCCTGGTGCCCAAGCTGCTCGCCGCCGGCTACCAGGTGCGGGTCCTCGACCTGTTCATCTACGGCGAAGACGTGTTCCCCGGCTGCCAAGGAAATCCCGGCCTGACGCTCGTCAAAGGCGACATGCGCGACCAGGACCTGCTGCGCAGCACCCTGGCGGGCTGCGACGCCGTCATTCACTTGGCATGCATTTCGAACGATCCGAGCTTCGAACTCGATCCGAACCTCGGCAAGAGCATCAACTACGACTGCTTCCGGCCGTTGGTGGAAATCTCCCGCGACTCAGGCGTGCACCGCTTCATCTATGCCAGTAGCTCGAGCGTCTACGGCGTGAAGGAAGAGGAAAACGTCACCGAAGAGCTCTCGCTCGAGCCCTTGACCGACTACTCGAAGTTCAAGGCGATGTGCGAAGACGAGTTGGCCGAATACCAATCGGCCGATTTCACGACCGTGACGCTCCGCCCGGCGACCGTCTGCGGATATTCGCCCCGCTTGCGGCTCGACCTGAGCGTGAACATCCTCACGAACCACGCCTTCACGAACAACAAGATCCGGGTGTTTGGCGGCGATCAGTACCGGCCGAACATCCATATCGACGACGTGACCGACTTGTACGTGAAGCTGCTGGAGCTCCCCGCCGAACAGGTCGCCGGCAAAATCTGGAACGCCGGTTGGGAAAACCAGACCATCAACACCATCGCGGAAATTGTTCGCGACAACGTCCAGAAGCCGGGGGTCGAAATCGCGCGCGAGCCGACGAACGACAACCGCAGCTACCGGATCTCGTCGGCCAAGATCAAGCGTGATATCGGCTTTACGCCCAAGCACGGCATCGCCGAGGCGGTCTCCGACCTGGTCGACGCATTCCAGGCGGGCAAGATTCCCAACTCGATGTCCGATCCGAAATACTTCAATATCAAGACGATGCAGTCGATCAGCTTGCGGTAGCCGTTTCCCGTGCCACTGGCTCCGCCAGTGCTCCTGGCGAACAAAGAGTTGGACGCAACCAATCAATCGCAACCCCGAAGCCGCCCGAGCCTGCAGCAGCCATAACTCTTCTCTTCCCCTTGATGCCGCTTAAAGACGCCGAACTTGCCGACTTAACTTCCGCCGCACGTCGTGTGCGCGGTGCGTTGGTGCGCATGTCGCACCGCAGCGGCGCGGCCCACCTCGGCTCGGCCTTGTCGGTCGTCGATATTCTCTTGGCGGCCTACAAGGCGGCGGTGCGAATCGACCCCACGCATCCGGAAGCCGACGACCGCGATCGCCTGATCCTCAGCAAAGGGCACGCGGCCCCGGCCCTCTACGCCGTTCTCGCCGAGCAGGGTTTCTTTGATCGCGAACTGCTCGACACGTTCGGCGCTCCCGGCGGATGCCTGCCGGAGCAGATGGGCCCGCGCTGTGTGCCGGGCATTGAAGCGGCCACCGGCTCGCTCGGTCACGGGCTGCCGTTGGGCACCGGGATGGCGCTCGCCTCGCGAATTCAGAAACTCGGCTTTCGGGTATTTGTCGTCATTAGCGACGGCGAGTGCAACGAGGGCTCGGTCTGGGAAGCCGCCATGTTCGCCGCGGGCCGCAAGCTCGACAACCTCACGCTGATGGTCGACTACAACAAGTGGCAGGCGACCGGCCGCTCGAACGAGGTGATGGCGCTCGACCCCTTGAGCGCCAAGTTTGCGGCCTTCGGCTGGGACGCCTACGACGTCGACGGCCACGACCCGGCCGCCCTCGCCGAGCACCTCTCAAAGGTGCCGCTCACGGCCGGCAAGCCGACGGCGCTCGTTTGCCATACCATCAAAGGGCGCGGCGTCTCGTTCATGGAAGACGACAACAACTGGCACTACCGCATTCCGACGGCCGACGAAGTCGGCGCCGCCTGGAAGGAACTCGGCCTCGATACGGCGACCATGAACCTGGCCGCCGGCGGCGGGCACGCGGGGGTGCCCATTTGAGAAACGCCTTCGCCGACGAATTGATGAAGGTCGCAGAGCGCGATAGCCGGGTGGTGTTTCTCTCGGGCGACATCGGCAACCGCCTGTTCGACAAGTTCAAGGCCGCGTTCCCCGACCGCTTCTACAACTGCGGCGTGGCCGAACAGAACATGATGGGAATGGCCGCCGGAATGGCGATGTGCGGCCTCCGCCCGATTTGTTACACCATCACGCCGTTCACGACGACCCGTTGCCTCGAGCAAATCCGGGTCGACGTTTGCTACCACCACGTGCCGGTGGTGATCGCGGGCGTCGGGGCGGGCCTCTGCTATGCCGAGCTCGGGGCGACGCACCACGCCTGCGAAGACATCGCCTTCCTGCGGATGCTGCCGACCATGTCGGTCGTTTGCCCGGGCGACCCGGTTGAAGCCCGCTGTGCGCTCGACGCTGCCGTGCGCCATCCCGGGCCGGTCTATTTGCGAATGGGCAAGAAGGGAGAACCGGTCGTGCATGCCGCGCGGCCCGACTTTGCGATCGGCCGAGCGATCACGCTTTCGGCGGGAACTGACGTCGCCCTGTTGAGCACGGGCACGCCGTTGCCGACGGTCGTCGCCGCCGCGCAAAAACTCCGTGAGCTGGGAATTTCGCCGCGGGTCGAGAGCTTCCACACCGTCAAACCGCTCGATGAAGCGTTGCTCGCCGAGGTGTTTGCGAAGTACGCCGTCGTCGCGACGATTGAAGAGCACAGCATTTTGGGCGGCTTGGGGGGCGCCGTGGCCGAGTGGCTCGCCGACCGCGAGCCGCAGCGGGCGCGGCTCCTGCGCCTTGGTACCCGCGACGAGTTCCTGCACGAGGCGGCCGACGAAGAATACGCCCGACGGTATTTCGGACTCGACGTCGAAGGAATTACCCAATCCGTCGCCGAAGCATTTGCACGCCACGGTTCGGCGCGGAGTGCCGGGGCTCAAAGTTAAGACGCCGATTCGATTCCCCATCACGGCCGGCGACCGACTCGCGGCTCTCGGACCCCTACTCAGAGCATGAAAACCGTAGCCGCCATCCTCGTCGAGTTGGGTAAGCCGCTGGAATTGGCGGATCTCGAAATCCCGGTCCTCAAGCCGGGGCAGGTTCTGGTGGAGATCGCCTTCAGTGGTGTCTGCCAGACGCAGGTGCTCGAAGCCCGCGGACACCGGGGCGCCGATCCCTACGTTCCCCACTGCTTGGGGCACGAGGCCGGGGGCACGGTGCTCGAGATCGGGCCCGGCGTCACGAAGGTCGCGCCCGGACGTCGGGTGATCCTCTCCTGGATCAAAGGCTCGGGCCACGATGTTCCGGGTACGGTCTACGACTGGAACGGCCGCAAGGTGAACGCCGGCGGCGTAACGACGTTCGCCCGCCACGCCGTGGTCGCCGAGAACCGCCTCACTCCGATCGACGACACATTCCCGCTCCAAGACGCGGCGCTCCTCGGCTGCGCGGTCCCGACCGGCTTGGGGGCCGTATTCAATACGGCGGCGCCGCGGCCGGGGCAAAGCATCGCGGTGTTCGGCTGCGGCGGTGTGGGACTTTGCAGCGTCGCCGCGGCACGCATCAACGGACTCACGCCGATCATCGCCGTCGACGTGAGCCCCGCACGGTTGGAGGCGGCC
>Ga0163153_10006772_pt1 | contig 12693 bp, 16 predicted proteins | sample OliLakLV19MP6IB1_FD_148629 | JGI IMG/M metagenome (GOLD analysis project Ga0163153, IMG submission 148629) | Freshwater microbial mat bacterial communities from Lake Vanda, McMurdo Dry Valleys, Antarctica - Oligotrophic Lake LV.19.MP6.IB-1 | ecosystem: Environmental > Aquatic > Freshwater >... | reverse complement strand
GTATAGTATAACTATTTTGTTTCATTATATGTGCTACTGCGGCTACTAGATATTTACCTTGAAGATATCTATCCAATTCTTCTGGTTCATCAATATTAGTTTTACCTAATGCTTCAGGTAATAGAAATTCTATCATATCACCAGCTTTTACTCTTGGATCACCAGATAGAGTAACTTTAGTAATATGTTTTGATATCTGCATTTTTTGAGATAGTCTATGAAGTTTATATTCTTCAAAGAAATATGGTTTGATGCCGGGCTCGTGATCTGAAATATATGGAGCTGTATCATTACCAATGTTACTAACAATCATCAACGGATTAGATTTTTTATCGCCAAACATTTTATTTTTGTCTGACCACTTCTTATTCTTTTCAATATGTTTGAAGCTATCGTATTCTTCTCTTAAGTCAAAAGTTTTTTCTATAAACTTTCTTCTTATTGGATTAATTGATAGTAAATTAGAACTGCCTTCGCCACTCATTGCGGAATGTAAAATATCAAATCCATCACCATTGGACATTTGTGATACGTTATACATGTCGCGCTCTAAATCTTTTGTCTTATGTTCTAATGCAGGCGTATCTTTATTGATGTTTTTTGGTTCATAGCTGATAGTTGTTGTTACTGGTCTATCAAACATTTTACCAAGACTCATGAAATAGAATTTATCTCTATCTTCATAAAATGTATACATACTACCATTTTGCTCATCTGATATAGAACGCTGGCACATTTTCTTTATTGCGTTGAATGGTTTTTCATTATTAACAACGTAATCCATTTCGTGCAGAGTTTTTTCTATTTCTAAAGGTTTACCATCAGTAATGAATTCATCATATATTTCTTGAACCATATCAGAATATAGTTTACCTTTATATGCTTTGAATACTCTAGTGTTTACGCTCTTGATTGGCGCATCTGAAATATATTTTAGATTATATACTTGACGCTTTCTTGACCCCTGATCTTGATGTTTACCAGTTAGAGCATATACATGCAAATCAAATTTTAGGTCTGGTAAATTATCGCCCAACTTTTTTTCATCTGGACGTGTGAAAGATGCTTTCATTCTTTCTTCGCCGATTATGGGCAATAGCGTAGGATAATCTATTGCGTCCATAGCAACTAATGTGCCGTGTGGTACAGTAAAGATACTTTCTTCGTATGTGAATTCAATGTAATGTGCAGTGAAATCATATTCATTACCCTTCCAGTCTACTATTTTTAAGTAGTTGAGGATAAAATCATGTTCACGGCGTAATTCTCCGTCACCCATATTAACTCTTAAACAAATTTTCTAATTCATTAGTTAATTGTCTTAAGTATACCACATCAACTATTTTAATATCTCTTTTCGCTTCATTAAGATTCCATTCGTGTTGATATACACTAATCTTCTGTTTTCTTGCTTGCTCAATACTATTATCTAGGTAGGTTGTTTTATCTATTACGAAGGTATCATCTAAAAGGTAATGATGTGGCTCATCTAATAGATTTTGTGTTTTTTGTACTGAACCGTATTTTGCTTTAATATATGAATAAAACTGTGAGCTATTCAAAGGCCAGTCAAATCTAGGATCAAATATCTCATTAGCATAGAATATAGCCCAAGTATGATTACTATTGCCATAATATTTGTTTGCTAATATATCTGGACGATCAGAATCTTCTATGGTATATTTGTAATACAGAGCAACGTTGGCTAATATAGCATCTCTAATCTTTCCGCGAACCATTATGTTCACAGATTTTTCGTTACTGTAATCTATTTTAGGAAAAAATTCAAAATGTTTCATTAATATCCCTTATGAACATCTTCTCTAGTTAGAACACCGAGTTCTTTGAATGATAAACTAAGTCTTATATCAACTGGAGCCCCATTGGCAGCAAAAAAACTAGGAATACCTGAACCTGCGTAATCAACACTCATACCAGTAAGGGCAGCAGTTTTAATTTGAAATAGATATTCTGAATCGGTGTTTGTTCCTTTAACGCCCGTTTTCAAATATATATCAAAAGTATCTGGATAGATCATATATCTTCCAGAACCATCTTCTATTTTAGGATGCATGCCAGCTTTGAATGATCTTATAATTTTTCTTATTGCTTCTGTTTCTTCTTCATTTCTTGCCATCATTTGAAAATCAAACGAAAACTCTCTAAAGCTAACACCCTTAAACAATAGAGCCATATGGGGATTTAATGTCTTTTTGGTTAGTTGTTCAAATTGCTGTCCGAAGTTAGAACCTGAAGCAGTGAAATCTAATAGATTAGTGAAACCTCTACCGACTGCTTGAATTGCTGCGTCCATTGCTGCCTTTCTGCCTGCGTCTGTTCCGCCTGCTACATTTTTTACAAACTCAGCACCAGCAGCACCTTCTTTACCCATATCCATATATTGAAATACGGTCATTTGTATTTCTTCCCACTGCGACCCATAATTAACTTTCATCTGTGGAGGCATGTATAAAGCCATTCTTGCTGGAGAGTCTTTATCAGTATCTTTTGATATCTCGTTTTGATTAACTGGATCTCTTTTAACAAAAAGGATAAACGCTTCATTTGCTGGCGTAAATAGGTCTGAAGGGAATATAGCAGAAGTTCCACCAAGACTAGCTTTAGTATTAGCATCTATGATGGTTCCCGAGGCAGTAGCTCGTTTACCAATAGCTTTTAAGAAAGATTCAAATCCCATATTTTATGACCTACCAAGGAAAGTTTAAACCCAAAAACCCAAGCAAGTATAATGGTGATTATACTGGGATTGTTTATCGTTCATCTTGGGAACTATCTGTAATGTTGTGGTGTGACAATAATTCAAAAGTTGTTTCATGGTCCTCCGAAGAACTTATTATACCTTATTTATGTCCGACTGATGGAAGCTATCATCGTTACTTTGTGGATTTTCAGATAGAATTAGAGTCTGGTAGAAAACTATGGATAGAAGTAAAACCTAAGAAACACACACAACCACCCAAAAAACCGAAACGTCAAACTAAACGATATATCACTGAAGTTATGTCATATGTAAAGAACCAAGCTAAATGGAAAGCAGCGGATGCCCTTGCTAATAAGAATAGCGCAACGTTTCAGGTATGGACAGAAGATACTCTAAAAGCTTTAGGTATTAAAGTTCTTGGATCTTAACTAAATACCACTATGTCTATATACACGAAAATATTAAAAGACCTGTTTCAAAAAGACTTAAACCAAGAAGTCTTTGAAGCAAGAACCAGAGTATCATTAGAATGGTATAGAAAGAAGATTCAAACCTATTATGGTAATACTTCACTGAAGCTAGACACAAAAATCATACCTCACACACCAATAAATCATATTAATCCAGGCTGGATGTATTCATTCAAATATAATCCAAAACATAAAGATAAACTACCCTATTATGACCTATTTCCATTAGTATTGATAATCAAACCAGTTCCTGGAGGTTTTCTAGGTCTAAACTTTCATTACCTAAGACCAGTAGATAGAGCATTTTTCATGGATGCGCTCTATAAATTTGAAACACCTGACACAAGAAATAATACTTTACGAATAAATATAACATACAATATACTACAAAGCTCAAGAAGAATGAGATTCTACAAAGCATGTATTAAAAGATATAGGTATTATAACATAGGTAATTTTTTCGTACCAGTAACACCAGAAGAATGGGATATGGCATTATTTTTACCAACTGAAAGATTTAAGAACGAAACAAAAAAAGATATCTGGGAAGATTCAAGGAGCAAATACTAAATGGGATTATTTTCACCCGACACATTAAAATTTTCATTTGACAAATTAGGCGAGCCATCACGTCCGTGTCATTATGTGTGCTTCATATCACCACCTCCAGGAATGTTATTAGGTGGTTCTCTTGGTGTTTTAGGAACAGTATTAAGTGTTGCTGGCTCAGCACAAGTGAGCTTGATGGCAGAAACAGCTAGTATTCCTGGTAAGCAAATAGCAACCACACCATTTACTATGTACGGCTCAACAATGAAAATGCCATATGGTACATTGTATGATGATTTCAATGTTGGTTTTATTTGTACAAAATCAATGGTAGAAAGAACTTTCTTTGATGTATGGATGAATTACATCCACAACCCACATAATAATTATATGAATTATTTTGATGATTATTGCTCAACTATAGTAGTTGTAAAACTTAATGATAGTGTTGGAGCTGATGTGTCTTCGGCTGCTAATCTACTATCAGTGTGGCAATTACAAGAATGTTTTCCTATAGCAATAGCGGCCCAAGAATTAAGTTATGCTTCAGAAGATTATTTGAGATTAAACATACAGTTTGCTTATAGAAAATATAATGCTGCCGTAGACCTTATTTCATCTCCTATACTTCCAGGCGGTCTTACACCTGGATTACCAGATTTAAGCTCTTATATTCCACTAGCAACATCTTTGGTAGCACAACTATTAGCTTAAATTATTGTACCTAAATTATAGTATTATAAACATGGAGTTATTATGGCATTACCAAAATTAGACACACCAACATATGAAGTTGTTGTACCATCAACAAAAGATACGATACTTGTTAGACCGTTCTTAGTCAAAGAAGAAAAAATTCTTCTTATGGCTCTTCAAAGCGGAGACCCTGAAGATATCGTAAGAGCAACAAAACAAATCATAAACAACTGTATTGTTACTTCTAATTTCAATATTGATACATTAGAAATGTATGATATAGAATACATCTTAATACAATTACGAATTAGTTCTATAGGTGAGACAGCAAAGATTAGATTTCTACCAAGACAAGGGACAGAATGTCCTGAATGTTCAAAACCGCGAGTAGTTGAAATTAATCTTAAAGATGCTAAGATTGAAGCTAAAGAGGGACACTCTAAAAAAATCTTCTTAACACCTAATGTTGGTTTAATTATGCGTTACCCTAACGCAAAAATGCTTGACGCATTAGAGAAAGCACGAGCCTCTAAAGATCTAAACGATCTCTTCAAAGTAATTTGGGGATGTGTTGAAAATGTCTTTGAAGATGAAAAGCTCAACAAAGCATCAGAAGTAACAACAGAAAAAGGCGTAGAGTTTTTAGAAAACTTACGTTCTGACCAGTTTATATTAATAGAAGACTTCTTTAGAACAATGCCAAAGCTATCACAAAAAATTACTGTTAAGTGTGGAATATGTCCTTTCACACAAGAATATACTCTTGAGGGGTTAGAAAGTTTTTTCGGATAACGCTGGGCCACAACAGCCTAGAGAATTACTATCAGTCGTTATTCTCTTTGGTTCAGCATCATAAGTATAGTTTGACTGAACTTGAGAGTCTAATTCCATACGAGTTAGAACTATACATGTTATTGCTAGTTAAGCACCTTAAGGAACAAGAGCAATTGGCTCAACAAAGGCGCAATAAATAACCTTATGGAAGCAGATAATAAAGCACAAGAATTTAACTTAGAAGGCGCTAAAGAACACGCCAAGAAAATTGCTATACTTGCCGCAAATCGTTGGAAACATCGTAGACGAATGGCATATATTTCCCTACTATCTATTCTAGTTGTAACTTATTGGTGTTTGTTTGAAGTGCCGCCGGCAAGATTAAAAGTTTTAGATAATATCATAACTTGGTTCTATATTATAATGGGTTCAGTTATTGGAGCTTATGTTGGTTTCGCAACTCTTGATGATAAATGGAAAGGCACTAATAAAGCCAACAAGAAAGAAGAAGAGTAATAACAAATGGCACTTAACGACGTACTTGATAAAGAAATACAAGAAAATCTATCAAAAGATGAAAAGAATTTCTATGGTATTGATCGCGCCTTAGATGAAGAAGAAAATAAAACCCAATCAGATTTCTCACGTAATGTTTTTCGTATTATTCAATCTACATTAGTTGGAGCAGACAAAGCTTCTATTGATGAACTAGAACAACGAAACATTAGATTAAACAATTTAAGAAAATACACCAAACAAGCAGGAGTTGGGCCAACCGAAGAAGGTATTGTTTTAGATTCTATTAATAAAGTACAGACTGCTATTCAAGCACAACTAGCAAGTAAAAAAGCTTTTTTCGCTAGAGCTAAAAAAATTGTTTCGGATAGTTCCGTTGACGTTGGAGCACTATTAATTGGTATAGCAGGCGGCGACCCACTAATAGGGTTAGGAGTAAAAATTGCTGGTGATTTCTTAAAATCACGCAAAGAGAAAAAAGTTGCTGCCGAAGAACAAAAGAAGGCAACACTTAGAGAAGACGCCGAAGCATTAAGACCCACCAATACACAACCAGATAAAGATAAAGATAAATCTGACCCATTTTCTCCTTATGGTTCGCCGTTAATGAGAGACACAAAAAGTCCTTTCGGTGGCGGTAGTGGCGGTAGTGGTGGAGGACTAGACTCAGATGGAAGTCTATTGAATATACTTCAAGATATCTTCTTATTCACAGAAGAAATTTCAGATGATGTAAAAAAACTTGTTCAGTTTGCTGATAAAGACGCAACAAATAAAAGTCTTAATGCTCTTGATTCTGTAGAATCATCAAGAGAGGGCAGGGGATTAGTAAGAGATAAAGACTCAGGCGGAACTAAAAAACAAGGTAAAGGAATTCTAGGTAGTCTATCAGATCTATTGGGTGGCGGCAGCGGAGGTAAAGGTAGTTTACTAATGATGATTGGTAAATATGGTCTTATGGCAGGTGCCGCTGGTGCTGTGTTATATGGTGCATATGATATAATGCAATCATATTTGAAAACTGGTAAGTTTGGTGATAGTGACACAGAAAAATTCATTCAAGGTTTAGATAAAAGTCTTATTGATGGTATTGCTAATCTAGGAGCAGGCGCAAAAGCGGGAGCTGAAGCAGGCTCGGCAGTATTACCTTTGGGTGGAACTATCGTAGGAGCTTTATTCGGTCTTATGATGGATGGTGTCAATAGTTGGCTAGGTGATGCCGTCCCTGATATGGGAGCAGCAAATCCATTTCAAGCTGGACTATTTGGTATCTTTGATTTTCTTATGTCAACAATTAATGGGATGTTTAAATCTATTTTTGATATGGCAGATTCCGCAGTCGCTCTACTTCCAGAAGACTTTGGTATTCGCGGCGCTGCAATGGAACAAGTCAATAAAGCAAGAAGTGCTGTATTAGGAATGACCGAGCCTCTTTCCGCTTCATTAACTAAAGATAATAAAGATGCTGTAAATAAAGATTTTGATAAACAAGACGCAGAATTAGATAGAGAATTCAAAACTGGCACAGGAAGATTTTCTTATGAAATGGTAGGAGATGCTGAAGGAGCTAAAGAAGGTTCATACGCAAATCAAAAGAAAATATCACAAGTAAAAAGAACAAAGGCACTTGCCGTAGCTAATACTATAGATCAAAAGGCCGCAGCAAAACCACCAACACTTCCTGGCGGTTCAGGTACTTCTGGAGCTCCTGGTTCTCCAGAAAGTGCTCCCAAAGCAGTCGGATCATCTTCAATATCAGGTGATACTGGAAAAGAATTATTAATCAGTGCTATGAATGGGGCAGGAATTACTGACCCAACAGAACGTGCTGCCTTTATGGCACAAATGTCACATGAAAGTATGGGTTATACCAGACTAAGAGAAATGGCATCTGGACAAGCTTATGAAGGTAGAATTAAAAATTTAGGTAATACAGAACCAGGAGATGGACCTAGATTTAAAGGTAGAGGTTTCATACAACTAACAGGAAGAGCAAACTATAAAGAATTCGGAAGTAGAATTGGTTTAGATCTTGAAAATAATCCTGATTGGGCAGCAGACCCAAAGATAGCTGCACGAGTAGCGACAGAATTCTGGAAAGCTAGAGTTAAACCAAGAGTTAAAGATTTTTCTAATATAACCGCCAGCACAAAAGTTATTAACGGCGGCAGTAATGGTTTAGAAGATAGACAAAAAAGATTCGCAAAAACAAGTCAAGATACTAGTATTACGGCAGTAGGAAATACTAACCCATCTGGTCCAGCAGTGGCTCCACCAACCGCTTTGGCTAGTGCTGCCTCACCTGCGTCTTCAGGAACATTAACGCAAGTAGCACAAGCACAACAATCAGTAGATCAAACAAATGCTGCGGCCGCAACAAATGTTGTTTATGCTCCACAAACTAATAATATGATGTCCGGAGGTGGTGGAAATAATGGAGCACCGAACGCTACTAACATTCAATGCTCCACTATGGGCGGCAGTGTTACTGGCGCCTGCGGAGTTTAATCTTCACTAGCTAATTGCTGAAGATAACTAATATCATCATCAACATTTTCGGGAGTCTCAGAAGTTGAAGTTTCTTCACTTTCTGTTACTTCTGCTACTGTAGCCGCAACAGTTTTTGGTGCGCTCTTCTGTGTGGTTTCAGCATTACCCTTCGGCAACGATAAACCAAGTACACGATCAAGTCTAGCTTTCAATGCATCATATGACTTAAACTGATCTGGTGCTACAACATCACTCAGTTTATATTGACTTTCCCAAAGATTCTTAATCTTTGTATCATCACCGTCCAATAGGGCAGCAGGCGTAGCGAATTCTGACTTATCATAATTAGGAAAACTATCAACCTTTGCTACACGTAGCTTAAAGTTTGAACCTTCCCATGGACAGAATACGTTAATCCCTTCCTTCTTTTGTTCGTCAAGCTCATCTTGTTCAGGAAACATAGCATTACGGATCTTATCAAAAATTCGCTTACCAAACTTATACAAGAATACCTTACCTTCATTTTCAGGTGCTCCTGGATCTTTGATAACAAGAATGTTTGAAACATAACTAAACTTACGCTTAAGCTTCTTAGCTTTTTCACGATTCGCCTCAATACCAGTCTGCCACAATTCAGAAAACTTATCCTGTACTGGATCTTTACGACCAATACTAGTCAAAGCTTTTTCAATATACCAACCGCCTGGACCCTGAAAAGCATATTCAGTTAGTTCTACCCACGGCTGACTATCACCTTCACTCACTGGAAGAAAGCGAATAATAGCTGAACCAACACCATCTTTACCTTGTGTCGGGCGCCAGAAACGTTCATCTTTTTGTCGCTCTTGTTTACCTTCACCGCCAAGCTGTTCAAGCTTTTGCTGAATGGCCGAAAGACCAGAGGTGCCCTTCGTCTTTTTAATTGCATCAAATGACATATTTTTCTCCTATATTCAAATTGGTCTTTTCAAAATAATCAATATACTATAATGTTTGACCTTAACACTATAGTAGCATATCATTACAATAATACAAAGACTTTTATGTAAGCTTTCCAGTATTAACTAGAATTTCTTTCATTATGTCTTTGAATTTGTTTTCATCCACAATCTTTAAGAATGGCTCATACTTCAAGCACAAACTCTTAAATTCGTTCCATATTAATTTTTCTTTGATAGTTCTATCAAATCTAGGGAAAAACTTTAATATCTTATTCATAATAATAAAAGTTTCAATAGAAATTTCTTTTTGTAGTGTTACATCTAATACGTATGGATGAGATCCTTTATGTGATACAAAAGCATAATCAAAAGAATCTAGCCATACATCAGAGAATTCTTTAATGTGTGTAATGTCTTGTTTGAAATTATATGTGAGTGATTGAATTTTCTTCTGCCATGCTTTCAATACATCTTCACCTTCTGTAGTGATTAGATCACCAATCCAGTTATCTGGATCATCTAAGAAATTTGCTACTAGATATTGCTCTAACTCTTCTGGTTTATATTTCTTAGCTAGTCTATAGAAAAATGCTTTATCGTTTCTTTTCTCAAATGAATCAACAGATACTTTTACCTCTCCATTAAATTTGAAATAGTCATAACTACCAGACGAAAAATGTAGCTTCAAAGCAACGTATTTTTTATATGCTTGAAATGGTGTCACTGTTATCATTCTAATATCTTTGGTTTCTTTTGTCCACGATTGATCATATTCAATTCCGTAGCTTCTGTTTCTATCAGACCTTTAATTTGTTGTGTGAGTAGCTTCGGAACGGTTTCGGGTTCTATGTTAAACTCTTTACAGTAATCACATACTGCATCAAAGTAAGTAACTTTTTTCTCTCGCACGAGTCTTTCTATTTCGTGGGAGAAACTTGTTTGTGTGTGAAGTTTTAACGTCATTATAATACTATATCATTATTCAAATAATAAGTCATGCTTTTTTAACAGAAATATTAAATCCTCATCAGAAAGATATCCACTTATATCCCATTCATCTTTATGAGTATCTAAAAGTAATTTTTCATCGTAGAATATTTTTAATTTGCCGTGTCTAAAACTTAAAATAACTGCCACACCTTCAATACATTTGCCTTTCCATTCGGAAGGAAAACCAAGATTGGTTCTTGTGAATTCACTTATTTTTATCTTCATCGGCCTTATCTCCAAACAATCCGTATTTTGTTATTCTTCTAATACCTTTTGCGAGACTTCTAGCAAATGCTCGGTCTTCGAGATAACCAAAAAATCTTGAAAAATATTTGATCGTAACTCGTGTTATACTATTAGCATCTAATAGATTATTCTTCAATAATATCCCGTAAAATTTCCAATCAGTCATAAGACCATCAAAACCATCTCCATCATCACTATCATACACAATTGTACAATCATCAAATAGTTCTGATACATCTTTAACTGGCTTATTACTGAATTCTACTGCTAGTCTACCCCAACGATAACGGGCATAGAACATTCTACCATCGGTAAGATAACCTTGCCACTGAGAAGGACAGGCACAGCAAGTTCTTTCTATAGTTTCAAAGTCTATTTTACTCATATATCATCTATGTGACGAAACCCCAAAAATACAGGGAATCTTGGTTTATCTTTAATTCCAACAGGTTGAAATTTATATTTGATTGTCTTACCTAAGTATTTAGATTGGTTAGTCCATATTTCTTTTTTGGTTGCGTCATCAAAACCTGAGCCAACTTCAAATTCAACACTGCTTTTAATATCTTTAACAACTAATGCACCTAATGTATCGGCGGGAACTAAACCTTCTTTTTTATGAGAACGTTTTGACAGTCCAAACTCATCTTCTTCTTGTATATTATCATTACGCAACTTTTCGGTAAAACCTAATACTTCGGCCTCTGAGTCTTCAAACCTCTTAAGCTTTAATAGTATACTTTCTTTCTCTGTAGATCTACCACACTTATATTTTCCATCACCTTTACGAATCATTACACCTTCAAAGCCAAGCTTTAAACATCTTTGTTCATAATGTAACAATTCTTCTTCATCATTAATTTGTTTTGGAATGATAAGTCTAATCTTATCTTTAAAATTTTCTGGATCTACTGTAGTTACTCCCATTGGGATTTTAGATGCTACCATAGCTTTCAATAGAACATCATCAAACCACTTCTGAAGGTCTGCTACACGCTCAAGGTACGGCTTATCTAGCGAGTCTTTAACATAGTCAAAGAGATATAGAATAAAATCAGGCTCACCATCAAATGACATTATTTGTGATTGAATTTCGTTGAACGTTCCATTGCGGAGCATTAACTCACCATCCATACCATTAGGTAAAAGAAAGTTCAATTTGTTTCGTGTGGATATATTAGGTAGTTCTTTAAATTTTCTTGTAACAATTTTATCGTCAACTTTTAGCACTCTTATGCCATCTAATTTGGGCGTGGCATAAACCGGATATTGGATTTTAGAAAAATCTTCTATTTTACCTGCAAGTAATGGACGAGTAATCATTATAATCTTTTAGTGCAATTTAAAATTTCTTTGACACTCTTTGGATGAAACTGTAATACTCTACCTCCTTGAGCATCTACATATGCCAAAGCATTTGAATGCATAGTTGTTGCTGGTAGTGTATCAATATGATTCGCACCTAATAGATGTCCCATTTCGTGCATTACCACAACAATGGAATTAATAAAACGTGGAACGCCAGCCGAATTTCTTTCTTCTGCATTAGCAACAGCGATACCGGAACTTCTAAGTCTACATGTTCCGGTAGCAAGGCCGGCAAGATAATAAACCCCGCCTTCTTTTATTGGTGGAAGTATAGCCATTGAAATATCAGCAGGAGCACGTCTATCAGAAGAAAAGACTCTTTGGTAATATTTAAGAATGGCATTACGATTTCTAAGATTTTGTACAAGTCTGTCATTTCTGGTGCGGAAATATCTTATTCTAATATTTAAAGAAGTTTGTCTTTGATATTCGCCCTGCAAAATAGAAAATAATTGTCGTGCTCTTCCTGTGTTTAAAGAATTTTCGCCAATAACATGCACAAGATTAACCGTAACAGTCTTTTCAGGAATAGAAACCTGAGCACTAACCAGTACAGGAATTAATAGTAAAGCCAATAACAATCTATAAAACATAATTTACTTTTTAAACATATCGGCGTTTAATAAACTTAAATGATCATGTGCGGGTTCCACAATTTTTTTATCTGCTTTCCAAGGAACGAGCCATTCTATTATTTTCCATTTAAAACCGTCGCCGTATGGCAATTGAATACCAATACCAATTGGAATACCGGGCTTTCTAATTTTTTGTTGTAATTTTGCTTGTAGTCTTACAAATTTTAAACTTGTTGTTAGAAAACCACGGACAGTAGGTTCTACGGCTAGTATTCCTTTTGATGAAAAAACTAACACAGCTAATTTTCTTTTACTCATGTGTGTACCTGTTGAATAACTTTATCTATTCATAATAC
>Ga0163153_10006771_pt1 | contig 12694 bp, 5 predicted proteins | sample OliLakLV19MP6IB1_FD_148629 | JGI IMG/M metagenome (GOLD analysis project Ga0163153, IMG submission 148629) | Freshwater microbial mat bacterial communities from Lake Vanda, McMurdo Dry Valleys, Antarctica - Oligotrophic Lake LV.19.MP6.IB-1 | ecosystem: Environmental > Aquatic > Freshwater > Lake... | reverse complement strand
GTACTGTACAGGTAGCGCCTGTTCCTGCAGCCAGCGTGTCGGAGAACGTAATCATAACGGTGCCCTGACAGTTGTCAGAGGCCGATGCCATGCCGTTTGTTTGCGGATCGATCGGATCCGTGCACTGGATCGTTTTATTGGCAGGGCACGAGACCATCGGCGCAACATTGTCTTGCACTACGATGTAAGTCTGGCAGGCAGATTCATTGCCGGCCTGGTCTTTTACAAACAGTTTGACCGGGTGCTGCGTCAGAGCATCTGCATCAGCGCAGTTAAACAGGATACTGGTCGTAACCGGACCCAATGGTTCGAGGCGCTGTATTTTAAGATCCAGCGAACCTAAGCTGGTACAGTTATCCGAACTGGCAGCATTGATCTGTGCGGTGGTTACCAGCACCGTGCCGGAGGCCTGCAAAGAGACGCTGACGCCGTTGATACAGGCTGCAATCGGGTTGGTACCGTCTTTCACCACAATGACGATTTTGTGCGAACTCTTGTTGCCGCAGGCATCTGTTGCAAAAAAGGTAGTGATATGCGTACCCAGACCGAATATTTCCGAGGTGTCTGTTTTGGAATAAAACGCTTCGAGATTCGCTATCGTCAGGTCGTCGCCGTCAGAACAATCTGTCATATAATCCAGGATATTGATATCCACTTTAGCGGTACAGTTCGTATTGTTGGTAGCCGTAAATGCATTAATGGTATCCGGAGCACCCACAAACAGCGGTGCCTCAATGTCCCGTACCGTAATTTTTTGTGTTCCGGTGGAAACGTTTCCGGCTGCGTCCACGGCTGCCCAGGTACGAGTGATCATGTAATTGTACTGACCGCAACCCACGGTGTCTTTTGTGGAAGTTTGTACAAAAGTCACGATCGGATTGCTGCACGCATCAGTTGCCGTCAGGGTCGGGGCTGTCGGGATGGCATCCTGGCAGTCGATGGTATCGTTGGCAGGGAAGTTTATCAACATCGGCGCCACCACGTCTTTCACCTTGATGGTAGCCAGACAAGGTAACGAAGTATTGCCATTCACGTCTACTGTAACAAAATTGACCACATTATTGCCCAACTGTGCACAGGTGAAACTCAAGGAATCGACAAAAGTCATGGCGCCGGTTCTGAACTTGTACGTAATCGGACCGCAATCATTCTGGTCAAAACTGCCGTTGTCCAATTGACTGGCTGCAATCGTAAATGTACCTCCGGCGCTCAGGTTCACAGAATCCGATTTGCAGATAGCAACCGGCGGGAAAACATCCGCCAGCACCGTGATATTCTGTGGCTGGGTGCTGATATTTCCATTACCGTCATTGTAAACCCAGGTAATGACATAGTTGCCCAACATCAAATTGTATGAAGGCGGATCGGTGTTCAGAAACTCGCCGACTTGTGCGGAAGGCGTACCGTAAATTGTATCAGCCAGTGGGTTGCAGGGGTCGAATGCCAACGGCGCAAATATGACGAACATGCCGCAGGAATCCACAATAGCGGGCAGGGTAATGAGCGCCGGAATCGGATCGTCGCCATCCTGCAAAGTCAGAATAAAGAAACAGGTAGTGGTATCGTAACCATCTGTTCCGCTGATAAAAATCGTGTCATTGTCGCCGGTTAAAGGCGCCGGGCCGAAGAAACTGCCCAAGGTTGTATTAGGCAGCGGATTTTGAGTCAGCACGACATTGCCGGAACAGTTGTCTGTAATCTGAACAAGGTTCGTGTAGTTCGGAATTTGCGCATCCGCACAGGTGGAGCTGAGCAACTGATTCGTCGGGCAGTTCAGCACGGGCGACTGCGTATCTTCTACTTCAACGGTGAATTCACAAACGGAGGTGTTCGCAGGTATGGCATTGTCCGAAGCAGTATACCGCACGGTGGTAACGCCTACCGGGAACTGAACCGTCGGGAAAATCTGGAACGCGAAGTTGGCATTGTAATTAAAGGGATTCGTCAGGTTGATGGTCGTTTGAACCGAATTCGACGTACTGCCGGCAGCATTCAGAATTTGCTCCTTGATGGTAAATGGCAGGCAATCGTCCACATTACTCAACAAAGCCCATGGACGCTGCCAGGTAAAGATATTGGAACAGGCACCGGGGGTATTCGGAATCACATATTGTGCGCCGCAAATGGTATCGAAAGGTGGATCAAATACAAATATTGGTCCTTGTGTATCTTTTATGATTACGGAAACCGTGTGTGTGGCGCTGTTACCGCAGGCATCGGTAGCAACCATCGTAACGATGCTGGTACCAATCGGGAAATAAGCGGTGATGGGTGTATTCAAAGGCAGCGGCGACGGAACAATCTGATCCGTGTAGCCGAAAGAAGGCGTCGGGTAATCAATTGTAACGTTGACGTTTACATCACCGCAGGCATCCGTTATTGCGCCGGGCGAAGTAAGTTCAAAAGTGACCGGGCCATCGCAGAACGTCGGATCATCCGTTGCACTGGTAATCGTGGTGGGCAGGTTCCATACAGGCGCTGTATTGTCTTCAATAACAATAATTTGTACAGCAGTACCGGTGTTGCCCGATGCGTCGGTAGCCACCCATTTGCGCTGAATAGTAAATTCGTCGGCACAACCGCCCGGCGTGATGATGTCATCGCCCGTGCTGTATGTGATTGAAACAACCGAACAGTTGTCTGTAGCAGTAGCGGTGCCGCCGGAAGTAGCCGGATTATTCGGATTGAATGTAGCGCAATCGACCACCACATTTGCCGGAGGTGTAACTACCGGATTGGTCATATCCTTGATCATTACAATCAGGTTGCACTCATCTGTATTGCCACCCGCATCTGTTACTTCTAAGGTAACCAAGAAAGAACCGGTCTGGCTGCAATTAAACAGGTGTGCCGTTTCAAAAGGCCCGGCACCCACTTTAAGTCTGTATCCTGTAATACCGCAGTTGTCGGTGCTGCCATTGTTCAGGGTAGAAGCCACTAAGTTAAACTGACCGCCTGCATTCAATACATACGTCTGGTTGCCGATACATACGGCATTCGGGTCAATATCGTCGATCACCGTAACCCTTGCGTGGCAGGTGTCCTGGTTGCCTTGTCCGTCGCGGAGGTCAAGCACAACCGTATTGGGACCGAGATCGCTGCAATCGAAATTGTATTCCGTCAGCAGACCACCCAGGGTACCGTATTCGTAATAATCATAGAAGCAGTTATCAGTGCTGCCGTTGTCAATTTCGGTAGGCAATACGGTTGCATCGCCATTTACATCCAGCGTAACACTGACATCTTTACATCTGGCGATAGGCGCCTGTACATCCACTACATTTACCTTGAACGAGTGAACCCTCACATTACCCGCAGCATCCGTAGCCGTATAGGTAACGGTCGTCATGCCAAATTGGAAGAAATCGTCGGGTACATGGGTAGAGAAAATAGACACGGCGCCCGGGCAGTTGTCCGTGAAAGTAGGCGCAACCCAAAGTACCCGACGCAGGCAGCTGGAAACGTTTGTGAAAACAGTAATCGTGGTATTGGCAGCCTGTCCACCGGAGTGAGAAGGGGCTTCCAGGTCGTTCACTGTAACATTAAAGTTACAAACGGTATTGTTCGTGCCGTCGCTCAAGGTATAGGTAACGGCTGTTGTTCCTTTATTAAACGCTACGGAGCCGATGTTAGCATAAGGGCCGGAGCCGGTGGTTACGCCGCTCAGGCTATATGTAACAGTCGGGGCGCTACAGTTGTCCGTATATTGCCCTACTGTTGTCAGCATGGAACCCGGTGCAACGAGGGTCAAACCGCCGTTGAAACTGGCTACGCAGTTATTGCTGTTGGTCGGCAGGGTAATACCGGAAGGGCAAATTACTTGTGGCGCCAGGTTATCAACAATATCAATGGTCGTGTTGCAGGTAGCCGTATTGGCCGGTACTGCCAGGTCGGAAACCGTCAGCGTCACGGGAATGGCATTGTTTGCCAGATCGCCGCAGTTGAACAGGCCTGTAATCATGGGATCATCATCCGGCGAAGAAATCGAGAGGATGACATTGCCGCAGTTATCGTTGGAACCATTATCCACCATAGCCGGCGTAAGCAACACCTTGCCGGTAGCGTCCAATGCCAGGACGATGCTACCATTCGGCTTGCAAAGTGGCACAGGCGCTTCATCTTCATTTACTATAAAGGTGTAGTCTATGGTCACTGTATTGTTGGCATTATCTTCCCAGGTATAACGTATCACAGTGGTGCCTGCAGGAAACTGCACCGTGATGTCGCCGCCGCCTGTGGGCGGAAATGCAGGTGCGCCACTCAGTACCAGCTGATCAGGGCCTGAAAAGTATGCTTCCGTCAAGGTCACATTGAGATCGCAGTCGCTCACCATTCCTTTGGAAGGACGGGTGAAAGTAAGTACCTTCGAACAATCGCCCGCTGTCACAGATTGAACGGGATAGTTGAAATCAACCGGCGCCGGTGCGATGATCGGAGCCACATCATCAGATACCGTTACAATGAAAGAAGTGCTGCCCGTATTGCCATTGGCATCCGTAGCAACATAAGTAACAGTGGTAGCGCCCAAGTTGAAAAACTGGTTGGTTGGAGCGCCTTGCAGGGCAGCCGCCGCAGCCACAATAGTTGCGCCGCTGAATGCTACCGTCATGGAATAAGGCCCTACGCAGTTGTCAGATACGGAGGGGTGATCCCAGCCCAAAAAGCCGTCGCACAGGTTTAACGGCGTAGCACCGCCTGTGGAAGTTCCGATAGGCTGGTCGTCCGGCACATCTACAAAAGTGGGGTCTTCATCATCCGTCACTGTCACCATAAAGGAACAGGTACCCGTATTACCGGCTGCATCTGACACCGTATAGGTAACAGTTGTGATACCCAGTCCGAAATTGATGGCAATATCGCCTGAACCGGTGGCGGCTGTAGCGCCGGTGGCTTCCCAGTCAACCGAGATAAAATCAGGACAGTTTTCAGTAATTTCAACGGGATAGGCCGGAGCAATGATATTGGAAATATCGCTGGAGCAGGAGCCGGGAGCAGTCGAGTACACTTCGTCCGGAGGGCAGGGCGAAACAATCGGCGCTTCTGTATCTTCTATTTCAATTTGATATGGAACGCCGTTGGATACATTACCGGAGGGGTCTACACCGGAAAAATTAACCGTCGTAATACCGGTATTTAACTCTGCAAAATCGAGTGTTGCGGGAAAAGTTCCACTTGTAGCGCCACTTAATATATAGGCAATGGTAACGCCGCAATTGTCGTTGATGGTCGCGTCAAATTCGGTGCCGGAGACTACATAATAACAAACGCCCACATCTGCCGGGCGAAGATCATTCCCCGGATTGATCAGTATCGTGGGCCGAATATTGTCTACCACCGTAACACTCAGGGTGCGAATGGTTGCGCCTGGGCCGCCATTATTTCCCGGAGGGCGGACATACCAGGTCTGCGGCGAAGTGGAGACATCGCTACAGAAGAATGTCACCGGCGTAACAGACCAGGGGCCTAAAGGGCTTTGAGACAGATAGTATTCACAGGCGGGATTTTTTACAAAGCCCTTATTGTCAAGTACCGCTTCGTTTAAATCTACTGTACCTACGGCGCCGAGTGCCAGTATGATTTGGACAGATGCATCAGGCGGGTATGATACAAAGTCCGCGCATTGGCTGTAAAGGTTTTGGCTGACAAGCAGGGACAAAAAGGTCATAGCAGTCAACGCCCAACGCCGAGGTGTTGTCGAGTTGTTCATGGTCAACAAATTAGATGATGGGAAATGGAAAAAGGTGGGAATTCTTCTGAATAAATGTAATCTTAGCCTCATCAAAGCTGAGTCGGTTTGGAATGAATAAATGTTGTTACAAATGTTGGGTACATCGCGTCAAATGTTTGGACAAAAAAAATAAAAACACTCAATCACGAGAAACCAACTTTGAAAGGCGGAAGATTAAAAATCTGTTTTGAATCAGACTATGGGATTAAAAAAAACGGGCGCAAATTAAGTTCAAATTAAACGAACCGCTTTGAGTTTTTTCTCCGCAACAACCAATATTCTAAAAATAAAAGATTGATTGTCAAACATTTACTCTATATTTTCACTGCCCGGGAAAAATATTCGGAACCGGTGAAAAGTAACTTTTCAATTCATTGATGGTGTATATTTCAATAATCATACCAATTTGAGGGTATCTTTCAATTGTTGCATTTTTTAGATGTGATCTCTCTCACACCTCTCACTTCTCACCTCTCACTTCTCACTTCTCACTTCTCACCTCTCACTTCTTATCTTTGCCGCCATGAGCAGGAAATTTCAGCAACACACCAAAATCAGGAAAAAGGGCTTACCTCCGGGCACCTTGATTTATACCGGTTCTCGGACGGACAAGCCTTCCAGCGTGTATTCTGTTTTATATACCGAAAATAAATACACCGAACATCCTTATTACCGCAATGAGCTTAGGAAGACCGCTGGCCTGATTTGGGTCGATATCCGGAGCCTGACGGAAACGGCGTTCATTTCCAAAATCGGCGATGACTTCGGCATCCACCCCTTGGCACAGGAAGATGTATTGGATACCCAGCAGCGCCCTAAATTAGAAGAATTTGACAACGGCCTTTTTATCATCCTGCCCAATCTGATCTTCAAGCCGGAAACCATAGAAATCGTCTCCGAACAAATTGCCATTTTTGTTGGCAGCGATTTTGTACTTTCTTTTCAGGAAGATCCCGACGACACTTTTGCCTCCGTACGCAAACGAGCGCAGGAAGGAATCGGCCGTATCCGGAAAAAAGGCCCCGATTATTTAGCCTACTCCCTGCTGGATACAGTGGTGGACGGCTATTACGTCGTACTGGATGATATTCAAAAACAGTTGTTCGACCTGGAAGAAACTTTGCACCGCAACGGCGCAGAACCGGAAGTGAAAGCAGGGATTTTTAACCTCAAACACGTGGTCAATCATTTCAGGCAAAAGGTGTTGCCGCTCCGCGATGCAGCTACCCGGCTTTACCGCACAGAAAGTGAACTCGTGGATGCCTCCAACCGACTATACCTGCGCGATGTGGTAGATCATGTGGCGCAAATATTGGATGGTATAGATAGTCAGCGGGAAATGCTGTCCAGTCTGGAATCGCTCTACCACGCCGAAGCCTCCAATCGCCTGAATAACGTCATGCGGCTGCTTACGGTGATCAGCACCATTTTTATCCCACTTTCTTTTGTTGCAGGCGTGTACGGCATGAATTTCGACAATATGCCTGAATTGCATACCCGCTTCGGCTATTTCATTGTACTCAGCGGGATGCTTATTGCAATGGTCGGTATGTTGATATATTTCAGGATAAAAAGATGGATTTAGTTGGTAGCATGGCCTTCAGGCCGTCGGGATGAGCGCTTTTTAAGGCGCATTATGATAATATTACGGGCATAAATGCCCTTTTCCCGACAGCCTGAAGGCCGTGCTACCAATTATACGAGCACTCCACCCGCCATCCCCGCCCCGGCATAGGCCGGTAAAGGAGCGCCTGGTAAGGCGTATTCCAGGCGTTTTCCACCCGGACGCCCAGCGACAAACCTGCTAACTTTTTGGAAAAACCGGCAAATCCGTAGCGCAGGATCAGGTTTCCTGTTTGAAAACCGCGCAACATATCCAGGTTATCAGTTGTGATAAACCGGGGTCCGGTAAACTGATGCAGGTAAGCGCCTGAAAAACTGCCGCGCCGGGCATGTACGCCGATTCCTCCCGTGTGGTTGGGCGTGTATGCCAATTGCTTGTTCAATACGCCCTGCTCGGGTGTATAGACAGAGACATTCGTGGCTTTTACATATTGATAACGGCCGGAAAATCGCCCCTGCCAGCGCCCCAGACGCCAGTGCCATGCGCCGCTCCAGGCCACTCCCCTACTCCATACTTTTTTCAGGTTAAGCGGCCTGAATATACCGTCTGAACCGGGCTGCCAGTCGATCCAGTCATCCATAAGTATCTGAAAAACAGATACTTCTCCAGAAAAAATTTCATTCTGGTATTTCCAGCCCAGGTCACTGCTATATCCGCGTTCAGCCTTCAGACCTGGCCTGCCATAAAAATTCCAGAAACGGTCATTAAAGGTAGGCAGGTTGAAATTGCGGGAAAGATGGAAGTGCAGTTGCCCGGAGCCGAGTCGGAATTGCCCGCCGGCAGACCAGGTAAAGGGTACACCTTGTTCCTGCGCCCATTCCTGTCGAAGCAGCAAAGAGAGTCGGCCATTTTTGAAACGGCGTTCTCCCGTGGCATAGGCCGCCAGTCGGGCCTGTCCGTACCAGCGCGTACTGTCTGCGTAGCCGTCGGCATTTGCCCATTGTTGCTGCGCGCTCAGCCCGGTTTTGAAAAAAAAATGCTGCCGTATCGTTGTGGAATAATCGCTGCTGAGCAAAGCGGTTTTGGCGCGGCTGGAATCCGTTTTGCTATAGAGGTAATAAAAAATGCCTTCATCAAACCAGGCAGCGCGGGTTTGCCAGAGGCTATAAGCATTCGATTGTTTGTCCCAGGTAACAACGGCCCTGGTGGCCCGGTCGCGCTGCCAGGTCTCTGTGGGTACTTGCGTCATCGTCGGCGGAATTTCCCGGAACGTACGCTGGCTCCATAGCGCCGATTTCAGCGTATTTTTTTTATTGATAATCCAATGATTGTGCTGCTGGATATCCCATTTTTCCCCAAAGTTATTGGCTTGCCGAACAAGGGGTTTGCCTATTTGTGTGACATTTCGATATGGGAAATCGTTGTTGGAACGCTGCCAGGATGCCCGGATTTCCGCTGCGACTTTTTCGCCGGACAATCCGGTTGAAACCATGTTTTCCACACGCTCCCAACTACCGGCCGCAGCCGTTGCCGATCCAAAAAAACCTGCCTCCTGCCGGAGCGGTTGCGACTCCAGATGTATGTTGCCACCCATGGAACCGCTGCTTTGCGCAGCGCTTTGTCCGCCATACCGCACTTCCACCCGGTCTTCGGGCCAAATGGGGATCAGGGCAAGGTCAACCACGCCATGCATGGTACTTTGGAGCGGAATCCCGTTCCAGAGTACGGGACTGCGTTTGGGTCCGACGCCGCGGATAGACGCCGTGGCAAGCGTACCGGGCGCATTGGGCCGGATATCCACCACATTGTCCCAAAACAAACGCTCCGACAAGGATAAAACGCCCTGAATGGGCAGTGAGTCAGCCCGCCAGATGGTGTATCCATTGCGCTCTGCCTGCTGCCGGCGGACAAGCACTTCAGGTAGTACAAGGGAACTATCCGTTTGTGCCTGTAGTCCACAAAATCCATGTAACATTCCGGTCAGAAGCAAAAAAAAAACGGCAGGCCTTAAGCCTCCGGGCGGTATTTGCCGTGCGAGGGTCTTACGACCCCTCATATTATATCTGACAAATTTCCTCATAATCCGGTCTGTCATAAGGGTTTCGATGGATAAACTGGTTTCGAATCACACCTTTATGTACCAGAAAAACACCGGGCATCTGAAAACCGTCGCCCAGTTCCCCGCTGGGGTTGTTGTTGCCATGCCCTTCCAGTATGCTTGCCTCAAATCCACGAATCCAGTTCATCAGTCCGAATATTTGTTGCGGTGTGCCGCGTGACAGGCCGAATGACTTGTAAAAAGATTTCTCGGGATCCGAGATGTGGTCGACCGGGAAAAGTTTATATTTTTTAAAAAACTTTTCAGCGGTTTCCTGGTCGGGCGCCATGTGTACAAATACTACCCGGAATCCTTTCGACTCCAGTTTTTTGCGTCTTTGAGAGATATCACTGATCGCTTCACGGCAGAAAGAGCAGCCGAAAAAACGCAGAAAAACCAACATAACAGGTTGTTTTTCGGATATTTCGGCCAACGACTCGCCACTATTGACCGTAATCATTTTTTCCCAAAAATCGGGATACGTCACAGAGGGTTGGATTTCAGACATAATTACAGTACATTCATAGCATCCAGCGCGTCAGAAACTTCTTTGACCGCTGCTGCTGATTTATGAAGCAGATCGAGTTCGTCCTTTTTCAGGCGAAGTTTGATAATTTCCTGGATGCCTTTGCGTCCAAGTTTAACCGGTGTGCCTACAAATACGTCCTTCAGTTTGTACTGACCGTTCAGGCGTACGCAGCAGGGGAAAACACGTTTTTCGTCTTTAAAAATGGAAATCGCCATTTGGGCAGCCGCAGCGCCGGGTGCATACCAGGCGGAAGTGCCCATGAGGTTGACCAATTCGCCACCGCCGAATTTAGTGCGCTCAATAATGGTCTCTAATTTATCTTTTTTAATCAGTTCAGTGACCGGAATGCCACTTACGGTTGTGTAGCGGGGCAATGGCACCATGGTGTCGCCATGTCCGCCCATCAGCATCGCCTGAATATCTTTGGGCGATACGTCGAGGGCTTCTGCCAGGAATGCCCTGTAACGGGCCGTATCAAGAACGCCGGCCATGCCGATTACTCGTTTGTCTGAAAGGCCCGAGGCTTTCCAGCAGGCGTATGTCATCACGTCGAGCGGGTTGGACACCACGATAATGATCGGGTTTTTAGTATATTTCAGGATATTTTGGGTAACGGAAACCACGATTTTGGCATTTGTAGAGATCAGGTCATCGCGGCTCATACCCGGTTTGCGCGGAATACCGGCAGTAATTACAACGATATCCGAATTGGCAGTGAGGGCATAATCGTCGCCGCCCGTCAGCCGGGTGGAATAGCCATCGATGGGTGCCTGTTGCCAGGTATCGAGGGCTTTGCCTTTGGCCAGATTGCCCTGTATGTCAATCAATACGACCTCATTGAAAAGGTCTGCGTGTGCCAGTACATTCGCACAGGTGGCGCCTACATTGCCAGCGCCTACGACGGTAATTTTGCTCATTAGAATTTTGACTATTTTGTATGGGTAGTAAGATCGGCAAAAGTAGAGAAAAATTCTGCGACACGAAGTGCATCTATGTTATACAAACCGCTGTTTTTCGTCATTTTTTTACCATATTACCTAAAATGAGCAAGATTTGCGCAAGGAAACACGCCCGTAGCGAAACCGGAAGTTGTATGGATGACGAGGCTTTGCTTGCATCTGTATGAAATTTTTGAACTGGCTTCAAAAATCTGCAAATAATCCCAGCGCAGCGGCAGGTGCAGACAGCACGTTTTCTCACCTCTCACCTCTCACCTCTCACCTCTCTACCTCTCACCTCTAATCTCCGCCAGCATCCCCTCCTTCATCGCATACGTGGAGGTGTATATGTCGCGGATATTTGCCCTATCCAGCACATAGCGGATCAACACTACGGCTACCACAACCATTTCCACCCGTTCATCGGGGAGTTGGTTCATGGCGCGGCGTTCGGCTAAGGTGCTGCGGGTGAGCATATCCCGGAGCAGTTCAAACTCTTCGGGCATCAGGTAGCCGTACAATTCGGGTTTGGTTGCAGGGTCGAGCAGGAAAATATCGATGACGTCGAACGTGCCGGAAGCGCCGATGAGGGAAGGACAGGGGAATTGCTCCAATGCCTGCCAAAGTGCTTCCAGCGTTTTTTCGAGAAATTGATGGAGTTGCCCGATTTCTTCCGTTGCTATGGGGTCGCTGTGGTGAAAGTCGCGAAACAGCACCGATACGCCGATCGGGAAACTTTGTTGCCAGTAAACCCGCTCGCGGTCGGCAATGATAAATTCCACGCTGCCGCCGCCGATGTCCATGATGAGTACCCGGTGCTTGGGGAATGGAACCGCCTGCCGTACCCCTTTGTAAATCAGCGCCGCTTCCCGGTCGCCGGAGATGGATTCAGGCCGGATACGCGCTATTTCCCAGGCTTCTTTCAAAAAATCGGGCGCATTTTCCGCCGTTCGCAAGGCCGCCGTGCCGAATGCGCGGATGTTTTCCTGCGACACGCCCGCTTCGTCCAATTGCGCGCGAAACTGCCGCAGGGCATTCAGCCCACGCGCATAAGGCGCTGCGCCGATACGCTGAATACCTTCTTCGGCGAGTCTGACGTATATTTTATTTTTGAGCAGCACATCCCAGCTTGCATCGGGCTTGCGTTCCACAATGAGCAGGTGAAAGGTGTTGGTGCCTAAATCGAGTACGGCGATACGCATAGAGGGGAGAGAGAGGTGAGAGGTGAGAGGCATCCCGTTTGGCAACTGTTATGGTCTTGGGTTTGTGTTTCAGGCCTGTAATCGTGAGTGGTGAGTCGTGAGTCGTGAGTGGCATTCCGTTAGAAGAACGAACTGTTGATTATCAGTATTTTAAACTAACAAAAATACCAAAAAAGGTTACGTCGCTCATCCCTCATTCCTCATTCCTTGTTCATAGCCCTGTAAACCACACTTTGCAATCGAGGCCGGAAATCTCCGTTTCCGAGTTTATTATTCTCCATAGATGGGTACGTCCGGTTGGATAAAAAGATGAAAATCAGGTTTTTATCAGGATCAGTCCAGATGCCTATACCCGTAAAGCCGAGGTGGCCGAAGGTATTGTTGCCCGCCAGATCGCTCATGTTTTTGGTTTCTTTCGGATCCAGTTCTTTCATATCGAAACCGATGCCGCGCCGGGTGCTGCCCGGAAAACGTGTGGTGAACCGGCGCACTGTTTCAGGTTTCAGGTATTCAATACCGCCATAAGAGCCGCCGTTCAGCAGCATCTGGAAAATTTTGGCTAAGTCGTTGGCATTGGAAAACAAACCGGCGTGACCGCTGACGCCACCCAGCATAGCCGCGCCCATATCGTGTAC
>Ga0163153_10006766_pt1 | contig 12705 bp, 12 predicted proteins | sample OliLakLV19MP6IB1_FD_148629 | JGI IMG/M metagenome (GOLD analysis project Ga0163153, IMG submission 148629) | Freshwater microbial mat bacterial communities from Lake Vanda, McMurdo Dry Valleys, Antarctica - Oligotrophic Lake LV.19.MP6.IB-1 | ecosystem: Environmental > Aquatic > Freshwater >... | reverse complement strand
ACCGATTGCGTGAGTTCTCCCGCCATCCGCAGCACGACGGCGCCGAGAACCGGGCCAAACAGCGTGCCCATGCCGCCGATGATCGCCGCCAGCAGGATTTCGACCGATTGCAGCGGACCGAAGGCGATGGCAGGGTCCACGTAGTAATAGTACTGGCCGTAGAAGAAGCCGCCGCAGCCGGCGATCGCGCCCGATATTCCGATCGCGATGAGCTTGTGCTGGAGGACGTTGACCGACAGGGCGGCGGCGGCGTCCTCGTCCTCGCGGATGGCGAGAAAGCGCGCCCCGAGCCGGCCGCGCGCGATCCACCACGTCACGATCTGGACCACCGCAAAAAGCGCCAGGACGAAATAAAAGTACCCGGCCTTGGTCGAAAACTGCAGATGCTCGAGGCCGACGCGCGTCGGCAGATTTCGTCCCGTTCCGCCGCCGGTGATGTCGAGAGCGCTGGCGATCACTCTGAACACTTCCGCGAACGCCAGCGTCACGAGCGCAAAATAGCTCCCGCGCAAGCCATAGCGGAAGCTGATGAAGCCAATGGACAGGCCGATCACGGCCCCGGCGACGATGGCCGCAACCAGAGCGAGCCACGCGGACAGCCCGAAATTCACCTGCAGGATGAAACTCACATAGAGCCCGATGCCGAAGAACGAGGCATGGCCCAACGAGAATTGCCCGCACATGCCGCCAAGAATGCTCCACGATTGGCCGAGAAACGCCGAGAACAGGATCACGATCAGCAGCCCGAGCACGTAGTTCGAGCTGACCAGCTCGGGAACCAGGGCCAGGGCGGCGACGATGGCGACGATCCAGGCCATGCCGGCTGCCTATACCCGAGCGCCGAACAGGCCGCGGGGCCGCAACACGAGAATGGCGATGAACAGCGCGAAGACGCCGATCTGGCCGAGGCTTTCCCCAAGGAACAAGCTTCCCAGCGACTCGATCACCCCAATGACAAAACCGCCGACCAGCGCGCCGGTCGTGCTTCCCATGCCGCCGAGGACGACGATCGTGAAGGCCAGCAAGGCAAAGACGCTTCCGACCTGCGGCGTGACATAAAAGATGGGGAGCATGAGTGCGCCGGCCGCGCCCAGGGACGCGGCGCCCACGCCCATCGTCAAGGCATAGATACGATCGACATTGATGCCGACGACGCGCGCTCCCATCGGCTCCTTCGCCACGGCACGCATCGCGCGCCCGAAATTCGTGCGCTCGATCAAGAGCCACAGCGCCGCGAAAATGACGCAGGCGGCTGCTGACGCGATGACGCGCGTTATCGGCAGCAGCGCGAAGCCGACATCGATCACCGAAAGCGTGTAGCTCAACTGCAGTTGCCGCGTATCGGCGGCCCAGAGGTAGAGCGCAAGGTTTTCGATCACCAGGGCGGCGCCGAGCGTGATCAAGAGCACGTTGGAGTCGCGGCCGCCGCCGGCCTCCACGATCACGAAGCGCTGAAGCAAATATCCCGCCGCGAACATCAGCGCCATCATCGCCGGTATCGTCAAATACGGGTCGATCCCGAGAATTTGATGGGCGAAGAAGACTCCGTACATGGCGATCATCAGCAAGCTGCCATGGGCGAAATTGATGATGTGGAGAACGCCGAAAACAAGCGTCAGCCCCAATGCGACGAGCGCGTACACGGCGCCGTTCATGAGGCCCGTGATGACCGATTGGATGACGATCGAAAAATCAAACATACGCAGTCTTGACCGCACCGACCGTGAGGTAGGCGCGCGCCGCGACTGGCGCTCGATGCATCAGAGGGCAGCCTCGCGGCTGCCCGCAGTTCGAGGCGCCGCGGTCAGGCATCGTATTGAGCAATCCTCCCCGTCCCACATTTCGCCGATTTCGGAGCAGCTTTTTTGCGCCTGCGCTTGCTCCGAGACCAAAAACAAAGGTCCGCAATAGGCGACGTAACCAGATCGATAAAACAGGGTCAAGACGCGGGTCGCGCCCAGTCTTGGCGGAGTCGTGTTGCGGTGCAGCGCTATTGCGTCGTGCCGCTGGAAACGCGCAAATCCTGTCTGGCGCCCTTGGCCGGCGAGATGGCGGGACGCGCTGTCCTGTTGACAGCGATTGAGGCCTGCACGGATACTCCACGTCAACAAATGCGAAGCCGTTCCGCGCCTTGGAACAAGATAATTTCGCGTATCCGGGGGTGCTGGCCCGGCGATGGGGAGTGAAATATGGCGCAACCGGGCCGCGAGGAGGCGCAGGATTCCGTGATGCGGCCTCGCACGCTGTTCGAGAAAATCTGGGACGATCATGCCGTGCTCGCACTCGAGAGCGGCGAGACGCTCCTCTATGTCGACCGCCACATCATTCACGAAGGCTCCGCCACACCCTTTGAACGTCTGAAAGACGCGAAGCTCGGCGTAGCCGAGCCCGCGCAGACCCTCGGCACGGCCGATCACTATGTGCCGACCACGCATGCGAGCAAGGATCTCTTTGACAATCCGGAGATCCTCCGCATGGTGCAGCAATTCGAGGCGAACATCGCCGCGCACGGAATCACCGGCTTTTCGCTCGGCGCCCCCGACCAAGGTATTGTCCACGTGGTCGGACCCGAACTCGGCTTCACGCTGCCCGGAACAATTCTGGTGTGCGGCGATAGCCACACCTCAACACACGGCGCGCTCGGCGCACTGGCTTTCGGCATCGGCGCCTCGGAGGTTGCCCATGTGCTTGCCACTCAAACGATCTGGCAACGTCGGCCAAGGACGATGCGAATCGCGCTATCCGGACATCGCTCCCGCGGAGTCGAGGCCAAAGACGTTATTTTGGCCATCATCGGAACCATCGGCAGCGACGGCGCCACGGGCCACGTCATCGAGTATGCCGGTTCGATCATCGAGGAGATGGACATCGAGGAACGGCTGACCGTGTGCAATATGTCGATCGAAGCGGGAGCCCGCGCCGGATTCGTTGCGCCCGATGATACCACCTTCGCCTATGTGCGCGGCCGGCGTTATGCGCCCGCGGGCCAAGGGCTCGATCAGGCGCTGCATGCGTGGCGCGGACTGCCGACAGACGCCGGAGCCCGCTACGACCGTACGGTCGATATCGATGGCGCTCGTATCGAGCCAATGGTTACGTGGGGCACAAACCCTGAGATGAATGCGACGATCGGCAGCCGCATTCCGCAACCGGCTGAGATGCCGACAGCGGCGAAAGGCAACGCAGCCACCCAGGCGCTTCACTATATGGGGTTGGCGCCGGGAACGCCTTTGCGCGACGTGCCGGTGGACATCGTCTTCATCGGATCCTGTACCAACAGCCGCATCGGCGATCTCAGGCGCGCCGCGGCCATCGCGCGGGGGCGCCAAGCGCGCGTGACGGCCATCGTCTCGCCCGGATCGGCCGCCGTCGCGCGCCAGGCCGAAGCCGAAGGCCTGGACCGGATCTTCATCGAAGCCGGCTTTCAATGGCGCCGCCCCGGATGCTCCTACTGCGTCGGCATGAACGGCGACCTCGTCGATGCCGGCAAGCGTTGCGTTTCCACCTCGAACCGCAATTTCGTGGGCCGCCAGGGCAAGGGCTCGCGCACGCACTTGGCCAGTCCCACGACGGCCGCCGCAAGCGCCATCGCCGGACGGATCGCGGACCCGCGCGAATTCGCGGCAGCGTAAGAGGGGCCGATGGAAAAATTCGAAACCCTCACGGCCGTAGCCGTTCCCATAGACGGCGTGAATGTCGACACCGATCAGATCATCCCGGCGCGCTTCCTGCGCACGCCGCGCAAGCAGGGTTATGCCGGTTTCCTCTTCCATGATTGCCGCGTCGATCAGCAGGGGCGCGCCATTCCCGATTTCGCGCTCAATCAGGCGGTCTATGCCGGCGCCGGCATCCTGGTGGGCAACACGAATTTCGGATGCGGCTCGTCGCGGGAAGGCGCGGTCTATGCGCTGCGCGACTATGGCATTCGCTGCGTGATCGCGCCGTCGCTGCGCGATGCGATCAAGGCCCGGCCCGGCACCCGCGTGACGGTCGATTTGCCCGCGCAGTTCGTGGAATTCCCCAACGGCGAGCGCCACAAATTCGCGATCGATGCCCTCAACAAGCGCTGCCTGCTCGAAGGCCTCGACGATATTGCTTTGACTCAGCGCCACGCAGGCGAAATAGCTGCATTCAAGGAAGCATATAAGCGCCGGCGTCCCTGGCTGTTCCAGCCCGCACCGGCCGGGCGATAGGAGAAAGACCGAGATATGGCCGAACGTGCCACCACGAGATTGCGCCGCCTGCTCGCATCCCCCGGCCTGATTGCCGTGCCCGGCGTGCCCGACGCGTTGTTTGCCCGGATCGTCGCGCAATCCGATTTTCCGGCCGTCTACATGACGGGTGCCGGCACGACGGCCGTCCGTCTCGGCATGCCCGATATCGGCCTCCTCACCATGACCGAGATGGTGGACAATGCGGGCCGGATCGTCGACGCGTGCGGCCTGCCGCTGATCGCCGACGCCGACAACGGCTATGGCGGGCCGCTCAATGTGTATCGAACGATCCGCGCCTATGAGAAAGCCGGTGCCGCGGCCGTCCACATCGAAGACCAGATCTTCCCGAAGCGCTGCGGCCACATGGCCGGGAAGCAGCTCGTCGGCGCCGCCGACATGGTCGCCAAAGTGAAAGCTGCCGTCGATGCGCGAACCGATCCCGATTTTGTCGTGATCGCCCGCACCGACGCCATCGCCGTCGAAGGCTTCGAAGCGGCGCTTGATCGCGCCGGGCAGTATCGGGCCGCGGGCGCCGACGTGCTGTTCGTCGAGGCGCCGACCGGTCTCGACCAGCTTCGGGCGATACCGAAGGCCTCTGACGCGCCGCAGCTCTACAACATGGCGTCGAGCGGCAAGACGCCGTTCCTCGCCATGCGCGAGATCGAGCAGCTCGGCTTCAAGATCGTCATCTATCCGAACTGGATGCTGTTCGGCGCGATTCGCGCCGCCCAGCGCGTTCTCGTGCACTTGAAGGAGACCGGCTCGGTAAAGGATTTGCGCGAGTCGGCCGTGAGCTTCCAGGAATTCTTCGATCTGCTCGGCATGCAGGAAATGGCACGGCTCGAAAGTCGCTATGTTTCGGACGAAGGAACGCGGCTCGGCTATTGAGCTGCGAAACGCTCATCGAGAGATCAACACCGGTCAAGCTAGGGAGATATGACCATGAAAACCTCGAAATCTCAGCGGCAGGTTAGCCGTCGGCGCGTACTGGCGGCGTCGGGCGCCGCGGCGGCGGCAATTGGCTTTCCGGCGGTCCTGCGCGCGCAAGCCGCGCCCGTCAAGGTCGGCGTCCAGCATCCGATCACCGGATTTCTCTCGTACTCGGGCAATCAATGCCGCGCCGGTGCCTTGATGGGCATCGAAGACATCAATGCTCGCGGCGGCATCAAGTCGCTCGGGGGCGCCAAGCTCGAGCCGCTGCTCTCGGATAATCAGAGCAAGGTCGACGTAGGTCTTTCGGAATTCGACAAGCTCGCCGAGGCCGGGATCACGGCCTTCATCGGGCCCTATGCCAGCGCGATCGGCGTGGCCACGTCGCAGGCGGCGACGCGCTATAACCTGCCGCATCTCTGCGACCTCTGCGTCTCGGACCGGGTCATCGGCGCCGACAAACCCTCGGTTTTCCGCTTCTCGCCCGGCTACGGCCAGTTCGCGAGGGAGGCCGTCGAGCGCCTCGTCCAGCTCAACGAGGGCGCAGGCAAGCCGATTAAGAAAGTCATGCTCATCCACGAGGAGTCGGAATCCGGCGCCGGCGCCCAGAAGCAGCTGCTGGTGGAGCTGCCGAAAGTCGGATTCGAGATCGTCGATCAGGTCCTGCATCCAAATCCGACACGCGATTTCACGAATGTGGTCCTGCGCGTGAAGCAACGGGCGCCGGATCTGCTGATCATCGGGAACTACTATAACGAATACGTCCTGCTCGTGCGCTCGCTGCATCAGCAGAAAGTCAAGGTGAAGGGCATCTATTCGATGCTCGGCGGCGGCGCCTCGAGCTATCGCTTCGTGCGCGAAACGCCGGACGCCGCGCAGCATATCATGGACTGCAATCACTGGTTCAATCCCAAGCATCCGAAGGCTCTCGAGCTCAAGCGCCGCGTGGAAGCCGCCGGCAAGGATTTTTCGTACGAGGTCTGGCTAAACTACAACTGCGCTCAGCTGCTGGCCGACGCTCTGGAACGGGCCGCCTCGACGAAGCGCGATGCGGTGGTAAACGCGCTGGCGCAAAGTACCTTCAGCGACCACTTCCTGCCCTTCGGTCCCACGAAGTTCGTCAATGGTCAAAATACCGGCGCACTATCCGCCAATCTCCAAGTCATCAACAAAAACATCGAACTGATCCTGCCGTTGGAGTTCGCATCGGCAAAGGCGGTCTTCCCAGCGCCGACGTGATCCTCAATTGCGTCGTTCAGGTCGCGCTTGGCGCAAACGAGTCCCGGCTTCGCCCGGGATGCTCTCTGCACAGCCGAAGAAATTCCCTGCTCCGTTGAGCAGGGAATTTCCTGAAAATCGATGCCTCGGCGCGATCCGACAGTCCCGTTCTTTCCGGGCGTTGCACTTCATCTTCGCCTTCCGGGATTCAACTGGCGAAAGCTCGAATCCGTGCCGGAGAAGTGACGGGCGCTGGGTCCAATATCCCGCCACATAATAACAGCCGAACCCGGCACGTCCCTCGCATAACCGGACCTTGCGCCAATCGCACCGCGGTTCACGGTGACGCGGGTTCTGGCCGCCCGCCCGTTCAGTCCACGACGGCTATGGCCGTGATCTCCAGCATTATCTCCGGCAGGGCAAATCCTGCTGCCATAATCAGTGCGCTCGCGGGAAAATCCTTCGTGTAGTATTCGCGCCTGAGATCGGTAAAGCGCTTGGAATAGCGAGCATCGCAGACGTAGACGCTCATCGTCACGATGCTTTGAAGAGTTCCCCCCGCGCGCGCGAGGATTTTTTCGACGTTTCTGAAGGTTTGGCGCACTTGGCCATCGAAATCACCGGCAAGCGATTTTCCGGAATCGTCGAGGAAGCCGACTTGCCCCGCCAGCCAAATCGTCTTGCCTCCCTGGGTGATCACGGCAGGTGAGAACGTGTACTGTTCTTCCCACGTTGGCGGAATGGTTTCGCGCTTTAGGGCCATGAGCCGTCTCCTGACTTGGTCAAATGCCGATAAATCCGAAGTACTGCGACATTCGCGTGTAGCTGTTGACGATCATAACCCGAAAAGCGGCCCGTTCATGCGTCACCTGCGATGGTCATGAGGGGAAGTCTGTGGGAGTCTTCGCAAAGGCGACGCAGCTCAAGTTTGGTATTTGCCGGGGACACATGGCTAGCGAGGAATGGCGATGACAGTGCTCGTGACCGGCGCCGGGATAATCGGGACGATGATCGCCAAAGCCCTGCAAAAGGAGGGTAAGCGCGCCATCCTCGTCGATATCAGGCCCGATTTCGCGGCAATCCGCTCGCTCATCGATGCCACGGCGATCGAGGTCGTCGCCGGAGACATTTGCGATCTGCCGTTTGTCGAGCAGCTCGCCCGGGATCGCGGCATAGAAGCGATCATTCATACGGCGGCCGTTTTGACATCCGCGATTTCCCAAGATCCTCGGCGCGGGGTTGAGGTCAACGTGATGGGCACGGTCAACATTCTCGAGGTCGCCCGGCGGCTTCGCCTGAAGCGCGTCGTCCTGTCGTCGAGTACGACGCTCGCCTATCCGACGTTTGGCGCCGGTGAAACCGGGCCGCTGAACGAGGATTTCGCTATCCGCGTCGTTTCGCAACGTCCCATCAATCTCTATAGCGCCACCAAATTGTTCGACGAGCACTTGGCGGCGATCTATGCCGCACAATTCGATGTCGATTCGATCGTGGTTCGCTACGCTGCGGTGCTCGGGGATTGGGCCGGGCCGAACAATAGCATTCCGGGAACCTTGTTGCGCGCACTCAAATCGGCAATCCAGAATCGTGCGCCCGCCATCTTCAGCGAATCCCGGCTTGCCTGGCTGGGTGGCGATGAATTCATCGATGCCCGCGATTGCGCCATCGCGACCGTGGCAGCGCTTAATGCGACGAAGCCGCAACAGCGGGTATTCACGATCTCGTCCGGCAAGCTCGCCACGTTTGACGACTTCGTGGCGGCCGCGCGTCGGATATACCCGGAACTCGAGGTTGAGCTGACATTCGAACGCAAAGGCGGATTTGCCGGCTTCCCGCATATCCGCCGTTTTCCCAGCGATATCGCCGCCGCGGCGCGCGATCTCAATTTTGTGCCGAAGTTCGACCTCTTCTCCTCCCTCGAGCACTATCTTGCGCTGGCTTCGGGCGCAGACGTCGATCACTCGGTGAACTAGGGCGTACGTCGCCAGCAGCATATCGCCGTCGTCTGCGGCCTGGATTTAGGTAGATTTCCGAGCAAAATTGGCATAGTTGCAACGCGTTCACGAGCCGCGCAAATCGGTGATCGTTCTATCTGGGCTTCATGAGGATTGCGTGGCGCCCGAGATTGCGCAAGCATGCGTCCGAGACTCTCGGGTGAACGGGCTGGCGTATCCGGTATCATCGAAACCGGTGCCAATGGTGTACAGTGTTCGTTGAGCTGGGTAGCACTCAAATCAGAAAACATGGGCTTAGGGAGCGAACGATGCGGGGTAAAAACAGACTCTTGACTAAATTTGGCTCCGCGGTCGCGGTCGCGTTCGTCGCGTCTGTGGCGCAGGCCCAGGAAATCAAACTGAGCGCCATCAACTACTTGCCGCACGCGGTCGACTACGGCGCGGTTTTCATGTCTTGGGTCGAGGACGTGAATAAGGAGGGAGCGGGCAAGGTCAAGATCGAAGTCCGGGCATTCGGCTCCATACCGGTCGTGAACATGGCCAACGCGGTAAGATCCGGCGTCGTCGACGTGGCGAACGTCCCGCCGGCGTTCTATCAAACGCTGTTGCCATGGGCCGACGGGATAAAGTTGTCCACGATCAGCCATGCCGAGATGCACCGAAACGGCGCGGAAGCCTTCATCAATGCCGGACACAACGAGAAGGTCGGCGTCGAGTATCTGACCACCTACGGCGACGGCGACCAATTCGTGCTCTACCTTCGCGAAAAGGCGATCAAGCGGCCCGAAGACCTTAAAGGGCTAAAGATACGCATCACGCCGATCTATCGAGCGCTGTTCACCGCGTTCGGCGCGGAGGTCATTACGATTCCGGTGGCCGAGCTTCCCACGACTCTCGAGCGCGGTGTCGTCGACGGATATGGTTGGACCACGCTTTCGATCCGCGACAATGGATTCGCAAAATATACGAAGTATCGGATCGAGCCGGGCTTTTACACGCCCAACAACGCGATCCTCGTTAACTTGGCGAGATGGCGTTCACTGCCGCAGGAAACGCGAGATTTCCTGAAGAAAAAGGCCATTCAGCTCGCGACGGAGTATCCCACGCGTTACGGCAGCGCAGCGGTGGCGCGCGCACGGCAGCAGGTGATCGAAGACGGCGTTAAGATCATCACCTTCGAGCCGAACGACGCCAAGCGCTGGATCGAGACGGCGCATGGCGCGGCGTGGGCGGAAATCGACCGTATAGATCCCGTCAACGGGCCCAAGCTGCGGAAGTTGATCACGAAATAGCCCGATAGGTGGGCGCGGGCGCCGGAGCCCGCGCCCATCGGCCATAGTGCAGTGCTAAACCGCCTCATAGACAAGGCGATCGAAGCGTGCGGTGCCATCGCCATGCTTTCCATCGTGGGCATGGGCGCCTTGATCACGGTTGACGTGGCCATGCGAAGCCTCGGCTTCGGTGTCGTCCACGGGGGCGTGGAAGCGGTCGAATACCTGATGTTCTTGATCGCCCTGTTCGCCGCGCCCTGGGTGTTGCGGCACAACGCGCACATCCGCATCGATTTTCTGCTTGAGAACGCGCGCCGGCCGATTGCGTTGATCTTCGAGGTCGCGAGCAATGCTGTCGGTCTGATTGTCGTTGGCATTTTCATTTTCTATGCGGCGCGCATCGGCCTGCAGTCGGCCGACGAAGCGCGCAAAATCTACAAGAATTTTATTTTCCCCGAATGGTGGATCTACGCGGCAGCTTCCTTGGCTCTCGCCATGCTGTGGATCGAGTTTCTACGAAGGATCATTCGCCCCTTCAACGCCACTCAATCCCAGGCAAAAGGTCGATAGTCGTCTCGATGGGCTGGGAACTTACGCTGACACTGCTTTTGGGCTCCGTCATCGCCCTGATGCTGCTGGGCCTTCCGGTGGTCTTCGCCTTCCTGACAGTGAACGTCGTGGGCGCGTGGTTCGTCCTCGGCGGGTCGGCCGGCATGGAACTTCTCGTCAGAAACGCCTTCGAAGGCGTGACGTCGTACACGCTGGTTCCCATTCCCCTTTTCATTTTCATGGGCGAGCTCCTGTTTCACTCCGGGATCGCAATGCGCGCTATCGACGCGATCGATCGTGTCATCGTGCGCGTTCCCGGCCGGCTCGCGGTTGTCGCGATCGTCGCCGGCACGATTTTCTCCGCGATTTCAGGCTCCACGGTCGCGACGACGATGATGCTCGGTAGTCTGTTGCTGCCCGAGATGCTGAAGCGCGGCTACAGCCCGCGTCTGGCGATGGGCGCCATCATGGGCATCGGCGGCGTCGACGCCCTCATTCCCCCCTCGGCACTGACCGTCTTGTTCGCGAGCCTCGCGGTCATTCCAGTCGCTCCGCTGCTCATCGGGGGCGTGGTGCCCGGCCTTATCCTCAGCGTCGTTCCTGAAATGGGAGAAGACCCCGAACGATGTTCCCGCGCGGCTCTCCTTGCGCGAAAGATGGGTGCCGCTGCTTCGCGACGTGATGCCGCTCGTACTCATATTCGTCATCGTCGTCCTGTCGATGGCACGCGGATGGGCGGCGCCGACCGAGGCCGCCGCCGTCGGCGCCACGGCAACCTTGATCGTAGCGGCGCTCTACGGGGCGCTCACTCGCAAGGGCTTCGCCGCGGCGCTGCGCGGAACCGCGCTCGCGACGGGCGCGATCCTCTTCATCATCATGGGCGCCTCAACCTACTCCCAAATCCTCAATTTCTCGGGCGCCACCGGCGGGCTGATCGCAGCCATCACCTCGGGCGGTGGCGATCCGGTGCTCATTCTGATCGGCATGCTGGTGATCCTCATCTTCCTGGGCTTCTTCATCGATCAAGTCAGCACGATGCTGATGACGATTCCGTTCTACATGCCGCTCGTGCAGCAGTTTGGCTTCGACAAGACGTGGTTCGGCGTCCTTTACATGATGTGCATGCAGTTGGGTTTGCTGACTCCGCCATTCGGGCTGCTGCTGTTCGCCATGCGCAGCGTGGCGCCGAAGGAAATTGCCACGCGCGACATTTTCCGGGCGGCCAATCCGTTCATGCTGCTGGGGCTGGTCGCTTTGATCGCCGTCTTCCTGTGGCCGGCGCTGGCCACCTGGCTGCCAAAACTGCTGGACTAGCGTCCGGCGGGTGGCAACGCGCGCGCTATCCAACGAAAGGACGGATCGGTGAAGTCAATCAGCTTCTTTGCAAAGGAACCGGCGACCTCTCCAAAAGGGAGCTATGCCTACCGCCTTGAAACCAAGCAGCGCTACGATCTTCACTCGGACCCGCCCGCCTATGGCTCGCTCGGCGCGATGACCTATCTGGTCGATGGCGCGAGCGCAGCGCTGGGCGCCGACCATCATTTCCCGGTCGACGACGCGCTTCAATTCTCGCGTCCCGGCGCCGGTCCGGGCCGCGGCGGTGTCATGCGCCTCCTTCTTATCAAGCGTGCCGATGGGATGACGCGGTCTCAATTCGCACGGCACTGGCGCACGATTCACGCGCCGTTGGCCATCAGGATGAATCCTTCGTTCGACCACTACGTGACCAATATCGTCCTCGACCCAACGTCCGAATGGGACGGAATCCTGCAGGAATGGTTCGCCGATGAAGCGATTTTTGATCGTCACGAGCAGGGGCTCGCGGAGCACAAGCGGGTCGTGGCCGAGGACATTCCGTTGTTCGTCAAGTCCGTGGCCCGAAGCCCACAATTCCTCGCTCGGGCAACTTAAATCATGCGCCGCCGACGCGATCATGAGCGGCGTCCACCAATCGGCCTCTATCCTTTCTTGCGCGAAGCCGGCAGCGGGGTCGGGTAACACGGCTCATAGCTTGGTCAGATTTCCGAAGCTTTGGACACACTGCGCCGGGTTTCAATCTTGAGTTGGTCAACGAAGCTCCGTGCCAGGGCCGACATCGGCACGTCCTTTCGGAAGAACAGCTCGACCGAATCGAACGCCGCGAACTCCGGAACGTTGACGAATACCAAAACGTTGTGGATCAAGCGATCGTCGAGCAGGTATTTCGGCATCAGGCCGACGAAATCCGACTTCGCGATGAGCGCATAGGCGGCTTGAAACGAGTCTGCGCGCACGCCGATGCGCGGCCCGGGCAAGGCAAGCGCCGAAAACGCGGCGTGCAGCGAAGACTCGGCGTGCCCGGCGCTGGAATTGAGAACCCATCGCGCCTCGGCAAAGGCCTTCAATGATCGCGCCCCGGACAGGCGGTGCCCTTGCCGCACAGCAATAACGCTCGGAGTCGTGATCAGCGGCAGCGAATCGATCTGATGCGAAAGCGGCTGCACGGGACGCGGCCCGACGACCAGATCCAGCGAGCCGTCGGCCAGACGCGGCAGCAGAAGACTCGGCAGCCCGCCCACGACATGGATC